>Ga0194123_10003719_pt1 | contig 18019 bp, 16 predicted proteins | sample TA2MahsurfametaG_5_FD_155479 | JGI IMG/M metagenome (GOLD analysis project Ga0194123, IMG submission 155479) | Freshwater microbial communities from Lake Tanganyika, Tanzania - TA2015023 Mahale A surface | ecosystem: Environmental > Aquatic > Freshwater > Lake | place: Tanzania: Lake Tanganyika... | reverse complement strand
GCGCGTCGCGGTGCTCAATGTCGTCGGACTCAGCCCCAGCGTCTTCGCGCGCAGGAAGTGCCCGCGCCTCCAGGCGTTCGCGCAGCGCTCGGGCGGCATCCGCACGCTGACCACCGACCTCCCCGCAGTCACCTGCAGCGTGCAGGCATCCATGCTCACGGGCCGCAGGCCAGGCGAGCATGGCATCGTGGGCAACGGCTGGTTCGACCGCGACTTGCAGGAAGTGCACTTCTGGAAGCAGTCGAACCGGCTGGTGCAGGGGCCGCTGGTATGGGACACGCTGCGCGAGCGGGCGCGTGCCGCCGGGCTGCCGCAGCCAACCGTGGCAAACAGCTTCTGGTGGTTCAACATGGGTTCGGGCGTGGACGTGGCCGTGACGCCGCGGCCGCAGTACCGCGCCGACGGGCGCAAGGTCCCTGACTGCTGGACGCACCCCGCGGGCCTTCGGGACGAGCTGCAGCGCGAGCTGGGGCCCTTCCCGCTGTTTCGCTTCTGGGGCCCGGGCGCGAGCATCGAGAGCACCGACTGGATCGCGCGGGCCGCGATGCGCGTGGAGGACCGCTGCCAGCCCGCGCTGCAGCTCGTGTACCTGCCGCACCTCGACTACTGCCTTCAGAAGTTCGGGCCCGGCGATGCGCGGGTCGACGCCGAGATCCGCGAGGTCGATCGCGTGTTCGGCGTGCTCGAGGACTTCCTGTGCGAGCGCGGCGTGCATCTCGTGGCGCTGAGCGAGTACGGAATCGCGCCGGTGGACCGTGCGGAGTTCCCCAACCGCCTGCTGCGCGAGGCGGGGCTCCTCGCCGTGCGCGACGAGGATGGCCGCGAGCTGCTTGACCCCTTCGAGAGCCGCGCATTCGCGGTGTGCGACCACCAGGTGGCCCACGTCTACGTGCGGAACGCGCACGACATCGACGCGGCAAGGGCCGTCCTGACGGGTGCCCCCGGCATCGGGGATGTGCTCGATGCGGACGCGCAGCGCGCGCTCGGCATCCACCACGCGCGCAGCGGCGAGCTCCTCGCGGTCTCCGCGCCGGGCGCGTGGCTTGCGTACCCGTGGTGGACGGACGACGCACGCGCGCCTGACTACGCGCGCACAGTCGACATCCACCGCAAGCCCGGATACGACCCGCTGGAGCTCTTCATGGATCCGGCCATCCGTGCGCCCTCGGCCTACGTGGCCGCGCAGCTCGCGAAGCGGAAGCTCGGGTTCCGCGCGCTGCTCGAGACGGTGCCGCTCGATGCGTCGCTCGTCAAGGGAAGCCACGGTCGCGTGGAACGCGGTTCGCCGTATGCGCCGGTGCTGCTTGCCGATGGGCTCGACCACCTCGACGCCGGGCCGCACCCCGTGACGGCGGTGCACGATGCCATGGTGCACCTGGTGGAGCGCACATGACGCGACTGGTGTGGGCGGTGGCGCTTGCGCTGCTCGCGATTGCGGCAGCGGCGGCGCTGTGGCGGCCGGGCGTGGTGCGCGCGCGGCCGGATCCGGCGGGTGGGGGAACGCCCGTCGCCTCCGTGTGCCCGATGCCACCGGCGCAGCCGGCGCCCGCGTCGGCGCCGGCCACGGGGACAGATGCACTCGATGACCTCCTCGGCGGTTCGCTGCTTGCAGGCAGTGCCGCCCCGCAGGCCGCGGCCCCTGAGGTGACGGTGGGTGCACCGGCGCGCATCGAGCGCGTGGATGACCGCACCATCCGCGTGGATGACCGCTTCACCATCCGGGGCAGCGGCACCGAGGCCGATCCGTACCAGGTGTCGTGGGAACTGCTTGCGAGCTCGGCGCAAGGGGTGGATGCCGCGGCCGGCCGCTACGAGATTCCCGGGCGCATCGCCGACCTGCGCGGCGCGTGGATCCGCATCTCCGGCTACTGGGCACCGCCGCTTCAGGTGCTGGAGACGCGCGAGGCCATGGTGATGCTCAACAAGTGGGATGGCTGCTGCATCGGGCTGCCTCCCACGCCGTTCGATTCCATCGAGGCCAGCTTCGTGCAGCCGCTGGCGGTGAAGGGGAAGCACCTCTTCCGCTTCGGCACCTTCAAGGGACGGCTGTCCGTGGAGCCGTTTGCCGCAGGCACGTTCCTGCTGGGGATGTACCGACTGCAGGACGCCGTGCTGGAGACGTCGTCGTGAGCGCACCGGCGCACGCGCCGGCCGAGGATCCCCGCCGCGGCGGGCCGCTCCGCATCGGCGCGCTCACGCTTGATTCGCCGCTCCTCCTGGCGCCCATCGCAGGCCACTGCGACCTTGCCTTTCGCATCCTCTGCCGCGAGCAGGGGGGCGTGGGGCTGGCAAGCACCGATCTCCTGAATTGCCGGGCGGTTCTGCGCGAATCGCCCAAGAGCCTTGAGCTTGCGGCCACCGACCCGGCGGACAGCCCATGCGGCATGCAGCTCTACGGCAACTGGGAGGACCCGCTGCCGGAGGCTGCGCGCTGGGCCATCGACCACGGCGCCGACCTGATCGACATCAACATGGGATGCCCGGTGGACAAGGTGGCCAAGAAGAACGGCGGTTCGCTGCTGCTCTGCGACGCGCGAGGCACGGTGCGGCTTGCCGAGCGGATCGTGCAGGCGGTCGAGGCGCACGCCGGGGGCCGCGTGCCGGTGACGGCGAAGATGCGGCTTGGCTGGGACCAGGGGCAGTTCGTGGCGCCGGATCTGGCGCGTGCGCTCGAGGACGTGGGCATCCAGGCCGTCACCGTGCACGGGCGCTGGACGGTGCAGAAGTTCTCGGGTGAAGCCGACTGGGACCGCATCGGCGAGGTGGTCGCGGCGGTGCGCGCGATCCCCGTGATCGGCAACGGCGACGTCACCGAGCCAGAGCATGTGCCCGAACTCATGCGCCGCAGCGGCTGCCACGGGGTGATGATCGGGCGCGGTGCGCTGCGCACGCCGTGGATGTTCCGGCGCGCGCTGTCGCTCCTGCGTAGTGGCAGTCCAGGGCCCGAGCCCACGTTCCGCGAGAAGCTCGATTGCATCGGCCGACACCTCGACCTCCTGGAGCAACACCACGACGAAACCCACATCCTGCACTGCATGCGCAGCCGGATCAGCTGGTACGGCAAGACCATGGGCCCGGTGAAGGGGCTCAAGGAAGGTTTCCGGACTGCGGGGCGGGTGGCTGACATGCGGTCCACGCTCCAGGAGTGGGTCACGCGCGCTGGCGCTGCCTGAATATTGACCACAACCCGGTCGAGCAGGAATTTCCGCCCGATTTCTTGCCCTCGGCAGAAACCCCATTATGTTTGCCCGGTCCGAACTGTTTGTCTCGGACTGGTGTTGGGAAAGGTCATCTGAAAATCGGTCGGCCTGAGGGAAAGGGTCTGACCGTGTCCCCCGAAGGAGGGCGGCACATGGTTTCTGTGAATCTGCTCGCGGCAGCTGCCGCGCTGGGAATTGGTTGCGCCGCCACGGCGGATGTTGTGACGATCTCGCAGTCGTTCTACAACGCCTCGTTCTCCACGCGCAACTTCTACTTCACGCAGTACCTCAACGTCGCCGGCGGCTCGCCCTCGGCGATCATGAGCGGCTCGGTCTCCGCCACCCTGACCGACGTGAACGGCAACGGTGTGGCCATGATCTCGAACGCAGGCGGCAACGCGATGTACCGGGCCATGGTGAACGACACGGTGGTGCGTTCGCTCTGGACCACCTACTCGTTCAGCGTCGCTGGCGCGTACCTGAGCCAGTCGACCCCTGCCGTGGCGACCCCTGGCCCCACGCAGTCGTTGTTCATGAACGAGGCGCTGCCCACAGGCGTGCCCGCCGACGGGACGCTCGCCATCGAGCTGGCCTTCTCGCTGAGTGCCGGTGACTCGGTGACGTTCGCGGCAACGTTCAGCGTGGTGCCCGCACCCGGCGCCATCGCCATGGTCGCCATCGCCGGTGGAATGGCCTTCGGTCGCCGCCGCCGAGCCTGAGTTCAGTTATCGCTCGGCCTTGGGCAGGTGTTTGCTTGCCCCAGACCCATACCGATTCGATCTTCGGTCTCCAGAGGACAGTTCGTCGAGCGAGGCATAGGAAAGGATGTTGGAGATGCGAGTCAACGTGATTTCAACCCTGGCTGCCGCAACCATGGCGGGCTCCGCGCTTGCGGGCATTCCCGTCATGCAGGTGGCAGTGTCCAGTTCGTCGGGCGGAAGCGGCACCGCGGTGCCCGTGGGCACGCCGAGCGGCGCGCCCAACCAGTACAGCTACTCGGGCGTGCTTTCCGCGGTCGGGTTCGTGTCCAACTTCAACCTGGTGGCCACCGACACCGAGGCCTCGTCGCGCGCAGTGCTCGGCGGGCAGTTCTCGATCGTGAACACGGCCGCCACGTTGCAGACGTTCACGGTGGACATCTCGGCGAGCACGGTCACGCAGGGGCCGAGCAGCCTGACGGGCGGGTCCATGAGCGGCGTCCTCACCGGCAACGGCGACGGCGGCTTCTTCGGAAGCAGCGGCGGCCAGTCGATCTGGAACGCCTTCATCCGCACGGGCGGCACGAACAACCTGGTCGCGTCGCTCCTGAACGCGCCCTACTCGGTGACCAGCGCCGCCAACATGGTGGCGTCCATCCCCGGCCAGTCGTTCGGTACTCCCATCCCGAATCTCCCGTCGATCGCCATGGGCGATGCGGTGGCCCTGCGACTGGTGTTCCAGCTAGGAGCGGGTGACTCGCTGGACCTCACCACGGCCTTCGTGGTGCAGACAGTGCCTGCCCCAGGTGCCGTGGCGATGCTGGCCATGGTCGGCCTGCGCGCACGCCGCCGGCGCTGACGGTCAGCGGTTCAGTTCCTTGGAATTGGGCAGCTCCTCGAGCTTGCCGATGCCGAACTGCTTGAGGAACTCGTTGGTGGTGCCGTAGAGCATGGGCCGGCCGACCTCGTCGGCGCGTCCCACGATCTTCACCAGCCGACGGTCCATCAGGCTCCGCAGCACCTCACCGCATGCCACGCCGCGGATCGACTCCAGGTCCGCGCGCAGGATGGGCTGCCGGTACGCGATGATGGCAAGCGACTCGAGCGCGGCCTGCGTCAGGCGGCCCTGCTCGCGCACGCCCTTCATGCGGGCCACGATCGGCCCGAACGCGGGGAGCGTCATCACCTGCCAGCCGCCGGCCACGCTCTCGATTCGGAGGATGCGGCCGTCGGCGGCATAGCGCGCATTCAGCGCCTCGATGGCGGACGGCACCGGCGGGGGCACCGGCGGCTGGCCACGCTTCTGCGGCAACGTCAGCGGCACGCCCAGGATCTCCGCGATGCGGGCGTCCGTGAGCGGACGGTCTGCGATCATCAGAACCGCCTCCACCCGCTGCTCCAGCGGCAGGTCGGCGCAAGGCGTCGCCTGCTCGGCGGACTCGGCCATCTGCTCGAACGTCGTGGGGGCCGTGGCGCTCTTCATTCCCGTAGTGTGCCAAAAAGGCGCGAAATCCGCGAATGCGGAGGACGGGGTGGCTGGCAGAGGGGTGTGCGCGCCGGGCGGCGCGACGGGCTCACTTGCCGGAAAGGCGCGCGGCGGCGATCTTGGCGCGGGCCAGGCGCTGGGCGCGCTCAAGGCCGGCGCGCTCGTCGAGGGTCATTGCCCGGTCGCCCGCGGAGACGACCTTGGCGTTGGCGTCGGAGAGCTCGCGCTCCGCGGCCGCAACGTCGATCCCTGAACCCTCCATCGCGCGCTCCGTCAGGAGCGTCAGGCGGGTGCCGTCCATCTGCGCGAAGCCGCCGTCGAGCACGAAGACCTTGGTGGCCCCGCCGTCGGCCTGCACGGTCACCACGCCCGTTCCGAGCTTGGTGAGGAACGCCGATGCGCCGGCGGCCACGCCCTGCTGGCCGTCCCACGCCTCGAAGCTGGCGTAGCTGGCGGCGGTGTTCAGGACGGCGTCGGAGGGGGTGACGATGGCACAGGTGAAGGACATTTCGGTGGGCCTTTCGGGCCGGGCGCGGGTCGCGCTCCGGGGCGAAGATGGTAGCGGATGCCCGCGGAACTAACCCGCAGTTATCCGCCCGCTCCGCCGACGAGTCCGGCGCGCCTCGCAAGTTCCGAATTGCGGAACGCCGGTTCCTCCGTGACCTCGCGGACGACGAAGGGCGCAAGCCATGCCGGCATCTCGAGGTGCTCGTCCGCACTGCCAAGCTCGCACTCGGCAAGCACCACCGGCAAGTCGAGGAAGCGGTCGACCTCCCACACGTGGTGCCCATGGGCGATCCGCGTGCGCACCTTGCGGAGGCGGCGTCCCGCGGTGCGCGGCCACTCGCGCTCGAATTCCTCGCGGCCGATGGCGCGCTCCGACTCCTCGCGCACGAGGCCGAGTCCGCGCTTCACCGTGTGCACGTGTTCAAGGCTGCCGTCCGACCGCTCGATGCGGCGCAGGCGCCCCTCGAGCTGCGCGGGACCGGTGCCGTCCGCGGGCGGCAGGTAGCCCTGCTCGATGCGCCATGCGTCGCCCGCCGGCATGGGCTCGGGCAGCGCGCGAAGCAGGAAGACGCGCTCGATCTCAGCGGGCACGCGCTGTCCCCGCGGTGCGCGGCGCGGTGCGCTCGGCCCACTGCGCGGAAAGGTTCGCGAACGCGTGCTTCAGGTTGACGTTGCTGCGCACGTGGCGCTCGAACTCGCCGAGCACCTCGGCGGCACCGAGCCAGCGCGAGAGCTCCGCGGGATCGTCGCCGGCGCGTGCCAGCGATTGACGCACGCGGAGGCCCAGGAGCCGCGCGAGGAGGCGCACGGCCTGGCGGTTCGCGGCGTCCTTCGAGGCGTTCTCGTCGGCATCCACGATCCCCTTGGCGAACTCGTCGGCGATCTCGGCCATGCGGTCGCCGAGGTTCGGCGGGAACCCGCCGGATTCCAGCTGGTCGAGGAGCGGCCACAGCTCGCGCTGCCACGCGGAGAGCCCGTGCTCGGACGCGCGCACGGCCATGCCGGGCGAGCCTTCCGCGAATGCCTCGATGAAGGCGCGGTCGTCGCCGGCCTTCGGACCCTCGCGCTCCCACCATTCGCGCATGGATGCGGGGTCGAGCGGCCCGAACGCCACGCGCTGGCAGCGACTGCGGATGGTGGGGAGCAGCCTGTCCTCCTGCTGCGTGACCAGCACGATCACGGTGCCGGCAGGCGGCTCCTCGAGCGTCTTGAGCATCGCGTTCTGCGCATCGGCGTCGAGGAGCTCGGCCTCGTCGACGATGAACGCCTTGCCGTGGCCCATGGCTGCGGTGCGGAAGACCGCGCTCTCGTGGTGGCGCCCCTCGCCGGACACGCCGCCGATCATGCGCTCGCGGAGGAGGTCGAGCGGGATGTTCATCTGCTTGCGGTCGCGGAGCTCGCGGCTCTCGCTGACGGCGGCAAGCTCCTTGCGGATGACGTGCAGGTCCGGGTGCGTCCCGGCGTCGATCATCCGCGCAACGGGCGTCCCCTGCGGCGGCTCGAGCGAGGCGCGCGCCGACGCCGTGGACTGGGGGTCGAGCACGATGCGCGCGAGGGCCATGGCCGCGCGGAACTTGCCCACTCCCTGCGGGCCGTGCAGGATCCACGCGTGGTGCAGGCGCCCCGAGGCAAGCGCGCGGCCGAGCGCCGCCACGGCACGCCGCTGGCCGAGGATGTGCGGGGCGGGGGCCACGGCGCTAGAACTTCGGGATCTCCACGAGCCGCGGTGCCTGCGGCATGGTCTTGGCGCCGGGATTGCGCGGGTCGACGGGCACCAGCAGCTCCTCGCCGTTGACGAGGTGCTTCGGGAACGCGCGCATGGCCTTCTCCACCTCCGGCGCGTACAGCGTGCTGCGGGGGTCGTAGGCATCGGCGCCGAAGACGCCGACGGTGACGGTGCTCGTGCGCGTGTCGAAGTCGTGGAAGTAGTACGCCTCGTGCCCCTGGCTGCGCAAGCTGCGGCAGTAGTCCTCGGCGGAGCGCTTGATCTCGCTCATCTTCAGCTCGTCGGTGCCGAAGGCGCTCCACACCGCCACCTGCAGCGTGTAGAGCGTCTGCGTGGGCGCGTTCTGCCTCACGGCGCGCAGGTCGTTGGGTCCCGGGGGGCCCTGCTCGCTGCCGGCGCCGAAGCGCGTGAGCATGGCGCGCGGGAAGGCGCGCACGCCGCCGTCGGCCATCTCCTTCACTTCCATCAGTCGCGCCTGGGCCTCGGGAGCCTGCGGCGACGGGAAGCGCCCGGAGAGCACCACGCTGCCCCGCTGCGTGCTGCGCACGAAGGCATCGCGAAGGGACGGGTACCGGCGCGCAACCTCGTCGCGGATGGTCATGGCCGTGGCGCGGCTCTCCGGCCCGCTCACCGTGGCAAGCAGCACGCTCCAGGCCGCGCTGTCGACGTCGGGGTTCTGCGATGCGCGTGCCGAGGCAACGGCGGCGTTGCGCTTGGCATCGCTCTCGGCGGCCATGCGCGCGGCGGCGGCCTTCTCGGCGGCGGTCGCGGCGCGGCCCGTGGTCGCCCCACCCGGTGCAGCCGGGGCGGGCTTGGGGGCGGGTGCCGGGGCGGCGTCGAGTTCGTCACCCGGGTCGATGAGCGCCGCGGTGGGGTCGGACGGTGCGGGGGCAGGCGCGGCGCGCTTGGCCTCCAAGCGCTTGGGCCCCTTGGATGGCGCGGGGTCCTTGGCAGGCTGCACCTTTGACGCGGAGTCCTGGGGAGGAGGCGCCGCCGGCGCCGAGTCGCAGCCCCACAGGACGGCCCCGGCCAGTGCGGCTGCCACCATTCCGAACCCAATGTTGGAAATGGATTTATGGGCCATGGGTGGTTCGCACTACGATGCCTTCAGTCTCAAGGACTCTCGGGCGGTTTGACGATACCAAGGTTTGCGCCGGCGACGTTCGCCGATCGCACGCCGCTCGACGGATCGAACGCGGTTCGCACACGGGAAGCAGGTTCGGACGGACTGGACCCTGCGCCGGTTGGAGAGCGCCATGAACGACATCGGACAGATCGGACTCACCCACGGGCTCGGCGCGGCAGGCGCCGCTGGTCGCGTGCACGAGGCCACTGCCGCCTATCGCGCATCCGCCCAGTCCGAAGTGGCGCCGAGCGCGCCCCGCTGGGCCGAGGCCCGTGACCGCGTCGAGCTTTCGGACGACGCACGCCACATCGAGGCCATCCGCGCGATGCCCGATGTGCGCATGGCGAAGATCGAGGGCATCAAGCAGGCCATCGCGAGCGGGACCTACGAATCCCCCGAGAAGCTGCAGGCGGCCATCGAGGGCCTGCTGCGCGACCTCGGCGACTGAGTCCCGCGTCTCGCGGCACGGCTTGGCCGTTCCGTGTGAAATGCGGGAATGACCCGCTCACCCTGCCGTCCCCGGGCAATCATCCGCGCCTCGCTGACCGTGCTGTCGGCAGGCGCGGTTTCGCTTTCCGCGCTCGCCCAGCAGGGGCCGCCGGTGGCGATGCGGCCCGTCGACGTGCGGCGCGATGCCCTGGTCAACGTGTCGGTGGTGGCGACGCCCGGCGAGCGGCTGGCGGATGCGGTCGTGGTGATGAAGGACGGATGGATCGAGCGCGTCGGCGCGCGCGGCTCGTTCGAGCTTCCGGCCGGCACCACCGTGCACGACGGCGGCGGCGCGACGGTGTACGCGGGCTTCATCGATGCATGCGTGCGCGTCGACAGCGCGTCGGCGGCCAAGGCCGCGGCGGGCGAGGCGGCGGCGCACTGGAACACGCGCGTCACCCCGCAGGTGCGTGCCGCAGACCTGCCTGCGCTCACGACGGACCAGCGAAAGGCGCTGCGCGACATCGGCTTCACCGCGGCGGCAGTGCGCCCGAACGCCGGCATCTTCCGCGGCAGCGGACAGGTGGTGCTGCTCGGCGACGATCCGCGCGCGGCTCGCACGGTGCAGGAGGATGCGGGAACCGACGTGGCCTTCGAGACCACGGGCGGGCGACCGGACGAGGATGACCCCGAGGCCTGGAACCGCGCCACGTACCCGGGCGCGCTGATCGGCTCCATCGCGCTCGTGCGGCAGACGTTCGCGGATGCCGCGTGGCACGCCGCATGCGCCGAGACATGGGCACGCAACCCGGCGGGCAACGACCCGCCCGTGCAGTCGAACGCGCTCGCCGCGCTCGGGCGCACGGTGCACGGGATGCAGCGCGTGTGGTTCGACGCGTCGGACGAGCGCAACCTGCTGCGCGCGGATGCCGTGGCACGCGAGCATCGCCTCGACGCGGGCTTCATCGGGAGCGGCCGCGAGTACCGCGCGCTGGCGGAGGTGAAGGCCACGGGCCGGCCGGTCATCGTTCCGCTCGACTTGCCGCGCACGCCGGACGTGGCCACGCCGCGCGCCATCGAGGCGGTGCCGCTGCGCGACCTTGCGCACTGGGCGCTCGCGCCGACGAACCTCGCGGAGCTGCTGCGCGCCGGCGTGCCCGCCGCGGCGAGCACCGTGCGCCTGCGCGAGCCGGGCGCGTTCGCGAAGGCGGCGCGACGGGCGATCGATGCGGGCACCACGGTGGACGAGATGCTCGCGGCACTCACGGTCCATCCCGCGCGGATGCTCGGGATCGAGGGCATCGCGGGCCAGGTCCGCCCGGGGCACCTCGCAAACCTGGTGGTGGTGGATGGCCCGCTCTTCGGCGAGGACATGAAGGTGCGCGAGACGTGGATCGCGGGCCTGCGGCACGAGTCCGAGCCCCGGAGCAAGTTCCCGCTCAAGGGCACGTACGCGCTGGGCACGCCCGATGCGGCATGGCAGCCGGCGGGCGATGCCACCGAGCTGGTGATCGACCCGGACGCGAAGTCCATCGCGTTCCGGGGCGCGAAGGAGAAGCCCGGCGCGGCCGGCGAGCGTCCGGCCGACGCGCCGGCGCCGCGCGAGGGCGATGGCGCCAATGACGGGCGGGCTGCGGGCGAGCAGCGGCGCGACGGGCGCGGTGCGCGCGCGGAGTCGGTTTCGTTCGAGGACAACCGCGCCGGATTCACCGTGGACGGGAAGTCCTTCGGTGCGGAAGGCACGCTGCGCGGGTCGGTGGTGGTTGGCAGAACGGGTGCGCAGGTCACGCTCCTGCGCGCCGACGGGGCGGCAATCCGCTGGACGCTCAAGCCATCCGACCGCACGGGCGACGTTCCCGACGCGAAGAAGGAGCGCGAGGCCCGCATGGCCGAGGCCGGCGGGACAGCGCCTGCCGATCCCGCCGCGCTGCGCGCCAAGGTGGCCGCGACGCTCGCCGCCATCCCGCGCACCACGCCGCTCGCGGACTTCGGCATCGAGAAGCCGTTCGCCCCGAAGGCCGTGCTGGTCGAGGGTGCCACGGTGTGGACGGCTGCGAAGGACGGCATCGTGCCGGACTGCGACGTGCTCGTGCAGGACGGGAAGATCACCGCCGTCGGCAAGGGCCTGCGCGCGACGCTGGCGAAGTCCGGGCTCGAGGGCGTGCACGTGGTGGACGGGACGGGCAAGCACGTGACGCCCGGCCTGGTCGACTGCCACAGCCACACGGGAATCGACGGCGGCGTCAACGAGTGGACGCAGAACGTGACGGCCGAGGTGCGCATCCAGGATGCCGTGAACGCCGAGGACGTCGATTGGTACCGGCAGCTCGCGGGCGGGCTCACGGCCGCGAACCAGCTGCACGGCAGCGCCAACCCCATCGGCGGCCAGAACTCCGTGGTGAAGCTGCGCTGGGGCGAGCACGCCGCCGCGTTCCCCGTGAAGGGGGCGATCCCGGGCATCAAGTTCGCGCTCGGCGAGAACGTGACGCGGAGCAAGAAGCGCTACCCCAGCTCGCGGCTCGGCGTGGAGACCCTGATCCGCGACCGCTTCCAGTCGGCACGCGAGTGGCGCGAGGCAGGCGCGCGCTGGAACGCGCTGCCGGCGGCCGAGCGCACGCGCGCAATGCCGCCGAGGCCAGACCTCGAGCTCGAGGCACTCGCGGAGATCCTCGAAGGCAAGCGGCTGGTGCACTGCCACAGCTATCGCCAGGACGAGATCGCCATGCTCCTGCGGCTTGCCGACGACTTCGGCTTCCGCGTCGGCACGCTGCAGCACGTGCTCGAGGGATACAAGGTGGCCGATGACATCGCGCGCCACGGCGCGGGCGCGTCGAGCTTCAGCGACTGGTGGGCGTACAAGATGGAGGTGATGGACGCCATCCCGTGGAACGGCCAGATGCTGTGGAAGGCCGGCGTGGTCACGAGCTTCAACTCCGACAGCGACGAGCTGGCGCGGCGCATGAACACCGAGGCCACCAAGGCCGTGAAGTACGGCGGGGTGCCGCGCGAGGAGGCCATCAAGTTCGTGACGATCAACCCGGCGCGGCAGCTGCGGATCGATGCGATGACCGGTTCGCTCGAGCCGGGGAAGGACGCAGATTTCGCGGTGTGGAGCGCCGACCCGCTCAGCACGTACGCGACATGCCTGGAGACCTGGGTCGACGGCGTGCGCCGGTTCGACCGCGCCGAGGACGCTCGCATGCGCGCGCGCGACGCGCAGACGCGGGCCGCGCTCGTCGAGCTCGCCGCCGGCGACTGGGGCAAGGACGGAGGCGGTGACGCGGGCGGCGCGGGGCGTGGGCGGCGCGGGCGCGGTGCCGACCCGGGCGGGGCACCGGGAGCGCCGGGTGCGCCGCCGGTGGACTCGATCCGATCCGGAAGCCTGCTCGCGCGCATGCTCGGCACCCGCGACGACTACCTGATGGAGCAGGTGCGCTCCGGCATGGATCCGTGGTCGGTGCGGCCCGGCGAGTGCGGCTGCGACCAGATCGATTCATGGAACGCGATCTTCGAGGCGACGTCGGGCGAAGGAGGTGCACGGTGAGCATCAGGACAATCATGGCAGCCGCGCTCCTGGGCGCATTCGCGACCTGCGCGCACGCGCAGAGCACCGAGATCCCGGCGCCGCCGCAGCAGAAGGCCGTGGTGATACGCAACGTGCAGCTTCACTCGGCGGTGGCCGGGGAGCCGCGCATCGAGAAGGCGTGGATCTCCTTCGAGAACGGGAAGATCGTGGCGCTCGGCGCCGAGCCGATGCCTGCCGACGCAGCGCGCCCGGACGCGCAGGTGATCGATGCCCCGGGGCACGTGGTGACGCCGGGACTGTGGGCCAGCGCCAGCACGCTCGGTCTTGTCGAGACGCTCCAGGTCGCCGCCACCGACGACACCACCGAGTTCGGTGACTTCCATGCCGAGGTGCACGCGGCCACCGCGACGAACCCCGACAGCGACCTGCCGCCCGTCGCGCGCAACGCGGGCATCCTGATGGTGCACGCGTTCCCGCAGGGAGGCGTGGTCGGCGGGCACGCCAGCGCGATGCGGCTCGACGGATGGACGGCCATGGACCGCACGGTGCGGGCGGACGCGGGGCTGGTGGTGCGCTGGCCGATGATGGAGCAGGTGCAGGCGCGCTGGGCGCGTCCGGCCGAGGAGCAGCGCAAGGAACGCGACCGGAGGCTCGCGGAGATCGACCGGTTCTTCGATGCGGCGGAGGCATACCTGCGCGCGCGGAAGGCCGATCCGGCGTTGGGCAAGGACGCGCGGTACGACTCGCTTGCCGGCGTCGTGGCCGGCGAGGAACCGGTGCTCGTGGACGCCAACTGGCCCGGGCAGATCGAGGCCGCGGTGCTGTGGGCGGCGCGGCGCGGCTACCGGCCGGTGATCGTGGGCGGGCTTGGCGCGTTGGACGTGGTTGAGGTCCTGCGCGAGCACGCGGTTCCAGTGGTGGTGAGCGGCGTCAACCGGCTGCCGCTGCGCGAGCAGGACGGGTTCGACGCCGTGTATGCGCTGCCCGCGCGGCTGATGGCGGCCGGCATCGAGGTGTCGCTCGCGTCGGGCGACGAACCCGCGCACGAGCGCTCGCTTCCCATGCAGGCCGGGCGCGCGGTGGCGCACGCGCCGAAGGACCCGGGCCTTGCGGACGCGCATGCGGCGCTTCTCGGGGCCGTGACGCGCGTCCCGGCGATCAGGGCTGGTGTGGGCGCGAGGTACGGGACGCTGGTGCCCGGCAAGAGCGCGACGATCGTGCTGTGGTCGGGCGATCCGTTCGAGGGCACCACGGTCGTGCGGCGCGCATGGATCGACGGCGGCGAGTGCGACCTCAACGACCGGCACAAGCGCATGCGGGCGAAGTACGAGGAGAAGCGCCTGCAGCGCGAGCCCGCGCCGAAGGACGACGCAGGTCCGCCGGTGGTTGCCGACCCGCCGAAGTCCCCTGCCCCGTGACGCCGAGCGTGCGCGCGTAGAGTGCGTGCATGGGCAAGAACGACGGCCAGGTCGGTGATGGGTTTACGGCGCTCGGCGTGCCGCCGCAGCTGGTGGCATCGCTCGCGCGGATGGGTGCCACCGTGCCCACGCCGGTGCAGCAGGCCGCCCTGCCCGCGGCGATGACCGGCCGCGACACGGCGGTGGTCGCCGCCACCGGAACCGGCAAGACGCTTGCCTACCTGCTTCCCGTGGCGAAGCGGCTCCTCGACGAGCCGCCCGCGCGCCAGAAGGGGCGTCCTGTCGACCCGCGGCGTCGCCTGCGTGCCCTGGTGCTGTGCCCGACGCGCGAACTCGCGCAGCAGGTGGCGCGCGAGGCCGCGCTCCTCTTCCGGGGCTCGGTGCTGCGCACCACGGCCGTGTTCGGCAAGAGCGCCCTCGCGCCGCAGCGAGACGCCGTGGAGGAAGGCGTGGACCTGCTCGTCGGCACGCCGGGCCGCGTGCGCGAGCTCTGCGAGCTCGATGCCGTGTCGCTTGCGTTCGTGAAGCAGTGCGTCCTCGACGAGGCGGACCGCATGCTCGACATGGGGTTCCTGCCGCAGGCGAAGGAGATCCTCGCGCGCGCGCCGGAGTCGAGGCAGATGCTGCTCTTCACGGCCACCATGCCGCGGCCCGTGGAGGCGGTGGTCGAGGAGATGCTGCGCGACGCGCAGCGCGTGGACCTGGTGGGCCGCGAGCGGTCGAAGGTGACGGGCACGCCCGAGGCACGGCGCGATCTCGGCCAGCACCTCGTGGACATCGACGACCACGCGAAGACCGCGCTCGCGGTCGCGCTGGTGAAGGACGGCAAGCGGCGCGGTGTGATGGTGTTCTGCCGCACGCGCCGACGCGCTGGATGGGTCGCCGCCGCGCTGCGGCGGCACGAGGTGAAGACCGTCGTGATCCACGGCGACCGCAGCCAGCGCCAGCGCCAGGAGGCGCTCGATGCGTTCGCGGCAGGGCGCGCCGACGTGGTCGTTGCGACCGACGTCGCGTCGCGCGGCCTGCACGTGCCTGCGGCGCGGTGCGTCATCAACTACGACGTGCCGCTGCTCCCCGAGGAGTACGTGCATCGCGTGGGGCGCGCGGGCCACGGCGGCGGCACGGCCGAGGCGTGGACGTTCCGGTGCCCGGCGGACCTCGACCGGTGGCAGCAGGTTGCGCGGTCGATGCGCGTGGAGCTGGTGCCCGAGCGCGCGCCATCGCACGCCGCGTACCTGCGCACGCGCGACGGAATCGCGCCGGACACGGAGGGCACCGTCATGCGTGGAGCGCACGGCGCGTCGCGCGGTCCGGGTGCGCGAGGCCGCGCGGGAGTGCCGAAGGCGCAGCTGCGTTCCAAGCCCGGGGCGGCAAGGCGTGCGGGTGCCGCCGAACGGGCGGCTCAGGGCGAGGCAGCCGCGCCGGTGCCCGGCGGGCGCTCGCTCGCATCCATGATCCGAAACGCACCCGTGGCGGTGAAGCGGAAGAAGAACAGGCTCCGACGCGGTGCGAAGGCCGGCAACGCCGCATCGCTGCGCGGATCGCAGCGCCGCGCGCCCATCGCCAAGGGCCAGCGTCCGGGCGGGGGCGCGCGGAAGAAGTCATGAGCGCGCGGGCGACACTGGGCCTGGTTGCGACCGCGCTCGCGCTGGGCGCAGCGACCGAGGTGGCGCTCGTCGGGTGGGCGCTGCTCGACCCGGTCCGCATCGAGGCATGGGGCGAGGTGCTCGTGCTGCGCCCCGGGGGCGATGCGTGGCTTGGTTGCCGCCGGGCCACGGGATTGGTGGAGTGGATCAACCTGGAGTCCGTGGGGCCGGTGGTCTCGGAGCCGGAGGCTGCCGCCGATGCCGTGCCGCCGTGGCTGTCGCTCCCCGCGGCCGGGCCGCGTCACGTGCGCGTGGCCGCCGTCGGCGTGGGATGGCCGATGCGTGCGGTGGGCATGCACTGGAATGCGGACCGGTCGGACCTCGGGTTCCCGCCGCCCGCGGAGAAGGACACGAGCGGCGATGCTCCGAAGGAGGCGTTGCGGCGCCTTCGCGATGCGGTGACGGGTGCTTCCGACAATGCGGCCGTCGGCGGTCGCGCCTGGTTGAACTGGGCAGGCGCGTCCATGAATGCCGCCGTGCTCGCGGTGCCCTGGCTTGCGGTCGCCGTGGTCCGGCGGACGCGGCGCGGTGTCACTCCGCCGGGATGATCGGCAGGACCACGCGCACCAGCACCGCCAGCGCCACGAACATCCCGATCATGCCGAGGACGATCTGCGCGGCCATTCGCGTGACGACCATCCAGTAGCCGTCGAACGACTCCACGCGGACCGCCTTCCAGCCCATGCTCAGGAGGAACGAGAGCGGCACAACGAGGAGCCACCACCACGACGCGACGCCGGGTGCGGGCTGGAGGAAGGGGATCCACGCAAGGAGCACGCGCGCATCCTACGGCGCGCCGCGTTGTGCACCAGGATCACTTCGCTGCGTCGCCCTCGAGGCCGACCACCACGCGCACCTCGTCGCCGATCGTGCCCTTCTCCACGCCAAACTTCATGCCGAACTCGCTGCGCTTCACGGTGAAGATGGCCTCGAAGCCGGCCTTCGGACCGCGGCCCATGTCGGCCATTCCGCAATACTCCACCTTGGCCGTGATGGGCTTGGTGACGCCGTGCATGGTGAGTTCGCCCGGCACGTCGAAGGTGCGGTCGCCGGTCTTGGTGGCCTTCGTGCTCTTGAAGGTCATCGTCGGGAAGTCCTTGACGGCGAAGAAGTCGGGGGTGCGCAGGTGCTTGTCCAGGTCGGGAACGCCGGTGTCGACGGACTCGGTCTTGATGGTCACGTCGAAGCGGAGCCCATCGGCCGAGCCGGGCTGGAACGCGAAGTTCCCGGTGACCTCGTTGAAGCGGCCCCAGAAGTGCCCGGCACCCATGTGCTGGACGCGGAACATGGCCATGGAGTGCACGTCGTCGATGGTGAACGCCTGCGGGGCGGCGGCAGCCGAGGCGGCCGGCGACTGAGAGGCGAGCGTGGCGAGGGCCGGCGCCTCCGCGGTCATGAGCATGGCGGCGGACACGGACGCAAGCGCAAACGGCAGGACGATTCGGATAGGCATGGGCATGGCTCGTGAGTTTCGCCACGGGCGGGGTTTGGATGCGATGCGGAACGAGAGGCGCCCGGGCGCCTCACCCGTGGTGACTGTCTAGGGTTATCGGGCGTTTTACACAGTGAAGCGGTCCCCTTTGAAGCCGATCCGCTGCATCAAGCCATCGAACTCATCGAGCGAGAAGAACTGAATGCGTAGCTCACCCGCTCCCTTGGTGCGACCGACGCGCAGGTCAACGCGGCTACCGAGGTGTTCCTCAAGTTGACGCCTGAGGTCGGAAAGGTGGTTGCTCGCCGGAGCGCCAGGCTTGCGACGGGTTGTTCCACGTGGAACAACGCCCTTCTCCCGGACCGCGGCTTCGAGTTGGCGTACGGACCAGTCGTGCGCCACGGCCGACTCAGCAAGCGCGCGACGGGTCGCGACGTCCCCAATCCCAAGGAGCACCTTTGCGTGGCCCATGCTCAATGACCCGGCGCGGACATGGGCTGCCGTGCCGCCGTCCAGTTCGTTGAGGCGGAGGAGGTTGGTGACCGTGGCCCGATCGACACCGATACGCCGTGAGAGCTCCTGGTGAGTCCAGGAGAATTCATCGCTGAGCCGGCGGAGCGCCGCGGCGCGGTCCATCGGGTTGAGGTCCTCTCGCTGCAGGTTCTCGATGAGCGACAGTTCAGCTGCCTTGGAGTCATCCACATCCTGGATGATGGCAGGCACCTCTGAGCGCCCCAGTCGATCCATGGCCCGCCAACGGCGCTCACCCGCGATCAGCTCAAACTGATCTTTTGCGTTCGCAACCCTTCGCACCACAATGGGTTG
>Ga0194123_10003718_pt1 | contig 18020 bp, 18 predicted proteins | sample TA2MahsurfametaG_5_FD_155479 | JGI IMG/M metagenome (GOLD analysis project Ga0194123, IMG submission 155479) | Freshwater microbial communities from Lake Tanganyika, Tanzania - TA2015023 Mahale A surface | ecosystem: Environmental > Aquatic > Freshwater > Lake | place: Tanzania: Lake Tanganyika... | reverse complement strand
GCAACGGCTGCTGGCCGTCGCCGCCTACCTGCTGCCCTGGAGCGATGCGGTGCCCTTCGGCCGCTCGCTGTTTGGGTTGTGGCCGCTGCTGCAGTGGCTGAGCGTGCCGGCCCTGCCCGTGGCCCTGCTGCAACAGGCGGTGCCGTTTGGGGGGTTCGTGCTGTTCCTGGTGCTGTTTTTGGCCGTGGTGCGCAACAGCCGGGTGCCCTACCTGATTCGCTTCAGCGTGCTGCAGGCGATCCTGATCGACATCGTGCTGGTGCTGCTGTCGCTGCTGTTCAGTGTGCTGCTGGCACCACTGGGAGCTGGGTTTGCCCTGCGCACCCTCAGCAACACCGTGTTCCTGGGGGCGCTGGTGGTGGTCCTCTTTGGCGTGGTCGAGGGCCTGCGCGGCCGCGAAGCCGACATCCCCACGGTCTCGGAGGCCGTGCGGATGCAGCTCTACTGACTGATAGGTTGGTTGGTCCGTCGCTGGTGGGACCACCCGCCGGCCCCTGCCCCTGATCATCAGGCGACCATGACGCAGCCTTATTACGAAACGATGTACATCCTGCGTCCGGACATTCCGGAGGAGGAGGTGGACACCCATATCGCCAAGTACCGCGATGTGATCACCGAAGCCGGCGCCGACGTGCTCGACTGCCAGATGCGCGGCAAGCGTCGTCTGGCCTATCCGATCGCCAAGCATCGCGAAGGCATCTACGTGCAGCTCAACCACAACGGCGACGGCCAGCAGGTGGCCGTGCTGGAGAGGGCGATGCGCCTCTCAGAAGACGTGATCCGTTACCTCACCGTCAAGCAGGACGGCCCCATGCCCGCCCCCCGCTCGCTGCCCACGGTGACCAGCGAAGCTGCTCCGATGGAGCCCGCCAACGCCTGAGCGTTGAACCCCCGGGCCGGTGCCAGTAGGGTCCTGTCATGGAACAGGACCCGCGGCTCGAAGCACTAGCCGAAACACGGGCCCGGATTGCAGAGATGGAGCGGCTGCTCGAGGAGCTGCCCGCCATCTTCGAAAGCAAGTTCAACGAACGCCTGCAACCGCTGCTGGAGCAACAGCAACGGTTGTTGGCCGACAACGCGCAACTGCACCAGCAACTGCTGATGCTGCGCGGTTCAGGCAGCACTCCAGCCGACGGTGCTGGCGATCAGCGGCCGGGCCAGCCGCGGTTGCTGCCGTTCACACGCCGCCGGCTGCGGGCGCTGGCCAACAATGACTTCAGCGAAGGCGATGGCGGGCGGCCCATAGCCGCGTCGGCAGACCCCACACATAGATGAACCCCTCGGCGGCGCGGTGATCGAACTGATCACCGCTGTCGTAGGTGGCCATCGCATCCACATAGAGGCTGTCGGCCGCTGAGCTGCGGCCCACCACCGTGGCGCTGCCCTTGTGCAGTTTCACCCGCACGCTGCCGTTGACGCTCAGTTGGGTGCGCTCGATGAAGCCATCGATGGCGTCCTTGAGCGGGCCAAACCAGAGGCCCTGGTACACCAGATCGGCCCATTGCTGCTCGAGCTGGCGCTTGCTGCGCAGCACATCGGCGGCCAGGGTGAGGCTCTCAAGCTCCTGGTGCGCCCTGATCAGCAGCAACAGGCCCGGGGTTTCATAGATCTCGCGGCTCTTGATGCCCACCACCCGGTTCTCGATCATGTCGAGCCGGCCGAAGCCATGGCTGCCGGCCAGGCCATTGGCCTGGCGGATCAGGCTCACCGGATCGAGCCGCACCCCGTCGATGCTGACCGGATAGCCCTGCTCAAAACCGATCTCCACCACCTGCGGCTGCGCGGGAGCGGCATCGATGCTCACGGTGAGGGCGTAGATCTCTTCCGGCGGCTCGACGTTGGGGTCTTCCAGCGGGCCCGCCTCGATCGAGCGCCCCAGCAGGTTGAGGTCGATCGAATAGGGCGACTTCTTGCTCACGGGCGAGGGAATGCCGCAGCGCTCGCCGTAGGCGATCGTCTGCTCGCGGCTCATGCCCCATTCGCGGGCCGGGGCGAGCACCTTGAGGTCGGGCGCCAGGGCGCCGATGGCCACATCGAAGCGCACCTGGTCGTTGCCCTTACCGGTGCAGCCGTGGGCCACAGCGTCGGCACCCACCTCGCGGGCGATCTCCACCAGGCGACGGGCAATCAGGGGGCGCGCCAGGGCCGTGCTGAGCGGGTAGCGGCCTTCATACAAGGCATTGGCGCGAATCGCGGGGAAGGCAAATTCGCGAATGAAGGGGTCGATCAGATCGCCCACGATCGACTGGCTGGCCCCCGAATCGAGCGCCTTCTGTCGGATCGGCTCCAGCTCATCGCCCTGGCCGAGGTCAGCGGCGAAGGTGATCACCTCCTCCACACCCCATTCCTGCTTCAGGTAGGGAATGCAGACGCTGGTGTCGACACCACCCGAGTACGCCAGCACTGCCTTTGTCGCCCGACCCATCAGAGCTCATCTGCCTTGGACTGCTGCGATTCTCCCCCCTCGCCGGGCAGCGACCAGTGCAGCGCCAACCAGCCCAGCATCAGCAGTGGCGGGATCAGCACCAAGGCCGCCACCAGCCAGGGCTGCACCGGCAAGGGTTGGCGCCAGCGCTCCCCGGCGGCCACCAGCACAGCGCTGAGCATCAGACTCAGCGCCCAGTAGCGGAGCAGGTCACGCAGCATGGTCGCCAGCAGGCCAGACCGCTAATCTGATGGATTGGCCAGCGCGCAGAAGATTCCGTCCATGAGCAAGCTTGCAAGCATCGACACCAACAAGCTCGACAGCATCAACCCCTCGCTCACCCGCTACGGACGTCAGGAGCCGGCACCGGTGCTGCCCCTGCGCGATGAACCCGACCTGCTGAGCTGGCTGGAGACCAGTGGCCGCCTGGTGGCCGATGAGGAAACGGCCAGCACCGAGGTCAGCACCGTGGAAGAGGAAGAGCTGTCGGCGCTGATGGGTGAGAAAGAGGATTACACCCAGCCCGACGAGCAACCTGAGGAAGACTGGGAAGACTGAGCTCAGGCAGCCCTTGCCGCCCTCTTCTCTGCCTCGCACCGCTTTCACCTCGATCCGCTGGCCCAGCGATCCGCGTCGTAGCGCCGGATTGCTAGGTCTGCTGCTGTTGGGGGCCTGCCTAGCCAGCGACCTGCTGGTGCCCAATTCGCTGCTCACACCGCCTCTGCTGCTGGCCGCCGGCATCAGTGTGGCGGTGTGCCACTGGGGGGTGCCGCGGCTGCGGGCGCTCAAGTTGGGCCAGGTGATTCGCAGCGAGGGCCCCCAGGCGCACCACAGCAAGGCGGGCACCCCCACGATGGGGGGCCTGCTGGTGGTACCCGTGGGGGTGCTGGTGGGCGGGCTGATCAGCCCTGAGGATCCGCGCCTGCTGGGGGTCGCCGCCCTCACCCTGGCCAGCATGGTGATCGGCGCCATCGACGACTGGCGCAGCCTCACCAAGCGCACCAACACCGGGTTGTCGCCGCGCGGCAAGCTGCTGCTGCAGGCCGCTGCCGCACTGCTGTTTCTGCTCTGGGCGGGCCTGGGCGGTTGGCTGGGAGGTGCTGAAGCCGGGGATGTGGCCCTGCCCCTGGGCTGGGTGCTGCCTCTGGGGCTGCTGATCTGGCCCCTGGGTCTGTTTGTGGTGCTGGCCGAGAGCAATGCCACCAACCTCACCGATGGGCTGGATGGCCTGGCGGCGGGTTGCGGCGCCATCGTGTTCAGTGGCCTGGGCCTGCAGCTGATGCTGCGGGGCCACGAGGGCGATCCCGTGCTGGCGGCTTTCTGCACGGCCATGGCGGGCTGCTGGCTGGGGTTCCTGGCCTTCAACCACAACCCGGCGCGCGTGTTCATGGGCGACACCGGCTCCCTGGCCATGGGCTCGGCCCTGGCGGCGGTGGGGCTGCTATCCAACAGCCTCTGGCCGCTGTTGCTGATGGGCGGGGTGTTCCTGGCCGAATCGCTGTCGGTGATCCTGCAGGTGTGGGTGTTCAAGGCCACCAAGAACCCAGTAACGGGTCAGGGCCGGCGCCTGTTTCGCATGGCGCCGCTGCATCACCACTTCGAGCTGGGGGGCCTGAGCGAGGTGGCCGTGGTGAACCGCTTCTGGCTCACCAGCCTGCTCCTGGTGGTGCTGGGATTGGTGCTGCTGCCCTGATCCGCCATGCCCCACTTCACCTGGAAAGACACCGGCCTGACGGCCGATTGCGCCAGCCTCGAGGCGATGGCAGCCCGCTTCGAGGAAGCGGCGGCCCTGATGCGCCGCATGGCGACAGAGGGCTTTGTGCTCGAACGCCACAGCGCGGGTCAGCGCATCACCCACGCCGAGCCCGGGGTGTTCGAGGCCTACGGCTTCATCAATGAGGAATCGCCGGTGAGGCAGCTGACACTGCTGCCCTGAGCGCAAGCTGAGCTCAGCGGCTGCGCAGATACCCCACGATCCACACCACCACAAAGGCCAGCGACGACGCCCCCAGGTAGATCAGGGCCCACTTCTGAAAGGTGGCGATGTCCCAGCCGAACAGCAGGCCATCGGCGGCATCGCCGGCCGTGCTAAAGGCCAGGGTCAGGGCTGACAGCACAGAACCACTGCGGCAGGATCGAGCGATTCTGACCGGCCACAGGTGCCGGCTGCCGGCGCCCATGACCCCACCCTTCACCAGCCTGCCCCGCACCCTGATGCTGCTGGGCAGCGGCGAACTGGGCAAGGAGGTGGCCATCGCCGCCCAGCGCCTGGGCTGCCGCGTGATCGCTGTGGATCGCTACGCCGGCGCCCCGGCGATGCAGGTGGCCGATGCGGCCGAGGTCATCGCCATGGCCGACGCCAACGCCCTCAAGGCCGTGGTGCGGCGCCACCAGCCCGATCTGGTGATCCCCGAGATCGAGGCCCTGGCTGTTGATGCCCTGGCCGAGCTGGAGGCCGAAGGCATCACCGTGATCCCCACGGCACGGGCCACCGCCGTGACCATGAACCGCGACCGCATCCGCGATCTGGCCGCCAGCGACCTGGGCCTGCGCACCGCCCGCTTCGCCTACGCCAGCAGCGCCGCCGAACTGGCCGCCGCCGCCGAGCCCCTGGGCTGGCCGGTGGTGGTCAAACCGGTGATGAGCTCCAGCGGCAAGGGCCAGAGCGTGGTGCAGGGGCAAGGCGGCATTGCCGATGCCTGGGAGGCCGCCATGGCCGGTGCCCGCGGCGCCGGGGCACGGGTGATCGTCGAGGAGTTCCTGCAGTTCGAGCTGGAGATCACCCTGCTCACGGTCAAGCAGTGGAACGGCCCCACCCTGTTCTGCCCTCCGATCGGCCACATCCAGGAGCGGGGCGACTACCAGAGCAGCTGGCAACCCGCGGCCCTGCCCGCCGCCGCCCTAGCGACAGCGCAGTCCATGGCCCAGACCGTCACCGACAACCTCGGCGGTGCCGGCCTGTTTGGCGTGGAGTTCTTCCTCTGCCGCCGCGGGGGTGGCGAGCTGGAGGTGGTGTTCTCCGAGCTATCGCCGCGGCCCCATGACACCGGGCTGGTGACCCTGATGGGGCAGAACCTGAGCGAGTTTGAGCTGCACCTGCGGGCGGTGCTGGGCCTGCCGATTCCCGCGATCCGCAGCCTGGGAGCCGCCGCCAGCCGAGTGATCCTGACCAACGGCAGCGCAACCGACCTGCAGTACACGGGCCTGGCTGAAGCGCTGGCCGTGCCCGACTCCCAGGTGCTGCTGTTCGGCAAGCCCGACGCCCGGCCCAACCGGCGCCTGGGGGTGGCCCTGGCGCGCGGCAGCAGCGAAGCCGAAGCCCGCACCCGGGCTGATCAGGCGGCCGCCTGCGTGCGCGTCAGCGGCCAGGGCTGAGCCAAGCCGCCGCCAAACTGCCCCCAACCCCTGGTGCGAAGGGGTTCTGCTCCTTATGGTGCGCCGAGCAGACGGCACCATGACCCAGGCCCAGCCACGCCGACCGGACCGCGCCAGCCGACCGGATTCGAGCCGCCGGCGGCGGGGTGAACCGCTGGTGACCGACCTGGAGCAGCGCCGCCGCCGCCGGCAGGCCAAAACCCAGGAGCAGAACGCCAAGCCAAACGGCAGCCGCCGCGCCCGCTCAGCCAGCCGCAGCAAACGGCCCCGACCCCTGCTGCCATTTGCCCTTGGCATGGCCCTGGGCTATGGCTTGGCGGGTCCGCTGCCGCCGCTGGCCAGCAAGGCCATGGCGAGCCTGTGGCCCCATGGCCAGGGCCTGAGCCAGCTGATTCCGTTCGGGATCAGCGGCCGCCGCATCCTGGTGCTGGGCAGCGACAAGGTCAGCGGCAGCACCGATGTGATGTTCACGGTGCAGATCAAAGACGGCAAAACCCTGCTGACCCAGGTGCCCCGTGACACGTTTGTGGAAAGCAGCCACTACGGGATCCTCAAGGCCAACGCGCTCTATGCCTTCGGTGGCCTGGAGGCCATCCGCCAGGATCTGCCGCCGCTGGTGGGCGGGCCGGTGGATCGCTATCTCAAGGTGAACCTGCGGGCGGTGCAGCGCGTGGCCGAAGCCCTCGGTGGCGTGGAGGTCGACGTGCCCAAGCGGATGGTCTACGTCGACAACAGCCAGGGCCTCTACATCGATATCTACCCCGGCAGGCAGGTGCTTAAGGGCGAGCAGCTGGAGGGCTTCCTGCGCTTCCGCCACGACGAACTCGGCGATCTCGGGCGGATGGAGCGCCAAAAGCTGGTGCTGAACCAGATCTTCCGCCAACTGGCCAATCCAACCAGCCTGGCCCAGCTGCCCCAGCTGCTCAAGATCGCCGGCGACGACATCAAAACCGACCTGAGCGTGCTGGAGCTGGGCCAACTGCTGACGGCGATGACCGGCACCAAGCTGAGCACCTCCCAGATCCCGGGGCGCCTGTTCTGGCACAACGACCTCAGCTATTGGATGCCCAACAGCAACAACCATTACCCGGTGGCGCTCACCGGCTCCGGCGAAGCGGAAACCACGACGACGACCCCGTGATCAACCCGCTCATCGCCGCAGAAAACGGTGGTGTCTGAGCCCTTCCAGCAACCCCCAGGCCTGGGGACGGCTGGAAAAAAACACGCGGCGGTGCTGTCGCAGATGCTCCAGATCCGGGTCATGGTCGCCGGGCACCACACCCAGCGGCAGGCCCTGCAGCAGCTCGGCATCCCCCTGTTGGCTGGCCTCCACCAGGATCGAACCGAGGGCCAGATTCCAGCGCAGGGCCACGTAGCGCAGGGCTTCCACCTTGGAGGCGGTCAACGGCAGCACATCCAGGTACCAATGCTGAAACAGGTGCGGCCGGGCCAGCAGACCGTGGGCCCGCAGGGTCTGCCGCACCACCGGCAGGATGCCCTGATCGGGCTCAGCCAGGGTGTAGCTCACCTTGAGGGGACCCTGATCGATCAGGGGTTGGCGGGTGAGGCGGGGTTCGAGCTCGGCCATGGCCCTCTCCACCGCCCGGCGGTCCCAGCCGCGACCGATCTGCTCCTTCCACTGCCGATCAGCCCGATCCTGCACATGAATCTCGGTGCCGGCCTGGGTGATCCAGAGCAGGGGCGCGGGCAGGTGCAGGTCGCCGTAGCGCAACCGGGCTGACTTGATGCCCCGACCGGTGGTGACCGCCACTGCCAGCTGAGGATCAGCCTGCAGCTGCTGGTGCAGCTCAGCCAGGCTGGCGGGGTCAGGAGCCGCAAAGCTGCCGTCAAGATCCAGCACCACCAGGCGCTCCGGGCGCGCAGCAGGGGCAAACAGGGGAGCTTGCGCGTCCTCCCGAGCCAGGGGCGAAGCCCCGGTTGGCGGCTGCGTTGCCCGCGTCGCCTCCGCCAGGTACTGAGCGACGTGGGCATCCCAGCTGAAGGCGCGACTCACCGCTTCGATGCCGTTGTGGCTCCAGCGGCGCCAGCGGATGGGGTCGCGCAGGCTGTCCTCGATCGCCTGCTGCAGCGCATCGAGATCCGACACATCCACGAGCAGGCCGCTGTCGGTGCGGGCCAGGATGTCGCGCGGTCCCCCGTCATCGGTGGCCACCAACGGCAAGCCGCTGGCGGCCGCTTCGAGCAGGGTGAGGCCGAATGGCTCGGTCAGGGCAGGATTGACGAACACGCCACCGAGCCCGGCGGCCCAGCGATAGATCGCCGGGATCTGGCTGCGCTGATGCTGCTTGGGATAGGCAACGCTGCCGTAGAGGTCAAAGCGATCGACCAGCTCGAACACCTGCTGCAGCACCTCACGCTGCGGCTTCTCGAGCTGGCGCGGGTCATCGCGGCTGCCGAGCACCAGCACCAGGTTGTGGCGGCTGCGCAGCAGTTCGGAGCGGCCAAACACCTCCACCAGGGCGGCGATGTTCTTGCGCGGATCAGCGCGGCAAATCGCCAGCAAGGGGGGCTTCAGCGGATCCCGCAGAAAGGGCAGCATCAGCGCCTCAATGCCCTTTTCCCGCTGACCAGCGATGGGTGCATGGAACTGACGGGCATTCACCCCTGGGGCAATCACCCGTGCCCGTGCGGCGTTGAAGCGTCCGTAGCGGCTGTACTGCTGATCGCGCTCCTGCTGGGTGCTGGTGATCACCAGCTGGCTGTGGGCAAGGGTGAGTTCCTCGGCATCGATGCGCCGGGCCATGGCGTACTGCCCGTCGATCTGTGTCGAATCCAGGCCGGCATGGATCAGACGGCGACGCTTTTCACGCCCGAGCGAATGACCCGTGAACACCAGCGGAATCCCGAGCCGCCGCTGCAGCAGCGCTCCCACGTAGCCGGCATCGGCGTAGTGGGCATGGATCCAGTCGGGCTGGCGCTGCTGACGGCGCAGACGTTCCACCAGCGCATCGGCCAGTTCATCGAGATAGGGCCACAACAGTTCCTTGCGCAGGTAGCGCCGTGGCCCGAAGGGCAGCCGCAGGAGGCGGGCGTCGCAGCCCAGGTCCTCCTCGACCTGGGCGTAATCGGTGGAGACACGGCGGTCCTGGATCAGCCGGGTCACCACCTCCAGCCGCTCCACCTCCGGACGGGCTGCCAACGCCTTGCACAGCTGCAGCACATAGGCGGTCTGACCACCGGTGTCGGGATCGCGGCCCAGTTCCAGGTCCTGACCCCGGAAGAGACCGTGGAGATGCAGATGGAGCAGATAAAGCCCCATGGTGTCCTAGAGGCACGTTGTTCCTGCTTAGCCGTGGGATGCCGAGCTGGCGCAGCACCCCAACGGAGGAGAACCGAACCGGAAACCCCGACCCAGCTGCACAACCCCTTGCTGCAGCTGGCTGATCGCACTCGACAAGCGCCAGCCTCGGGCGGCGCCCATGTCAAGGAATCTGAACGCAGCCCAACCGGATCTACGCCGCCAGCGCCAGCGGTGGGTGCTGCGCCAACACCTGCTTGAGGTAGCGCCCCGTGTGGCTGGTGGGATGTTCCGCCACCGCTTCTGGCGTTCCACAGGCCACGATCTGCCCGCCCTTATCGCCGCCTTCGGGACCGAGATCAATGATCCAGTCGGAGCAGCGGATCACGTCAAGGTTGTGCTCGATCACCAGGATCGAATTGCCCTTGTCGACCAGCCGCTGCATCACATCCATGAGCTTGTGCACGTCGTAGAAGCTCAGACCCGTGGTGGGCTCGTCGATCAGATAGAGCGTTTTGCCGGTGGCGCGTTTGGACAGTTCGGTGGCCAGCTTCACCCGCTGGGCCTCACCGCCGGAGAGCGTCGGCGCCGGCTGGCCCAGCTTGATGTAGCCCAGGCCCACATCCACCAGGGTGCGCAGCCGGTCGGCCGCCTGCGGGATGGCGGAAAACACCTCGCAGGCCTGCTCGACGGTCATCTCGAGCACCTCGGCGATGGTGAAGCCCTTGTACTTGACCTGCAGGGTTTCGCGGTTGTAGCGGGCGCCCTTGCAGACGTCGCACTGCACGTAGACATCGGGCAGAAAGTTCATCTCGATGACGTTGACGCCCTGGCCGCTGCAGGCCTCGCAGCGGCCGCCCTTGACGTTGAAGCTGAACTGGCCCACCTGGTAGCCGCGGGCCTTGGCCTCCACCGTGGCCGCAAACACCTGGCGGATCGGATCAAAGGCGCCGGTGTAGGTGGCGGGATTGGAGCGGGGGGTACGGCCGATCGGCGATTGGTCGATCACGATCACCTTGTCGATCGCCTTGATGCCGCGCAGCTCCTCAAGACCCGCCGGGAAGGGCACCTTCAGGCCCAGCTGATGCTCCAGGGCCGGATGCAGCAGCTCGTTGACCAGGGTGCTCTTGCCGCTGCCGCTCACGCCGGTGACGCACACCAATCGCCCCAGGGGGATCTCGACCTGCACATCCCGCAGGTTGTTGCGTGAGCAGCCCAGCAGGGTGAGCTGGCGCGAACCGGCACTGCGGCGCTCGGGCGGTGTGGGGATCGCCCGCCGGCCGCTCAGGTAGGCACCGGTGAGGGAATCCTCGGCGCTGAGCAGGGCATTCAAGTCGCCTTCGGCGACGATGTGGCCCCCATGCACCCCCGCGCCAGGGCCGATGTCGACGATGTGATCGGCGGCGCGGATCGTGTCTTCGTCGTGCTCCACCACGATCAGGGTGTTGCCCAGGTCGCGCAGTTTGGTGAGCGTGTTGAGCAGGCGGTCGTTGTCGCGCTGGTGCAGGCCGATGCTCGGTTCATCGAGCACGTACAACACCCCCGTGAGCCCGGCGCCGATCTGGGTCGCCAGGCGAATGCGCTGGGCTTCGCCGCCGCTCAGGGTCATCGCCGGGCGATCCAGGCTCAGGTAATCGAGCCCCACATCGAGCAGAAACCGCAGCCGCATGCGGATCTCCCGCAGCACCAGCTCACCGATCTGGATCTGGCGGGCGTTGAGCTGGGGCTCACTGCCCTCGCTGCTGCCCACCCCCATCAACGCCTCGATGCGAGCGAGGGTCTCGCCCACGCTCACCGCGGTGAGTTCATGGATGCGATAGGGGCCCACCCGCACCGCCAGGGCTTCGGGCTTGAGCCGCAGCCCCTGACAGCTGGCGCAGGGCACCAGCTCCAGGTACTTCTCCAGCTTCTGGCGTATCGCCTCGCCACTGGCATCGCGCAGCTGCCGCTCGAGGATCGGCAGGATGCCCTCAAACGGGCGCACATAGGTCTGGGCCTTGCGGTAGCGGCTATCGGCCTGAATCGCAATCGGCTCGCGCGAGCCATGGAGCAGCACATCGCGCTGCTCATCCGTGAGCTCGTTCCAGGGGGTCTTGAGCTCAAAGCCGAACGCCTCCCCCACCGAATACAGCAGGGAGAAGTAGTAGGCGTTGTCTTTTTCAGCCCAGGGAGCCACCGCCGCATACACCGGCTGACCGGGATCGGGGATCACCCGCTCGGTGGTGAACCGGCGCAGAAAGCCGATGCCATGGCAATCGGCGCAGGCGCCGTAGGGGCTGTTGAACGAGAACAGACGCGGTGAGAGCTCCTCCATCACGGCGCCATGCACCGGGCAGGCGAAGTTCTCCGAATAGAGGCGCTCCTTCTCGAGCGCTTCGGGCAGCTCCTCGCCACCCTTGGGCACCACCTCCACCACAGCCAGTCCCTCGCCGCGCTTCAGCGCCGTGCGCAGCGAATCGGTGAGCCGCTCCTGGATGCCCTCACGGGCCACCAGGCGATCGACCACCACCTCGATGTTGTGGGCGTGGTTCTTGTCGAGTTCGATGTTGTCGGCCAGCTCGCGCACCTCGCCGTTGATGCGCACCCGGGCAAAGCCCTCGGCCACCAGGCCGCTGAGCAGCTTGACGTGGGTGCCCTTCTTGCCGCGCACCACCGGAGCGAGCAGCTGGTAGCGGGTGCCCTCGGGCAGGGTCAGGATCTGATCGACCATCTCGTCGATCGACATCGGCCGGATCGAGCGGTCGCACTGGGGGCAGTGGGGCTCACCGGCGCGGCCAAACAGCAACCGCAGGTAGTCCTGGATCTCGGTGACCGTGCCAACCGTGGAGCGGGGATTGTGGCTGGTCGATTTCTGATCGATCGAGATGGCCGGCGACAGGCCTTCGATCGCGTCGACATCAGGCTTGTCGACCTGGCCGAGGAACTGCCGCGCATAGGCCGAGAGGCTCTCGACGTAGCGGCGCTGACCTTCAGCAAAGATTGTGTCGAAGGCCAGCGAGCTCTTGCCGCTGCCGCTCACACCGGTGAACACCACCAGGCGGTTGCGCGGGATCGTCAGATCGACGTTCTTGAGGTTGTGCTGGCGGGCGCCCCGCACCCGGATCACATCCTCGAGCGAGCCGCCGCTGAGCACCCGGCTGCCGTCGAGCTTGGCCACCTTCTCGTGCAGGGTGAGCGCAGGCCGGTCCTGGCTTGACTGTTCCTGATTGGCCTTGCTGCTCTTGGCGCGGGGCATCCGGCCGACTCGGGAACAGCTGAGTCTACGGGCGACATTGCAGCCTCAGAGGGCAAACCCAAGGATCTGGCCCACGATCTCCAGGACCTGCTGCAATCGATCGGCTCCAAGGATGCCCATGGGATGGGGCCTGGCACCCCTGGCACGCCAGTCGAACGATTTGATCTGATGGCACAGCACATAACTGTGGGAAGCAGGGCGCCCGGCAATGGGCCCGAGATCGACCGCCAGCGAAGAACCGCGGTTGTAGGCCGCAGTCGTCATCGCACACCCCACCACCAGACCGACCGTGGTGTGAAAGGGAGCAGTCGACAGCACGAGAAACGGATGGTGATCACGCATCTCGCGCACGGCCTGGGGGTTGTGGTCGATCCAGATGACCTCACCGCGATCGGGAACCCAGGCCGCTGTTTGTGATGGCAGCTTCATTCGTGCATTTCGCAGCCGATCGGCTCCCAGACCATGGCCTCAACTAGCTCAGCCTCCATCCGTTGGTAGGTCGCTAGACGCTCCTCGAGCGTCAGACGGCGGGTCAGGGGGCGAATCAGAACGCCGTCTTCGACCACGGTGAGTTCGACCTGCTGATCCTCGAGCAGGTGAGCTTCGCGTGCGATCGCCACCGGTAGGCGCACACCCAGGCTGTTGCCCCAGCGACGCAGGGCCTGCTGTGACGTGGCTGAAGCCATGGGCCCATGCAATGTGTATCCCTTAGTTTAGACGTGCGCGCCCGAGTCCATGTGGCGCCCGCACTCACAAGTCGGGAATCGCCCTCCGGCACAGCTCCTCACTGACCTGCCAGAAGCGCGCGGCCAGATCCCGGTCCAGGGCAGCCGGCGCCATCGGCAGGGCTTTTGGCCAGCCCTTGATGCCACCCAGTTCGCTGGGGCCGTAGTGGCCGCCGGGTTTGGCCTCGGGCGCCGTCAGTGCAAACAGCTGCGGCAGGGCGCCCTGGGCGGCGCTCTGAAACAGCGGGCCCATCAGGCTGTAAGCGATGCGTTCGACCCGTGAACCATTGGCCGCCACCGAGGTGGGCTGCAGGTTGGTGCGGGCCAGACCCGGGTGGGCCGCCGCCGACAGCAGCTGTGGCTCCCGGCGCTGCAGCTCCTGAGCGAAGACCACATTGGCGAGCTTGCTCTGCCCGTAGGCCTTCCAGCGGTCGTAGCGGCACTCGCCCTGGAGATCGTCAAAGTCGATCTGGCCGAAGTACTGGGCCCCCGAGGTGACCTGCACAACACGGGGGCTGGCGCTGGCGTGCAGCAGCGGCAGCAGCAGGCGGGTGAGGGCGTAGTGCGCCAGGTGGTTGACACCAAACTGCAGCTCGAAACCCTGGGCCGTGAGCGTGCGCGGCGGCGCCATCACGCCGGCATTGTTGAGCAGCAGATCGATCCGCTCATAGCGCGCGGCCAGCTCGGCCGCGGCCCGGGCCACGCTGGCCAGATCGGCCAAGTCGAGCTGGAGCATATCGATCTGCGCTTCGTCCGGAGCACCAGAACTCCCGGAATCCTCACGGTCGGCCTGCAACTGGCGCCGCGCCTGCTCGGCCTTGGCCAGCGAACGGCAGGCCAGCACCACCGTGGCCCCCCTGGCCGCCAGGGAGCGGGCACTCTCCAGGCCCAGGCCGCTGTTGGCGCCGGTCACCAGGGCAACCAGCCCGCCCAGATCGGGCATCGCTGTAGCGGTCCAGCGCTGGGGAAACGACGGCGTCATCAGCCACTTTGAAGAGGCGGCAGGCTAACGACGCTGATCACCGACAACGTCCGGAAGCGCCCGTCGTCCCCGCCCAGGACAACTAAGATGCAGAAATCTGCATTGATGGTGCCCCCATGCGCACCACCCTCGATCTCAATGACGACCTGCTCGCCGAAGCCAAGGCTTTCGCGGCCCGCGACAAGCTCACGCTCACCCGGTTGATTGAAGAAGGCCTGGCCCTACGCCTGCGCCAGGCCAGGCAGCCGGCTACCGCAGCCGGCTACCGCAGCCTTCCTGTGCACCCCGGCCAAGGTGGGCTCAGCGCTGCTGTCCTGAATCCCGGCAGCAACCGTTGCCTGCTGGATGCCGCCGACGGTCTCACGGCGCCATGACACCCGATGTGAACGTGCTGGTGGCAGCGTCGCGCAGCGACCATCCCCACCACCGCGTGGCCATCAGCTGGCTGGAAGCCGCGATGGGCGCCTGCGCCAGAGGCGAGCGCCTACGCCTGTTGCCCATGGTGACCGCAGGGTTTCTGCGTCTGGTCACCCATCCACGGGTGTTTGTGAACCCCACGCCCTTGGCAGCGGCCCAGGATTTTCTGGCAGCGCTGCTCGGCACCGATGGGGTGGAGCTGATCACCGTGGGCGATGAGTGGCCCCTGCTGGAGCCGCTCTGCAGCAAGCATCAGCTGGTGGGAAACGCCATCAGTGATGGCTGGATCGCAGCAGCTGTTCTGGCCCGCCAGGAATGCCTGACCACCTTTGATCGGGATTTCACGGCGCTGCTACCCAGCAGGCAACTGCTGTTGCTCGAACCGTGAGCTGTTCTGCTCATGCACTGCGCTGCTCCAGCAGGCTGGCGGCATAGCTGAGGGCTTCGCGCTGGCCGCCGCCGGCGAGTTCGGCCAGCTCGGCCTCGCGGGCCTGGGTGTCCCGCAGGTGGGACACCCGCGTGCGGGTGGCACCGCCTTCCACCACCTTGCTGACGCGGTAATGGTGATCAGCCGCGGCGGCCACCAGGGGCTGGTGGGTCACGCAGAACACCTGGCGCTGCGCCGCCAGGGCGCTCAACAACTCGCCCATGGCCCCGCTGACCCGGCCGCTCACGCCACTGTCGATCTCATCGAACAGCAGGGTGACGTGATGATCGGCCGCGGCCAGACAGGTTTTGAGCGCCAGCAGAAAGCGCGACATCTCGCCGCCCGAGGCCACCTCCGCCAAGGGCGCCAGGGGCTGGCCCGGGTTGGCTGAAAACAGAAACTGTACGCCGTCGGCCCCTTCCTCAGCCGGCGGTGCCGGCTCAATCGCCACGGCAAAGCGCACATGGGTGAGGCCCATGAGCCGCAGGGCCGCCATCAGCTGCTGCTCCAACGCAGTGGCAGCGGCCCGGCGGGCCGCAGTCAGGGCTGCATTGGCGACATCACGGTCGCGGCGGGACTCGGCTTCGGCGAGCTCGAGCGCCTCCAGCGACGCCTCGGCGCCGCCGGGGGCCAGCTGCTCGCGCAACTGATCGCGCAGGGCGATCAGGGCCGGCAGGTCCTGGCCATGGCGGCGCTCCAGCGCCTTGAGCTGGGCCATGCGCTCCTGCAGGGCGGCCAGACTCTCGGGATCGCTCTCCAGAGCCCCGCCATAGCGGTCGAGGTCACGGGCCAGGTCCTGCAGGGCCACCAGGGCATCGCCGCAGGCCTGGGCCAGGGGGCCAGCGCCGGCGGGATCAAGAACAGCCATCTGGGCCAGCTCCTGCTCACAGGCGGCCAGGTGCTCGAGCGCCGAGGGCACCTCCTCGGCCCCCTCCTGCAGCCGGCCCAGCAAGGTCATCACCCCTTGTTGCAGGCGCACGCCGTGGGCCAGGCGATCTTGCTCGGCCTGCAGCTGCTGGCGCTCCTGGGGATCCTCCAATTGAGCAGCCTCCAGGTCGGCCAGCAGCTGCTCCTGTTGCTGGCGCTCGCGCTGCAGCTGATCCCACTGGCTGCGAGCCGTGTCGAGGGCGGCGGCCGCCTGCCGCCAACGGCGAAAGGCCGCGGCCACCGGCTCCAGGGCGGCGGTCACTCCCTCGCCGCCGAAGCGATCAAGCCAGCGGCGCTGCTGACCCGGGCGTGCCAAGTGCTGGGTCTGGCCCTGCACGGTCAGATCGAGCACCAGGGGCCTGAGCTCCTGGATCTGCTGGCGGTTCACGGCCACCCCATTGAGGCGATGACGACTGCTGAGGCGCTCGTCACTGAGGCGCCATTCGCGGCTGAGCAGGAGTTCACCGTCATCGGCCTCCAGCTCCTGCTCGGCCAACCAGCTGCTCAGCGGAGGGGTGAGGCTGAAGCTGGCTTCAATCACCCCACGCTCACAGCCCTGCCGCAGCAACCGCGGCCCCACGCCCCCCAACAGCGCATCGAGCGCATCGAGCAGGATCGATTTGCCCGCACCCGTTTCGCCGGTGAGCACCGTGAACCCCGGGCCGAAGCGCAACTCCAGGCTTTCGATCAGGGCAATGTTCTCGAGCCTCAGACCGGTGAGCACGGCAGTCTCCGCAGGCGCATCGGTGGTCGGCCCGACCGTAGCGGCTTGCTCTTTCGTTTAGAAGGGGGTCGGTGCCAAGCCGCCGGCCGCCACCTCAGCCATGGTCCATTCCAGTTCGCAAGCCACTGCCGATCCCCAGGAAGGCAGCGCGGCCGCCGTTGCAGCATCCTCTGCGGCGGGCACGGCAACGGTTGAAATCAGCGACTTCATCGAAGCCGCCGGCCTGCTGGAGTACGACCCCGAAGCGATCACGCGCATCTACGCCGGACACCCCGGGCGCCTGCTGAAACGCTTCTGGCAGACCCTGATGCCAATTGGGCTCTACCTGCTGGGTGTGGGCTTCGACTGGTTGATCCAGCGCCTCAAGGACCCCGACCATGCCCGCGCCCGTGCCAAGGAAGCCGCCGATCTGGTGGCATCGCTGGGTCCGGCCTTCATCAAGGCCGGCCAGGCCCTGAGCACCCGGCCCGACATCGTGCCGCCACTGCTGCTCGAGGAGCTGGCCCAGCTGCAGGACCAGCTGCCGGGCTTCGACTCAGCGCTGGCGATGGCCTGCATCGAAGAAGACCTGGGGGCGCCGGTCAGCGAGATCTACGCCGAATTGGAGCTTGAGCCGATCTCAGCCGCATCGCTGGGCCAGGTGCACCGCGGTGTGCTCCACAACGGCGAGAGGGTGGCAGTCAAGGTGCAGCGGCCCGGCCTGCGCGAGCAGATCACGCTTGATCTCTACATCGTGCGCAACATCGCCGCCTGGCTCAACCGCAACGTGGGCCTGATCCGCAGCGACCTGGTGGCGCTGATCGACGAGCTGGGCAAGCGGGTGTTCGAGGAGATGGACTACTTCAATGAAGCCTCGAACGCCGAAAAGTTCGCCCAGCTGCACGCCCACAACCCCCGCATCGCCGTACCGCGCATTCACCACGAGGCCACCAGCCGCCGCGTGCTCACGATGGAGTGGATCGACGGCGTCAAGCTCACCAACCTCGAGGCGGTGCGCGAGCTGGGCTTCGATCCCGACGACATGGTGCAGGTGGGGGTCGACTGCAGCCTGCAGCAGCTGCTGGAGCACGGTTTCTTCCACGCCGATCCCCACCCCGGCAACCTGCTGGCCTTGGCCGACGGGCGCCTGGCCTACCTCGATTTCGGCATGATGAGCGAGGTGAGCCGCGAGAGCCGCACCGGCCTGATCCAGGCGGTGGTGCACCTGGTCAACCGCAATTTCGGCAAGCTCTCCAAGGATTTCGTCAGCCTTGGGTTTCTGGCCGAAGACGTGAACCTTGAGCCGATCGTGCCGGCGTTTGAAACGGTGTTCGGCCAGGCCCTCGAGCAGGGGGTGAGCCGCATGGACTTCAAGGCCGTCACCGACGACCTCAGCGGCGTCATGTACCGCTTCCCGTTCCGGGTGCCGCCCTATTACGCCCTGATCATCCGCTCGCTGGTGACCCTGGAAGGCATCGCCCTCAGCGTCGACCCCGACTTCAAGATCCTGGGCGCGGCCTATCCGTACTTTGCGCGGCGGTTGAT
>Ga0194123_10003713_pt1 | contig 18036 bp, 6 predicted proteins | sample TA2MahsurfametaG_5_FD_155479 | JGI IMG/M metagenome (GOLD analysis project Ga0194123, IMG submission 155479) | Freshwater microbial communities from Lake Tanganyika, Tanzania - TA2015023 Mahale A surface | ecosystem: Environmental > Aquatic > Freshwater > Lake | place: Tanzania: Lake Tanganyika... | reverse complement strand
TATTGGGTGCCAATGTTATAAGACTGAAACTTCATCACTTGCATTTGCTTCTGGGACAAGATAGAGTGAGGGTGTTGACCTGGAAGCAAGTGTGCTGGCCTGGTATCAAGTGGAGAATATCTATTCATGAAGAGATAAACTATATAACAACATTGCAATTGCAGAAAATTGTTGCTGAATATCAAGTGTGTGATTTATTTGACAAAATGTCTTTTTGATCAATAAATGTACAAAACGTATAAATGTGTTTGAATTTCTCTAATAAATTTTTGGTAATTGAAAAATGAGACAGATGGATCAGATAGATTTTTAATATCTCTCTCTCTTGCTCACACTCTTTCCCTCCTCTTACTCTCTTGCACCTACTCTCTTGCACGTCTCTCTTTATCTCTGTTCTTCTCTATCTCTAGTGTTGTTTCTTTTTCAACTCTCTCCCCCTGCTCTCTTGCACCTACTCTCTCACACTTACTCTCTCGCACTTCCTCTCTCCGACTTGTTTGCTCCTACTCTCTTTATCTCTGTTCTTCTTTCTCTAGTGTTGTTTCCCTCCCTTTATGATTTGGTTAGAAAATTACACTCTTAGTTTTAAATCCCCTGTTTATGGCAATAGCCTCAAAATGCAAGTGCAAATGTGGATTTTTAGATTTTATTCAATAAAAATATCAAAGACAAGTGAAGGATCATTAATAATTCAACATTCTTTTTTCTACCTTGGTCTCCAGCAGATGCATCTTTTTTGCTGCCGAGTAGGGAAAAAGCGGGTACAGTAGTAGATGGAGAAACTGTTTAACATTATAATACATTTCATTGGCTGCGTTTAGTCAAGTATCTTTTTGAAAGCTTATTAGGCCCTTCTATGTTTTGTACACCCATGCAATGTTTATAGCAATTATGCCTTGTCGATTCACATCAACAAGGACACTTGGGTATCCAAGAGTCGTATATGAGGTAGCAGTAGCGACCAGCACATACGACTGTGCTTGCTGGCTTGTGAGGTGACGGAGTCCTGGGGTAAAATGTTTATCTATATATTACACTTTTGTAATTTGTTCAAGGTTATCAGTTGATTGTAGATATTTTGGAATGATTTCATCATACTTGGGACTGGAGAGCCGCCTTCCAATTCCATTAGTCCCATCGGCTCTGAACGGTGCTGGGGCTGGCAACTGGAGAGGGATTGTTGGCCCGTCCTCCTTCTCCGACTCAGACAAGTCTATTGTCGCTTCTGAGGAGAAGCTGACATCATGTTTTACCGGTGTGCTCTTTTTTGGTTGCAGTGATCCGGGTGATGTTGGGCCATAAAAAGGAGAGGCAGGGCTGTATGCATCTTTCTATAATTGAGATATTTTAACCAAATATATTAGTAAATTCTCATCAACAATTGCCGACATTCAAATTAAGTAAATTTTTCACAATCGAGGTTTTGCTGCGCTGCTACATGAAACGTTGCAACATTTTATTTTGTCAAAGATAGTAAATGAATGACAAAAATGTAATTGTTAGATAAACATAAACATGCAAGAATATCAGTTGGTCAGCTATTTTAGAAAGATTTCATCATACTTGGGATCAAAGAGGCGCCTTCCAATCCCACTTGTCCCATCCGCTCTGAATGGTGCAGGGGCTGGCAACTGGAGAGGGATTGTCAGCCCGTCCTCTTCTCAGACGCAGAAAAGTCGATTGTGGCATCCGAGGAGAAGCTGACGTTGAACTTGTCCGGTGTGCTTTGTTTTGGTGGAGGGGATGCCGGCGATGTTGGGCCATATGTAGGGGAGGCAGGGCTGGATGCAACTTTCTGTAATTGAGATGTTTCCAAAATTGTGTTTCTAATTACATTTTCCTCTTCAATGTCAACCCAAATGTTAGGTATATTCTTTTCCACAATTTTTTGACATTTCAATTTAGTAATTGTTTCAAAGTCGAGGTTTGGTTGCGCTTTGACATTTTATTTCGTCGATGGAAGTGAACGTGTGTTTTAGTCGAGATTTTGGTCGTCTCGATCGGTTTTTGTCGAAAGTCATAGAGCTTATGAACATTGTGTTAACCGAGTCAAGGAAGTCAATATTTGTTCGTCAATTATTAAAATTTCGAGAATCGTCCGTCAAATTTCGAAGGTCCGATTTGTTCATCAAATTGGACATTTGTTTATCATTAATTAAAAGTTAATTTGCCATGGTTCGATTGAGGTTATCATTTACACAATAAATTTTAACCAAGCACTTTTAACCTCCCATGTTAGTAGCAGTGTGTTATTATAAAAATGCTTGGTTGAAATCGCATGTGCAAACTCAGCCTTTACCATTTTGTATTATTAAAGTACCTGGGTTGTTTATTCATTCGACAAAAGTATTTTGTCTTTATGGTCAGCTGAAATTGGATGAACATTATGAATGGCAAGTTTAGTTCTGAGATGATTAGAATTATCAATAGTATTATCTGTAATTGTTCCCTCACCTCCATGATGTTTGATGTTTTCTCTGAGCTGGATTCAAACTGATGATCTTAGGGCAAATTGGGATTGCTTTTATACTCCCCAAAGATGTTTGACAATTAACGGTTTTTCATGCGGGTCTGCCTAATGTGACGACAACGACGACAACGACGACGCAAAAGTGTCAAAATATATTTGCAAAAATTTGTCCGTCAGCTCCCACAATGACGACGACGACGACGGCCCTGCTCTGCTCTGACCAACGACGACGACAACTGCTTGTTTTGGCCTAAAGTCTACTTGGGTTCAAAGTATCATTTGAGCTTGCGCACGATGAACGACAACTTGGGCCGGCCCTGATACGTTCTATTATAACCCCGGTCATTTAACTTTGCTGAGGGCACCAAACCGTAGGTCACCTTGGGCCTACCTGTTGCATTCAGGCATATGTTGTCGCTGTCGACGGCATGTTTGCCGGCTTCAACTACCCTCAAGTGAAGACTGCGACGACGACGACGACGGCATGTTTGCCGGCTTCAACTACCCTCAAGTGAAGACTGCGACAACGATGATGACGGCATGTTTGCCGGCTTCAACTACCGTCAAGTGAAGACGACAACAACAACGACGACGGCATGTTTGCCGGCTTCAACTACCCTCAAGTCAAGACGACGACGACGACGGATCGTTTTGCTGTTGCCAATGCCAGCCCTGTTTTATTCTATGCTCAACTGGGTTCAAGGTTCATATCTTGTGCTCCCTAAGCCCCGCTGAATCAATTTTTGTCGTCGACGACGGCTCAATGTTGCCTATAGTCTGCTAGGGTCCAAAGTATCATGTTAGCTTTGCGCACAATAATATTAGACGTTGCTTGTGTCAGCCCACCCAATCCACACTGTCAACGACGACATTGCCCTAATTGTAGCACTGCTAGGCAGAAAACCGTTAAAATTTTCGAGTATAAAATGGCCCAATTTTGTCTAGGATTTCGTCACTGATTTCAGTGAAGTGCAACTGTTCACATCTCGACAACTACTGACTTTACTCCACCCCAGATAATCAAATAAAAGTAAGATTAACTCTCCTCTGCTTTGTGGTCACTGTTGTCTCCAACTCTCTGAGTAGATCTTGTCCAGGTAGTTTTGTTTAGTATTTGTTTTCATTTCCTCGATCGGCGGTTTTGGTCGATTTTTATCGAGTTTTGTGCGACATTCGTTGCTTGATCGTGTCACGGTGTCGCTTAGTCGAAATTTGAATGCTTTTACGGTTCTCTGACGACCCGGTTCTGTGAACATAAGTTTTATTTGCTTGATTTTGCTATATTGCTGCTTTGTTGAAATTTGATTGCTACAACAGTTCTCTGACGACGCGGTTTAATAAAAATTAGGTTTCCCTTCCATCATTGGAGAATGTCGAAAAATTGTGTGATTAATGTATTTTTAATTGACCCAGTGTTTTTATGACCGAGATTCGACACTATAAAACATTTCGCTCTGACATATTGGAATGCGTTCACACATGCAATTTGTATCTGCAACGTTTAACATTATATTGTGTCAATGCAATAATGGCTTCCGCATTAAATAGTTGTTCTGTTCTGTTGTCTCCTTTTGTTTGAAATAAGGAGAATTTTTAATTTTTTGTCTTACTTTGTGACAATGGCATAATGTTAGACAGTGTGAATTTTGAATAGGAAATCGCTTGTGTGAATACTTCCTTGAACTTGATGTTTTTCAAATTCAAGTAGCGAGCAGTTTTGCTCATTTTTGTTGCGCTGGCATTGTCAAAGCTGTCATTTAGTGTTAAAGATTTGCTTGAAAGATTAAACTATTCTGAAATAGTCTACATCATTTTCACTAGAACGGCAAGTCTTTATTGCACTAAACATTGAAAGATCAAATCTGCTCAAATAGTTCATTGACTTTAGCCTACATCTGGAGTGTGCACGGATACCTAGCAAAAAGGCCTAGCTTTGCAAAATGTACACATTGTCCACTTGTTTAGTTTGTCATTTTAAAAGAACATGATATTTTATTGCATAAAAGGAAATTGTTTATTTTTGTACTAAAAATATGTTATTAGATAAAACACAAAGCCTTGTGAAATATGATATATTTAAAGGGGCACTTTAATACTAATACAAAAGAGTAAAAACTGGTAAGAGAATTGCATGATAATTATCAGGCTATGTTGACTGACACTATTGCAGCACGATATTCGGCCATATTGTTTTTGTGTATTTTTTTGCTTAACTGCAAAATGGCCAAATCTTGTGCTAAAGCTAGTCTGAAACTGCATAACTTTCAGTCTGTATCATAGAATGTTTGTTCATGTAATTTACATTGAAATGAATGTCAAGTACATGATTTGATCTTGTTAATTGCAGCTTAATTAAAAATGTTTAAATAAATTGAATATTTGATTGGTATGGCAAATTATATTTAATGGTGACAGGAATTTGAAAGGTAAAGGTTGAGCATTGAGGAGAATGGTAAGGATTAGACCATGGTTTCATAAAGACTGTCCAAGTGTATTAGAGCACTTCTACTTAGAAGTAGTTAAAAGGGGGCGGGGCAGTAAATGGCCTGTAAATAGGTGTGTCAGCACTTCTACTAAGACACAGATCAGTCTGCTATCATAAGGGCAATGTTGATTAAGAATGTCCACTTTGGCTGCCTATTGTAAAGTTGTTGTTAAATCAAAGATGTTGCTGTGTCCCAGCAATGGCTGCCCACCTTTTCAGCAATTCTGCTTTGGTGTAGATGAGAAGAGGGTGGAGATGTAGAGGGCCTGGTGATAGTTGTGTAAGCTTGTCTGCTTTGGAGTAGTACAAAATGGGTTGCAAGTGTGTCTGTTTGTCTGCTTAGGAATAGTTAAAAAGGGGCCGGGGCAGTAGATGGCCTGAAAATAGGTATGTCTACACTTCTGCTTAGGAGTAGTTAAAAACAGGACGGAGCAGTAGATGGCCTGAAGATAGGTGTGTCAGTTTGTCTGCTAAGGAGTAGTTAAAAAGAGGAGGGACAGTTGGTCGCCTGAAGATAGATGTGTCTGCACTTCTGCTTAGGATTAGTTAAAAACGGGGCAGAGCAGTAGATGGCCTGAAGATAGGTGTGTCTGCAAGTCTGCTTAGAAGTAGTTAAAAAGGGGGTGGGCCAGTAGATGGCCTGAAGATAGGTGTGTCAGCAGTACTACTTAGGCACAGATCAGTCTGCTATCATTAGGGCCAGGTTAATTATGAATGCCCAATTTGGTTGCCTATTGTAAAGTTGTTGTTATATCAAGGATGTTGACCAGTTTTTGTGTTTTGTCTTAGGAAGGGGGCAGGGCACTAAATAGCCTCGAAGTTGGTGTGTAAGCTTGTGTACTTTAGAGTAGTTCAGAAGGGGAAGGGGCAGTAAAATAGCCTGAAAATAAGGGTGTCAGCAATTCATAGGAGTAGTTAAAAAGGGGGCGGGACAGTTGGTGGCCTGAAGATAGGTGTGTCTGCACTACTACTTAGGAGTAGTTAAAAAGGGGGCAGGGCAGTAAAATAGCCTGAAAATAAGGGTGTCAGCAATTCATAGGAGTAGTTAAAAAGGGGGCGGGACAGTTGGTGGCCTGAAGATAGGTCTGTCTGCACTACTACTTAGGAGTAGTTTAAAAGGGGGTGGGCAGTAGATGTCCTGAAGATATGTGTGTCTGCACTACTGCTTGGGAGTTGATCAGAAGGGGAGCATGTGTGTCTGTTTGTTAGCTACTGTATAATAGTTGTTATATCAAAGATGTATGTGTGTCCCAGCAATGGCAGCCCACTTTTTCAGCACATCTGCTTTGGTGTAGATGAGAAGAGGGTGGAGATGTAGAGGGCCTGGTAATAGTTGTGTAAGCCTGTCTGCTTTGGAGTAGATCAGAATGGGTTGCAAGTGTGTCAGCTTGTCTGCTTAAGAGTAGTTAAAAAGGGGACTGGACAGTTGTTGGCCTGAATAAAGGTGTGTCTGCATTTCTGCTTAGGAGTGGTTTAAAAGGGGGCGTGACAGTTGGTGGCCTGGGGATAGATGTGACTGCAGTTCTGCTTAGGAGTAGTTAAAAATGGGGCGGGGCAGAAGTTGGCCTGACGGTAGGTGTGTCAGCACTTCTTCTTGGGCACAAATCAGTCTGCTATCATTAGGGCAAGGTTGATTATGAATGCCCACTTTGACTGCCTATTGTAAAGTTGTTGTTATATCAAGGATGTTGATGTGTCCCAGCAATGTCTGCCCACTTTTTCTTGTTTTGTCTTAGGAAGGGGGCAGGGCACTAAATAGCCTCAAAGTTGGTTTGTAAGCTTGTGTGCTTTGGAGTAGATCAGAATGGGTAGCAAGTGTGTCAGCTTGTCTGCTTAAGAGTAGATAAAAAAGGGCGGGACAGTTGTTGGCCTGAAGATGGGTGTGTCTGCATTTCTGCATAGGAGTAGTTAAAAAGGGGGCGCAACAGTTGGTGGCCTGAAGATAGGTGTGACTGCAGTTCTGCTTTAAAATGGGGCGGGGCAGAAGTTGGCCTGAAGATAGGTGTGACTGCAGTTCTGCTTAGGAGTAGTTAAAAATGGGGCGGGGCAGAAGTTGGCCTGAAGATAGGTGTGACTGCAGATCTGTTTAGGAGTAGTTAAAAACGGGGCGGGGTAGAAGTTGGCCTGAAAGTAGGTGTGTCAGCACTTCTTCTTGGGCACAAATCAGTCTGCTATCATTAGGGCAAGGTTGATTATGAATGCCCACTTTGGCTGCCTATTGTAAAGTTGTAGTTTTATCAAGGATGCTGATGTGTCCCAGCAATGTCTGCCCACTTTTTCTTGTTTTGTCTTAGGAAGGGGGCAGGGCACTAAATAGCCTCGAAGTTGGTGTGTAAGCTTGTGTGCTTCGGAGTTGTTCAGAAGGGATGGGGCAGTAAAATAATCTGAAAATAGGGGTGTCAGCACTTCTTAGGAGTAGTTAAAAAGGGGGCGGGACAGTTGGTGGCCTGAAGATAACTGTGTCTGCACTATTGCCTAGGAGTAGATCAAAAGGGGAGCAGGTGTGTCTGTTTGTCTGCTACTGTAAAACCTTTGTTATATCAAAGATGTTTGTGCGTCCCAGCAATGGTTGCCCAGCTTTTCCTGTTTTATCTTTAGAAGGTAGAAGGGCACTAAAAGGCCTGAAGATGGGTGTGTGAGCTTGTCTGCTTTAGAGTACATTAGATGGGGGGCAGGTGTGTCAGTTTGTCTGCTTTGGAGTAGTTCAGACATGGGCAAGGCAGAAGAAGACCTGAAGATAGGTGTATTAGCACTTCTGCTTTGAAGCAGTTCAGAAAGGGGGGGCAGTTGGTGGCCTGAAGATAGGTGTGTTTGCACTTCTGCCTAGGAATATATCAGAAGGGGAGCAGGTCTCTCAGTTTGTCTGCTACTGTACAATAGTTGTTCTATCAAAGATGTTACGTGTCCCAGCAATGGCTGCCCACCTTTTCTTGTTTTGTGTTTAGATGGGGGCAGGGCACTAAATAGCCTGGAGATGGGTGTATCAGCTTCTCTGCTTTGCAGTTGACCAGAAGGGGGCAGGTGTGTCAGTTTGTATGCTTTGGAGTAGCTCAGAAGGGTAGTTGATGGCCTTAATATAGGTGTGTTAGCACTCCGGCTTTGGAGTAGATAAAAAGGGGGTGGGACAGTAGGTGGCCTAAAGATTGGTGTGTCAGCTTGTCTGCTTTGGAGTAGAACAAAAGGGGGGGCGGGGCAGTAGATGGCCTTAAGATATGTGTGTCAGCATTTTTGCTTAGGAGTAAATCAGTCAGCTATCATGATTGCATGGCCTACTTTGCCTGCTACTCTAAAGTAGTTCTTGTATCAAGGATGTTGCCTTGCCCTAGGAATGCTTGCTGACTCTAGCAAGGGGTAGGCATACTTTTGTGGGTGTGGCAAATCCTTGGATATAAATGTGGGCAATCTCCTCTTCCTTCTTGCCATTCTTAATCTGGAAACTGACTAGAGAAGAGCAACCTTTCCTGAGATATGTCTGAGTCTCACATGACAGAGATGGCCTCCAACGAGTTGGAAGGAGCAGACAGTACTCAAGATCGCCTTCAACAAATGGTAAAAGTCTTATTATCTCAGAAGGATGAGACGGCAGATGAGCTGATCGATATTCTGATTGAGCAGAATACCAGAGGTCTCCCCAGCACTCTTACAGAGGAGGAGAAGTGCTTCGTAATGTACAATCAGGTCTTGGCACAACTATACACGTTGGGGCCCATAATAGCCTTCAGATTTCAGCCTCTACTCAAGGCAAAAATTGAGCATCTGTGGGCTGCCCAGGCCAATCATCAGTTTGCCATCATTGAGGTACCTGCCCTGGCCCTGGCAGAAAAGAGCACCATCTACCGGAGAATGTTTTTCAAGATCTTTGGAGATGATGACATTGCCGGCTTCAGGGTGTCCAGCACAGACTACCTTAGGCAGCTCACCAAGAGGGAGTACTTTTATCTCCTCCTCTTCACCTTTGCAACATGCCAGCGGGTCCGGAGTGATGGGCTGCTGATGCTTTATCTGAGTGGTAAGTCATCGGTGGGCAAGAGCTCCATAGTAGAGAATGCAATGGCAACCAGTGCCCATCAGCTTGTCACCTCTGACTCCTCGTCGTCTGGCTGTGGCCGCTTTCAGGCAAAAGGAAAAAACATCCTGATGCTGAGGGACTGCACTCTCAAAAACCTCTTTGGAGCTGACATGAATACCATCAAAATGGCCTGCAGGGGTGAAGTGTTTTCAGCCAAGGTTCACTCTTCAACTGAAACTATTAATCCCCTGTTTGTGTTGGTCAGCTCAAATGAGCGGCTTAACAAGTTCACTTTTCAGGGCAAGGGCAACTTGCCTGACATATATGACTCCAACACCAACATGCCTGGATCAAGGAAGGTCAACAAGGAACACATTGAGGCCATGCAGTCACGCTTCCTCGAGGTTTTTGTGCGCAAGAGGGCCAGTCAGACCCCCCATGATCTGAGGGAATCAGACAACTTTAGGAAGATCGACCTGATCCTGGGCCTCTTTGATGTATGCCTTGAAATCATGTCGCAACACAAGCGAGAAGACTTTCCCAGCAAGTACTTGTACCACTATGTCCTCTCTGGCTTGGAAAAGAATGCCCAGCTCTACACCGACACCTTTTCAAAGAACTCCTTCTCATTTATCCGCCGCACCATCTCGCTACTCAGGAAAAAATATACAGAATGAGGAGTAAATACCCAACCTATTTAACAGAGATAAAATATAAAAATATGTTCTGTAGTGTCATTAGGCCTACCATTAATTTTCAAGTTGTAAAATACTGCAATCCTTTTAATAAAAATAATAAAAATTTGAAAAATTAAATTATGCTTCATTTTACAAGGGTGTGGTATGCTTAGTATGATTGAGTATGAAAAAACTGGTGGAGGAGGTTGTGGTTGGTTGTATGTATAATCTCTTTCCAGAATTGGATCTTACAAACATCAAGTGCCTATTAACAAAGTTTTATGAGCAGAGCAAGCAAATTTGAATGGTATGATAAGTGCAATAAAACTACATTATTGACACAGGAAGCTAATTTTAATCTTATCAACATTGGAAAAAATAAAAAACCTTCAGTCAATATTCATTTTGTTTTAATGATGGATATTCTTTCAACTTTGTCAACATTGAGAATTCGAGGGCACTTAAAATGGTGGTCCTGATTGATTTTTTTGTCAAGAATATCTGAACTGAGGATACCTTAACATGCAGAAATTGAACTTGAAACACAGATAGATGTTTGTAAAAACATTTGTGTTGTGACTTTGCTGCAAAGTTGGAAGCTAATCTTTACAAGCAGTTTGCAGTGAAAGGATCAGCAGTATCACACCTGCTGAGTGTAATTAAAAGCAGAGAGAGGAGGTTTTGGAGGAGTGCATTATTGTTGCTTTTACCACTAAGGATATGTAGGCAGGAGAGAGAGGAGGTTATTTGGAAATGTGCTTATATTGTTTCTAGAACTCAAGCTATGTAGAAAGAGAAGAGAAGAGGTAAGCTTATGTAGACTGAAAAGACATGAAGGTATATAGACAGGAACGAGAGGATGTTGTTTGGGAATGTGCTAATATTGCCTCTAGAACTCAAGTTATGTAGACAGAAGAGAGAGAAGGCTATATAGAAAGAAAAGATATAAAGGTATGGAGAGGAGGGTATTAGGGAGATTTGCACTGTTGATTTTAGTGCCCAGGCTTTGTAGACAGAACAAAGTGGTGGGTATGAAGGTGGGAGAGTAAGAATGCAATTAGGTAGTGTGGTAATATTGCTTTTTGAACTCAGGCTATGTAGACAAAAGATAAAGGAGGCTATGTAGACAGAAGAGAGGTGAAGGTATGTAGATAGGATAAAGATGAGGGTATAAGGGAGAATGGCAATGTTGCATTTAGAACTCAGGTTATGTAGACATAACAAAGTGGTGGCTATGTAGACAGGAGAAAAAAGGCTATGTAGACATGAGAGAGCAGGCTATGTAGACAAGAGAGGGGGCTATATAGACCGGAGAGCTAATATGTTATTAGAGAGTGTAACAATTTTGCTTTTAAAACTCAGGCTATGTCCTGCTCCACTTTCAGGTCCTCTGTGACAGAAGAATCCATCCACAACGTCCTGGCCTTATCATTTCCCCTGCAAACAAATGGACAGAACAAGGTGGGGTCCATGTAGACATGAGAAAGGAGGATATGTAGACATGAAAGAGGAAGCTATGTATACATAAGAGTTGAGGCTACATTGACAGGTGAGCATAGAGGGTATTAGGGAGCGGTGGAATGTTGCTTTTGTAATGTGAGCTATGTACACAGGATAAAGAGAGGGTTTTTGGAGAATGTACATAAAATCCTTTTATTACAGCTTATTTGGCAGTAGAGAGAGTTGATGCAATGGAGCAGGCTACAGCAAGAGTGGAATATTGCTTTTTGAACTCAGGCTATGCAGACAAGTAAGTGAGGATGGTATTAGGGAGTGTTCCAATAATGCTTTTTGAGCTCAGGCTGTATAAACAAACAAAAGAGGAGGCTTTGTAGACAGAAGAATAAGGATGGTATAAAGGAGAATGGGAATTTTACTTTTTGAACTGAACCCATGTGGACAGGACAAAGGAGGCTTTCTAGACAAGAAAGAGGAAGCTATATAGACAGTAAGGAGGAAGCTAGAGTTGTTGACAGGAGGGCAGTCTATGTAAACAGTTAGAGAGAGGAGAATATGTAGACAGTAGAGTGAGGATGGTTATAGGGTATGTGCCAATAATGCTTTTACCCCCATGCAATTAAAGAAGGAGAGATGAGAGAATTATGGAGTGTGAGAATAAATATTTCTTTTAGGCAGGAGAGAGAGAGGGGGGTATGTAAACAGCAGAGTGAGGAGAGTATTAGTCCCTGTGCAAATATTGTAATTTAGTAATTAGGCTATGATGACTTGAGAGTTAGAGGAGGGTATTTAGGAGTGTAAAAATGTTGCAGTTAGAACTCAGGCTGTATAGAAATAAGAGATGAAGCTACCACTCAAGACTCTTTGCAGGGCAGGCCAAGAAAACTGTAATATATTTCCTATATGTGGACTTACCTGATCTTCTCTGTCCAGGGTGAGAAAAGATAATGCTACAATTGCTCTGATAATCTTCCTTTTTATATAGTTAAGAGAAGTCAGCCTTGGCCCTCTGACCTAGATTGCTATAGATTAAAAGCAAAGTTCATATTTGGATACTACTCACAAAAAAGTTTGAATAAAAATAAAATGACTGCTTCTTTGGAGGATCCAGTGTTTAGCCAAACATTAGAAATATATTCTGGTTGGGTGTTGCTGGATATTTTTCTAAAATTGTGATCTTACTCACAAAAGACTTTTAACAAAAATATACTTATTGCCTTTATACATTTATAGAGCTAAGACTGTTAGGCTTCACAAACAGCTCAGAAGCAATAATACAAGTTGTCACAAATAATGAACTGACACTTTTGCAACATGTTTTTAAACTGTCTGCTTCAAATGTTAGAATTTCAAACATTCAGTTTAACATAGTTAGGCTTTTAGCTATGTGTCAAATAGGTACATGTTTTGCTAAAGAAAGCATATTCAAATTTTATTAGGCCATTTTGGAACCACAATGCATATAATAGTTACATTTTTAGCTAAAGGTAGCAGATTTGAAAGTACTGAATATATGTTATTAACAAAAAATTTTAAAATACTCACATTTTTGTTATAGAAGAATTTAATCTGTTTTAATAAAAAAAGTTTAAAATATATTGTGTTATATAGATACACTTGTGAGCTAAACATGTGTGAAATAGGTAGATTTTAGCTAAATAAAGCAGAATTTTAAATTATTGAGGCCTTTGCTACACCAAAATATGACAAAACTATTGTACTTGTAGTTAAAAGAACCTAAACTGCATTGATTTCAGCTGTTTTTGAAACAAATTTGCTTAAAATATGAACATTTGCTGTTAGAAAATAATTTTATCTTTTTTCAATGCCATGTATTAAAAATTAATGTGTTATATAAATACATTTATGAGCTAAACATGTGTGAAATAGATACCTTTTTTGCTAAAAAGCATAATCAAATTTTATTAGGCCATTTAGGGACCACAATTGCATAAAATAGGTACATTGTGAACTAAAGGAAGCAGATTTGAATATATTTAACATATTTTAGAAACAAAATTGTTGAATTACTCACTTTTTTCTTAGATACAAATTTTATCTCTTTTAATTTTAAATTTTAAGACCATTATTGTGCTAAAAAGATATATTTGTAAGCTAAATGTGTGTGAAATATATACATTTTTAGCTAAAGAAAAGCAAAATTTAAATTATTGAGGCTTTTTGCCCCAAAATTGCATTAAATTTTAACACTTGAAGCTAAAGAAACCAGAATTGCATTTATTTAAGCTATATCTGAAATAAAATTGCTTGTAATATTTACATTTATTGTTAGAAAACAGTTTTTATTACTGTTTAAATGACATATTAAAAAAATTAATATGTTATATAGATACACTTGTGAACTTAACATGTGTGAAATAGGTAGATTTTTGCTAAATAAAGCATAATTTAAAATTATTGAGGCCTTTGTTACACCAAAATAGGACACAATTATTGTACTTGTAGTTAAAATTGTTGAAATACTCACTTTTTTCTTAGATACAAATTTTATCTCTTTTAATTTTAAATTTTAAGACCATTATTGTGCTAAAAAGATACATTTGTAAGCTAAATGTGTGTAAAATATATACATTTTTAGCTAAAGAAAAGCAGAATTTCAATTATTGAGGCCCTTTTTGCATCAAAACTGGATGAAATTCTGATACTTGTAGCTAAAGAGACCAGAATTGAATATATTTAAGATATTTTTGAAACAAATTTGTAAAAATACTCACATTTATTGCTAGAAAATATTTCTGTATATCTTAACTGCCACATTTTAAAAACATATTGTCATATATAGATACACGTGTGAGGTGTGAAATAGGTAGATTTTTAGCTAAAGAAAGCAAAATTTAAATTATTGAGGCTTTTTGCCCCAAAATTGCATTAAATTTTAACACTTGAAGCTAAAGAAACCAGAATTGCATTTATTTAAGCTATATCTGAAATAAAATTGCTTGAAATATTTACATTTATTGTTGGGAAACAGTTTTTATTACTTTTTAAATGACATATTAAAAAATTAATGTGTTAAATAGAAACACTTGTGAGCTTAACATGTGTGAAATTGGTAAATTTCTAGCTGAAGAAAACAGAATCAAATTTTTAAGGCTATTTTTGCACCAAAATTGCACAACATAGGTGCATGTTTAGCTAGAGAAAGCAATATTGATATTAATTCAGCAATTTGTGAACAAAACTTGCTGAACAGAGGTACTGTTTTGGTTCAAAACAGTTTTATATTATTTAATTGGTTAATTGTAACCAAAACTGTGTGAAAAAAACCGTTTTTGAGCTAAATTCACACAGTTTTTGCCTAAACAACAATCTGACCTTTTTAATACAGCCATTTTTGAACAAAATATACGTGAAATAATGTTTATTTTGATATAATATATCAAAATGTCACATAATCTGAAATTTAAAACTTAAACTAGCCCAATATAGGTAATATTTTGGCCAAGCAAAAATCCAACCCTCAAAATATAAACCGATTTGGAGCCTATTTTATTTCATTTGGTCTTACTTTGTTTGAAATTAAAGTCCAAATACTCATTCAAATCCTTTTACCTTTATGACTGAACTTTTTTTGTTAAAAGCAAAGATACATTTCAAGGCCTATTTTAGCCCAACTTTGACTCTAGTCAAAGTAAAAGTGCTTGCATGCAACTTTTTCAATGTATACCTATTTAATCAAGTTTAAATGGTTCCTATTTGATTTAAATTTGTTTCTTATGAAGCCATATGTACTAATTTATATTCTGATGTTCCTCATTTCTTGGATTGTTTATATTTTAAGCAGAAATAAAAATGCACTTTGAGAAAAACATGTTTATTTTAAACAGTTTATTCATTACAATACACTCTTTTGCACAATTGAAGCCATTCTTCAAGGTCATTATCCAAGTCGGCATTGTCATATGAATCAGGAGAGCCCCAGGTCAGTGTTAGAGAGTTCAATATGACTTGCATCTTGTTAAGGCTTTCTTGCAATTTTTCCTTCATTTTAGAATTTTGCATCATCTCCAGTTTTTTATTATCAGAGTCAATTTTGTCATGAAGATATTTCATATATGGCACTTGGGACCACTTCCAAGATTTGAGGGTGGAAAACAGAAAATGGTTTTTTTGATATTCTCCATTTAAAGTTTCTGAATATCTGTGATTAAACTTCTTGTGGGTGCCTGATTCTGTTTGGATGTATAGAATTGTATCAATGAGGTGCTTGTAAGTTTCAATTTTGACACTCTGACAATTCTTTGCCACCCTCTTCTGGATTGGAATTATCTTAGCGGCATGCTTGACATTCATTCTCTTGGTCAACTTCTTCCTAAAGGTAGATATTGCCTCTTCATGGGTGTACATAGCCAACATGTGTGTGTGTAGTTTGCCCCACATGATGCTGCGTCCATGGCATTGGCATCTAATGTCTTCCACAACTTCCCAGTGTTGCAGAAAGTATTGCCTGTCTCCAGAAGTCTTGAATTCATCTTTAAAGATGACATGGTATAACCTTTGAGGTTTGTATTGGCCACAGATGAGCCACAGTGTCTTGTTTAAAGGGAGAGTGTCATTTTGAAACTTTTCTTGCTTCTGTTTTGCTGCTTCTTTCTGCACATCCTCCTTGGCAGCCTGTTTTTGAGCCTTCTCATCCAGCTTTGCTTGAATCCTGGCATTTCTTTTTGCCATCTTAGCCTCTTTCTCAGCCAACTTGGCTTCAGCACGAGAATGTTTAGCCAAGTGGGTCTCCATTCTTCTCACTTGAATGGTCTTTTGACATGTGGTGCACACTTGAGATTTATGCCTTCCCATGTTGCTTGCTTGGTAAAAGAAAAGTGAATTGATGTGGAGATGTTCTGCAGTTTGCTGGGTTGATATGGAGAGGTTCTGGACCTTTGTGGCTTGGCATGGAGAGCTGTTGAAGCTAGGCAGCTTGATTAGGAGAGATTCTGGAGCCACGTAGCTTAAGAATGGCAGAGTAAAATATTCCTCTTCTAATCTGCTTCTTTGCCAAAGTCTAAAAAGAGACTGAGAATTATTTTCCGAGGCAAGCCCTATTTATTGGGAGGTGCAATGTGGAGAAGTTGGTTTGTATTGTATGGAGATATTCTCCTGCCTTGTAGTAGTTCTAATGGCCCAAAAAGCTAAGTGGCTTGATGTTGGTGCTGTACCTAAGTAGCTCAATATGGAGAGGGTAAATGAGAGAAATGCTACAGGCGGGCCCCTTGGCATAGCAAGTTGCTGTAGTAACTTAGCTTGTTGTGGATTGTTGCTAAAACCAAGGAACTTGACACAGAGAGGTGCTGCAGCAAGTTGGCTTGACATGGAGAGAGACTGCACTCAAGTGGCGCTATGTGGATAGATACTTAGGATGGGTCACTTGATGTTAAAAGAAACTGCACCTGGGTAGCTTGACATGGAGTGGTGCTGCAGCAAGTTGGCTTGACATGGAGAGAGACTGCACTCAAGTGGCGCTATGTATATAGATACTTAGGATGGGTCAAAGATACTGCACCTGGGTAGCTTGACATGGAGAGGTGCTGCAGCAAGTTGGCTTGACATGGAGAGAGACTGCACTTAAGTGGCTCCATACGGAGATATGCTGCAGTCGGGTTGCTTGGTGTCTAGAGGCGGAGAGGTGCTATAGACAGGAGAGGTTCTACTACCAGATAGCTTGACAGGATGAGTTTCTACTGCAAAGTACCTTGATGATTGCAGAGTATTGACTCTTTATCATGGAGAGGTCCTGCTCCTAGAGAAGATTAGACATTAGAGGGCTGCATCTGTCTTGGCAAATGTTAAACAAATAATCTGACCTGTATTGGCCACTGCCTAGCCCAATTCAGCCTAATTGTCTACACCTGACACACATACCACAATTGGAATGAATGTTTCAAATAGTCTCACCCTCTCAAAGGCTGACCAAGCCAAACACACACACCATTAAATAAAGTATTCTATATCGGAATCCCCATCCCCTCTAAGCCTGACCATGCCAGACACACTCAAACCTAAACACACTTTATCTCTTCAGCACTGCAATGCCTCACATGCACAAGCCAAGCTATATAATTTATTAAAGAATCTCCATCCACTGTAAGCCTGACTTGCCTTGGAAAATAAGGTATGTCAGAAGGCTGCCTTATCACAAACTGAAATAAATAGCTGCCCATCACCCCCAAGCCAGAAATGTTGGATGAACAACCACATACTGGCTCTCATGTCAAATAACCCACCCAATCACAATATACATGTCCAAGAAATTACAAAGGGCAAAATGTTCTCTTTGGCCTTTGACCTTGAAATGAACCTACGATACCTTCTCCAGGTAAGCAGGTAATTAGCGTTGAAATCTCCAAAACAAATTGCCACCTTTTTCTTAGCCCTTCATCTGAAACAGGTGCATCTGCCAGGCACTGGGGAGAGTTTAAAACCACCTGGATACTAAGTCAATGCTAATTATGCTGGCAGTCTTCAATTTGGGTCACTCTCTATGGACTTATTTTCGAGTCTGGAAAATGACCTTTTTTTGAAGAATTATTTTTTTGGCCACCGGGGACAGGTAAAATCAGCTGATCAGCCGTGGCCAATTTAGGACACTGTCCAGTCCCCCATTTGTCAGCCTTTTTGACGATTTTTGGGAATTTTGGCCGCTCAAAAAAAGGCCAAAAAGGCCATAAAAAGGCCATTAAAACGCCAAAAATGTTGCAAAAAACAGCCCAAAAGTGCCCAAAATGACAAATTTTTGAGCCAAAGTGGCGAAAAAAGAGCCCAAAATGACCAAAAATTACCCAAAATGCCACAATTTGGCCCAAAAGGCTACGGCCAAAGGCCCAAGTTGCAACCCCCTCTGGCAGTGGCCTTCTTTGTGGCCTTTTGGGCCAAATTGTGGCATTTTGGGTAATTTTTGGTCATTTTGGGCTCTTTTTTCGCC
>Ga0194123_10003712_pt1 | contig 18036 bp, 16 predicted proteins | sample TA2MahsurfametaG_5_FD_155479 | JGI IMG/M metagenome (GOLD analysis project Ga0194123, IMG submission 155479) | Freshwater microbial communities from Lake Tanganyika, Tanzania - TA2015023 Mahale A surface | ecosystem: Environmental > Aquatic > Freshwater > Lake | place: Tanzania: Lake Tanganyika... | reverse complement strand
ACATTTGCGCCAATACTCGCCAGGAAATCCGGCGCACACCTTGGCAACGCCATCGCGAATTTCAGCAAGATCGGGGTTGATGTCGGTAAAATTCATATCGCTTCTTTTCTCAATCGGGGCTGCTCGTGAGCGTCCTCGCGGATTTCCGTGAGAGCTTGTTCAATAGCGGCCATATGCGGCTTGATACGTTCCATCAAATGCCGCGCGGCATCTGTGGGTTCGGCGCTGCGACCAGAGCGACGGAATAATTGGATCTCAAGTTCCTGCTCCAGCAATTTGATTTGCCGCGTGAGCGCAGGTTGCGCCACGCCAATCGCGGATGCAGCTTTTGAAATACCGCAATGCTCGCATACGGCCAAAAAATAACCGAGGCGACGCGCGTGATAGGGCAAGGGTCCGTGGCTCATCGTACCCTCGAAGTTTGCGCGGGGCGCGTCGATAGACGGTCAACCAATTGCTTGAGCCATTGTGGCTGGTGTTGACGAGTAACGAGGCGCGGATCCTCAGCAAGTTCTCCAACGCGTAAGCGTTCGGTGTGAACGATTGATAATTGCGTTCGATAGGCGAGCCACCAGACCAAGAATACGCCGATGACCCAGAAGAAAATTTCCCAAACCCACAATGAGTGAATGCCGAGCTTGACGTCCATGTCGCTGAAAATGGGCTTTGAGAAAAATGTATTGCCAAGGACTGCACCCGGACCAATCGCAAGGAAGGCCCAGAGTAGGGTCAACGACCACTTGGCACCTCGTGCTGCGCGTCCGCCAAAATCGGTCTTGTGATCGCGTGCAAAAATATCATGCAATCGATCACGATGGGTACGTTCAACACCCTTGCGATTAAAAATGGCAACTAGCAAGCAGAAGAAAATGTTGACCAAGAGCCCCCAAGCGGCGGAGTGAACTGTCAACGGCCAACGGCCCCAAGGCAGTGGTACAAAGAGTTTATCGAAAAGTATGAGGCCGGGCGCTTCAGTGAAGAACACAACCGACGCACCAAAACACATGCCCACAAGCACAGCGCTACGGCTAAGCCATGGCATCCAGCAAAGACCGAGATAGGCCATGAAAAGCTGCACTGAAATTCCAGCAGCGAGCGGCGCGAAGCTGGCTCCAAGCATCGGCACAAAGCCACTGATAAAGATAATCAAAGCGAATGTGACAGCCAGAACAATGCGCGCGGAAAGGTGCTGTCCGCTGTGACTCAAATTTGGAAGCAGATAGCGATTAACCACTTCCATCGCAAAAATATTTGCACCCGAAATTGCGAAATAAGCGAAGCCCAACAACAAGCCCGCGAGCAGCATGAGAATAAGCGCCGCACCCGCCATGCCATCAAGATCAGTAAGTTTCTTGAAGAGCGCATGGAAAGCATCTTGTTTGGTGCCGTCCATCTCTGCGGCAAAGAATGGAGCAAGACTCATGAGAAGCCCAGCACCGAGACCAGCCACGATCCAAACTTGTGAGAATGCAAAACCACGACCGGGTTTGGTTGTCAGACCCAAAAAGGAAAAATTCGGACTGATGGCTATGCCCACAGCCGATACGGCAAAAGACAAAATCGCCAATGCGGTCCACACGCCGCCCTCTGCCGGAGTGCGGCCTAATCCGCCCGTGAATTGAATGACGCCGGGAATAGCATCAACCAAAACACCCTGAGCCACTTTCAGCCCGTCATGGAACAACGCCACATCACCCAAAGCGGTCGTAATGAGGCCACCCAGAAATATCACGAGCAGGCCCATGAGGACGGAGAGCGCAGCGGTAATATAAACGACCGCACGCCAACCACCGAGCGCGGCAAAAATGAAAGTGAAAATGCCGATGTAAAATACCACAGATAATCTGCTGATTGCACCGGCGCTGGCCGATGCCAAAAGACCGGCTGCTTCACTCAGGAAATATGATGCCAGCGGTACAGCGAATAGAAACGCAACGCCAAGCATATAGATGCGGATCGAGGGACTGTCATAATAGCGCGCAAAAACCTCACCGGGAGATTTAGCATCAAGGATCCGTGAAGCAAGCCACAATCTTTTTTGGAAAAGAGCGCCGGCAAGCCCCATGCACACGATCGACAAGAACAGCATATTGGCCTGATAGCCATAGCTTGCGACAAGACGCAGATGATCAAAGGGGCCAAGGCCTGCGATGAGCACACCGGCTGCTGCAAAAATATAAGTCCAGTTTGTAAGTGAGGCGCCAGCATCAAGATGATCTGATCCATTTGTCACACGCCGCGACACCTGCGCAGCCATGTAAAGCGCGTAAGCTGCAGGCAAAACCAGAATGATGGTCAAAAGCCCTTGCATCAGCGCTTCTTCTCCGGACCAAAGCGACGGATAATGTCAAAGCTCTCAAACGCACCGCGAACACCGAGCCACGTGATCATCGTAAAAATCACAGCCGATGTCAGAACCACAAAGCCGAGTGCGATAGGCAAGAACAACGTCATGCGATATTGCGGATAAAAGAAGACGGCCAATCCAAACCACAACAGACAGATTGCGAAAACAGAGAGACCGAGAGCCACCTCTTTCGGTGTGAAGAGCGTCTTGAAAACGATATTGACAAGAACATGGGCAATGAAACCGATGAGCACAGAAGCAAAGCCCAAACTCAAAGCCCATAGATTCCCATGTTCAATGCCGAGCTTCAACAACGTGACCGCCACGAAAGCAAAGCCCAGCCACAACGCCATAACAAGGGCGTGACGGTCCAAGGATTTAATTTCGTGGTCGGTCATATCGCGATCGGTCATGATCTAACCTCGGCTCCAAACGCGCTCAATCATCATCTTTTGACTTTTTGCGCGGTGGAGGCGCGGAGCCGTCTGCCGGCTTTTCGGGTTCCGCAAAATTACGGAATTGCATACCGCCAGCAGCGCCGAGTTGATTGATCGGCAGACCAAGATCCTTCATCAGCCCGTCGACGAACGCCACTTGTGTTCGGTATTTCATCGCCGAATTGACAACACGGTCGGTCATGTTGCCATCGTTGCCACCGCCTTCAATCACGCCGCCTGCACCACCAGAGCGCTCTGACGGGCTATTGATTCCGGGCACGCCATCGACTTGCAGAATCTTGATCGACTCGATGTTTTCCATCGGCTTGACAGTTTCGCGGATGATCTCCGGCAGATTCTTGACGAGGTTTTCGTAGATGGCGCTGCGCCGCGACGCGTCATTACGCGTATTCTCGGCAGCGTTGATGGCGAGAGCCCCTTCCGCTTCCTTCTCGTAACGCACGGCTGCGGCTTTCGCTTCCGCAATCTCGGCCAGCGCACGTTGTTCAGCGGCATCCTTGGCTGCTGCGGCGGCGACCGTGACACGGATGCGTTCACGCTCAGCCTTGGTTTCAGCGTCAAGCACTTCGACGATCTTCGCACGGTTGGCCGTTTCGACTTCGCGCGCCGTATTCACTTGCTCTTCAATTGAGGCGAGCTTGCGCTGCGCTTCTGCGGCTTCGGTCTTGGCGTAAGCCTCTTCAATCGACTTGTTAATAACCGCGATCAGGCGCTCCTTATCGATGATCTCGACTTCTTTGTTACGCTCGATTTCGAATTTCTCGACAAATATGCGCGCAGCAATACGAAGCTCGTCCACCTCGCGATGAGTCGCGATATTGGCATCTTCGATCTTGCGGAACGCCGTTGTCTCGGCAAGCTTGATATTTTGGTTCTTGGTAATCTCGAAGTGAACAATTTCCTCGTCCTTCTTCAAACGCTCAATATCCACATCATAACGCTTGAGAATGGCGGCCTTCTCCTTCTCGGCATTGGCCATCTCGGCGGTCACGCGTACATGTTTGTCCTTCTCAACCGCAAGCGTTTCAATCGTCTTCTCGACTTCGATGCGGCTTGCTTCAACGATCTTCCCGCTTTCAAGCTTGGTCTTGTCGATCGTCGCCATCGCATTGGCTTCAGTGACGGAGATCGCCTCACGAGATTTGATCTCGAATTCTCTGATTTCACGCTCTCTTTCGATGCGCTCCGCATCGATGTCGCGCTTGGAATTGATGCGCGATGTCTCGATCAGCTTTGTCGCGGTAATCGAGCGCTCTTCATTGTCCTTGTTACGATCAATCGACAGAAGACGGATTTCCGTTTCGCTGTTGATGCGCTCGGCGCTCACCAGTTTTTCCTTGGCGATGCGGATGCGTTCGGCTTCCTGCTCGGCTTTAATTCGAGCTTGGCTGATTGAGATCGCGGAGGTGGATTTTTCCTCTTCGATCAAGGCAAGCTGCGCTGCACGACGCGATTCAATATCACGTTGCTGATCGATGCGCGCAAATTCGAGATCACGATCAATTTCGATCGCACGTTGTTCGGTTTCGTAATCCTTCAGTTTGATATCAATGCGCGATTCATTTTCGATGCGGTTGCGCAGTTTGCGGCGCTCTTCGATTTCCTGCGTGAGCTGGGTAAGGCCTTCCGCGTCGAATGCATTCGCCGGATTAAAGACAGAAATGTCTGATTGATTGAGGCTTACCAATGAGGCGTTTTCAAGCTCGAGACCATTTGAAGCCAAAGACGCGGTCACTTGTTCAGCAACACTTTGGATATAGCCTTTGCGATTCTGATGGATTTCATCCATCGTCATCATGGCAGCAGTTGCGGCCATGGCATCCACAAAGCGGCTTTGTACGACTTCCTTCACCCGCTCGGGCGATCCGGTCTGGCCGCCAAAGGTACGAGCCGCAAGAGAAACATTTTCCTCAGTCGGAATCACGCGTACCGAGAAATCTGCCAGAGCATCGATGCGCATTTTATTCTTGGTAATCAGCGATGTTTCACCGGCCCGCCGAATTTGAATCGGGATGGCATTCATATTGACCAAGGTGATGTCGTGAATAATCGGGATCACGAGGGCGCCGCCGCCCATCACGACTTTTTCACCACCTGAGCCGGTTCGGACAAAAGCCTGATCCTTCGACGAATGGCGATAGAGCCAATGCAGCAGGTAGACACCCACCGCGATCAGAATCGTTAGCAGAATGATGATAGCAATTGCGTCTGCTGCGGTAATGTTCATGAGCCTATTCCTTCCCGAACTAGTAACGTTCCTTGCCAGCGACCGCGATATAGATCAGCGACAAGGTAATGAGGTTGACGGCATCCGCTGCCGTATAAAGGATGACGATAGGCGCAAAATGACCTGTTCCAATCACGACATCGACGAAGTGCAGAATTGGAATGATGGCCCAGCCGATCGTCATGATCAGTCTGATCCAGAAATAGCCAAGCTGAACGGGGCGCGTCGCTTTGCGCACGACATCGCTCATCTTACCGAAATACATCTCACCGAGAATATAGAGCCAGAAAGCGATCGAGAGAAGAACGCCAAGCGTTGGATTGAAGATCTGCGCATCGCCGAGATAGCGTGAAAGCGTCATCAGAAAAGCAGCGACCGTTGCGCGCCAAAAGACACCTGGCGGCACACGGTCTGTGACATTGGCGAAGAAATATGCGGCTGCCACAAGCAAGGGATGAACAGCGGCCAATGTTGCGAAACGCGGACCTGCAGAGGCTTGACCCGTTGCAATCCACACCTCGGTCGCACCCAAATAATAGAGACCGGAAAGCCCCATCGCCACCGCGCATAACGCAATGGAGATGCGCCAGCGTTCAGCAGCCCACGACAGGCCGAGAGCCAGTAAGCCCGCAGCTGCAAAGCAGCCCATGGTTGCTGTCGCTAATGCGCTTGATGTGATGTCACTGGTATTGAAGAGCGTTGTAAACATATCCGTTTCCTAGACCTGAGCGCGGATTGATGGTTGACGGCTGTAAAGCGCCACCATCGGTAAAATGAGAATTCCGAAAATGAATTGCTGCCACTCATATTTGAGGCCGATGCCAATCAAGAATGAACTTAGAACCTGCAGCACGAGAACACCGATGACAGTGAATCCATAACCGCCATAGCCACCAGCGAGTGAAGTACCGCCGATCACGACGGCTGCGAGTGTCGTGAAAAGATAGGGATCACCGACGCCGATGAATCCGCCGCCGCTCCACCCGAGAAGCAAGGCGCCGGTCAGCGCCGCACAACCACCGCTGATGATATAGGCCAAAAGCCAATATTTAAGTTCGGATATGCCAACGAGCTTGGCCGAGCGCCGATTGCCGCCGAGAGCATAAACATAACGTCCATAAGCAGAATAACGAAGTGCAATAACGACAATGATCGACAGAGCGATCCATAAAAGAATTGTCGGCGGTACAGCCAGGCCAAAGAATTTACCATTCATTGCCGCGAGATTAGCGAGCCAATCAGGCACTTTGCCAAAAACGTTGCCTGCGAATGCCGAACCAATCGACGTGATGATCTGCACCAAACCCGTCACCGTGAAGCCTGTGCCCAAAGTGATGATCAGCGCTTGGCCCTGCAATTTGTAACTCATAATGCCATTGAGGAAACCGATGCCGCAGCCCAAAACAATCACCGCGACAAAAGCGAACCAAGGCGGGACTCCGAGACCGACGAGATAAAGGAGGAGAATGTTTGCCGCACCAATCAAAAATGGGATCGAAAGATCAAGACCGCCCATCAAAGCCACCATGGTCTGGCCGATACAAGCGATCCCCAAGAAGGAGGCAAAGAGCAGAACAGCACGTATATTTGCCGGTGACAAAAAGCCAACAATCGTAAAGGCGCTGATCACAATGAGCGCCAACAACACGATCAAGCCGATAAATGCGCTACGTCCATGCACAAAGACATTCGAAACTTTGAAGGCAAAGATAAGGATGACTTCGAGAACGAGAAAACCGATCAGATTGTAAATCGAACGGAACGGTGGATAGGCGCCTGTGACGATCAAATAGACGGCGAGGAGCAAAACCATCGCTATGATCAACACGCGATTGTTCCGCCATACCGAGCCAACTCCGACTGCACTCTCGGCACTGTCGGCAGGCTTGTCAGCTTGGAAGCGGCTTTCATAAATCACCGCGATATAGTTCAAGATCCAGAATAGAACCGCAGCAGAGATGATCGTGTAGAGGATCACTTCTTGTGCAAGCATGCCTTGGCCAAAGCCCACTCCAAAACCAATCGCCGCAATCACAAATGTGATGATGAGGTTAAGTGTGACTAAGGCTGTTGAGCGGGGCACAAAATTCATTTGAGCAAGCCCCCGCTGCTTGGAAGGCTATAGAGCGCAACAACCGCAAGGCCCAGAAACAGCATGCCGGCAACCAATGCGTGGCCAAAGACACCAAAGCGGCGCGCGGACGCTTCAACCACGACGACACGCATCATAATTGTGCCCAAGGTGAAGACAGCAAGCGCCACCATCATCACTTTCTGGAGCGGTGTGGGGACGAAGTCAGCGATTTCAGCGGTCCATGGAGTGGGCAGCAAATCATAATTTGTTGTCGCGACAGGCAAAGCACCTTCGGGCATCGAGATGCCAACCGTCAGCATGATCGCTACAACTACCACGCCCAAAACCATGAAGGCAGAGAATGGCGTAATAAAACTGATATGCCGACCGACAACCGGAACAAGCAATGTTAGCAACAATGACGCGATGAGGATGAGACCATAGCTCATCTGCGTGACAAAGGCCTGCACCGAGCCGAAGTTGAATGTGGCGAGCACATAACCAATCAAAAAGAGATTGATCGCTCCAAGCAATGCACCAAGAACATTGCCCCGTCCGCCTGCGAGCGAAATACCGCCCAGCACAACAGCGGTAACAGCGGTCAGCGATATCGTTGTGCCTTGCGTCGGATCGCCCGAGGCGATGAGTGCGGTATAACAGATGGCAGCAAGTGCCACGAAGATGCCCGAGATGACATGCGCGCCAACGCGCACAAGATTGCCACGAACGCCCGAAGTGAAAGCGGCGCGCTCATCATAGCCCATCATTCTGAGATGCTTGTAGAAAGGCGATAGTGTGAACAACAACCAGCCACCGGTGGCAATAACGAGAAGAAGCAAGATGGGCGAGAAAATCGTGCTACCACTGCCCCAAGTGCTCATCCATTCAGGCGCGGTTCCACCAGGGCGCTGCATGATGACACGATTGATGCCCGACAGCGCAAGGAAGCCCGAGAGCGCCACGATGATCGGTTGCACGCGCACAATAATGATGACGAGTGCGAAAACAACTTGATAGGCAATGCCAATCGCTAGAGCGAGAACGAATACGCCCAAAGGCGACGTCACAAGATCAAGTTCGTTCAGCGAAACGATAATGACATTGATAAAAGCGAGAAGTGGACCGACAGCGAGATCAACCGTGCCACGACCGGCAATAGCAACAGACATCAGCGCATAGGTCGCAAGACACAAGGGTGCAGCCACGGTGATCGCGCTGCCCAAGCCTTCAAGCGTCACAATGGCCGGCCCGCGAATAACCGCGATGCTGAGCAATATGCTGAGCAAGAGAATGGGAATGAGCATATAAGTGCTCTGCGGACTGCGTACCTCAGCCATGGCCCACCCCTTTGTGCACCCCGCCAAAAGTCGTTCCCGCTTTCGCGGGGACGACAAATGTTATGGCGGAGTTCAATTTCAACATGATCACAGATCAATCACGCGGCGACCGCTTGTGGGTGCCGGACGCGCGTTGCCATGTGATCCTAATTGCGTCTGCGAACGATTGCCGTCCGAGAACGACGTTGAAGAGCCTGAACGCCACTCAGGATGATTGAGCGCCAAGATCTTCTTCAGAACCGGTGTCACAACCTGCTTGAACTTGGCAGGATCTTCCGATGTCGGGAAATGGCCACCATCAAAGATGATGCATTCTGAATTCTTCACCTTCTCCGCCGTGCGTTCTGTCATTTCGGGCGTGCAGGCAAAGTCATAAGTGCCCGTGATGAAATAGATCGGCAAGCGACCTGAGAGCTTCGATGTGTGTTCACGGAAATCAGAGTCGACCGAGTAGAAGTAAAGGTCGCCCTTGAAAATGCCGGGACCACCATTCGCGTAAAGCCACCATGTTTCCCAGCGATGTTCATCGGGGCTTTCCGGCGACATCAAGCCAAAGGTGGACGTAGCCACAACTTCGTTACCGTGAATATGCGGATGATGCAACGCATCGATCCACCAACCCGGCGAATAGTCGCACGCTTCGAGCGCGATCAAGGCGCTGAATTCGTTCTCATAGCGCAAGGCCAACTCGAGACAGATATTCCCGCCCATCGACTGGCCCATGATCACGGGCTTCTTCAGATCGAGTGCGTGGCAGAAGGCAACAATGAATTCAGCGTAGAACTTCGTCGTAAGCTTGTATTCATCTTCCATCAAATAGAAATCTTTTGGTGGAAGCGACTTACCATGCCACGGCATGTCGAACGCGATCATTCGAAAATTGTTGTAGTAGTCGGGATCACAAACCTGATGACGGTATTGACGACCATCGGTGCCGGCAGTGTGGAGGCAGACCATCGGAACGCCTTCGCCGCACTCTTCGTAATAGGTGCGATATGTTTTGCCTTGGCACTGAACGTAAACGTAACGACCAACGATTGGATCATGTTGATTCATCGAACTCTCCTTAAGCCTTGCGCATGAGCGAGAGCATATGCGTCAGAGCTCTCAGATTTTGCCAAAATGTCATTGCATTGCCGTCGATGCGCAAGTGACGGTGAAGCGGATGCGCCATGGCCCAGATGTCATTAAACATGGGTGGTGGAACTTGTTGGGCGAATTTGCCCCAAGTGACGCTTGACGCGCGCAAAGCGAATTCAAAGCCGAAGTCATTAGGCGCGAGGCCTTCAGCAATTTTTTGCACTTTGCCTTTGTTGACTTCGATCAGATAGTCGGTGTCATCGATGCCCAACACAAAGCGACCCGAGAAAAAACGACCAATCACAGGCAAGCGGCGGTCTTCGTTCACTTGGCGCGCCCAGCGCTCAACCCACTCAAGGTCAAAGGCCTTGCGGCCACCCATGCGACTCATGATTTCCTCCTGAAAGACATTTCAAAACTCCAATTCATTGTGGCAATCTTTTCTCTTCGAGGCCGCCGTTTTCCTAATGTTTCGGCGGAGTTAATAGCGGATCAAAGCCTGGTTCGACGTCTTCATGATGGACATCACCAACATGATCATCGCTGTCTTTGCGTCCAAACATCGCGTTCAGTAATCCGTGACCGCTGTAGGGTGGCGTGAATTCCGATGAAATCACACCATTGCGGAAGACAATCACGCGTGTGCAAAGATTGAGAAATTCTTCGACTTCTGAGGAGAGAAACACAACCGACTTGCCCTTTGACGCGAAGTCACGAAGATTGCGATAAAGATCAAGCTTGGCGCCGATATCGATACCGCGTGCAGGATCATTGAGGATCAGCACTTCCGGCTTCTCGGCGAAAGCACGCGCGATCAGAACTTTTTGCTGATTGCCGCCCGACAGCGACGTTATGAGATTGTCTTGTGATCCCATCTTCACCGTAAGCTTGTCTGCTTCCCACTCAAAAATCGGCTGCAACTTGCTACGGTTAATAATATTAAGCCAGCCCCCTAAGCTCGAAGCTTGATAAATTGGTATCAGCAAGTTTTCAAAGATGCTGAGATTGGGGAAAATACCTTCCTTCTTACGATCACCGGAAACGTAGGAAACAAGATGTTCTTTCGCAGTGGCGAGATCATGCACCTCTTCTGTGCCAATGCCGTCAAACATGTTGATCTTACCAGAGATTAAGGACTGCACACCCGCAAGACAACATGCAAAATCCGCTTGCCCTTGCCCATCAAGACCTGTGACGCCAACGATCTCGCCGGGATGGAGCGAGAAATTGATTTTGCCGCCATCGTTCCAGACGCGCGCATTGTCGACGCGCATTACAGCGCGGTCACTTTTTCTTTCAGCAACCTGCTGTGTGCTCGCTGTCTTGCCGCGCTCAGTTCCAGCGATCAATTCGAGAATGCGCGCTTCGGTAATTTCTTCTTTCGCCAGCGTACCGACACTAACGCCGTCGCGCAAAACAGTCGCGCGGTCGGCAATGCGCACAAGCTCGGCGATGCGGTGCGTGACGATGAAAATGCTGCAGCCTTTGGCTTTCATCTCGCGCACTTTTTTGAACAGCCTTTCGGTTGAGTCAAAATCAAGTGCCGCGGAGGATTCATCAAGAATGAGAACTTTTGGATCTGTGAGCAACGCCCGCGCAATGGTGATCCATTGCTTGAGAGACAGAGGCAATTCACCAACAGGCGTTGAGACATCAAGATCAAAACCCAGAAGCTCGTCGAGAAGCTTTTCTGCCTTTTCAATTTTGTCTGCGCTTCCGATATTGGCGCTGAACAAATTGTCTGACCCGAGATAGAGATTATCAAGCACCGAGCATTCATCGGCGACCAGGACTTCTTGGTAGACATTGGCGATGCCAAGCGCTTTCGCTTCAACCGGAGTGGAAGCAGATTTGCCGAGAATTGAAACTTGCCCGCTATCGGGTATCAAAACGCCGGACATAACTTTAGCAAGCGTTGATTTGCCTGATCCGTTGCCGCCAACAATTGCATGCACTTCTCCCTCATAGGCACGAAGGTTTGCACCTCCGAGCGCTACGGTGGGTCCGAATGTTTTTCGGACAGCTGAAATTTCGACGGTTGCTACAGCCATGAAAATAACGTGGCCCGCGCACATTAAGTACGCGGGCCCCTTTTCAAATGTTACGGCTTGTAGGTTTCAGGATCTGCAGGACGCAGGAAGAACTGATCGAGATAGGCTTTTGAAGCCCAGGTCTCGACGCCCGGCATGTGCCAGCCATCAGAATCTTCGTTGCAATCTTCCTTCATGATCTTCTTGAGGTCTTCGATGTTGATCGAATAGGGCGAGGTCAGGATCGACGCCACTTTCGGGCCTTGACCCTGAAGCGTGCGCATCATGATGTTCCAAGTCATTTCGAAATCATCACCGGGAGGCCAAGTTTGGATGGCTGCCGAAATGAAATCGGGATTCTTGCGCCAGTAGCAAAGCGCACCCAATTCACCACCGATGGTGATCTTCGGCATCTTGCGGCCCGACTGTTTCAAAGCGCGGATCGCACCCAATTCCGAAGCCGACTGGATTAGAATGCCATCAAGTTCGCCCGGGTTGGTTGCAAGCCACTTCTGAATTTCAGCCTGCGCAACTTGGTCCGTCCACATGCCGGCGATTGAGCCAACAATCTTGATGTCCGGGTATTTCGAGAGCGCTTTCTTCGCGCCACGATCTTGCGCATCCGAAGCTGATGTACCGGGAATGCCTTCAACGATCAAGACGTTGCCTTTAAAGCCAATTTCTTTCGCAAGCCAGTCGCCCATCATGCTGCCCGCGACCGAATAGTTTGACGACGAATTCATTGAATTTTTCGACGTGAGATAACCGACTGCCGAGAACACAGGAATGCCTTTGTTTTTCGCATAATCGACCGTCTGGTTCAGCGCGGTTGGGTTGGAGCAGCACACGATAATGGCGTCGACCCCTTGATCAACAAGTTGGCGCATCTGCTGGATCTGCGTCTTGTCGTCGAGGTTCGACTGCGTAACAATCACTTCCGAAATAAGGCCGAGCTGCTTCCACTTCGGAATGAGCGAGTTCTGCAAACGGTCCATAACACCCGCGCGCCAGGTATTACCCGCATAAGACGAGGCATAACCGATCTTCCAGGGCGGGCCTTTTTTGGCCTTAAAGTCACGATACGCACTAGGACCGAGCGGCTGAGCTGAGTCCATAAATTCCTTGTTATAAAGTTTGTCTTGGATGTCCTTCGGTAACTCATCCACGCCTGCAGCTTTAGCCGCCGGTGAGAATGAGAGTAAGGCAGCCGCTGCAAGAGCGGCCAGACTGGCTTTGAATATATTCACGATTGATTCCTCCTCGAATATGCAGCGGCGTCGATAGGCCACTTCTGCAAAGAACCGTTTTTGGTTCAGCTTAGGAGAGTGTTCGTGATAGGAGGAGCAAAGTAATAGCAAATTGTTATGTCAGGCATATCATTACTGTATACTGACTTACCATATTGATATTAATAGATAAAAATTATTATATCGGGTCAGCGCTCTGTGTACATTGGTTGGGGCTCCCATCAAATTTGAAAATTCTTTTCAAACTTATGACCGGAAGCTCGATCATACCGAAAAATTCGGTTCGCAAACTTAGCTTCGAAACATTCGCAAAATCTTTGCCATCAGGCGATTTGCCGGCGATCTTTCAGGAGACGGCAGAGCCTCAGGGGAAATGCTCCCCATCAGTGCAGATTTGCTCGCACAAGGATGCGCTGCGCGGATTCAATGACCGGCTTGTCAATCATTTTGCCGTCAAGCGCGATAGCGCCGTGCTTGCTTTTACAGGCGGCTATGACCTGTTCGGCCCAAGCAATTTCGCCGGCTGATGGCCTAAAAGCCGACGTTACGGGCGCAATCTGATTGGGATGGACCAGAAATTTGCCGCCAAACCCGAGGCGGCGGGCCGCTACAGCATCCGCAACCGCGGCTTCAGCATTCTTATAATCGGTGGTCACGCTATCAATAGGTGGAAGAACGCCTGCCAAGCGGGATTGCAACACCATCTGAGACCGAGTGAAGAGCAGTGGCTCCCAATCGCTGGCACAGCCAAGATCAAGGGCGAAATCCAAATGACCAAAAGCCGCGCGCCGGACACCGGGGGCGGACAGAAGTGCGGCCATATTGGCAAGGCCCCGCGCGGTCTCAATCATGACAATGACATCAACATCGCGCGCGCAAGCGGCGCGAATCTGCGCCACTGTGTGAGGACTTTCTGCTTTGGGCAAAATGATTGTGGGCGCAGCACAGACACGCAGAAACTGCCGATCCTCCTCAAAATAGGGCAAATTTGCATTATTAATCCGCACGGCCACCCGCGACCAATCAATATCGGCGGCAAGGATGGCTTGGCGCGCCTCAGCCTTCGCTTGGGGCTGAACGGCGTCCTCGAGATCGATAATGACGCAATCAGCCCCCGACGCCAGCGCCTTCGCAAAACGATCCGGCCGGTCGCCTGGAACAAAAAGGAAGGTTGCAGCGTGCCTCATGGATCAGACGGCCTGCTTGTTATGGCTTTTTCCGGCAAACTCGGCGCGCAGTTTTTCGTCATGCGCGCCCAGCGCAGGCACCGGACCGGGCGCGGATGTTTGCCCCCTCACAATCATCCCGGGCGCCAGCATTTCAATCTCGCCAGCGTTCGTCTTAACCGTGACGTACCGGTTCTGAGGATGCGCCATCAGATCATCCATGTCCGACAAGCGACCAAATGCGATGCGCGCATGATCAAGCCTCTCAATCATGGCCTCGCGTGGCGACGCGGCAAAAACGGGAACAATGATTGCCTCGAGGGCAGGTCGATTGGCGACGCGCAGCGCGTTGCTGGCAAAGCGCGCATCGGTCGCGAGCGCCGCATCTCCTAAAACATCGGCACAAAATTGGGCCCATTCACGTTCGTTCTGGATGGAGATCAGAACCGCTTTGCCATCAGCGCAGGAATAGGCGCCATAAGGGGCGATGGTGGGATGTTTGAGACCCATGCGCGCCGGCTTTTTCCCGCTATAGCGCGATTGCAAATAAGGAACATTCATCCAGTCCGCCATAACGTGGAAGAGCGAGACTTCGATAATCCGACCCTTGCCCGTACGTTCGCGCGCAAAAAGCCCCTGCACAATCGCCTTGTAGGACGTCATACCCGCCGCAATATCGCACACTGAAACCCCGACCCGAACGGCGCCTTCTTCCGTGCCGCTGATCATGCACAAGCCGCTCTCGGCCTGAATCAAAAGATCATAGGCTTTTTGATCGCGATAAGGCCCGTCTTCCCCATAACCCGATATCGAGACATAGATCAGACGCGGATCACGTTGCGTCAGCTCTTCAGCGCCAAAGCCAAGGCGCGCCACCGCACCCGGTGCCAGATTCTGGATAAACACATCGGCTTCAGCGATCATATTCGTCAGGATCTCGTGATCCTCCGGCTTTTTGACGTCAAGCCGTATCGATTCCTTGCCACGATTGAGCCAAACGAAATAAGCGCTTTCGCCTTTGACCAGCGCGTCATATCCCCGCGCGAAGTCGCCTTCGGGGCGTTCGATCTTGATCACCCGCGCACCTGCCTCGGCAAGCCGGCTCGAGGCATAGGGTGCCGCGACCGCCTGTTCCAACGCTACAACGGTAATGCCCTCGAGGTCTTTCATAGATTCGGTCCCGTCTTCGGCCACAAATCTTCCACACCAAATGAGGCATTCGGAAATACACAGTTCTTAATCTGGGTATAGGATTTTACTATGGCCTTAAGGTTCGGGTGTTATGCCGCAACCTGCCCCGTCATCGTGACCACGCCAGACGATGAGATTGTCTGCACCGTAACCGCGCCGCCTGTTTTCACGGCATCAACGAGAAACGGTTCGCCAAGAATAAGGGGTGAAACACCCCGATAGGAGAAGGTCTTTGGGGCATGGCCCAATAGAGTGGCTGCAAGGTTGATCAACAATGTCGCCTGCAAAGGACCATGAACGACAAGCCCCTCATAGAATTCAACATTACGCGCATAGGGATCATCATAGTGAATGCGATGACCATTAAACGTCATTGCCGAATAGCGGAACAACATGGTCGAGGTCGGCGTGACCTTCCAGACGTCTCCCTGCGGACTCACGGTAGGTTGCGGGGCATTCACGCTCTGTGCCGTCGCCGCCTCACGATAAACCACATCCTGCCGTTCAGCGACGATCAGCCGATCGCCGACAAAATAGTGATGATTGATCTTGAAGAAGCAGAGCCTTCCGCTCTTGCCCTCTTTGAACGACACATCGGCAATTTCACTGTGCTTTTTAACGACGTCGCCGAGAGAAAAATGACCATGGAATGTCAGTTCGCCGCCGGCCCACATACGGCGCGGCAGGCCGACATTGGGGAGAAATGCACCAAGCTTGGGATGACCATCACCGCCAATCTGATCCGGCACGACGATATCTGGCGAGAGGCACCACTGAGCGCCGAGCGGCACCGCACCATTTGCAAAAAGATGAGGTGAAAACGTCGCCTCAAATTCTGCAATCAAACGCTCGCTGATGACGTCGCGACGTTCAATTTTACGCCCGATGCACTTGATTAACTCGTTCATAGCCACTCAACTTTTCCGATTCTATGTCGCATTCCAGATCTTACGCTTCACAAGATCATTCACAACGTCAAGAGTGATACGCTCAACGGCCTTACTCGCCTCGGTTATGGGCTTGGATTGGTTGCGCACGAGGTAGATCGGTCGAGACATGTGCTCATCGAGAATGCGTGACGACACCAATTCCCCACGCTGAAGGCCATCATAAGCGGCTGCACGCGCTAAAATTGTGAAGCCGCTGCCGCGCGTGACAAGTTCCTTAATCTGCGCCAGTGAATCCATTTCGATAATGACATTGAGTTGAGTGTTGATTTCACGTGCGCAGCGTTCTATCCGCTGACGCAGACCATGATGTTGCGAAGGCAGAATTAGATCAAGAGCATAAAGATCAGCAAGCTTCACGGGCGTACCCGGCGGAGTCTTGAGCGGCCAATTGTCGGATGCAGCAAAGAAATGCAGATCCTCTGCCATAAGTTTCTGTACGTGACAATTCTTCAGATTATCAACCTCATAAAGAAATGCGAGATCAATGGTCTGATCCTCGATCCATGTCTTGATGAAGCCGCTCATGGCCTCAATCGCGCGCAATCTCACTTGGGGCAAATCGACAAGTACAGTTTCAGCCAGTGGCACGGAGAGAACCATCGACACCGAACTTGGTAACCCAATCGACACAGAGCCACGCGGTACACCACCCGATTCACGCACGGCTGCGCGACAAATCTCCATGCTCTGATAAATGTCACGAGCATGCTTCAAAAGAATTTGCCCCGCTTCTGTGAGCACAATGCCACGCGGCGAACGATCCAGAAGCTGAACGCCCAATTCCTCTTCGATCTTGATCACATGCTGGGAGAGTGATGGCTGGGCGACATGCAGACGCGCTGATGCGGCCGAGAGAGACCCTTCTTCGGCAATGGCAACAAAATATTTGAGTTGTTTAATGTCCATTTTTTACGCAATCATTACTGAGATTTCAACCAGCACCCGAGTTATACTACCACGACTTTAATACACTCGTGAAATTTCCAGCCCCCTTTTTATGTACCAGTGATCAGGGGTTTTACTAAGATGGTTTCAGGGACGGGTGGGCGCATGCCGAGGGCGTGATGCGGCCGGATGTGGTTGTACTGTTTAAGCCATTGATTGATGACGATCTGGGCCTGCCTTGTTGTTGCGAACCATTCTGCGTTGAGGACTTCACGACGCAGTGTTCCATTAAAGCGCTCATTGTATCCGTTCTCCCAAGGTGATCCCGGATAGATATTGATCGGTTTTATGCCGACTTTGATGAGCCAGTCTTTGAAGGGCTCGGATGTAAACTCGGGACCATTGTCAGAGCGCAGATATTCCGGTTTTCCACGTTTGAGCAGCAACGGATAAAGCGCTTCGAGAACGTCCGAGGATCCCATCTTGCTGGCGACGGTGACGGCAAGGGCTTCACGAGTGTATTCATCAAGCACTGTCAGCATCTTATAGGGCCGACCATTGCTGAGCTTGTCGTGCACAAAGTCGATTGACCAGACATGGTTCGGGAAGTGAGGCCTGAGCCGGATAATCGAAGCGTCGTGGTGGTAGAGCCATTTACGGCGTTTATGACGGGCCGGCAGCTGTAAACCCTCTTCACGCCATATCCGTTCAACCTTCTTGTGATTGATCAATCGGCCTTCGATCTCCAAGAGCTCGCAGATCTTGCGGTAACCGTATCGACCATATTGCTTGGCCAACCGGATGACCGCCAGGCGCTGATCGTCATCATTCTTCTTGCTCGTCTCATAGCGAAGGGTGCTGCGGGCAATCCCAAGAACCTCGCATGTCCGCCGCTCAGATAACCTACACTTTTGACGCGCTTGAATGACCGCACCCACAAGCTAAATTCCATCGATGTCGTCGATGCTCTGACTGACCTATTCATTCTGCGCGGGCCGCCCAGATTCATAAGGTCCGACAATGGCGCCGAATTCGTCGTTGAAA
>Ga0194123_10003710_pt1 | contig 18047 bp, 15 predicted proteins | sample TA2MahsurfametaG_5_FD_155479 | JGI IMG/M metagenome (GOLD analysis project Ga0194123, IMG submission 155479) | Freshwater microbial communities from Lake Tanganyika, Tanzania - TA2015023 Mahale A surface | ecosystem: Environmental > Aquatic > Freshwater > Lake | place: Tanzania: Lake Tanganyika... | reverse complement strand
ACGGCTTGCTGCAGTTGCTGTGGATCGAGCGTCCGCCGCTGGGTGCGGCGCCCGCTGCGTCGATCCACCAAGGCAGCGACACCACCGGAGCGGTACCGAGCCAGCCACTTGTAGGCGGTTCGCAGGCTGATCCCGGCCTGAGCCGCCAGATCAGCCAGGGGCTCAGCGTCTTGAATGTGTCGACGCACAAGCCGGTCCCGACTGACAGCTGTCAGTCGGGCATTGGGGTGGGTATGCATGGGCTGTGAGGTCAGTGGGTCGGAGGTGACACCCGGACCATGACGACCTCACACCCCCTTGTCAGCTGAATAACATGGTGGGACTACACAACTAGGCAAAGCACGACTTGATCGTACATTTAGGCAGCCCTACCAACGGGGCTATAAAGTTGAACTAGAGTGTACTCATCCACTGAAACACTGAAAACCAGCCCCAACAAAGTACGGATCAGCTCTCAGCAAAGAATACAGAGTCTATTCTGGCAATATTCTGCAAACTCCCGAAAGAGAAAGGCAAAATGTCTAAAAGCTTGAAATATCAGAAACGACATGGGAAGAGGCATGAGACATAACTGCAATTCATGCAAATATTTGTCAGGCGGAATCTACGCATGTTAGGATCTTGGGCCAAGAATAAATGGATCGATACATCAATAAAACTAGCTTAAGAATTTGAGTGACAATAAGAGTTATTAGCGGGTACATAAAGAATCATATAGTTGCTGGCCATGCAATCAAGTAGGATAGGGAATTCTGACAAAAGAGCAAAAGTGGCTACCATACAGAATTGGAAAGCGAGATTTTTGAAAGCACGAGACAAGAGCGGTGAAGAATGAGCCTGAAACGGATTAACATAGCGGCTGTTTCCATCAATAGGACAGAAGTTACGACAATAAAGAGACTTCGCTGCATGAATTTATTGGCATGATCAATAGAGTCAAAAAGATTTGATATCAACGCATGGAAATTGTCTAACGAGTAGTCTTTTGTTGCGGACCTACATGACTGAGAAATTGACAGCTTTTGCTGAAAAGACAAATTTGCAAAATACGAGATAAGCTTTGAGATACGGTGGATGCCTCTATTAGGCAACTCTTCGCCAACATTTCCAAATGGCAGATCAAATGTAAATCCATGCGTATAATATTTGTTGCCGTCAATAGCAAATATAGCAGGAACTCCAAGACAAGATGCTTCGAGCGCTGCAGTTCCCATTCCCACAAAAAGATCAAAACTATTGACTACATCAGCAAAGTCAGTGTAATCTAAGGTATCTAGAATCCTAATTTGGTTACACTTCCCTGTAGAGAAAGCCAAGCGAATCATTTCTTCCTTTAATGGTCCATATCCAAAGAATGTCCAAGTGACACTTATGCCCTGCAGCTGGCATTCGTCAATTATCTGAGAAGCGGACAGATTGTATGCCTTAAAAGATGTGTATCGGCCGACAGATACGATATTTATATGGTTGTTAGATTTAGACGGGACGTAGCGATACGGATGACTCCTTATAGGCAGAGGGATAATGACAGATTCGCGAAATAGTTCGGGAAACTTTCTGCTACACGAGAAAAGACATTCACTATTCATAAAAAAGATTTTGCAATTGAATCGCCCCTTAAGCGCATAATAGTAAGCTTTGTGTCTAAGGGGATGATCATCATCCATAAAATAAGCACGAGGGTGAAAAACTCCACTAATGTGCGATTTAATCGAAGGGATCAGTGCCTCAAGGCAAAAGCCATCTATTAGAGATGGACCATCAAATGAAAGCAGACGATAGGCAGATGCAAAGTTAACCGAGATACAATTTATTAAAGAGGAAACACGGATTAAGTCAATTGTATTTCTATAAACGTAAAGAGATACGATCGGGTTTAATGACGATAAGAGAGGGCCACCTTTGCACACCAGATGAACTTTAATCTTATTCTCCAATAAGAAGTCAACATATCGAAGAATCAAGGTTTGTATCCCGCCTGGCTTCATTAAACCGTAAATCAAGATATAGTCGCAACATTCAGGCCCGAGAGAGCCAGGAAGGGTTGGAATAGATTTAATCATGAATTCTTTTTGCAAAGAATGAAATGAATGCTAAATCTTTAGCCAGCTATATTTTACTCATAAACTGACGATGTCAACAAAATAGCATCGGCTGAAATGCAGGTTAAAGCCACGAATAAATATCTTGCAAGCATTCAGATCCGTAGACTATGGAGCAGCAAGTAAGGGACATATTTCAGTGAACTAGCATAAGAGCTTGCGCAGTTCTTTGGCTACGTAGTCGATTGAGCTTATGCTTAATTGTGGATACATTGGTAAGCTCAGAATTTCCTGCGAAAGACGGACGGAAAGCGGGTATGCATTCGGGGTGAAGTTATGGTCTGAATAGGCCGCCTGTTCATGCGGAGAGATTGGGTAGTGAATCAGGGTTCCAATGCCAGATTTTTTTAGCAGGATGAGAAGTTCATCTCTCAAGGCATGACGAACTACAAACAAATGCCATACTGGCTCGGCCCAGCTAGGCACTTCAGGTAGAATAAGTTCAATATGCGACAGTTGTTCTATATAATTTTTAGCGTTACGCCTGCGCAGACAATTCCACTCATCGAGTACTCGTAGTTTTACACGCAGTACAGCAGCTTGCACGGGATCTAGACGACTATTAAAGCCTTTAAGTTCATTTACATACTTTATTCGAGAACCATAGTTACGGAGGGAGCGTACACAATCAGCAAGATCAGAATCGTTAGTGGTGATGGCACCGCCGTCACCGAGAGCGCCAAGGTTCTTGCCGGGATAGAAGCTCCAGGCCACAGCGTCGCCATGGGCGCCGATGCGTCTGCCCTTGTATCGGGCTCCGTGAGCCTGGGCAGCGTCTTCCAGCACGCGCAGGCCGTGCTGGCGAGCTATTGCGAGGATGGGGTCGAGGTCGGCGGGCTGGCCGTACAGATGTACTGGGAGGATAACTTTGGTGCGCGAGGTGATCGCTGCTTCAATACGCGCCGGGTCGATGTTGTAAGTGGTTTCGACAGGCTCCACCGGCACCGGCGTGGCGCCGGACTGGCTCACCGCAAGCCATGTGGCAATGTAAGTGTTGGAGGGAACGATCACCTCATCACCCACGCCGACACCCATCGCCACCAGAGCCAGGTGAAGGGCATCTAGGCCGTTGGCCACACCGATGGCGTAATCGGCTTCGCAATAGGCCGCAAATTCGACCTCGAAGGCATCGACTTCGGGGCCGAGAACATACCAGCCGCTATTAAGTACGCGCGCAACCGCAGAGTCAATCTCAGCCTTGAGTTCGAGGTAGGAGGCTTGCAGGTCGAGGAATGGGATCTGCATTGGGCTCACGTTCAAGTTAGTTACTGCGAAGAGCTCGCTCTGCGAGGAAGTCATCGTAGTTGCGCAGGTAATCGTGCGCCTCGTAAGGCCTGGAGGCGAAAACCAGCAGGACCGCATCTGGGCTGTAGCGGTACTGAGTGCCCCAGATCATCTCAGGCATGAAGATACCCATATCAGGACTATCGAGCGTTATCTCGCAGCGACGGTCACCGTCGTCAAGGAGTACACGGCACGAGCCATGGAGGCAAATCATGAACTGCTGGCACTGCTTGTGTGCATGCTCGCCGCGTAATTCAACAGATGGAACTCCGTAAACAGCGAAGTAACGCGCGGGCGAGAACGGGACTTCAGTGGGGACTTCGCCTACAGTTAAAGAACCACGAGTATCAGACACACAGCGCATGAAATAAAGCGCACTGTTGCCAACATTGAGCGGTATTCGAGACGGGCGAGGGTGCTGAGCAAAACTCTGAACATCGATTAGACGAGGATCTGGGCGGTGTTCGAGCGTTCTGAGGTCTACATAGCCAACGACTTGCGCGGGGTTGCCCTCAACAATGGCATTGGGAGGAATGGAATGAAGCACGACCGCACCAGCGCGCACCCAAGCTCCTTGGCCAATAGTGACATTATCCGCTATGACAGCAGCGGAGTCAACTCGCACATTTGCACGAAGAACAATATTTTGACCGGCCAAAATCACGCGATGGCCAAAAATGACGCCGGATTCGATGCGCGCATCATTAGGAATAATGCAATCTTTGGCTTGTGGGAAAGCAGCGCTCATACACGTTGAAGATAATGGATTAGCCAAATAAGCCTCAGTTACAGGAGGGCTCAGAAAACGGAGGTAGCGGCTTCGGGAAAGGTGAATTGCGTGAAATTCAATATGCTAGAAATAGATGAGTTCTGATTAGACAAATTATTTTGCACCTCAATGTTTGAGCAGCAACCACACACACGGTACGGATGCGCACTATGAAATGCAAAAAGGTAGCGCGCGTAAATTCGAAGGTGTAGAGCCACATCAGAAGCGCCGAATACATAGCGAGCGGGGCAACTGCCATGCTGGATCCAGGTACCAAGGAAAAGGTAAGAACTTGAGGGACATAAAGCCAGTGCCTGAGCCAGTGGGTACGTCATGGTGTTCCATGACGAAGCAAGGCTGACCATCACCCTGTGCGGAACGCTCTAGCTTGAAGTGCTACTCAGCAAGTCTATCGGTGTCAAAACTAATATAGCGGAAGTTGTAGACCTAGTGCGCGTAGCAATAACAAGTGGAGCATCAGCCCCGATTGCGTGATGAAAGCTGGGGCTATTGCCGATGGTGGCGTCCCTCTGAGTGGTGTAACTCAGGAGGTCCTGTGACCCTTTCCGGAGGATCTACAGGAGCAGTCAGGGGATGACTGCTTGGAAGCTGACTGCGCAGCTCTATCTAGTCACTATGAACTCTGATCCCTGAATAGGCAACTCAGCGATTGAGGTGTTCTGTTAGATCGAGGGAGGAGCTGGTGCCTTTCAGCTGATCGTTTCGGGTGGCTGAGCAGACGGATCAGCATCGGTGAGCTCCAGTGCCTCTTCAGGTTAAGGGATCTTGGCCATGGTGGCCTCGGAGAAAAACCGGCGACGCTACAGCTGCCATTCCTCCTGCTGCTCCAGCAGCTGACTGCTCAGTGCCGCACGATCGCAGCGTCGTTGGGGAAGATGCCGACCACGTTGGTGCGGCGTTTGATCACCTTGTTCAGCCGTTCCAGCGGGTTGGTGCTCCACACCTTGCGCCAGTGCTCTTGGGGGGAGTGCAGGCAGACCAGCAGGTAGTCGCGAGCGGCGTCCATCACCGGCACAGCAGTGGGGAACTACTGGCGGCATCCGTTAACGCGCTGCCAGTGGGAGCGCACTTCATGAGGGGCCTGGATCACGAACACGTCTTTCATTGAGGCTGCCACCATGTCCTGGCCTGCTTCGGGCACATGGCTAAGCAGGTTGCGCAGGAAGTGCGCCCGACAGCGCTGCAAGGAGCTGCCCTGGAACATACGATTGATCGCTGCCGCCAGTCCCAGGAGGCATCCGAGATCAGCGGCCGGGTCCCATCCAGGACGCTGCTTGAGCGAGCAGAGGAATTGCCGCCAGAAGCCCTCGGCCTCGCTGTTGCCCAGGGTAATGCCGATCGCTTCGCGGTAGCCGACGGCGTTGATGCCAATCGCCACCACGACGGCCCTTGAGAAGACCTGCATGTTCCGCCACAGCCGCCCATGGAGGTAAGTGGCGTCGTGTAAACATAGAGGAAGCGAGCATGTCCCAGCGGCCGGCCCAGAAAGGCTTTCCCCTGGTCGGCCTTGGCGTTACGGCTGACCTCTGATCTGGAGATGCCGCTGGCCCGCCCGCCCAGCGCCTCCACCAGTGCATCGACCTTGCGGATGGAGATGCCGCCGGTATAGGCCTCAATCACCACGGCGTAAAGGGCTTTGTCGACGCAGCGGCGGGTCTCGAGCAACCTGGGAAAGATGCTGCCCTGCATCAGTTTTGGGATGGTCAGGCTGAAGTAGCCCATCTGGGTCGTGAGCACCCGCTCGCGGTAGCCGTTGCGGTTGGTGGAGCGGGCGTCGGGCCTGCCCTCATGGAGCTGAACATCGATGTCAGCGGAGTCCTCAGCCTCCAGCAGATCCTGCAAGCCCCGGCACACAATCTCAGTGATCAGGGCGCCAGCGGTGGTTACCTCCATAAGCAGAGGCGGCTCGGAGGCGCCACTATGGGTGAGGCTAATGGTCTCTGTTAGGTTTGATGGTACTGCTCCGAACAGGGTCACGGACCGGCCCACCAATTGCCACAGCTGATAAATGAGGGAGGCGAGCATTCAGCCCCGGTATAGGCTGGGCTGACCCACAACATCACGAGTCACACCAGTTGCTGGAAGGCAACGTTGGCGATCACCTTTATTGCCTTGCGCAGGGAGACTCATCATCGCCACCGAGCCAGCGCACGATTCGTGCTGGGGTGCCAATGACAACCGCGTAATCCGGCACAGACTTCGTCACGACTGCACCAGCACCAACCATGGCGCCATTGCCAATTGTGATTCCGGGGAGAATGGTAGCCCCCCCCCCGATCGAAGCACCGGCCTTAATAGTCGTGACAGGAAAGCTCTTCGGGTACTGTTTACTACGAGGCAAGCGATCATTGGTGAAGGTGGCATTCGGCCCAATGAAGACATCGTCCTCGATGCGAAGCCCATCCCACAACTGGACTCCAGATTTTACCGTAACTCGGTCACCAAGGATGACATCATTTTCGATAAGAACATGGGAACAAATGTTGCAATCGGCGCCAATGCGGGCCCCAGAGAGAATGATAACAAATTGCCAAATACGTGAACGATCTCCAATCGACTCAGCGCTGACATCAGCAAGGCGATGAATAAAGTACCTATTTCGCATGAATAGCCCTTTTAAGTCATTTATTATAGCTGGCCAAGTCTGCCCTCGAATCGACTTCGCCCCAATCACCGACAAAAGGGAGCGCGGCAATCACAACGCGATCGGCATCAATAACCTTTTGGAGGGTACTAGTCATGTGCATTTTGTCACATTGACCTGATGTCAGACCTGCTCGAATGCGCACCACCTCAGCCCATCCTTTCGGGGTTAAACGCAGCAGTCCCATGTATTGCCCCTGAACCTCGTCAACGGATTTTGGCTTATTGCCAATCTCACTCAGAGTGTTCTCAGGGGTCAGGCGGAAGGTTTCTGCATCCAAGAGCGGGTCGCCGAAGCGCTGTGACCAGAGTTGAATCCAGTTCGGATCGTACGTAACGGCAAGCGAGGCATTGGAATCTATGAGAGACTGCACGGCAGCTGAACTATAGAATATATCCGAGTAGCTAACAATACATGGCTCAGATTCTAGCCAAACACGGGCAAGGGCAAGCGACGACACCATATTCGTATCTGCCCAGCGCGCATTATGAAACTCGACAAGACCGCGATTAGCCAGCAGTTCGCGCTTGTACCCTGTGACGATCGCAATCTCAGTAACACCCGCTGCGCGCAGCGCCTCCAGTTGCCAATCGAGCAACGCCTTGCCACGCAGCTCAACGAGGCATTTCGGCCGGTCTTCCGTCAACTCTTTCATGCGGCTACCACGACCAGCCGCAAGGATGATGGCTTTCATAACAACTCACTCTAATAAACATTCAAACTGGATTCTGCGCAGCATTAAAGGGAGCAGAGATGCACAATAGTGAACTTCAGCGACCTGCGTAGCCATGCTAAAAAACTGCCTGTATGCCAGTCCAGCACAGCGGTACCAGCTTATTCCAGCACCGCCAACTCGGCAGCTGTATCCCATTCAGACTGCCGACCAAGCGCAGATATGCATCAACTGCAGAGTCAGAAAGAAAACCGAATTTGAGTGCTGAACAAATAAGCACTCGCTCTGGGATCCCGTTTTGAGATGCAAACACATCTACATCCGGGCGAGCGTGAAAGCGACTCACTGCCAGCCCGCAAGCAGGTGCTCAGAGCTGTTGCAAGAATTACAATACAACGGTTCCACGATTCGCAAAACACTCATTCCATCGTCGATCTAATAGAAATTTTATATCTCAGAGGGAAGCACCACACCTATCACTGACTGATCTTGATTAATCAACGCGATATCAGCCATGAACCCACCGTTTTCGTCCAATAATTCCTTGGTGGTAACCAGCATGTCCACCAACCGCTAGGGCCAGCTCTAAAGATGAAAGTGTTCACAGTCTTCCGGGAAAGCGAGGCCGCTACCTACCAAATAGCTAGCGATCGTTGGACAAAGTGCATCATCACCGAGGGATGAGAGATAGATCCGATTCAGCCTACAGGACAAGAGTAGCGATCGTCTAATGAAATAGTATATCAAAGTTTGCTGGCCAAGCGCATAGGCTCATTAGCCAGCACCAACATCATACTCACAGAACAAGGCCTTGACTCGGTTAACATCACGAGCGGTAAAGATATTTTCCCTCTCTGGGTGCCACATCCAACCTTCCCAAGGTAAAGAAGCGTGGCGTATAGCCTCTATTTCACCATCTTCACTTCTGGCAAGCACATCAAAACCAAAGGGGCAAGATGCGAGCGAGAAACCGTGATAGCTATTCGCATCACCAGAAATCTCTCCAATTAGACTGTGTCGGGTTCGTACATGTCCGTGAACGGAATAGAGATCTGCACCTGACCAATGCGCCATCATCTGCATTCCTCGGCAAATACCAAGGAGTGGCAAACGGTGCAATTTGGCATACTCGAGCAGCCAACCCTCGGTCAAATCCCTTTCGCTACTCTGACCTATGTCGTTTCCGCCAGAGAGTACAAGAGCCTGTGGATTAACGGCGGCCAACCAATTATCCAAGGCTTTGTGATCATATCGGCCATCAGGCAAGACCTTGTAAAGCCCATTGGGTACCGGTAGGGGGATAAACCCAGCGCCCAGCAAGAAGGCAATCAAACGCTGATCAATCGCATCCCGCAGTTCATCGCGCTCTGGGTAGTGATCCACTCGCTGACTAACCGCTACCTTCAAGCCAACACCTCAACCCTGCGCCCAGCACAATCCAGATGCAGTCGTTGCGCGCCCGACCAGCGTCTGTAAAGCACCTCACCCGCACCAATCACTGCAGGTAACCCCAACTCACCTGCGCGTATCGCCATATGCGAATTGGCGCCACCCCACGCGGTAATTAGCCCCGCAAGCGGATAGGCAAACAGCCAGTCAAAGCCTGGATCGGCATTCGGGATACAAACAATCGCGCACGCCAAGCAGTCGCGCGCATCAGAACCCACGACCGGAGCCGTCACTTGTTTCTGGGTAATGAAATTCGGCGCGGTTTCCGGCCATTCGAATGCCCAGACATCCTCTGGCTTAGCGATTAGTGGTGGTAGGGAAATCTTGAGCGTTTCGGCGTACCGTGCCTTGCCCTGTTCAATGCTGCCCAAGAGCACATCTTGCGGGTCAGCGGCCGCAACGTGCAATTCCTTGAACGCTGCAATGTCGCAATACGTCAGATCCTCACGGCTGAAGCCACACTGACCACCTATCTCAGTGATCAGAGCCAACGCATCCGACAGGTTACGGGTGAAATGGAACTTGGCCAATTCGCGCAGTTCGATGCCCGCCTGCATGAAGTCGAACAGTCCCACAGGATCAGGTTGCAGACCATGCGCTTCCAGCAGTTTCACGACTTCGCGCATCTGCGGCAAGGTAAGTGCAAATGGCTTGACGGGCTCCGGGGCCGGAGGGCGCTGCTGCCAGTCGAAATACAAGTCTGGCGCTTCGTCGTAGCGGGGCGAAAGGATGTCGTAGGTACCCGGGCGCAAATGCCCGTAGCGCGCCAGGAATGTTTCCTTGTCAAGCGTTGCTCGGTCACGGGCCAGCTGACCGCTGACCGTCGACACTCCAGCGATGAAGGCATCGTAATCCGCTGGTGTAAACACCCCAACGGCCACCAAAGACTTAAGCATCTGAACCGCCACAAACCCGGCACGGGCTAGGCCGGCAAAGGGAAGAGTGCCATAACGCTTGGCATCCTCCAGCAACCAGTAGATGCGCTCGAGCGGATCGGCACTGGAGGCAAGCAATTCCTCGCGCCGGATATTGAGCGTATCGATTTTGGCGGCATCGCCGCGCCATAAGCCTTCCTTTGGGTGCAGAATGCGGTTCGTGAGCTTCCTTAGGCTGTTAGCAATCGCCTCGCGCTCATACATCGGGAAGCCAACCTCCGCCAAGCGCTCCAACCGCTCCGGCAAATCCAGCGTGTAGCACGAAAAGACGATTTCGAATTCAATCTTGTCATGCAATGTGGGTTCAGCCAGCAGGCGGTCGATATAGTGATCTACGAGCCGCCCGGCTAGACCTTCATCCAGGTCGGCTGGGATGAAAGAGTTGAATGAAAGCCGCACATCGATATATGGGAGACCGAAGAAATGCGGCATCAGTGGGAAACTACGTAGGTTGCGGTAGCCGTAGTTGTGACGCTGATAGGCCCAGATCGCGTCTGTAATCAATTCCCGGTAGAGCGACAGAGCCAGTGGCTTGGGGCGAATACCAACAATCTCGGCCGGATTCCAGTCAGGCATCACGCCATAAACTGTGCGACGCCCCATTAGGAAGGGTTGCGGTTGCATGCCGCGTACCACCTTGCGCTGAATAGCTTCAAGACGAACTGACTGCTCATCAGGCGACTGTGATACGCCAGACAGGATTAACGGCCGCACCTGCAACAACCACAATACTTCACGGCCTCCCTCGCGCGATACAGCAAATTCGCAATCCAGCGGGACGCTGCCAAACAGCACGAGCAATTCATCGAGCAGGGCAACAATTGGTGCGACAGTTGGTGGTGATGGAATGGAACTGTTCGCTGCCTGCTGCCACACTCGGCCGCCCATACCGCCAGTGACTACAGCCGTATCACTGCCTTCCGACCAATTAACGACCCTATATGGCGCACAAGTATTGGGGTCATGTGAGAAGGCTACACCGGACCGCACAACCTCAGCGAGCATTGGTTGCGCCAACACTTCATCAGTGGCCTTAGCTTCTCCGTATGAAGCAATAACCTGTTCAACAGAATGTTCAAGCGCAGAGATTTCTACATGCTGTATAGACAGAAAGGCACCTGCATTCGACTCTGATAGCCCATCTTCCCGACTGCAACTAGAACGAAGGATCCAAGGCCCATTTCCTAAAGTGGAAATAATCTCATTTAGGCACGCCTTGCGGTCGGAATGCCATTGTGCCACAGCAAAGAAACACAATGGCGCGATCTGTGCCTTACTGAGAATACTACGCAAGGTGGCCAATGTTCTGGCCTTGGTAGAAAAACTCAAGCTCACTGTCAGTTAGCGAAGTTGGGCAACCCAAACGTTCGTCGAATAGGGAACCCTAATACTCGAGGTTCCGAGGCTGCCTAGATAGCCCTGAATGGCAGAGACAACGTCAAGGAATACCATGCCGGCCTGTCGCTCGAGGGTGGCATGAGAACGCCAAGCCTCAACACATTCTTCGATGGTCTGCTCATGAATCACGCGCGCATCAAGGTGGACGACAGGCCCAAACAAATCACTAGCATCGATGACAGGTACTTGATCTTCTCGGCGCGTGCCGTAGCCATATCCAGGAACTCGCTCTTTAATAATTGCTTCAATTCGCGCCTGAATCGGATCCTCCAACTGCCGGTGATTCCACAAGCAGGCAAACCAGCCATGAGGCTTGAGAATTCGAGCGGTTTCCTCAAGCGCCTTCTGACGGTCACAGACATTAAAAGAACTACCGAAAGTAACCATATCAAACTCATTTGCGGGTTGCCCAGTAGCTTCACCTTTTCCTTCGTGCCAACGTACGTTTCCAAAGCCAGAAGTCCTCTTAATTCCGTTAGCGCGCATAGCATCATTCGGCTCGACTGCTACCACCTCAAGTCCTCGCTTAGCCAGCATGAGGGTCAAATGGGCAACACCAGCACCAACATCGCAGAAACTACTATTCTTTCCGGCACCAGCAATTTGAAGCATCGCATCAATTGCGGCGCCTGCATAATCGGGTCGCTTCAAATAAGCGTTAGCAAGATCTGTGTAATCCCATTCGGTTTTCACTTAATTTGCTCCGTAAATGATTTACCAGTTGTTCTGCGAGAGATTGACTCGTAGAACCACATCTGTAGTCTACTACCCAATCTGCTGATTCCGGTTCGTCGACTATCAAATCAAGGCCCGCTACATCAGTGAGCTCGCCGGCATCAAACCGCCGGTAAATACCCTTGGGGTCACGGCGTCGTAACTCCTCAAGCGGCACCTTGAGGTACACCTCGAAATAACCCGGTAAGTGGTCGCGATTCCAAGAATGCACCTCGTGGAACAAGGAAATTGTCGCAATCACCACTGTCAAGCCCTGGGCCGCCAAAATTCGGCACAGGCGCGCATATTGCAACGCCAAAGCTAGCCGACCTTGACGCCCGTGGTTTTGTGTGTTCGCTGCCACCGCCCCGAAAACCTCGCGCAGCTCGTCTCCATCCAGCATCACCACTGCGTGGCCGGTGGCGCGCAGGAGGCTAACAACCTCGTTGGCTAATGTTGACTTACCTGCACCAGATAAACCCGTAATCCAGATGACAGAACCACCACACTCATTTGGTAGACAAGAATTCATAACCGAAGCCACTCCATACGCTCGGTCCCCTTAAGAATGTCAAATAGACATTCAACGATATAATCTGCACTATGGCCAACGTTAAAGACGCGGCGACACCTATATTCTTTAATACTTTCCTCAATGTTGCTTGACTCGAACAGCTTGATCAAGCAGCAGATTTGCGACGTAGACCGAGCAACGCCACCAATGGCCTCACGCTCACTAAATTGAATGCCATTCAAATCTATTTCCGCCGCCTCATTAGGGGCGAAGAATACAGCAGGACGGCAGAATGACAGCGCAAAAGTGAAACCAGTTCCAGACAGGTCTGTTACCATGACATCGGCTCGAGAATAGCTGTTCTGATATTCTTTGGAGTTATCAAGCTCAAACCTGTCGTTTCTCGAATATGTGCTGACTATCTCAGAAACAAGTTCCTTGTCGGCATCGCCAAAGGACACGGGATGAGGCCGGAATATGAGATGATAACCTTCGTCCAGAAGTGTGCTTACAATCATTTTGCCGTGGGCCCTTAGGGAAGCGAGCTCCTCATTTACTTCGTAGACATGCGTCGGGGCATAGACAATGGTTAGCGGGCTACGTTTGATGCCATGACTAGATGACTCAGACCATCCAATAGCAAGATCAAGCTTAGGGTAGCCTGCTGGTATCAGGATTTTTCCGTACAGTTTTTTGTTTTTGTCCTTCCATGCCTCAAAGTCGCCTAGATGATGTGGTCCAGCGCACAGAATGTAATCGTATGCATCAAACGAATTGACCTTATACACACCATCAAGGCTTGTAAGTGACACGAGGAAGTGGATGATCCTTGAGTTTCGAGGTTTATTTACAGCCTGAAATCCAACGCAGGGTGTGCATAGGATATGCGAATTGAAATACTTCAGAAGACCAGCTTTTATCCCATGAGCAATAATCAGTCCATCAGGATAGACAGCAGTTGGATAAGATTCTCCAGAGTAGGTTGTTACGAGGGCAATTCGAACATCGACGCTCGAATCCATGAGTTTAACAACAACAGATTGTATGTTTTGCCAATGACTAGGCTGCTGACAAAAAAATAGAATATCAAACTGATCATCAAGCACCACGGTGCTGCACCTAATAATTGCTTTAAGCTTTTTCCGCATTAAAAATTCGGCAAGTCGAATTGGAAGCCTGCGGCCAATAACAGTATATAAGAATTTCTTTGCGAACATTGTTATTCTAGCAGTTGTCATCATTCAGGGATAATCTGGGGTTGCAAAATCTTTCGAACTAGTGGCATTTTCGATATGGCCGTGGAAAGGCGATCGCTTTTGTTAATTCTATAAAACAATCCAACTGCATTGAGACATGTAATCATTGCTGCAAAAATCAAGCCTACAGGGGTTGAAATTGTGTTTGACGTCACTTTGTTTACAACCAACAAAGCCACCGTCACCGCAATAGAAATTAAAGATACGCGCAGTGAGCTTTTGTGCCACTTAAAATTAATAAGTCGCATGACTACGATGTACTCAATTATGATATTCAGAAATGCTATGGCCGCGAATGAAATCGCTACCGAGTCAAGTCCAAAGATAGGCAAGCCAAATTTGATCAATAGAATCTGCAATAACATCAATGAAAATTCTAACAAGAAAAATAAGCCACCCCTATTCATGGACAGAACAACATATCCCATTGGCCATGCTATAACTCGCCCTAGGCATCCCAAAATAAACCATTGCAGCATCCCAACCGCCCCGAGAAATTCGCGCGTGTAAAATATCTGTAGGATCAACGGTGCTAGCGCCATTGTGGCGAGTAGACCGGGCACAGCGAGGAGCAGGCATATCTCTGTCTGCTCGTTGACCATGTGCACCATCGCAGGCTTGTCGGACATACGGGCAGTGAGCCGCGGGTAGTAGTCGGCCCCCATCGCGCGGAGTACGAAGTTAACGAAGATGCCTGATAGCGCAAAGGCGGCGCTATAGAGGCCTACGGCCTGTGACCCTTCGTACTCCGTGATGAGTGTGACAGTAAGATAGGAAACTGCACTGGCCGTTAGACCACTCAACATCATTATCAGCCCGAGTTTGAGCATGCTGCCGGCTTCGGCAAACGTCTGCCGCCAGGTGAGCCTCACCTGCGGCACCGAAACCCGGCGCGCAAAAAACCCAGAGAGTGCTAGCTGGATGGCGGATACTCCGATTAGGGCAGGAACAATGCCACGGAGACCCAGCGAACAATACAGGCTGATTGTTGCAACGGTGCTACATCCAGCAGCAATTGTGTTGGCTCGGGCCATCTCACCAATACGGCGGGTTCCTTGAATGAGCGCCATCTGCCCACCGGACAGGTTGCCGAAAAAGATGATGATCCCGAGGGCAGCAATGTCGAGTGTGTAATTGCGATGGCCGAAGGTGAGCTGACTGAGCCACGGGGCCAGCAGCATCATGGCCGCCATACCTACCAGGCCTGTGAGCCAACAGAGCCGGCGCAGGGTGAGCACCGCACGACCAATAGCCTGATCATCGTTTTTGCCAACAGCGGCGGCAATTTCGCGAACCGCGCTGGACTGCAGCCCCAGACCAGCCAAGGTGCCGATAAAGACTTGGAGCGTACCGAAGCTGGCAATGAGACCGACCCCGGTAGCGCCGATCAACACAGCGGCGAATTTGACGCGCACCATGCCGAGCAACTGGTTGATGCCCGAAGCGCCGCCAATGATGGCTGAAGCTTTGAGGATCTGGCTGTAGGAACTTTTTGTGGGCACACTCACCTCCTTCAGATCCTCATTCATTGAGGCCAGCATCGCCGGAGTGATCTAGGGGGATGATCGTCATGGCAGACCTAGAAGACGCGGTAGTAGCAGCGGACGGTGCTCACGCGGGGAGAAGGTTCACACAGCCGTCTGAAATCGCAAGGGGTAACTCGGCAGCTCATGGGATGCAGTGGCCCAATGAAGCCTCTGACCTGAGGATTCCGTAGGAATCGTTTCGGCAAAGCCACCCAAAGAATTAGGGAGAAGCTCTACAGCCGCAGCGCCCCCATCTGGCGGGGCACGATGCCCTTCAGATCGAGCAGCAAACCACCAGGCGTCAGCAGCTGCTGCCACTGCTCAGCGGTGAGCGTCGCGAACTGCCGGTGGGCCACTGCCGCAGCCACCGCGCCATAACGGCTATCGGCCGGGATAGCGGCCATCACGCTCAGGCCGTATACCCGCTGGGCTTCCTCCGGATCCACCCACGGATCCACCACATCCACCTCCATGCCGTAGCGCTGCAGGCCGCAAATCAGATCCACAACACGGGTGTTGCGCAGATCCGGGCAGTTCTCCTTAAAGGTAAGCCCCAGCACAAGCACCGACGTACCCACCACCTCCTGACACCGCGCCGCCAGGCCCAGCACCAACTGCTCCGCCAGCCAACGACCCATGCCATCGTTGATACGCCGGCCCGCCAGCACCACCTGCGGGTGATAACCCACCTGCTCCGCCTTGTGGGTGAGGTAATACGAATCCACACCAATGCAGTGGCCGCCAACCAACCCCGGCCGAAAAGAAAGGAAGTTCCACTTGCTGCCTGCCGCTTCCAACACATCCAGCGTGTCAATCTCCAGCCGCTGGAAGATGATCGCCAGTTCATTCACCAGGGCGATGTTCAGATCACGCTGGGTGTTCTCGATCACCTTGGCGGCCTCCGCCACCTTTAGGCTCGGAGCCAAATGGGTGCCAGCATTAATAATGGAACTGTAGAAGGCATCAACCCACTCAGCTGCCTCGGGGCAGCTTCCGCTGGTCACCTTGGTGATCGTGGTGAGCTTGTGCTGCGTATCCCCGGGGTTGATCCGCTCAGGGCTGTAGCCGCAGACAAAGCCCGATCCCGGGGCGACGACGTTAAAGCGGAGGCCGGATTCGAGCTCGAGGATCGGCACGCACACCTCTTCCGTGGCCCCCGGATACACGGTGCTCTCGTAGATCACCAGAGGCATGGAGCTGGCGCCCCGATCTGCTCGGGCCTTCAGCGCCTGGCCCACCGTGGCGCTGGCCTTCTTCAGCGGCGTGAGATCAGGGCGCTTGGCGCTATCAATCGGCGTAGGCACCGTCACCACAAAAACATCCGCCTCTGCCAACAGCGCCGGATCGGTGCAGAACTCCAGAAGCTGCGCCGCCTGAAGCTCCTCCGCGCTAGTTTCATTGGTGCGGTCGATCCCCTGGCGCAGCTCTGTCAAGCGCTGGCTATTGATGTCGAAACCGATCACGCGCCGATGCAGCGCAGCACCTGTACGGCGGCAGGGCTGGAGCTTGGCGAATTCCACCGCCAGCGGCAGGCCCACGTAGCCCAGGCCGATGACGGCCACGGTGCAGGTGGTGAGTTCTGGAAATAGGGTCATGCTGCGTAAAACTCCCGATACCAGCCAACAAACTGAGCTACGCCGTCTTTCACCGAGGTGTTGGGCTTGAAACCCGTCCAGGCCTCCAGCGCAGCGGTGTCGGCCGCCGTGGCAGGCACATCGCCGGGCTGCATCGGCAGGAAGGTCTTGGTGGCCGTGATTCCCAGGGCGTTCTCCACCGCTTCGATGTAGGTCATCAGCGGGATCGGATTGGAGTTGCCGATGTTGAACACCCGGTGCGGCGCCCAGCTGGTGGCCGGATCCGGGCTGGCGCTGTCGAACGCAGGATCGGGCGCCGCCGGTCTGTCGAGCAGCCGCACCAGGCTCTCGATGATGTCGTCCACATAAGTGAAGTCGCGCACCATCTGGCCGTTGTTGAACACCTGGATCGGCTCACCGGCCAGCATCGCCTTGGTGAACAGAAACAGGGCCATATCTGGCCTGCCCCACGGTCCATACACCGTGAAGAACCGCAGGCCCGTGGCCGGCAGCCCGTAGAGGTGGCTGTAGGTGTGGGCCAGCAGCTCGTTGGCCTTCTTGCTGGCCGCATACAGGCTCACCGGATGATCCACACTCTGGTGCTCCGAAAAGGGCAGCTGGGTGTTGCCGCCGTACACCGAGCTGCTGGAGGCATACACCAGGTGCTCTACCCCGTAGTGGCGGCAGCCCTCGAGGATGTGGCCAAAGCCCACCAGGTTGCTCTGGATGTAGGCGGCTGGGTTCTCGATCGAATAGCGCACCCCCGCCTGGGCCGCCAGATTCACCACCTTGTTGGGCTTGTGGTTTTCGAACGCCGCTTCCACCGCCTGGCGGTCTTCCAGGTCGGCCTCGATCAGCTGGAAGCTGGTGCCTGTGCGCTCAGCCGTAGCCTGCACCTGCGCCAGGCGGGCCCGTTTCAGGGAGGGGTCGTAATAGGGGTTGACGTTGTCGAAGCCCACCACCGCGGTGCCCTGCTCTAGCAACCGGCGGCTGAGGTGATAGCCGATGAAGCCGGCGGCACCGGTGACGAGAACGGTCATACAGGCAGGAAAAGATAGAAAAGAAAAAGCTTCAGGAGATCATTCCACCGTGACGCTCTTGGCCAGGTTGCGGGGTTGATCCACGTCGAGGCCGCGGTGGGCGGCGATGTGATAGCTGAGCAGCTGCATCGGAATCACCGTGAGCAGC
>Ga0194123_10003708_pt1 | contig 18054 bp, 17 predicted proteins | sample TA2MahsurfametaG_5_FD_155479 | JGI IMG/M metagenome (GOLD analysis project Ga0194123, IMG submission 155479) | Freshwater microbial communities from Lake Tanganyika, Tanzania - TA2015023 Mahale A surface | ecosystem: Environmental > Aquatic > Freshwater > Lake | place: Tanzania: Lake Tanganyika... | reverse complement strand
GTTCAATCTGGCCGACGAGCAGACCCGCCTGAGCGAGGGCAGTTACTGGCTCACCGACCGTCAGGGTCATGGCAAGGCCGGGCTCATCCGCAATGACGGGCTCAGCAACATCACGCGCCTCGAGAATGTCGACTACACGACCTGCCCGCGCAGTGCGGAAACCTGGAAATTCTCGGCCTCCAAGCTCAAGCTCGATCACGATGCCGACCGCGGCTACGCCACGAATACCCTCATCAGGGTCAAGGGCATGCCGGTGTTTTATCTTCCGTACATCAGCTTTCCGCTGAGTGACAAGCGCAAATCAGGCTTTCTTTCGCCAACGGCTGGCAGCAGCAGCGAATCCGGCTTCGACTTCCGCCTGCCCTATTACCTGAATATCGCACCCAATCAGGACGCGACGATCACGCCGCGCATGATCACAGACCGTGGCCTCATGATGGGGGGCGAATACCGCTATCTCGGCAAGACTTTCCGCAGCGATCTGGATTTCACCTATCTGCCCGGAGACGATTTGGAGGGGGGAGAGGACAGATCGTCGGTCTCATTCTCCCATCAGCAAACCTACGCCCAGAACCGCGGTTATCTGAACGCGCTGGTGCAGAATGTATCGGACGCCCGGTATCTCGAAGATTTCGGCGGAAGCCTCAGTGCCACGAGTCAGCGCTATCTGGATCGACGCCTGGAGACGACTTATTCGAACCAGTACCTGCGGGCCTATGGTCTCCTGCAGAGCTACCAGAACATCGACGACTCGATCCCGGGCGAGTTTGGCCCTTACAAGCGCTTGCCCCAGATCATCGCGCAGACAGTGCTCCCTCGACAGCACCTGACGCCGCATTTCAGCGCGCTCACGGAGGTCACCTACTTCGATCGCGATAACAGTGTCACGGGCACCCGTGTCGCAATCATACCGCAAGTTTCACTGCCGTTCATCAAACCCTGGGCCTACATCAACCCTTCACTCGGTGTGCACTACAGCGAGTACCTGCTTGAAGACCCGCGGCAATTTGACGGCGTGGACAGCCGCGCGGTGCCCATGATGAGCATCGACAGCCAGATCTTCCTCGAGCGCCGTTTCAATTTCCTGGGCAGTGGCATCATGCAGACCCTGGAGCCCAGAGCCTATTACCTGCTCGTGCCGAAGGTGGGGCAGGACGACTATCCGGTCTTCAATTCAGGTCTGTTCGATTTTTCCTTCATCAACCTGTTCCGCGACAACCGCTTCTCCGGCCATGACCGCATCGGGGACGCAAACCAGCTGACGCTCGCCTTGATCTCGAGAAATTTCAGCCTGGCGTCAGGCCGCGAACTTTTCAGAACCAGCCTCGGCCAGGTTTACTACTTTCGTGATCGCGACGTGACTCTTCGCCAAACCGCTCCGGCGGGTTCCGCCAGCCCCTTCATAGAGGATCCTTACCTCCGCCGTTACTCCCCCGGTTTCAGGGAAACCAGCAGTTCGGAGATGATCGGTGAGGTCATCACCAATCTCACGCGCGATCTGTCCGCGCGCGTCACCCTGCAGTGGGACCCCGACCAGTCCCAGACGAGCAAGTCGGCTTTCGCAATGCGCTATGCCTCGGAGGAAGGAACCGTGGTCAATGTGGGATATCGCCGCCGCCTCGCCCTGACCGACGTGGAGCAGACGGACATCTCCTTCCGTCTGCCCATGACGGAGAGCCTCAGCCTCATCGCACGCTGGGCATACTCCCTGCAGTCCAATCAGGCCTTGGAGGTGGTCGGTGGGCTCGAATACGAGAGTTGCTGCTGGGGCATCCGTCTGCTCAGCCGACGATATATCCGCAATGTCGAGGGCGAGTTCGACAATGCCATCTTCGTGCAGGCCGAGTTGAAAGGCCTCGCCGGCGTGGGCCGCGCGGCCTCGTCCTTCCTCCGGCGCAGCATCCCCGGGTACGAGCCCTTCTTCTGAGGGACAGTAACTCCCCCACTCCATTTGGGTTTAGAATCGGGTCCCCGCGAGTCCGTCGCCGCAGTGACCCGACCGGACCACCTGCCCCAGCCCGGGACGCCCGCTAAGGTCCCGTTCAGATTCAAACCGGAAATATTGTTCGCACTTGAGCGTGGTTTCGATTTGCCAGTGAAGCGCATCCCCGTCCTGATTTACCTGTTGTTACCGCTGCTTGGTGCCATCACCGGGGCGAATGCGGACGAGCTCGACAGAATCATCGCGGTGGTCGATGACGATGTTGTCATGCGCAGCGAGCTCGAAGGCATGATGGACCGGGTGCGGGGTGAGTTGCGACAGAAAGGGGCGCAAATGCCCCCCACCGAAGTGCTTGAACGCCAGATCATGGACAGGCTCATCCTGGAGAAAATCCAGGCCCAAGTGGCAATGCAGGTGGGCGTGCAGGTCACCGAGGAGAACCTCGACATGGCCATCGGGGACATCGCCAAGCGCAACAACCTGGATATCACGCAGTTCAAGGAAATCTTGCGTGCCGAGAATTACGACTTCGACCGGTTCCGCGAGGACATTCGCCAGGAGATCCTGATCTCCAAGCTGCGACGCGAGGAGGTGGACAGCCGCATCCAGGTCACCGATCGCGAGATCGAGAACGAACTCAAGAACATCGGCGATGGCTCCACCACTGATGACGAGTATCACATCGCCCATATCCTGATCGAGATCCCCACCTATTCGGATGATGCGGACCGGCGCGCCGCCGCCGACAAGGCCGAGCTGGCCTGGTCCCGGCTGCAGGAAGGCGTGGATTTCGGGGATGTGGCCCTGAACATGTCCGATGCATCGGACGCGCTGGAGAAAGGCGATCTGGGATGGCGCAAGCTCGCAGAGATCCCCAGCGTGTTCGTCGATGCAGTGCGCAACCTCCAGGTGGGCAGTCACAGCAGCCTCATCAAGAGCCCCAACGGCTACCACATCGTCAAGCTGCTGGACGTGCGCGGTGGCAAGCAGGTGATGGTGGAGCAGACCCGGGTTCGCCACATCCTCATCTCACCCAATGAACTCGTGGATGAAGGGGCTGCCATCGAACGCCTGTCCCAACTGCGCTTGCGTCTGGAGAGCGGCGATGATTTTGCGAGCATCGCGCGTACCCACTCGGATGACCGCGGCTCCGCACTGCAAGGGGGCGATCTCGGCTGGACCAGTCCGGGACAGATGGTTCCGGAATTCGAGGAAGTGATGAACGCTACCGAGATCAACCAGCTGAGCGAGCCCTTCCGCAGCGAATTCGGTTGGCACATCCTGCAGGTGCTGGAGCGCAGGAGCTACGACGGCACCGATGAGGTCCGGCGCGCAAAGGCGCGAGAGGCCATCCTGGCCCGCAAGCGTGAGGAGGCCTACCAAGAATGGCAGCGTCGCCTGCGTGACGAGGCCTACGTCGAGATCCGTGTCGAAGACTGAACACCCGGCGCCACTGCGCATTGCAGTCACGCCCGGCGAGCCAGCGGGCATAGGTCCCGACCTGGCTCTCGGTCTGGAGTGCCCGGATCCGGACGTGGAACTGGTCTTGATCGCCGATGCCGGCCTCATGGCCCAGCGCGCAGCGCTCATCGGCAGCTCCCGGCCGCTCCCCCCGTACACACCTGTCTTCCATGGCGCGTGCAGCCTGCTCGAAGTCCCGGGCTGCGCCAACGCGACGGCGGGCAAGGTTGATGCCGCCAACGCCCGCTATGTGCTGGATACCCTGGACCGCGCGATCACGGGCTGTCTCGAGGGAGAGTTCGATGCACTGGTCACCGGTCCGGTCCAGAAAAGCGCCATCAACGCGGCAGGCTACAACTTCACCGGGCACACCGAATACCTCGCGCTGCACGCCGGAGGTGTCACACCGGTGATGATGCTGGTGTCGGGCGGCCTGCGGGTGGCGCTTGCCACCACCCACCTGCCGCTCGCCGCAGTGCCGAAGGCGATTTCGCAACCCGTGCTGACCCACGTCATTCGCGAGGTCCATCGGGCACTCACTGCGCAGTACGGCATCCCCCATCCTCGCATTGGCGTCTGTGGCCTCAATCCCCATGCAGGGGAAGGCGGCTACCTGGGTCGGGAAGAAATTGAGACCATTGCGCCTGCCATGGAGGCACTGAAAGCTGAAGGCATGCTGCTGGAGGGCCCTCTTCCCGCGGACACCGCCTTCACGCCAAGGCTGAGGGAGCGCCTCGACGCCTATGTCAGCATGTTCCACGATCAGAGCTTGCCAGTTCTCAAGGCGGTCGGTTTCGGCGAGGCGGTGAATGTGACGCTGGGCCTGCCGTTCATCCGCACCTCGGTGGACCATGGCACGGCGCTGGATCTCGCCGGCACCGGGCGGGCCGAGGCCGGCAGTTTCAAGGCCGCCTTGCAGCTTGCGGTGCAGATGGCCCGTCATCGGCGCGCATCTCCAAAGTGAGCCTCTTCCCTACGGATCCCGGCGCTGGCGCCCGCAAGCGCTTTGGCCAGCACTTTCTGGTCGATGAACAAATCATCGAAGACATCGTCAGGTGCATCGGCGCGGCAGCAGGCGAGCGCATCGTTGAAATCGGTCCCGGACGCGGGGCCTTGACCACCGCCCTGCTGCGGCACGGAGTGTGCGTCGAGGCGGTCGAGATTGACCGCGACCTGGTGCGTGAACTGCGCCGCCACTTCCGCGAGGAACCGCGCCTCACGGTGCACGAGGGTGATGCGCTGACCTTCGACTTCCCCGGACTGGCCCTCCCCGGGGAGCGCCTGCGCATCGTGGGCAATCTGCCCTACAACATTTCAACGCCCTTGATGCTGCGGCTACTGAAACTCGGTCAGGGGATCAGGGACATGTGTTTCATGCTGCAAAAGGAGGTCGCTGACCATCTGGTTGCGCGACCCGGCACCGCGGACTACGGCCGTCTGGCCGTCATGACCCAGGCATTCTGTGAAGCTGCGGTGGTGTTGCAGGTCCCGCCCACCGCGTTTGCCCCGCCGCCCCGGGTGGACTCTTCCGTGGTGATGCTGCGTCCTCACGAAGTGCCACCTTGCAGTTTCGGGACCCTCGAGAAAATCGTGGCCGAGGCCTTTCTGCACAGGCGCAAGATGCTGCGGCAAACGCTGGGCCGACGCTTCCCCCATGAAGTGCTTGCCGCGCTCGGGATCCCGCTCACGGACCGACCGGAAAATGTCTCCGTGCAGCAGTTCCTCGCACTGGCCACACTGGGCAGCTGACCCTTTGCCCGCCGCGGGGATTATCCACAGATTCTGTGGATAACTCTGTGGAAAACCACCGGGTAGATTGCCCTCCCCCTTGTCCTTCGCGCTTCCTGTCCAGATCGGTCAAATATTCACCAGCTGCTCCGGTTTAATATTTTAATCATGTAGTTACATGACTAATTGAAAGCCTTGGATGCGCTCATTCGGGTAACTTCGAAAAATCCACACGGTGCGCTGCCACATGTGCATAAGCACCTGCAAAAGTGGGGGCAAGTCAAGAGTCAGGAGGCGGGTTGAGCACACTTTCGAGGGCTGATTCAGCGCGCCCTGAGTGCTGAGAGAACCACGGACGTGGCCGGCTCCAGGCCATGCCAGAGCGTGAAGGCTGCGGCCGCCTGCTCCACCAGCATGCCCATGCCGTCCCTCAATTCGGTACACCCGGCGCTGGCCCGACAGGCGGCCAGAAAGGGCGTGAGGGTGCTCGCGTAGAACATGTCGTAGCAGTGGGTCGCAGGGCTCAGCAGCGTCGAAGGGAAGGTCGGAGTGTTCCCACTCAGTCCCGCCGAAGTCGCATTGATGATGAGGTCGACCGGGCTGGCTACCCGGCCGGTTGGCTGGAGGGTGCTCAGGGCTCCCAGGGACTGGAACCGCTCCACCAAGGCCTCTGCACGCGCCTCGCTACGGTTGATGAGCACGATCCCGGCAACCCCCGCGGCAAACAATGGCGGAATCACGCCGGCGGCGGCGCCCCCGGCACCGAGAATGGCCAGACGATGCCCGTTCAGCGACATGCCCCAGTTGCGGGTCAGATCCCGCACCAGCCCCACACCATCCGTATTGTCGGCGCAGAGCGCGTCGTCAGCGCTCCACCACAAGGTGTTCGCCGCGCCGGTAGCCTGCACGGCGACAGAGGCTTGCGTGGCCAGAGCCGCCGCCTCTTCCTTGAGCGGGACAGTCACGTTGACACCCCTGCACCCGAGTTCCCGCAATTCGGCCAGCGTACTGGAGAGGAGCCCGGGCCGTACTTCCACGCGCTCGTACTGCAATGGCAGGCCGAACTGTTCCGCGAATGCGCGGTGAATGAAGGGGGAGCGGCTGTGGCTGACAGGAAAGCCCGTGACCGCGCACAGGACTGCGCCGGGGACGCGAAAAGGGATGACTGGGCTGTGGGACATGCTGCGCGTTGTGGGCCTCAATCCGGATGTTTATTGTAGAGGCGCTCGCCGGGTCGGGGCACCCGCCCCGGCCCCGCTATCCCATCCACCGGGCCATCCACCAGGAGCGCATGTCATGAGTGAACCTCTCTGCCCGCAGAAGACCCCCATCAAACTCGATCTGGAGGCGGGCCAGTACTACTGGTGTTCCTGCGGCAAGTCGGCCAAGCAGCCATTTTGCGATGGTGCACACAAGGGTAGTGACTTCTCGCCCTTGGCGTTCAAACTGGAAGAGAAGAAGACGGTCTGGCTCTGCGGCTGCAAGCGTACAGCCAAACCGCCTTTCTGCGATGGCGCGCACAAGGCGCTCTGAGCCCTTTCATTATTGAGGGCTGACCGAGAGCGGGGGATTCGCCGCTCTCGACCACCCGGTTTCTCCCGCGCGTGTACTACTCCGGACTGCGCCGCTCAGATGGCGTCAGTGCCGGTTTCTCCCGTCCGGATACGGATCACGTTGACCAGCTCCGTCACAAAGATTTTTCCGTCGCCAATCTTGCCGGTGTTGGTGGCCTTGGCGATCGCCTCGATGACTTCATCGAGCTTGTCGTCGGACACGGCCACTTCCAGCTTGGACTTCGGCAGGAAGTCGACCACGTACTCCGCGCCCCGGTAAAGCTCGGTGTGGCCCTTCTGCCGACCGAAGCCCTTGACTTCGGTCACGGTGAGGCCTTGAACGCCGATTTCAGACAAGGCCTCGCGGGCATCGTCCAGCTTGAAGGGCTTAATGATCGCTGTCACAAGTTTCATCATTCGACTCCCAGTTCAAATTCGCTGTGGGTTACCCGCCTTGAGCTCTTTCGCCATCGACCTGTCCGGGCTGGAACAGGAGTGGCGCAGGCTGGCGACTTGGGCGGGACTTTACGACAAACCGGGCGTCCGGCGCCCTGCATTTTTCGCGTCAATCCCTGCACTGCCGGGTAGGCTGCGGTAGCGGGCCACCCATGCCGTGCATACGCACCCATCCTGCCTGCAGCATGCATGCCAGATCTGTGAGGCAGCCTGCGCACACCCGGAGCTTCGGCGTGAGCGCTGTATTTGGGCAGCGTCAGGGCCCGGCCTCGTCATGGCTTCAGGGCGTCCTCCCTGCGGGTGTGCTGCCATATGGTGCATGGATAGGGCGATTCCCAACCGGGGCACCAATTTCGTGCGTGAAGCTTGTCGGTTGGGCGCGCGGTCGAGTCTGTGGGGCCTCCTGTTCCCCGCTGGACTCCGGCCCCATCGCTCAAGTCTAATCGCGACATGAACAGACCCAATCTCAATCAATTTGCTGAACAGTTGCTCGCTCTGCTGCCGGCCTCCGCTGGACTTGCACAGGAAGAGCTGCGCCAAAGCCTCAAGGTCTTCCTGGAGGGTGCACTTGCGCGCATGAATCTCGTGACCCGCGAGGAGTTCGACGCCCAGTCAGCCTTGCTGGCGCGGACCCGCGAGAAGCTCGAACGCCTGGAGGCCCTGGTCAAGGAGCTGGAGGCCACTACAGGGAACTGAACCCTCGTCCGGTCATGGGCAGGACGCCCGGATCGAGAGGGCCCAAGGGCCATTGGATGGCCTGCAGTCAAGGAAAGGATTCCTCATGTCACTTGCCGTTGCCTATGCCCGGGCCCAACTGGGTCTTGCGGCTCCACTCGTCGTCATCGAGACCCACCTGACGCCCGGACTTCCCGCCTTCAATCTGGTGGGGCTGGCCGAGGCGGCCGTGCGTGAGAGCCGCGAGCGCGTCAGGTCGGCCATCATGAACGCGGGTTTCGAGTTTCCCGGACGTCGCATCACCATAAATCTCGCGCCGGCCGATCTGCCCAAGGAAGGCACACGTTTCGATCTCGCCATTGCGATCAGCATCCTCGCTGCCTCGGGTCAAATCCGTGCCGACCGTCTGCCCGCGTGCGAATACCTTGCCGAACTCGCCCTCACCGGAGCGTTGCGGCCCGTCAAGGGTATCCTGCCAGCCGCGCTGGCAGCGCACGGCGCACAGCGGACGGTGTTCTGCGCTCCGGGCAATGCGCAGGAGATAGCACTGTGTGAAGGTCTGGTGGCGCATGCGCCAGCAACCCTGCGCGAAGTTTGCGACCACCTCGAGGGCAGGTCGCTGCTGGCGCCTGTCGAGCACTTTCCCTTACCCGATTCGACCACTGCCGACCTCCCCGATCTGGAGGACATCCGTGGCCAGTTCGCGGCGCGGCGCGCACTCGAAATTGCCGCCGCCGGGGGGCACAACCTGCTCATGATTGGGCCACCGGGAACAGGCAAGACCATGCTCGCGATGCGGCTACCGGGGCTTTTGCCCCGGCTCTCCTCGGAGGCCGCGCTGGAGGCCGCCGACGTGCGGTCCATCAAAGGCTCCCTCGATGCAACGCCCGACTGGTGCCTGCCGCCCTTCCGGTCCCCGCATCACACGGCCTCGGCTGCGGCGCTGATTGGTGGCGGCGGTGTGCCGCGACCGGGCGAAGTCTCGCTGGCCCATCTCGGTGTGCTGTTCCTCGACGAACTCCCGGAATTCAGCCGCCACGTGCTCGAGGTGTTACGGGAACCACTGGAGAATCGTTGCGTCACCATCTCGCGCGCCGCACGCCAGGCCACCTTTCCAGCGGATTTCCAGTTGGTGGCGGCGATGAACCCATGCCCTTGCGGTTATGCCGGAGATCCCTCCGGCCGCTGCCAATGTTCACCGGCACGGATGGCGCGCTATCTGGAGCGGATCTCCGGCCCGCTCCTGGATCGCATCGACATCCAGGTGGAAGTGCCACGGGAAACCGACTGGCTGCAACTCGCCGGCGACGAAGGGCGGGAAACGACTTCCTGCGTGGCTGCCCGCGTGGCCGAGGCGAGACAGCGGCAGTCCGCGCGCCAGGCTTGCCTCAATGCGCATCTCGGGGCGTCCGGGATCAGTGCGCACATTCCGTTGGGACAGGATGCCGCCGTGCTTCTCGAGCAGGCGTTCACGCGCTTCCGGATCTCCCCCCGGGTCTGCCATCGACTCCTGCGCATGGCGCGCACGATTGCCGATCTCGCGGGAGTGGAGCAGGTGCGCGCCGCCGACATTGCAGAGGCTCTGGGACTGCGCAGGATGGACCGGCAACACGCAGAGCAACGGGCGCTTTACGGTGGCTGAATCATTCCCTTAGATTGCCGGCCTCAGCAGACGTGCGAGAGTCGAACTCAATGAGCCGGAATGTCCTCCCAGAGCATGATGGTCCCATCCGGATCACCGTCGAAACAGCCTACATCCCGGAGCAGTCGGAACCTACGCGCAAGCGCTACGTCTTCGCCTACACCATCACCATCAGCAACGAAGGGGAAGCCCCGGCTCAGCTGCTCTCCCGCCACTGGGTGATCACCGATGCCGGTGGCAAGGTCCAGGAAGTACGCGGTGAGGGCGTGGTTGGCGAACAGCCACGGCTGGAGCCCGGCGATTCCTTCCGCTACACCAGCGGGGCCGTGCTGGAAACTCCACTCGGCACCATGCGCGGCAGCTATCAGATGGTGACGGACGAAGGCGCCGCATTCGACGCACCCATTGCCACCTTCCGCCTCGCCATGCCGCACGTCCTGCACTGACATCGGCAGTACGTACCCGACGCGCCAGAATCGTTGCCCGTATGCCGACCTTCGCCATAGGGGACGTTCAGGGCTGCCTCGGCAGCCTGGAAGCGCTGCTGGAAAAGACCGGCTTCGACGCAAACCGTGACCATCTCTGGTTCACCGGGGATCTCGTCAATCGCGGGCCGGACAATCTGGGAGTCCTGCGCCTTGTGCGGAGTCTGGGCGACCGTGCGGTGACCGTTCTCGGCAACCATGACCTGCACCTCTTGGCATTGAGGCATTGTCCGGAACTCAAGCCGGGACGCCGGGATACGCTGGACGATGTGCTGCAGGCGCCGGACCGCGATGTCCTCCTCGACTGGCTGAGACAGCGGCCGCTTTTTCATCATGATGCAGCTCTCGGTTTCAGCCTGGTACATGCGGGCCTGCCCGTTGAATGGAGTATTGGCGAGGCCCTTGCGCACGCGCGCGAAGTGCAAGCCGCGCTGCGGGCTGAGGATCCGGCGAAGTTTCTGTGCACCATGTACGGCAACAAGCCCGCGCGCTGGCGCGCTTCACTGACGGGAGAAAAACGCCTGCGCTACATCACCAATGCCTTCACGCGCATGCGCTACTGCCATGCCGAAGGGCAGCTCGACTTCGAGACCAAGGAAGGCCTGGATACCGCACCTGGCGAGCTCCTGCCTTGGTTCATGCTGCCCGGGCGCGCGAGCCAAGGGACACGGGTGATATTCGGGCACTGGTCGACCTTGCGACTCGATGCGACGCAGGGAGCGAAATTCGGCGTATATCCCCTGGACACGGGCGCCGTGTGGGGCGGCACCCTCTCGGCGCTCTGTCTGGAGGACGGTCGGCGCTTCAGTGTGCCGGGACTCGCGCAGCCACCAAGCTGAGACCCGCCTTCAGGACCCCACGGCGCGACGCTCGAGAACGACGAAGCTGAATGGCAGGGAATTGGCGGCATCGCTCGCGTGTTCTTCACGCGAGACTTCCTGCCATTCGCTAAGTGTGAATTCGGGGAACATGACGTCTCCCGCCACTTCAGCGTTCACCTCGGTCAGGAACAGCCGGGTTGCCAGTGGCAAGGCTGCGGCATAAAGCGCGCGGCCGCCGATGATCATCACCTCGTCCACAGCACCGACCATGGCCAGTGCCTCGGCAAGCGAAGCAGCCGTTTCGCACTCCGGATGAATCTGTGCGGGATGGGTGGTCACGACGATGTTCCTGCGCCCCGGAAGCGGTCTGCCGATGGAGGCGTGTGTCACACGCCCCATGATGATCGGGTATCCCAGGGTGATGGCGCGAAAGCGCTTGAGATCTGCTGGAAGTTCCCAAGGCAATCCACCTTCCCGGCCGATCACGCCATTGCGCGCGACAGCCACGACAAGATTCATGCGCATTGCCAAGGCTTCTTCAGACGGGCAACGGCAAAAGCACTGGGCGTCATACCGCGATTGGCGCCGGGATTGCGGGGTGCGACTGGTAGCCCTCCAGCGTGAAGTCCTCGTAGCGGAAGTCGAACACCGATTTCCGCGCCGGGTTGAGGCGCATCACCGGAGACGGAAACGGCGTGCGCGACAGCTGCAGATCCGCCTGCTCCAGATGATTCAGGTAAAGATGGGCATCGCCAAGCGTGTGCACGAAATCCCCGGGACGCAGGCCACAAACCTGCGCGATCATCAAGGTCAACAGGGCATAGGAGGCAACATTGAACGGCACGCCGAGGAAAACATCCGCACTGCGCTGGTACATCTGGCAGGACAATTCGCCACCCGCCACATAGAACTGAAACATCACATGGCAGGGAGCGAGGGCCATCTGCGGAATCTCGCCGACATTCCAGGCATTGACGAGGTGGCGTCGGGAATCCGGGTTGGTCTTAAGCGCCTCGATTACCTCACTGATCTGGTCCACCGTGCGGCCATCGGCGGTGTGCCAGCTGCGCCACTGCGCTCCGTACACAGGACCGAGATTGCCTTCGCCGTCGGCCCACTCGTCCCAGATGGTCACGCCATTCTGGTTGAGGTAGGCGGTGTTCGTGCCCCCCTGCAGGAACCACAGCAACTCGTGGATGATGGATTTCAGGTGCAGCTTCTTGGTGGTCAACAAGGGAAAGTGCTCGCGCAAATCGAAGCGCATCTGGTAGCCAAAGACGCTGAGTGTCCCGGTACCGGTGCGGTCATCCTTGCGCACGCCGTGGTCGCGCACATGGCGCAAGAGGTCAAGGTAGGTCTGCATGCGAGGCGGTTCCCTTTCCACGTGGCTGTGATCGTGCGCTCCAGATCAACGCGGCGCCGACCAGTATCATGGGGGCGGACAGAAGCTGCCCCATGGTCAACCAGTCACCCAACAAGAATCCGATATGGGCATCCGGTTCGCGCAGCAACTCGACAGCCGAGCGGAACACGCCGTAACCCAGCAGAAACGCACCCGAGATCCTGCCACGTGGCGCCCCGCGCGCCCACAGCAAATGCAGGATGAGCCACAGAACCACGCCTTCGAGGGCCGCTTCGTAGAGCTGGGACGGGTGGCGGGCGATACCCCCCGCAGCGGGGTCGGTGAACAGGACAGCCCAAGGCAGGTTACTCGCGGCGCCCCACAATTCCTGGTTGATGAAATTGGCCACGCGCCCGAAGAAAAGCCCAATTGGCACCACCGGCAGGACGAAGTCTGTCAGGTCCAGGAAGGCACGGCCGCGGCGACGGGCAAAGAGGCCGAGCGCCAGGATGAAACCAATCACCCCACCATGGAAGGACATCCCGCCGCGCCATACCGCCAGCAGCGCGGCCGGCTCCCGCAGATATTCCATGGGGTTGTAGAACAACACATAGCCCAGACGGCCGCCAAGCACTGCGCCCAGGGCCGCATAGAACACCAGATCCCCCACCTGGTCGGCATCTGCGAGCACGCTCGAAGGGCCTGCGCGGCGGGCCAGGATCAACCAGCCAGCAGCAATCCCGACGAGGTAGGCGAGTCCGTACCAATGGACGGCCACGGGGCCCACGGAGAAAGCGACGGGATCGATGGCAGGGAAGGGCAGCATTCGCGAGCAATGGTATCACGCGCCCCGTGTGAGAGAGGTGCGTTGCCGACGGTCGCGGATTCCTTAAACTTGGTGGCCCTCTGTCATGGAAACCGGCTCATGCGCGTCACGCAGTCCCTGCTCAGAAACCGCCAGCAACGTCCGCATGCCATCGCCACGGAATGCGGTGACCGCACCCGTACCTGGGAGGAATTCGCAGACCGGGTGGCGCGGCTCGCCGGTGCATTGCGCGGCCTCGGGCTGGTCGATGAAGGGCGTGTCGCCATCCTCGCCCTCAACTCCGATCGCTATCTGGAACTGCTTTACGCCACGCCCTGGGGGGGCGGCATCGTTGTGCCCCTGAACACGCGCTGGTCCGAGGCCGAGATCGCTTATGCCCTGGTCGACGCCGGCGTGAGCATCCTGGCGGTGGACAGCCACTTCATGGGTATGGGCGAAGCGCTCCGCCGCGGGAGTGCGAACCCGCTCACCGTGCTGGCCATGGATGATGGGCCGAATTCACTGGACAGTCTCATCACGCGCCACGACCCGGTCGAGGAGCGCGGTCGCGCGCACGATGACATCTCAGGCATCTTCTACACCGGCGGCACCACCGGTCGTTCCAAGGGCGTGATGCTCACCCACATCAACCATGTGACCAACAGCCTGCAGCTGGCGACCATGATGCAGCTGCCGGAGGGGATCTCCTACCTGCATGCCGCCCCGATGTTCCACATCGCAGATGCACTGTGCATCTACATGGTCACCCTCCAGGGCGGGCGGCATGTGATCCTGCCCCGCTTCGAGCCTGCTGCCGTGGCTGAGACGATCGCAAAGCGAGGGGTGAGTGACATCCTGCTGGTACCCACCATGATCCAGATGCTGCTCGACCACCTGCAGGCCCATCCACAGGCATTGCCCAGCCTGCAGCGGCTCTATTACGGCGCCTCTCCCATTCCCGAAGCCACCCTGTTCCGGCTGTTCGATACCTTGCCGGACTGTCTACCGACCCAGCTCTACGGCCAGACCGAGGCCGCTCCCATGATCACCGTGCTCGAGGGCCGCTATCATGTGAAGAGCGGACCCCATGCCGGGCGCCTGCGCGCTGCGGGCAAGGCGATCGCCTGCGTGGAACTGAAGATTGTCGATGAGCAGGATCAGGAAGTGCCGCGCGGCACGGTGGGTGAAGTGGTGGCCCGCGGCCCCAACATCATGAAAGGCTACTGGGGGATGTCCGAGCAGACGGCGCAGACGCTACGCGGTGGCTGGCTGCATACCGGGGACGCCGCCTGGATGGATGAAGAAGGCTTCATCTTCATCAGCGATCGCCTGAAAGACATGATCATCAGCGGTGGAGAGAACGTCTATTCGACGGAAGTGGAGAACGCGCTCTTCCTGCATCCCTCGGTGGCGCAGTGCGCGGTCATCGGCATTCCGGACGAGAAATGGGGCGAGCGCGTGCACGCGGTAGTCGTGCCGAAACCGGGTGCGGCGCGGGATGCGGCGGCCCTCATGGCCCACTGCCGCACCTTGATTGCCGACTTCAAATGTCCCCGTTCGGTGGAGTTCCGCGAGGATCCCCTGCCGCTCTCGGGCGCGGGCAAGATCCTGAAGACAGAGTTGCGGCAGCCCTACTGGGCGGATCGAGGACGCAGCGTCAACTGAGCGGCGGGTACACTCACTCCAGGGTGAAGCGTACCTTCCCCAAGGGGCCGTAATCGACCTCGTAAATGCCGGAAACACCGGGATGAATTCCGGTGAGGTTGCCGGGAATGATGATCTGGCCCACCTCCAGGCCCTGCCCTTCGACGAGCGCGTACTCGTTCACCACCCATAGCACGCTCGCCCAGAGATCCGGCTTGTCGGCGCTCACCACGCGCTCACCGATGATCTTGCCAGCATGGCGCGCAGTGACCGGCACCCGGTTCACATCCACCGTCTCCGCTGCCACCGCCGTGCCCAGCAGCACTTTCCTCGTGGCGATGTTGTGCGGGATGAGGGCCCGGCGCAGGCGCGGCAGATCCTGCTTCATGGCTTCGAGCTCCGCGAGCGCGCCGTCCGGCAGCTCGATCGCGGGACGCAGGCGACACACGGCCGCCTTGAGTGCCGCCACATCCGCCAGCCGCTGCTTCACCGGCGAACAGAACTCAAAGGCGATTTCAGCCTCCACCAGTGGCGCAACAAAGGTGTTGAGCGGCACATCGCCCGGGGCCTGCAGGAGCCCCTCCGCGTAGAGCACCCCGCCAATCGGGGCCACGGGAATGAATCCGCCCTTGTAGCCGCCCACCCGTTGCCCGGCGGCCAGTCTTGCCTTCAAGTAGGCACGCTGTACGGCGAGCAGATCGGCGTCCGTCAGCGCAGGGTATTCCCGCCCCAGTTCGGGATACGGCTCCCGCGCGGCTTCGGCCGCCAGCAGACGCTCAGCCAGCTCAGTCGCCTCAGGCACGGAAGTGGCGGCCAGTCCTGCGACGGACCACAGCAGCAGAAAAAACATCGCGGCGGTTTTCATGACAGACCCTGCTTGTGAGGCTTGCGTGGGCTCGGCACTATACCAGCGATGTGCGGCCAGCCTGCGCACGCTCACCCAACCGGGAAGATCACATGAGTTCAGTCGCGCCACTCAAGTCAACGCTGCCGTCCCCGCCCGGCCCCAGCCCCTGGCGCGCGCTGCGCGCCTATGGCCGGGACCCCGCCGATTACATGTACCAGCTCTTCCTGGAGTACGGCGAAGTGGCAGTGTGGCGCGGACTGATCACGGTCTACGCGCTCAACAATCCCGAGGATGTCAGGCGCGTCCTGAGCCAGGCACATCCGGCCTATACCAAGGACCTGTACGACTACCGGGTACTCAAGCAGACCCTGGGCAATGGCCTCGTCACCAACGATGGCGAGGACTGGGCCAGGCAGCGCAAACTGATGCAGCCCATGTTCCACCACAAGGTGGTGAACGCGTTTGACGAGGCAATCAACGGCTTCACAAGCACCTTGGCCTCCCAGTGGGACCAGCTCGGCCCCGACCAACCGGTGGCCCTCGAACGTGACATGAGCCGTGTGACCTTCCAGATCGTGGCGGGCACCTTGTTTGGATCGGCCATCGACGAGCACGCCGGCGAGATGACCGACATCCTCGATGTCATCAACATCAACACCAAGACGCTCGATGCCTTCTTCACGCTGTATCCCCGCATCCCGACCCCGCACAACCTCAAATTCCGCAAGGTGATGTCGCGTCTGGATCACATCATCTACAAGGTGATCAATGCGCGTCGCGCCAAGGGAGTACAGACCCGCGACCTGCTCGATCGTCTGCTGTCGGTGCGCGATGAACAGAGTGGGCAGGGCATGGAAGAAAAGCAGATTCGGGACGAAGTCGTCACCCTGATGCTGGCGGGACACGAGACCTCGGCGACCGCCCTGCAGTGGACTTTCTACGCCCTCTCGAATTATCCGGAGGTGGAGGCGCAACTGTTGGAAGAGCTTGATCGCGTGCTCGGGGGCAGGCCCGCCACTGCCGCGGATCTGGCACAGCTGCCGTACCTGAAGCAGGTGGTGCAGGAAACCATGCGGCTCTTTCCGCCGGTGTGGGGTATCGCCCGCAAGAGCGTGGAGGCCCAGGAATTCGGGGGCTACCAGTTGCCCGCCGGGGCGTATCTCGCGATCACACCCTACGCCCTGCACCGTCACCCCGAGCACTGGCCGGACCCGGCACGTTTCGACCCGTCGCGCTTCAGCCCGCAGAACAGCCAAGGCAGACACCCTTACAGTTACATCCCTTTTGCCGCAGGCCCGCGTACCTGCATCGGCGTCGGCATGTCCATGCTCGAAATCCAGCTCATCCTGGCCCAGCTGCTGCAGCGCTATCGCGTGCGCATGCTGCCCGGCCATCCGGTCGTCCCCCATGCGACCATCACCTACCGACCACGCTTCGGCATGAAGGTGCTGATTGAGAAACGCAGGAGCACGCACTGATGACCCGCCCACTTCGTTTCGGCCTCTGGTATTCCCTGCGCAACCCGGAGCCCTGGCACCGCCCCGAGACCGAGATCTACGCCGGCACCCTGCGGCAGATCGCGTGGGCCGAAAAGATCGGCTACGACGATGTCTGGCTGACGGAGCATCATTTCTGCGAGGACGGGCATGCACCCTCCATCCTGCCGCTGGCCTCGGCTGTGGCGGTGGCCACCCGGCGCATCCGCATCGGGACCAGCGTGCTGCTGCTCCCGCTGCATCACCCGGTGCGGGTGGCCGAGGATGCCGCCACCATCGATATCCTCTCCAATGGCCGCTTCGATCTGGGCGTGGGCATCGGGTATCGGCCCCAGGAGTTCGACGGCTTCGGCATCAGCCTGAAGACGCGCGGGGCCCGCGTGGACGAGGGCCTGGCCATCATCCGGGCTCTGTGGCAGGGCCAAACCGTCGATCACGCCGGAAAGTACTATCAGGTGAAGGGCGCAAAACTTGCGCCGCGCTCGGTGCAGGACCCCATGCCCTTGTGGGTGGGTGGCTTCGCCCCGGCTTCGGCCCGGCGTGCCGCAACCCTGGGTGACGGCTACCTGGGCACCGGCGAAATGGCCGAACTGGTGCGCATCTACCACGAGACTCGCGCGGAGCTTGGCTTGCCCGGCCCGGGCCGTACCGCCGGCGGACACTTCTGGCTCATCGTCTCGAATACGCCCGAGAAAACCTTCGAGCAGGTGGCGCCCCATGTGCTGTACCAGATTCGCATGTACAACCAGTGGCTGGCCGAGGCCGGCCAAGCCCTCTTCCCCGAGGTGACGAACCCGGCGCAGCTCGCCGAGATGGGGATCCTCTCCGTCGTCACCCCGACGCAGGCCACGGACATGATTGGGGCCTATGCCGAAGCCACGGGCATAGAGCGTTACTACACCTGGACGGTTCCGCCCGGCATGCAGGAATCGGCCATGGATGAGTACCTGCAGCTTTTCGCCGAAGAGGTGATGCCGCATTTCCGGTAAAGGCTTAAAGCTTCTTAAACCCGGCAAGAACCGCAGGTGAAATCATGCCTGCGCGAGGATTGCCGGAAGTGGGCTGCTGCCGGTTCCGTGGACACCACCTTAAGCTTCTAAAGCTTCCTCGAACTGTACCGGACTGACATAACCCAGTGTCGAATGCCGCCGGGTTGG
>Ga0194123_10003696_pt1 | contig 18091 bp, 13 predicted proteins | sample TA2MahsurfametaG_5_FD_155479 | JGI IMG/M metagenome (GOLD analysis project Ga0194123, IMG submission 155479) | Freshwater microbial communities from Lake Tanganyika, Tanzania - TA2015023 Mahale A surface | ecosystem: Environmental > Aquatic > Freshwater > Lake | place: Tanzania: Lake Tanganyika... | reverse complement strand
CAAATTTAGTTAAAGATGTTTCTGCAGGTGACGAACTATGGTTTCATTATTCAGGACACGGCACTTTAGTAAGAGATACCAATCGCGATGAAGAATCAGGATATGACTCTTGTATTTGTCCTGTTGATTATAACAAATCAGGATTTATAACAGATGATCAAATTCGTTCAATAATTAATATTCCAGAAGGTGTAAAACTTTATGTGGTTTTAGATGCTTGTCACAGTGGAACTGGTTGTGATTTAAGATACAAAATCGAAGATTACAGTTTTCAAAAGAAAGGCAAATATTCAACAAAATACAATTCTGATGATTGGGTTTTAAAACAAACAATGACACAATTAAAAAACTATCCCAAAACAAATGGAGATATATATTTAATAAGTGGATGTAAAGATGAACAAACTAGTGCAGATACTGTTGAAGAAGGTGAGGCAGCTGGTGCATTAACATATTGTTTCTTAAAAACAATAAGAAATAATTATGGAAATTGCAAATGGAAAATATTCTTAAAAGATTTAAATGGATTACTTAAAACAAAAGGATATAGTCAAAGACCAGTTTTAACTAGTGGAAAACAATTAGATACAAATTTAGAAATGTTTGATACTGGTAAAAAAAGTATAGATAATTTATTAGGGAAAATAGATTTATCAAAACTAATTTAAAATTTTTTAGCATAAAAATTTTATGCTAACTAAATTATATTTAACAAAACCTGAATTAGCTGTTTTTCCTTTAAGAGAAATTAAAGACCATGATGGAATTGCATTTTTGGATTGCTTTGATCGCATTTATAGAAATCACAAAAATTTTGTTCCCCAGTATTTCCTCAATCAACAAGTTTTTATTTCCTCACAATCTTTCCAGCAATCTCATTCCCAATTACGCATTAGAATTAGAAAATTTATCCGAAATTTATTACCAAAAAATATCACTGCCATTGGCGGCGAATCTTACTTATTTGGATTAATTTCTTGTGAAAATATTATTCATTATACCAATTCTAAATTTATATTTGATGATTGTAATTTTAACAATAAATTTTATAGAAAAAATATTCAGAATAACTTAATAGATTATAATAAAAATAAAATATCAAGAGAATATGATTTTTGTTTAGTAAATTTGAGTACATTAAATAAAAATTTATTGGAAGAATTAAATAAAAATTTATATTTCAGATTGGTTATTATTAGTTGTCATCACGATGATTTTTGGAAAAAAAGAAAGTTTCTTAAAAATTATAGACTGGTAGAAAGGAAAAAATTTGTTTGCTGGAAAATTGGATATTTTATAACTATAAGTATATTTTCACCCAATTTTATTAGTCTTGGATGCAATTGTAGTGTAAGTTATAATTTAATTAAATATGGATTAAGAAAAGTAGCTTATCCATTGGATTGGTGTAGAATAAGATATAAAAAATTATTAGATTTACTAAAAAATAATTTTGATGGATTTCTGGAAATAAAAAAATTTAAATTTTCTGAAAGTCACGGATCAACTTATATTATTGAAAATAAATATGGATATTTTGCACATGAAGTTCACAATCTAGACGAAATTGAAATATTTATAAAAAAAATGGAAAGAAGAATTGAAAGATTTAAAAAATTAAATGAAGTAATTTTTGTAAGACTTGAAATGGAAGATATAAAAGATTATTCTGAATTATTATTTGAATTAGATAAAAAATTTATAAACTATCAATTAGTCGTTATTTCCAAAAATAAAATAATTGGAAAAAATATTATGCATTTTTTTCTACCTGAATTTATAAATTGGAAATATGAAAATTTTAACTGGATTTCTATAACTCATAAAGCAACTTGTGGTGTAGTCTGATATCTACCAGGTTGGGGCCCATAATCATATCTCTGTATATAAACATATGGAAATGATTTTGCTGAATATCCAGATTCAACATTAGTATAAATATATGGATTTGAAATCATTTGATAAGTTGGAATATTTTTTCTTATTTCTCTCCTTATCTCATTAGATAAATCTAAATCAATCTTTTTTTTAGATGAGTTTACATCGGGTTCAATCGTAGGTAACTTTTTTTTAGATAAGTTTACATCTGGTTCAATCGTAGGTAACTTTTTTTTAGATGAGTTTACATCTGGTTCAATCGTAGGTAATTTTTTATTTTCTATATTTAATTTATTTTTTACAATTATATTTTTTGTAGATTCTTCATTAGTGATAATAATTGAAGCATTTTTTATATTTTTTGGTAAAATATTTTTTACTGGATTAAATCTAAATATAATAAGATTTTTTTTGAAAACTACTTGATTAAGAAGGAGATTTATATTGAGAGAATCGTATTTTAGTTTTATATTTTTTTTAAAATTTTTTGGTGTTTGAAATAAATTATTATTTATTCTTCTTGAACGCAAAACTAAAAAATTCTTACATTGCGTTGTTTCAAAATCAGATTTAAATAGTTCCATATTTTTACTTAGATTTTATTCAAAAATATTCTATTATAAAATATGGAAACAATCGCCGCTTTATTAGGATTAGCTGTTGGTGATAACGAAGCAGTTATTTTAAACTACATAAATTTTGTTGGAGCAGAAGAAGTATTAAGTCTTACTCTAAGATTTAATGTTTTGCGATTCGTCGGTAAATGGGAACAAGTTTTAACTTCATTATCAACAAATCTTCTTGGTTCTGGAATTTTTTATAGCACTGTTCAAGCAAATTATTCATTAAATAGAGATGGAACAATAAAAGTAGTTAATAGTGCTTATAATGGTGATTTTGAATTTGAAAAAGTAGAAGGAACAAGTAAAGCTAGAAGTCCTTTAGTTCCTACTTGCAGAACAGTTACTTTTAACGATACCAAAATTGAGGGAAATTATTGGATAATATATATATCACAAGATTTTAACACAATTATAGTAAGTGCGCCAATTATAATTGGTCCGATAGATTTATCAAGTAATTTTGGATTATATGTTTTAACTAGGGACAGGGAAAAATTTTGGAATTCAAATGAACCGACAAATGTATTTAATACCTTGAAAAAATATGGATTCGAAAAATTCTGGAATAAACCTGTAAATTCTGGTAAATCTTATCCTGCTCCATTGCAAGAAGATAAAAAAATAGTGAAACAACCAGTAAGAAAAATAATTCGTAAATAATTTATTAAAATTTACTTAGTAAATTTTATGAAATCAATATGTTTAAATATGATAGTCAAAAATGAATCTCATGTTATCGAAGATACTTTAAAAAATATTTTAAATTATATACCCCTAACTTACTGGGTTATTTCTGACACTGGTTCAACAGATAATACAAAAGAAATTATCACCGATTTTTTTAAAAAAAGAAATATAAAAGGCGAATTAGTCGAGCATGAATGGAAAGATTTTGGATATAATAGAACCAAAGCATTAGAATCAGCTTATAATAAAACAGATTATTTATTTATTTTCGACGCTGATGACCGCATATATGGTGATTTGAAATTACCTCAATTAACAAAAGATAGTTATCATCTAAAATTTGGTAAATTTTTCACTTATAATAGACCTTTATTAGTTAATAATAGAAGAAAATGGGCGTTTATAGGTGTTCTACACGAATATTTAACCATGTTAGATGGACATCACAATCCAGATATTATTCAAGGAGATTATTATATTGATTCCGGAAAAAGTGGCGCTAGAAGTCAAGACCCAAATAAATATTTAAAAGATGCAAAAACTCTTTCTGAAGCATTTTACAAAGAAAAAGATCAAGGATTAGCAGATAGATATGCATTTTACTGTGCACAAAGTTACAAAGATTGTAATGAAATAGATAGATCGATAGAATGGTATGAAAAAGTGTTGACACTCGGAAATTGGAATCAAGAAAAATATTATAGTTGCATTACATTAGGTTCTTTATTTTCTAGAAAAGGCGATAATGAAAAATCTCTTAAATATCTGCTTAAATCAATAGAATATGATCCTGAAAGAATTGAAGGTATTGTTGATGTTTGTAATTATTATTATAATAATGAAATGCATTTATTGGTTAATTTAATATATAATAAGTTTAAAGGATATAATAGAGATCCAAAAGATAAATTATTTTTAACAAAAGATAAATACAACGATAAATTAGAATTTTATAATTCAATATCTGCTTACTATGTTAATGACGATTCTGGATATGAATGTTGTAGAAATATATTAATAAATCAAATTGCAGATAAACAAATGATTGATATGACTTGTAGCAATATATTGTTTTATGATATAAAAGAAGACAAAGAATTATTTAATTGTATAAATAGATATATACGAAATAATTCAAGGATTAATCCTGATATATTCAAAGTCTGGGATAAATGCATAAATTTAAGTGATTTAACAAAATATCAAAGATATAATTTTAAAAATAAAAAAAATCCGATTATATTAATCTCTTTTACCACTTGCAAAAGGTTAGACCTGTTTAAACAAACTATTCATTCAATTCTTAATACTTGGACTGATTATACTAAAATTGATTATTGGTTTTGTGTTGATGACAATTCTTCTGAACAAGATAGAAAAGAAATGCAAAAATACAATTGGATTGATTTCTATTGGAAAAATCCAGATGAAAAGGGTCACAGAAAAAGCATGAATATTATTTGGGATAAATTAAATGAACTAAAACCAAAATACTGGATTCATATGGAAGACGATTTTCTATTCTTCAAAAAATATAATTACGTCGAAACTTCCATAAAATATCTTGACGAATTGAAATCCAAAAATATTCATCAAGTTCTATTCAACAGAAATTACGCAGAAACTATTCAAGATTATAAAATATTAGGTCATTCAGAGTTTAATGATGATATTGCATTACATGAACATAAAAGTGGAAGTTTTGAATATAGTAATTGTCATTATTGGCCTCACTACAGTTTTAGACCTTCAATGGTTTTAACTGAAACAATATTAAAATTGGGAAATTATGATTCAGAGAATCAATTTTTTGAAATGGATTATGCAAATAAATGGAATAATAATGGATATAAATCTGCATTTTTTAATGGGATATTTTGCAAACATATTGGAAAATTAACTTCAGAAAAAGATAAACCGAATGCATACACTTTAAATAATGAAAGTCAATTTACAAAAAAATCTAATTTAATAAAAATAATTAATCTTGAAAGAAGACTTGATAGGAAAGAAGCAACTATTAAAAAATTAAAAGAAAGAAATATAAATAATTATGAATTTGTAAATGCTGTTGATGGTAAAATATTAGTTACAACACCAGAGATTAAGAAATTATTTACTGGTAATGATTTTAATAATAGACGTGGTGTAATCGGATGTGCTTTGAGTCATTACAATTTATGGAAAAAACTATTATTAGACGAAGAAAATAACTATTATTTGATAATGGAAGATGATATAAATATTTGCGAAAATTTTAATGATAAAATTGATAAAATTAATTTTGCAGAGAAAGATATAATATTTTTTGGTTATTCAATGTTTGAAAAAAATAGAAATGAAAATTACAATACCTATAATAACTCAGAAACAACTTTTTCAATACAGAATTTAAATAAGGAATTATATATTGGAGGAATATTTTGTTATTCAATAAGTAAAACAGGTGCTAGAAAAATGATAGATTATATTGAAAAGAATGGAATAAAGCATGGCATAGATTATTTATTTAAAATAAATTCAGGAATAGAATGCTACGAATCTCATCCACAGTTGGCATTTACTAATTGGAATGAAAATGGGAAAAAAATAGACACTGATATTCAAAACGATTATGAGGAATTAGATTTATCACAAGATGAATATATTTTTATAAAAAATAAAGATCAACATGGATTCGATTTATCTTATAAAAAAGGAGATATTAACGAATATTTTCAAATAGCATCAAATGACCCAAATTGTGTAGCATTTAATACTCTTGGTTTTTTCAAAAATAAAGCTATTTTTCTTCAACCATCTATATATTTTTCAAAAGATGACGGAATTTACATAAAAAAATCATATTATGAAAAAAATTTCAATAAAAAATTAGAATTTTTAGATAATTATCAAAATAAAAAATCAAATTATTGTTTTATACATAGTTGCACAATAAAAGATACAAATATTTTAGATAAATTAGTAAATTATTTATTAGATAAAAATCAAATAATAGAAAGAATTTTTATCATTAATATTGGAAAAGAAATAGAAAATAAGTATGGAGAATTAGTAGAAATTATCCAATATTCAGAAGATACAAGTTTATTTGAACTTAAAACTCTTGAAGTAATCTTAAATTTTTCATTGAGAAATCCTTTAAGTAAAATTCTCTATTTACATACAAAAGGAATTTCATATAATGAATTTTCAAATGTTGAAGATTGGAAAAATTATATGCTTTATTTTCTAATTAATAAACAAAAAGAATGTGCTAGTTTACTCAATGATTTTGATACTGTTGGAGTAAATTACCTTAGAAAACCCCACATTCATTGGAGCGGAAATTATTGGTGGGCTACTGCAAAACATATTTCTTCATTAAATACTGACAAATTAATTAATAAAGCAGATGCAGAATGGTGGATATTCTCAGATAATGACAATGTGAAATATCATAGTTTATTCAACACAAATATAGACCATTATTTATTATCTTATTCTCCTGATAAATATGTTAATAAAACATTTATTAGAGTTAAAATGATTTGTAATTGGTGCAGTTCTTATGATTTATGTTTGGAATGGTCAAATATGTGTAAAGAAGGATTTACTTGGAACAATATTGAAATAACTTGGGAAGACCATAATATTGATTATTATGTAATAATAAATAAGCCTTATGAAAATACTTATTATGATCCTAAGAGAACAATTGTTTTTCAAATGGAACCATGGGTTAAAGATGAGACACATTTGTGGGGAGTAAAAACATGGGAAAAATGGGCAAATCCAGATAATTTTATGGAAGTTAGAGGAAGAAACCAAAAATGCCATAACAACGCTTTTTGGCAGTTAGAATTAAATTATAATCAATTAAAAAACTTAAAATATGAAAATAAAATTGATAAAATAAGTTCAATATGTAGCTCAAAATATTTTGATGAAGGTCATATAGCTAGAATAAATTTCCTTAAATTCTTAGAAGAAAAAGGAGATATACCTTTGGACATTTTTAATCAAGATAACAATCATAATTTTAAAAATTATAGAGGTCCTCTAAGTCCATATGTAAATAAAAGTAAGGGAATATTGCAATATAAATATTATTTTATGGTTGAAAATAATTATGAAGAAAATTTTATAACCGAAAAACTATGGGAACCAATATTATGCGAAACACTCGTATTCTATTATGGATGTCCAAATGTTAAAGATTACATAGATGAAAGAGCTTATGTTCAATTAGATATGAATGATTTTCAAAAATCTTATGAAATTATAAAAACAGCTATAGAAGAGGATTGGTGGAGTGAAAGAATAGATATAATTCGTAAAGAAAAAAAGAAAATATTGGATGAATTAGCTTTTTTTCCAACAATTGAGAAAATTATTCTTAATTCAGATTGGATAGAAAATATAAATTCTGCTTGGAAAGGTCATCGTTTATTTGCAGAATGGTTAGTTAAAAAAATGAATCCTGATACTATTGTAGAACTAGGGGTTGATTATGGTTTTAGTTCATTTGTTTTTGCGAATGCCTTAAAAAATAATTTCGCATCAAATCACCAAAAAGTATATGGGATAGATTTATTTGAAGGTGATTCTCAAACAGGTTTTAGAAATACATATGAAACAGTAATTAAAAAAATAAAAAATTATAATGTTAATCATCTTGAATTAATTATCGGAGATTTCGAATCAATTTCAAAAAAATGGGAAAAAGAAATTGATATACTTCATATAGATGGTTATCACACATATGAAGCTGTAAAAAGTGATTATAATAACTGGTCTAGATTTGTAAAAAATGATGGCATTATTTTATTTCATGATGTTTGTGTTCCCGATTATGGTGTAAAAGATTTCTTTAAAGAATTAGATAATAAATTATATTTTAAACATTCAGCTGGACTGGGAGTTTATACAAAAAATAAAATTTTATATCAAGATATCTTAAATGAATTCAATAATGTTTTCCAATAAAATCAAATCTTAAATATATTTTTCATAGTCTGCATTGACTTCTCAAAATTTCCTAATTCCGGATTAAATTCTACCACATCCAAACCAACCAATTTATCCTTCTTTAATGCTGTTTTTATTATCTTTCTTACATCCAAAGGTTTAATCCCATTTTCTGCAATTGTTCCAGTGCTATCCATATATTCTGGATCCAAACCATCCACATCAAAACTTATATGAATATTATTTTTTGTTTTTTTTATAAAATTTATAGCTCTTTCTGGTGAAAAAACTTTTATATTACTATTTTTTATAACCTCCTTCTCAAAATCATCCAGATCTCTTATACCAACATAAATTAAATTATGATATTTCAATAATTTTTCATTATCTTGCCACCAACATTTATCCAATCCAACACACATTGATAATGGCATACCATGCGTATTTTTTGTTTTCGATGCATCATAAGTATTTATATCTGCATGTGCATCTATCCATATTACACTTAATTTTTCATGTTTCTTAATTGAAGATAAAACAGTAGAAGAACCAATTGAATGATCACCACCCAATACCAAAGGATATTTTGTTTCAAAACATATTTGATTTAATTTTTTATATCCCATATAATTATTAAAATTATCATTATCAACTAATATAGGATTGTTTTTGTTTTTATGGAAAATTTTATGATAAAGAAGAAGACCTCCATTTCTTACTCCCTCTTTTTTTTGTCCTTGATTGCATTCTGCAATTATTGGTGTAAATCTTCTAAAAAGATTTTGCATATTATATAAGTCATATTATTTTTATATCAGTTTATTTCCTATCCAAAATTTATTTTTCAAAATCACAATCATAAAATAGATTAAAATACATAAACTTATTACAACCGGTATAGGTATATTATTTATATTTCCTTTTATATAATTATGTTCTTTCTGTTCTTTTTTATTATCCCTTTCTCTCCATCTTATCATAATTAAACAAATTGATATAGTAATCATTATATACATAGCTGAAAAATTTGTTATAACTGCTAATATAACCTCATTATTCAATAAAGCAGCAATAACACTTATAACAAAAGTAACTAAAATCGCATTTTGTGGTGCTTGATTTCTATTTAATTGAGTTAAATGTTCAGAATATGGAATAACTTTATTATTACTCAACCCATAAAGAAATCTAGATCCACCTGTTAAGGTTAAAAACGCTGTATTAAATAATATTACACAACCAATCAAATAAACAATATTAGAAACATTTTTATTTATTAAATATTCATATATTTTCGATAATGGATAATAAGTTTTACCAATTTGAGAATAACCCATAACTGAAATTAAAACAATAATTATCATTATATAAAATACCGAAGTAATACTCAACGATGTTATAAGTGCTTTTTTAGTATCTTTCTCATCTTTCACTTCTCCACTCATTTTAACTAATACATCGTAACCATTAAAAAGGAAAAATGCAAGAATAGTCGCCAATACAAAAGAACTCCAAGGAACTTGTGGACCATTGAAAATTTTATTTAAATTAATTTTATTAAATCCCAATAATCCAATTCCTCCCAAAATAATTATTAATGATATACCTATACAATTGCATACTATTTTTGAAGTTCTTATCCCAGCCAAATTAATCATCATTATCACAATTAGCAAAAATATTGAAAAAACTATTTCTTTCAAATATTTTCCCTTAAAAACCCCTATATATTTTGTTATTGAAACTATAACTGTTATTGATGAAAAAATAGCAAAAAAATAAACCACATATAATGTAAATTTACCCATTTTTTCACCCAAAGTATTTTTCACTGCCAAATATTCTGTTATTTCAGATTTATATCTACTATAAATCTCTATATATACATATCCCATTATTATCGATATTATTGTTACCAATATAAATCCTAAAACTACATATCTACCTCCAATAAATATTGTTCTACCTAAAATAACAAAAACACCTGATCCCACAATACATCCTAATCCAATTAAAATGAGGTCAAATAATGATAATTCTTTTTTTAATTCTGGTCCAATATCTTTTTCAATCAAATCTTTTTCATCATTCATATATTCTAATTAGAAATAGTTTTCCCAATCCAAAATTTATTTTTTATTATTGTTACAAAAAAGAATATTAAAATTCCTAAACTAATTACAACCGGTATCGGTATATTATTTATATTTCCTTTAATATAATTATGTTTCCTCTCTTTTTCATCATCTCTTTCTTTCCATCTAGTTATTAACATAGCTGTTGAAATACTTATCAACATATAAATAACTGAAAAATTAGTTATAACAGCTAATATTATTTCATTATTCAATAAACAACATAAAACTGCTATTACAAATGTTACAAGAATTGAATTCTGAGGTGCTTGATTTATGTTTACTTTTGTTAAAAAATTATTAAAAGGTATAATATCATTATTACCTAATCCATATAAAAATCTGGAGGCACCTAATAATTTCAAAAAAGCAGTATTAAACAATATAACTGCACCTATTAAGAAAACGATTTGTGATATTTTTTTATTAACCAAATATTCATAAATCTCACTAATTGGATGATTTGTTATTTGAGAATATCCCATAACTGAAATTAAAATAATTATTATCATTATATAAAAAAATGATGTTAATCCAACTGACCATATAACAGCCTTTTTAGTATCTTTCTCATCTTTCGCTTCAGCACTCATTTTTATAAGAACATCATATCCATTAAAAAGGTAAAATGCCAAAATTGTCGCGAATATAAATGAATTCCAATTGACTTTTGGTCCATTTATAATTTTACCAATATTTATTTTGTTAAATCCAATTAAAATAATGCCCAGAAAAATACTTAATAAAGATATACCAACTGTATTTGAAACTATTTTAGATGTTTTTATTCCAGATAAATTTATCATCATTATTCCAATTAAAATCGATATGGAAAATCCAATCTCCTTAAAATAATTTCCCTTGAAAAAACCTAAATATTTTGTTAATCCAACTATTACTGTTATTGATGTAAATATCGCATAAAAATAAACAAACGATAAATGAATTTTTCCCATATTTTCACCCATTGCATTTTTAACACTTAAATATTCAGTTATTTCTGATTCATATCTACTATACATTTCAACATAAATTAATCCCATAATCATTGATAAAAATCCAACTAATAAAAAGCTGATAAGTATAAATTTTCCTCCAATTTTTATTGTTTTACCCATTATAATAAAAACACCTGCACCAACAATACAACCTATACCTATAAAAATTAAGTCTAATAATGATAATTCTTTTTTTAATCCATACATATTATATGAAGTTAAAAATATTTTACACCCAAAATACCTCTATAATCGTTTAATTTAGAATCATTTTTAGGAAAAACATACCAATGAAAATTAAATAATTCTCTTGGTAATTTTGATTCCAATTTACTTTTAAATTCCTCGAAACAATAAATTTCCTTTATCTCATAATTCTGGATAGCCTTGATAATATCATTTCCAAATACAAATTTATCAGAATTCTTCTCCAATTCATTAAATATTAATTCCAATTTTTTAATATTTTTCTGCAAATCCAATTCTTCTTTTGTATTGATAAGTTGTTCATGTTTATTTTTTCCATTTTGTAAAGGAATTTGCGGCGTTAATTTTTCCAATAACTTACTTTTAAGATTTTCAATGAAAAAATATGCAGGAAATTTTAATAAATAATCTCTCATAAAATCCTGTTTCACTCTATCTCTTTCCTCAAATTTTGTTTTCGTAAAATAATAATGCTGTAAAGCCTCCTTATCTACTTCATAAGCAGAAATAAATTTATCATTAAAATAAAAATCTTTCCAATCATATCCATCTTCACACAAAAATTCATCTTTTTTGTGGTATTTTTTAATAATATCCAATTGAGCTTTGTGTAATGGAAAAAATAATGATTCATTTTCAGTAACAAAAAATTGGAATGAATATTTTTCTTCAAGTAATGATTCAAAATATTTACTGAATTTTTCCAATATTGATTGAACTGTTTTTTTCTTCTTAAAACTTTTTATATCACTCGAAGAAGAAAATTGTTTTCCAATCCAATTTTGGAGTTCTTCATGATTTTTGTTAATAAAATATCCAGAATACATAATATCATCATCTTTTAAAGATGGGATTTCATCTAAGTTTTCTAATAACATTTCTTAAATATATAATTAAGAAATAATTAAATCATTTTTTAGTTTTTCAATAAATATCCCAAAAAACAATCTTCAGGAACATTTTTAAAATAAGTATTTTTCATCACTTGATTATATAACATAATACCCTTACATTTCTTAGAAAATAATTGTTCCAATTTTTCAAGTATTAATTCTTTATTCTTTGTTGCAAATATTCCAGTATTTTTCCATCCAAAGAATACCAAAGGATTTGGATTTAAAGTTATGCATTTATCTGCATAATTTTGCGTTATTTCTTTAATTAGATTACCTCCAATTTCTGACCAAAATAATAAACCTTTTTTTCTTTCAATAATTTCTTCTTGTTTTTCAAGTATTTTTCTTAAAACAAATGAATTTTTCTGGGGTGAAATAAGAAATGCATTTGCATCTATAATATTATTTTTTCCCAATCCTATCAAATCCTTATTTTGATATTTCTTCCATATTTCCTCCAGATATGGTAAAAAATTTGGAAAAACTATGCAATCTGCATCCAAATAAATCCCAGAATTATAGTATAATAATGCAATTCTTATATAATCTACCTGAACCGCGATTTTATTTATTTTTTTAAGATTGTTCGGTAATTTATGCACATAATTCCTTATATTTTTTTCATTTATTATTATAAGTTTATTTTTGAATATTCTTGTCATTTTATCTATACATTTTTGAACATAAATTGGAATAGGTCCCTCCCAATAAATAAATACATTCATTTATAATAGATTATATAAAAATTGGATGAATATCTTTTTTTGATATATTCCTTTTACAAGTTGGACATTTTTGCTCAAATTTATTTAATTTAAGCCAACCATCTAATGCATATCTACTAAATATGTGTCCACAAGTTGTTGATACTATTTCTTCCTCTTGTTTCTTCAATTCCTGTAATGTCTCTTTCATTATACTACAACAAGGAACATCTTTCGTAAATTGATCATATTCTTCTTGTAGTTTATTGTATTCATTTTGAAGATTAATAACATCATCTAATGTTTTTTTGTCATCATTTTGAAGTAAAATACGAAGTCTTTTTCTGAGATCATTGATACGATTTTTCCTTATTTCTTTATCTGAATTTTTTTGTCTAATTTTTTCAATTTCCTCAGTTAAATACGTATTTTTTTTAGAAATTTCATTTAAATTCTTATTCAACATATCCCTCTCCTTCTTCAATTCCTGATAACTCCTTTCTTCTTCAAGTAATTTCTTCTTTAATTGAACCAATTCACCATTTCTTCTATCAATTACTGACAAATATTCCGAATTTTGTTTTTTCAATGTTGTTATTTCATCTATAAATTGACAATATACAAATTGAGAGACAATTTTTGGATTAAATTCTTTATCATCAATAATTATTTTTAAAATTCTTGGGTTAAGACCTAATTGGATCGATTTAAGTATAAATAAAGTATCTTCGATGATTTCTTTATTAAAATTAATATCATCAATTTGGTCATTAAATTTACTAAATTTTTGATTAATTTTCATACCAGAAAATAGATTATTAAAAAGTTGACTAAAATTTTGAAGAATATTTGTAAAGAAAAGATTTCTTTCAATATTTTTCCCTATATAATCAAAAACAAAATTAATGTAAAAATTAGTTAATTCAATATTATCAATAATTTCTGAATAATTCTCTGGATTGAAATCAATATTTAACTCTTTTAATATCGAATAAAATTTTATTTTATCCTTCGTTTTCACAATAGGTGACAAGTGAGAAGATAAAATTAACAGGGTTCCTGTAAAACCATAAACAGTTTTCGTGTCCATTTTTTTCAATCTTAAAATAAGTTTTTTAACAATCGATTTTTTTATAAGAGGTGTCCTTATCAGTATTTCTACTGATAAATATCCCTGCTTAGGCTAGAATTTACTCTTACATAAATCCCACTTATAGTTTAATGAAACTATAAACACCGTATGATGACCAATACAATTTCTATTTCGATAAATAATCCAAGTATATCAATTAAGTGGTTAAACTAAAATTGATTCCTTTTTGGAAAACAAATATTTTTTAAGATATTTGTTTAACTACAATATAAAAGAATAATAAGAAAGAAATCGACTCTAAGAGGATTCATTTGTTAAAATTCTACATATATGTTAGTTGATTATTAATTATCAATTTAGAAAAGGCTATATATTCTAATAATTTCTAAAATATAATTTTAATTTCTATAATTTCTCATATAATTAAATATATTTGGTATAAAAATACCTAATTATATCATTTATATTATCAAAATAATAAATCAATTTTTTTTATAAGTGGTTTCCTATCAATATTTCTATTAATATTATCCCTACTTAGGCTAGAATTTATTTTTACATAAATCCCACTTACAGTCTTTTTGACCATAAACAGCACAAACAGATAGATCCATTCACACCGACCAAACTAATTTCTTATTCCGTCATTCATATTACATATTGTTTTTTCTACAACAATTACTGTTGTATATTCCCAATATTTGCCGAACAATAAATCTTCTTTATCATTCGAGTATATATTAATACAAAAAAAAGATGTAAAATCTCGACTCTAACGAGGAGAAAAATCATCAATAATGTAATAATAATTACTTAAGCTGTAAATGAATCATATAACATCACTCTATATCCGAAGTTAAAGATAACAACGAATTTTCGTGGTGTTTTTAGCTGAAATACATTAGTGTATCCATATCCATTAGAATATGGTATTTTTGCCGTAACTTGGTTACAACAAGGTAAAATCTCCGTATAAGACAGAGTAATGTCTCCACCAAAGGAGTAGTACATTTCAACTAAAAAAAAATTAAAAAAATAAATCAATTTTTTTTTGAAAAAATTTAAAAGGTTTCCTTGATTAGATAATATAATAATGTTGTATTTATTTTACATTTTTACTTATTTTTTAACTGTTTGTCGATTTTTTTATAAAGAAATAGATAGAATTGGTGCAGAAAAATATTTTTTTAATTTATTCTGCGTAATTAAACAACTAATTATAAATTTATTTATTATAACACCTATCAGCTTCTATTTTATAAATTATCAAGAAGAAAACACATTGTTTATCCCAATTGAGATAATTTTAAATCATTACATTGATGATTATGTGCATTTTTTTCTTCATATTTACTTACATAAACAACAAATACATCGTAAAAGACATTCAAAATGTTTATTAAGTTTCACAACTTTTTATGCACATTGGTTAGATTTTTTTCTTTTAAATTTATTTTCACCTTTAATTGGATTGATAATAATGAAAGCACATATTTACAGTTACTATATTTATATGATATTGGATTGTTATATAAGTATAATACGTAATATGGGTATAGGTAACCATTACCGGACATATCATTGGTATTATGAGGATTGTAATTATGGGAAAGATTTGATAATAGATAAAATATATAAAAAAGATTTTCCAAGAGAAAGCCAAGAAAACTTTTTTCCTTGATAATCTTATGTTATCAGAAAATGCTAAATCTTTAATTTCAGGTGCTACAGCTGGTGCAATTGGTTTTACTACAACATTGCCAATTGATTATATAAAACAGCATTTACAGACAAATAAAACGATGGGACAAATAGCGAGAGATATAGAGAAAAATGGATCAAAAATATTATTTAGAGGAGGTTTAATTGGTTTATCAAGTATTGCACCTCAAATGGCTATTAAATATTTTTCATTCCATAATTTCAATAGTTTAATGGATGATGCATTACATATGAAACCAATAGCAGCATTTGGTGCAGGATTAGTAGATGGAGCATTTTTGGGGCCTATATTAGCAATGCAAGCATTTAAACAGATGAATTTGAGTAATAAAAATATTAATTATAGAGATATTCTTAAAAATAATTTTGGTCCATTAATGGTGCCTATGTCATTAAGAAATGGAACATATACTTCTGGAATATTAGGAGGATATTTTGTGGTAAAAAAATATACACACGGAGATAATCAAACAAGTTTTATGGATAATTTTTTAATTGGAAGTTTATTAAATATTCCAGCAACATTATTTTGCAGTCCATTTGATGTATTACGAGCTAAACATACACATCATTTGCTGACATATTATGGAAATGTTCCATATAATTATGAGAAAAAAATGACATTAAAAGAATTATGGAAAGAAATATTGATGAAGGATGGAATAAGGGGATTTTATAGGGGATATATGTCATTATATATAAATTTTGCTATAAGATTTCCATTAACATTGGCATTACAATTTGAGATACTGAAATATCTAAATAAAAATTGAAAATAAAAATGGATAAACTTAAAAGTATAAAATGGAAAATGTTAAAATAAAGGATGAAGTTCAAGAAATAATTAATAATCCAGAAAAATGGATAGAACTTACCCAACTAGCTAGACCAATTTTTAACCAACATATTGAATATCTTTGTTTCCATTTATATGTATGTAGTATAAATGATGTCTTATACATTATCAATAAATCTAATCAATACAAAATGATAAGTTTATCTGCATTTTTATTAAAAATCGATTTTGATTCTGATCAAATTGGTTACAAAGAAGATATTGGATTAAAATATTTACGAAAACTTTCAAAATTACTTCGTTCAGGAAGAATAAGATGTGAATTTTTAAAAAGTGATAGAAAGTTGTATGTATTAATGGATACAAATAAGAAAAATTGTCCAAATTATGATTATTCGTTTGATGTAACAAATCATTTTGTTTATAGTATTTTTTATGGAGATAGATTAGTGAATAATTCTTTATTATTTGGAAATGTTGAAGAAATACCAAAAAGTGAGACTGGAGATACTTATTTACCAATAATAATAACTTTATTGAACAAATTTTAGTTATTCATGAAATATTGGATGGTTTTTATTAGTCCCTCTTCTAAGTTTATTTTTGGTTCCCAATGGAGTATAGTTTTAGCTTTTGAGATATCTGGTTTTCTTTTGGTTGGGTCATCTTCAGGTAGAGGTTTATAGATTATTTCAGATTTTGAGCCAGTTAATTTTAATATTTTTTCAGCAATTTCCTTTATAGTTATTTCATTGGGATTTCCAATATTAACCGGAAAATTATAATTTGAATCCATTAATTTTATAATTCCATCAATTAAATCATCAACATAACAAAAACTTCTAGTTTGCGAACCCTCCCCATAAATTGTTATTGGTTTTTCTTCCAAAGCTTGAACAACAAAATTACTAATTACTCTTCCGTCATTTTTGTTTAATCTTGGTCCATATGTATTAAATATTCTGACAATACGAGTATCAACATTACAATTTCGATGATATTCCATCATAAGTGTTTCTGCAAGTCTTTTACCTTCGTCATAACAACTGCGAATTCCAATAGGATTAACGTTACCCCAATATTCTTCAATTTGTGGAGAAATTTTTGGATCACCATAAATTTCTGATGTAGATGTTAAAAGTATTTTTGCTCCAGTTCTCTTTGCTAATCCTAACATATTGAGAGTTCCGAGGATATTCGTTTTTATAGTTTTAATTGAATTAAATTGATAATCTTTTGGGGAAGCAGGACAAGCTAGATGATATATTTCATCCACTTCAAGGAAAATCTCTTTTGTGATATCATGACGTATAAATTCGAAATGTGGATTACCGCGGAGATGTGCTATATTCTGGAGATTTCCTGTGAAATTATTGTCAAGGCAAATAACGTAATTATTTAA
>Ga0194123_10003695_pt1 | contig 18091 bp, 15 predicted proteins | sample TA2MahsurfametaG_5_FD_155479 | JGI IMG/M metagenome (GOLD analysis project Ga0194123, IMG submission 155479) | Freshwater microbial communities from Lake Tanganyika, Tanzania - TA2015023 Mahale A surface | ecosystem: Environmental > Aquatic > Freshwater > Lake | place: Tanzania: Lake Tanganyika... | reverse complement strand
ACCCATTCAACAACCGAAACTTTTACGGTGCAACGAAAATCGCCGGGGAAGCCATGTGTCGAGCCTTTCACGATCGATACGGGCTGAGTTACGTCGGGTTGCGCTATATGAACGTCTACGGACCTCATCAAGACCAGACGGCGGCGTATACGGGTGTGATACCAATCATGCTCAACAAAATTGACGCGAATGAGACACCCGTTATCAATGGTGACGGAACTCAGGCCTATGACTTCATTACGGCACGCGATGCCGCACGATGCAATGTGCTTGCTCTTCAAGCTGAGGCAGTCGACCAGTTCTATAACGTTGGAACCGGTGTACAGACGAGCATCAAACAGTTATGCGACTTGATTCTCAAACTTCGCGATTCAAAGCTTTCGGTTACCTACAACCCGTACAGTGCGGAAGATGCCCGAAGGCTTGTGCAAAACAGGATTGGTTCACCCGAAAAGGCATCATCAGACCTTGGCTTCATGTATGAAGACGATTTGGAGACTGGCCTAAGAAATCTCATTGAATGGCGTCGGCAGAACTTAGGGCGGCAGTAGGTGGCTGAGCGGAACATTGCGATTTCGCTACCGAACATAGGCGACGATGAGTGGAATGCGCTGCGCGGGCCGTTGACGTCAGGTTGGCTGACGCAAGGCCCGAAAGTAGCGGAGTTTGAACGCAAGTTTGCCGAAGTTCATAATGCAAAATATGCACTTGCCACCACGAGTTGTACATCAGGTTTGCACGTGGTGCTGACAGCTTTAGGAATCGGTCCAGGCGACGAGGTCATTGTGCCTGCATTTACGTGGGTTTCGACTGCCAATGTCGTGTTGTACTGCGGGGCTACTCCAGTGCTGGCTGACATAGACCCCATGACATTTAATGTTCGGTCCGACGACATTGCTCACCGGGTTACAGAGAAAACCAAGGCAGTCATCGTCGTTCACCTCTTTGGTCTGTGTGCAGACATGGACTCAATTCGTCGAGCGGTTCCGCAGCACATACCCATTGTCGAGGATTGTGCGTGTGCTGCCGGTGCAACATACAACGGCAAGTCGGCTGGCACTCTCGGTATCGCTGGAGTCTTCTCGTTTCATCCTCGAAAATCAATAACTACAGGCGAAGGTGGGATGGTCACCACCAACGACTCTTCAGTAGCTGAGTTATGCGATCAACTCCGCAACCACGGAGCCTCAGAGTCGGAAGAGATACGGCATCGTGGATCAAAACCGTACCTACTCCCTGACTTCAATCATCTCGGTTTCAACTATCGGATGACCGATCTACAGGGTGCAGTCGGGCTCGTGCAGTTGACGAAACTTAAGGCCTTCATTTCTGAGCGTGAGAAGTGGGCATGCTTTTATATGGACGAGCTTTCATCGCTGCACTGGTTGCGCATGCCAGTATTCCCGGAGAATGGTCAGCATGCCTGGCAATCATTCGTCACCTATGTTGATCCCAACTCTGCACCAGTTCCCCGCAATGTCATCATGGAGCGACTTCAGACAGCGGGAATCGCTACTCGCCCAGGCACGCATGCCGTACACATGCTGAACTACTACAGCGAACGCTTTGGGTATAAGTCCTCTGACTATCCAGGCGCACGAGCAAGCAACGACAATTCGATGGCCATCCCATTGCACAACCGGATGAGCGCTGACGACTACGAATTTGTCGTCAGCACACTTCTGAGCATCTGAAATGTGTGGTATCGCTGGAGTACTGAACTTCGATGGTTCACCGGTCGATCCTCGAGCACTAAAGCGAATGACCGACGCGATAGCACATCGGGGGCCCGACGGTGAAGGGTGGTATCACGACAAAGGAGTTGGCCTAGGGCATCGTCGACTAGCAATCATTGACTTATCTGAAGCCGGCCGGCAGCCAATGGTCACTGAAGATGGCAGGTATGCACTGATCTATAACGGTGAGATCTATAACTTCAGAGAAATTCGGCGCGAACTCGAAGAACTTGGCTACAAGTTTTGCTCGAACACCGACTCTGAAGTTCTCTTGAACTCCTGGGCGGAGTGGGGCCGAGACAGCCTCCACAAATTCAGCGGCATGTTTGCTTTTGCAATGTGGGATTCCGTAGAGCAAGTTCTTCATCTTGTGCGAGACCGCTATGGCATCAAGCCCCTTTACATTCGCAAGTTGACCGACCGCTTGTCATTTGCGTCTGAACAGCGCGGCATTCTGGCAGAGCGGGGGGAGCGAGGTGAGATCGATGAGGAGGGCCTCCTCGAGTACTTCACCTTTCAGAACATCTTCACTGACCGCACCCTCACCAAGGGGATACGAATGGTTTCAGCTGGCACTGTGTTGTCAATCACTTCGGCGGGCAGTTCATCCTCGTGGCGGTATTGGGATTATCACTTCACTGAGCCTGACAAGCCAGTGGATGAAATGGAGTACCGCGAAGAACTTCACCGTCTTCTTCATCGGGCGGTCGAGCGTCAACTTGTGTCAGACGTCGAGATCGGCTCCTATCTGTCAGGAGGCATTGACTCCGGGACTATAACTGCGATTAGCGCCAAGTCACTTCCTTTTCTCAAGACATTTACGTGCGGATTTGATTTATCTTCGGCTTCGGGTAGGGAGTTGGGTTTTGACGAGCGAGTTGCAGCAGAGGCGATGTCGGCACAATTCAAAACGGAGCACTACGAGATTGTTCTCAACTCATCAGATATGGAGCGCTGCCTGGACGCCGTAGTTCGACAAATTGAAGAGCCACGAGTTGGGCAGAGCTATCCGAACTTTCTTGTTGCTCGCCTGGCAAGCAAGTTCGTCAAGGTCGTTCTTTCAGGTGCCGGAGGTGATGAACTGTTTGGTGGATACCCGTGGCGCTACTACCGCGCCGACGCGGCGTCGACGTTCGAAAGTTTCATCGATGACTACTATCGCTACTGGCACCGTCTCGTGAGCAACCAGCAACTTAAGCGGCTGTTTGCTCCAATTTGGTCGCGAGTCTCTCATGTCTGGACTAGAGATATCTTTCGTGATGTCTTTCTCCAGCATGAAAACAAGTTGGAGACTCGCGAAGACTATGTGAATCATTGTTTGTATTTTGAGGCCCGTACGTTTCTGCATGGCTTACTCGTAGTTGAAGACAAACTCAGCATGGCTCATGGTCTCGAGACTCGAATACCCCTTCTGGATAATGATTTGGTTGACTTTGCTATGAAGTGTCCAGTGAACCTAAAGGTACGAAATCTAGATGCAGTACTTCGTGTGGATGAAAATTTTCCCGGAGACAAGCGTGAAACGTATTTTGCAGAATCACAAGACGGAAAGAGCATTCTTCGTGAAGTAATGTTACGCAACATTCCTGAAACAGTTACCAAAGCAAAGAAACAAGGTTTTTCATCACCTGACTCGTCGTGGTTTCGTGGCGACAGCAGCAACTTTGTGCAGCAACGTCTCGGTAGAGAGAACTCCTCCATCTATGATTATTTGGACTTTGATGAAACACAATCGTTGCTCAATGAGCATCAGACAGGGAAAGTAAATCGTCGCCTTCTGGTCTGGTCGTTATTGAGTCTTGATTCATTGGTTTCAAGGTAGAAGAAGTATGGAATATGTGATGGTCAATGATGATTGAGGACTCAGGTTTTGAAACTAGACAGCCCAATTTCATTATTGGAGGTTCATCAGCGTCAGGCACAAGTTTTCTCTCTGCTGTGCTACTACAACATCCGGCTGTTTATCTTCCTGTTGAAATGAGACCAGAACCGCACTTTTTTTATAAGTCCTGGGAGTTCGAGAAAGGATGGCATTACTACCTTGGGCGATGGTTCAAAAACGTTCCCAATTCGAGCATTGCCGTAGGAGAGCGATCGTCGTCATACCTATTTGGTGGTCGAGATGTCGCACTCAAGATGCGACACCAATTGCCAAATCTGAAATTGATCTTTATTCTTCGAAATCCGATCGAACGGACTTGGGCGAATTATCGATACACCGTTCTTGAAGGACTTGAAAATCTTCCTTTTGAGGAGGCACTTGAGACAGAGCAGGAGCGGATAAGGGAAGCTTCAGGGATTTGGTCAGAAATACAACCACACAATTATACGGGCCGTGGATTTTATGGACAGCAGATTGCTGAGTTTCTTGAAGTGTTTGATCGTCATCAAGTTCTTATCTTGAAATCTGAGGAGCTATCACGTGCTACGAATCAGACTTTGGCAAAGATCTGTAAGTTCCTGAATATTGCTTCGAATAATTGGGCATATATTCGCCCACCAGAGTTCACCAGCATGAACGTTGTCAATGCAGCAAAACAGATGGAACTTCGTCGTGTGATTGGAAAGAGATTTGATCAGTTGATTGAAGCAATTCGGCTTGGGCAGCAGGGTGACTCGTTGCAACTAGGTCAAGAAGAACGAGATCTGTTTGGTCAGCTCCAGGCCAACCTCCATTCCGCCAAAATGGAGATGTCATCCGCTGCGCGAAGCTATCTCAGAAACCTCTTCAAGTCAGATCTTGAAGGTTTGAAGATGTTTATTGATTTTGATATCAGTGATTGGGAATAGCGAAGTGTTCAGGTCGACTATGGCGATCCATCTTCCAACCTACGCAGACAGAAATCATTGCTAGCTGGCGCTAGCGAAATGACGCACAGCTAGATTTAGTGTTCTCCAGAACTATTTGAGATAAATAGAGACCAAATGAGTATTCCAAACTTGACAAGCGGTGACTTTACGGGGCTAGCAGCCGACTATTCAGAGGGGCGTCCCGACTATTCGCAACACGTACTCAGTGCCATACTGGGGCTTCATGAAAGACCCGTTTCACAACTAGATGTAGTGGATGTGGGTGCCGGGACTGGTATATGGACAAGGATGATTGCATCAAGGCGCCCCAGAACTATTCGTGCAGTTGAACCGAATGACGACATGAGGGCTCAGGGCATCGCTGACTCTTCACAATCTGACGTAAATATAGAATGGATGTCTGGTACTGGTGAGCAAACGGGTGTCGAGTCGCACTCATCGGATTGGGTAACCATGGCGTCCAGCTTTCATTGGGTTGATTTCGATGCGGGAAGTGAGGAGTTTGCTCGAATACTGAGGCCAGGGGGTTGGTTTACCGCACTCTGGAATCCGAGAGTGATTGACAGAAACCCTCTACTTGTGGAAATTGAAGACCGTCTAGCCGAACTTTGCCCAACTCTTCGTCGCAAATCATCGGGTCGCTCAGGGACAACGATCAAGCTAGCTGAGAGGCTGGAAGCAAGTCCACAGTTCTCTTCAGTTGTGTATACAGAGTCACATCATGTCATCCAGATGTCTGTTGAGCGCTACATCACAGCTTGGCGTTCTGTAAACGATGTGCGAGCACAGCTAGGGGAGGAAAGATTCGCTAAATTTCTTGAGTTTCTTCACACTCGTCTAGAGAACATTAAGACTATTGACGCAACCTACTTGACGAGAGCATGGTCTGCACGGGTGGCATAAGTAGAGACTCCTGACCTCGCGTTGCAAATCGGTGTTACTTGAAGTTCGGAAGTTCGGCGAAAAGAGACTCAGCAATGACTAGGTCGGATAAGGAATCAACTTCAGCCCATCTACCTCGGTAGTCAAGACACGTTATCCTCTCTGGCGTATTGCCTGTTTGTTGATCAAGCAGTGTAGTTAGGTGCATCGTTTGTTGCAATTCTGGGGAACTACTGCAGAGAGTTTCTAGGAGAATCTGCCAGCCTGTTGGACCTATCTTGAGAAGTCCCATGTATTGCCCTTGAACTTCTTTGACGGACTTTGGGGAACCACCAATTTCAAGAAGCATACTGTTTTCGTCAACCCGAAAAGTCTCCGCATCAGTCAGTGGATCATCAAACCGCAGTGCCCAAAGCTTGAGCCAGTCCGGATCGTAGGTGATGGCAAGATCAGAGTTTGAATGAATCAACAATTCAATAGCAGATGGATCATAGATAATGTCGGAATAGCTGATTATGCAGTTATCGACCGCGAGCCACTCTGATGCACATCGAAGTGACGCGACCATATTCGTAGTCGCCCAGTTTTTATTGTGAAAGTGTCGATCGCCGTAGGGTTCAAGGAGATCAGCACGATAGCCCGTAACAACACCGATGGTCTTGATTCCGGCAGAGCGGAAAGCGCTTATCTGCCAGCTAATTAACGGAATCCCGTTGAGCTCAACTAGTGCCTTGGGTCGATCGTCCGTCGCTGCCCCCATCCGTGAGCCTCGACCAGCAGCGAGAATTAACCCGTACATATCGCATCGCAACTATACGACAACGCCTCGGCCTGAGTCCTGAACCAGTTAGCTGATAACTTCTACGGTTCGAGTCTCGCAATTCATTCGGAGTCGTTGAGCTCGACTCCACCGTCGATACAGAAGTTCCCCTGCCCCAATCGCTGCCGGGATTCCAAGTTCTCCGGCGCGAATCGCCATATGAGAGTTTGCACCACCCCACTCGGTTATTAGCCCCGATATTCCTTGCGCGAATAACCAGTCGTAGCCAGGATCTGCACTTGGTATTGCCACAATTGTGTTCTGAAGTGGCTTTCCTGTGGGGATTTCGGTGACTGGAGCCGCTACTACCTTTTGGGTAATGAAGTTCGGTTCGGCCGCAGAGATTCTGAAGCCCCAGATATCAGCAGGCGTGCAGATTAGAGAGGGCAAACAAAGCCGACTGGTTTGCTCGAAATGCTTCATCCCCGCCTCAATCGAATCTCCCACGATTTTTCTATAGTCGGATGCAGATCCGTAAGTTTGAAGGATCAACTTCACGTCACAGAACGACATTTCATCTTTCGAGAATCCAAGGTCTTTGCCGAAGTGCTCAAGATGAGAGAGTGCGCCAGAGAGGTTCTTTGTAAATTCAAACTTGCTCATCTCCCTAAGTTCAATTGCTCTGCGACAGAAGAAGAGAAATTCCTGTGGAGTTGATTCAAGTTCATGTTCACGCAGCAAATCTCCAAGTGCCTCAATCTGCCTTGAATTCATTGAAAACGGCACATGATCCACAACCTGCGTAGGAGACTCACTCCAATCAAAGTAGAGATCGGGTGCGTCGTCGTATCGAGGTGATCGGATGTCGTAGGTACCCGGTCGCAAATGCCCATACTTTTGAAGGAAATCGGGCTTATCCAAATTGTGTCGGTCGTAGATCAGATCAGAACTCACCGTCCGGAGACTCGACATGAATGCGCTGCGATCTTGATCCGACAAGACACCCCTAGTAACGAGAGAGTTGAGCATCTGTACTGCAATGAAAGCCGCTCGAGCAAGACCTGCGAACGGTAAGGTTCCATACCTCTTCCCATCCTCCAAGAGCCAGTGAATGTGCTCGAGTTTGCTTCCAGCATTCTGAAACAAGAGAGCTCTTCTCTTTTCGAGTTGAGTAACACGCGCCTCATCGTCGAGCCATCGACCGTGCTTATTGTTGATTATGCCGTTTGTTAGTTTTCGCAGTGCGTATTTCAGACGCTCACACTCATCATCTTTAAACCCATTTATCTGGAGATTTTTCAGTCGCTTATCAATGTCAAACGAATAGCAGGAAAGAACTACTTCAAATTCAACCTTGTCATGCAGGTTCGGATTGTCTTCAAGGCAGCGCAGATAGTACTCGACGAGCTTTTCGCCGAGTTCAGCGTCAATGTCAGCTGGTACAAATGAGTTGAAGGAAACTCGAACATCAACATATGGTTGGCCCCAGAATTGCGCCATCAATGGAAAACTACGTAAATTTTTGTACCCGTAATTGTGTCGTTGATAAGCCCAGACTGAATCCGTCACAAGCTCTCGATAGAGCGAAAGAGCCAGCGGCCGTGGTCGAACTCCGACAATCTCGGCAGGGTTCCAGTCGGGCATGATTCCAAAAATGGTCTTAGAACCGTAAAGAAACGGATGTGGTCTCGTCACCCCTGAGATAAAGTCGTCAACCACTCTTAATCGACGATGAAGGTCCTGAGTCGATTCCGGAACTCGCGTCAGCACGAGTGGTCGTAATTGCAGAAGCCAAAGCACCTGTTTAGTTTCTTCTTGTGTTATCGCGAATTCGCAATCAAGAGAATCATGACTCGTAATCTCAATCAGTTCCTCAATCAAGTTCAGTATTTCTTGTATCCAGCCCTCGGTTGGATATGGAGTCGCTGCAGCTTGAAGCCACAATTCACCCCCACGACCACTGGTGACCAATGAGGCATCTGAGCCCTCGTGCCAGTTGATAGTTCTATATGGGGCACACGTATTGGGTTCGTGTGAGAACACGACTCCCGACTTGATGATTGATCCGAGCATCGGTTGAACAAGAACCTCGTCGTTAGGCACGATCTCCCCATAAGAAGCAAAAACATCGTCGATAGCGCTGCCGACATCGCTGGGTCGTACATTCTGCTTTGTTAGGAATGCACCGGCTCCCGAGCCAGAAAACTGATCTTCTGTAGTTGAACTCGAACGGACTATCAGTAACTCGCCAGGAAGGTAGCCAGAAATCTGTTGAATGATGGCATCCCGATCATGTTTCCACGACTCATTCCTGACAACAATAAGTGGCAAGATTCGAGCCGTGGTTACACGCTCAGCAAGCGCTTGAAGTGTCCTGGCTTTTGATAAGAAATTGAAACTCATACAGGTGAAGTAATCACTGAATCACGAGTCGCCAACATGACGACCAGTAGAAAGATTCAGGAAATCGATGATTTCAGAAGCGATGTTCCCTAACTGTTCGACTTTGTGATCAACGTATCGTAAATTCGGTGTCAACGGGAACTCTCCTTGTATATCTCGACCCATCACTGGGCCGAGATTCTGTCCGAATCTAGTTGAGTAGAGCTTCTTGGAATCTCTTCGTTGAAGAACTTCGAGAGAAGAATCAAGAAGCACCTCGATGTAATTCGGTAGGTTCTGGCGATTCCAGGTGTGCACTGAATGAAAGAGCGAAACTGTAGCAACAACTACCGTATGTCCTTGAAGGGCGAAGAGTTGACTCAAGTGAGAATATGACATTGCCAGTGCTCGACGACTTGCTGTGGAGTACTGTTCCGACCGTGGAAGCAGGTCATGCAAAGCCCCTCTCATCTCATCGCCGTCCAAGAGAAGTGGCCTTATCTTTAGGAGTCTCAACTGCTTACACACTTCCTGCGCAAGAGTCGTTTTACCTGAACCAGATAAGCCAGTAATCCAGATCACATGCCCGGTATCGAGCTCAGAATTCCACGAGTTCATATCCCTCTCCGTGAACACGGCGACGTGAACACTTTTCTCAACACTAGGTTGGGTTCGTGACTTTATCCGAATCTAGTCAAACCTTGAAGAAGTCTTTCAGCACCTTCGGAAGAATCAGTGAGATTGATCTTCATGACGAGAGAAGCTGGTTGGGTCGCTTCTTCGTTACCTTGGATGTTGATTGGGCTCCAGATTTTGTACTACGAGATATCTACGACTTACTTGAAGAGCTGGGTGTTGTAGGTACATGGTTTGCTACTCATAGCTCGGAGTTCCTCAGTGATCTCCAACAAAAGCAGAAACATGAGGTTGGCGTACACCCGAATTTTGTTCCTCTTCTTATGGGAACTGCTAAGAGTCACGGGGTTCGGGACGTGGTTGACGCAGCTCGCCAGATGGTGCCAAAAGCCAAGTCATTCCGATCGCACTCACTTGTTCAGGCTTCGCCCCTATCAGATGTAATGATCGAGTACGGATTTGAATTTGACTGTAACATTCTTCTTCCCTTTTTTGATCCCACATGGTTGAAACCCTGGAGGCACTGCAATCCGATCGTGAAAGTCCCATATGTTTGGGATGACTACATGTCACTCGTCGGTGCATGTCAGCCGAGTTCATCAGTTACATCCGCAGGCGGCCTGAGGGTAATAAACATTCATCCAATTCACGCTTGGTTGAATTCAATTAGTCTTTCGTCCTATAACAGCGTGAGGGAGTCAATGCATGATGAACCTCGGATGTGCCGAGCGCAGAGCCCATCAGCTTCAGGGGGAATACGGGATCTATTCGTCGGGATGATTAAGAAAGTAAAAGAGTCAGAACTCTAATGCGGGTCGCACTTCTTGGTCGAAGCGAACTCTCGTTGAAGACAGGTGAAGCGATTATCGCCAGAGGTCATACAATCGTGGTGGTCGCGACAGGTAAGCCTGCGCCCGAGTACAAGGTTGGACTTCGCGAACTTGAGTCGGCAGCCAAAGGTTGGAATTCCACTTTCATCCCTCGTGTTGATAGCGAAGTAGTAGCCGGTTGCCTTGCACAATCAGACATAGACGTAGGGGTGAGTGTCAATTATCCTGGAATTTTGACGTCCCGTGCTATTGATGCTTGTCGCCTGGGAATTCTTAATGCACATGGAGGTGATTTGCCAAGATATCGCGGAAATGCATGTCAAGCATGGGCAATCGTGCGAGGAGAGTCTCATGTCGCAGTTTGTGTACATCGGATGGTGCCAGATCGTGTAGATGAGGGAGATATTTTGGGACGACGGTACTTTCCATTGTTACCCGAAAGCAAGATTGGAGATGTCTATCGTTGGATGGAGGACGTTATTCCGGAGATGTTCGCGGAAACATTGAGCGAGCTTGAAAGAGATCCACATTTTATTCTTGAGAGGCAATCTGAGGATCCACAAGACTCACTACGTTGCTTTCCAAGGCGACCCGAAGATGGACGAATCAGTTGGAACCTTAAGCCCATTGAGATTGTGCGTCTGGTCAATGCGAGCGGACCGCCCTATGCCGGCGCATACTGCGAGATTGACAACAGACGCGTGATTGTGCTGACTGCGTCGATAGCACAAGACCCAACTCCATTCTTGGCGGTACCGGGTCAGGTGATAGCTCTAACTAAGGATTCGGTGACTGTCGCATGTAAAGAAGGCGCAGTTGAAATCCAAGAAGCACAACTCGAGGACGGAACGGCTCTGCGAGGGCACATTAAGAGTGTTCGTGCAAGACTCACCTGAGAAATCTGGGTCACCAGAGCGATGAAACAGTTGCTGACGATGGTACATATAGTCTTCAATAACTCAATCCGATTGGAACATGCGCTAACAGAATGATTGAAGACAATGACAGTGCTGGATATTCGGACTTCACGGAAACTGTCTATGCGTCTCTCATTCAACAGGCAAAGTTGAACTACAAATTCGTAAGATTCTCAGATGTTCCAATGGCCGAGCGCTGTATTTTTTGGCGACACGACATCGATTTTTCCCCGAATCGCGCACTTCGGCTAGCGGCAATTGAATCGGAGTTGACTTCGATAGCAACTTATTTCATCCATATTCAATCTAGCTTTTACAATATTTTCGAGCCGAGTCAAACCGAAATTGTAAGGAAAATCACTGCTCTCGGGCACCGAATCGGACTTCATTTTGATGCGACATATCACTCAATTGGTAGTGAGACTCAACTCGAGGAAAGAATTAGTGACGAAGCCAAGATTCTTGAGAGGTACTTTGACTGTCCCGTCGATGCTTTTAGTTTTCATAATCCATCTGTGCAGCATTTGTCCTGGCGACGAGATCAATACGCTGGTATCGTAAATTGCTATTCAGAAACATTCGCGAATCATGTTGGTTATTGCTCGGACTCAAACGGATATTGGCGACATCGACGATTGATTGAAGTCGTTACAGAGGCTAAAGATAGGCATCTCCAGGTTCTTACTCATCCTGAGCATTGGCAGGCGGAGCCAATGTCACCGCGCGCCCGCATATTCAGATGTGTACGCGGGCGTGCGAGTAGCACAATGCAGCAGTATGACGCAACGCTGAGGTCCCACGGACGGATGAACTTAACTGATATGCCATTGGAGCTTCAAGTGTTGCTCCAAATCTCTTATCAAAGATTCGATTACGTAGACTTCTTGTGGAACTCAGATCGCCTTCACGCCCTACTTGGTGAACTCGTAGCGGAACTCGACAATATACTTGGTGGAGAAAACCGAGCCGGTTCTGCTGAGAGCATGACGTATCGAGCCGACATTCAGACTGCCCGAAACCTATTGACGATGCCACAATCTGCCAACGAGGGAGTTGGGACAGCATTGAAGAATCAATGCCAAAGAATCGCTACGCAGATCATCAAGATTGTCGAACATGATTGAGTGGGTGTGATGAAGTGTGATACATCACTCTGCTTGATTGGCCATGATCTCACTATGAGAAGTGGAAGTTCTGTAATTTCATGCTGGTAGCTATTCACCAACCAACCTTTTTACCTTGGCTCGGTTTCCTTCATAAGTTGATTCAAAGCGATGTATTTGTTGTCTTGGATGATGTTCAGATTCAAAAAACGGGGAGCAGTTGGGTAAATCGAACGCAGATTCTTGCTGCAGGCAAGCCGCGGTGGCTTACAATTCCGATCAATCGCGTCAATGGAGTTCAGCAGATTCGGCTGACGTCTATACCCGAAGGTGCAGACTGGTGCAAGAGGCATCGTAATCTACTGCATGAGGCATATCGACAGGCTCCGTACTATAAGGCTCTGAGTGACTTCTTGGATGAACTGTACGAGAATGCAGGGAATTCCCTCCTCGAATTCAACCTGAGTGCGATTCGGGCAATTCTTGATCTTCTTGGACTTTCCGACGCACGAAAGCTCGTGATGGCATCTTCACTCGCCGTCGATTTGCAAGGCACCAATCGACTGATTGAGCTTGTCAAGCGAGTAGGTGGTGATTCGTATCTCTGCGGGAGTGGCTCAGCCGGTTATCTGGAGCCGAGAGTGTTTGAGGAGGAATCCGTGAAGTTGGTTTGGCAGAAGTTCGCTGAGGTTAACCGCAATCAACTCGGAACTTCCACCTTTATAAACGGCCTCTCCATTATTGACTCTTTGATGATGACAGGTTTGGATCAGACATTGAACTACCTCGGACCCGTAAAGACTTGACTCGCGTACGGAACACTGACCCTCTCGACAGTTCGAACAAAAGTCGGCAGGATATAGAATAGGGCGAGAATGGGCGGTGGCAGTGCTTCTCGCGTGCAACTAAGGTCTGTTTCCAGTCAGGACTACGAACCACTTTTTCAGTGGGTCAATGATCGCAACACTCGAATTCAAAGCGGTCCCTTTAAGCCGGTGTCGTGGGTGGAACATATGGAATGGATTGAACGCGTAACTCACGCGAAAGACTGCGAACTGCTAATCATCGCTAATCGTGATGATGGGTTTGCAATCGGTCACATATTACTTACAGAACTCTCTAGGGTTCATCGAAGTTGTTCCCTGTCTATCCGCATTGGCAGCGAAGACCATCGAAACAAAGGAATCGGAACCGAGGCCATGGCGTTACTGCTCAACTATGCCTGGCGTGATTTGGGTTTGAATCGACTTCAACTCACTGTTCGGTCTGATAACGAACGCGCGAGGCGCAGTTATCTTAAGTCAGGCTTTCGTACAGAAGGCAAGATGCGTGAGGCAGTTTTTATTGATGGTGACTTCCGAACACTTGAGTTAATGGCAATCCTGCGATCAGATGTGAGCATCGCCTGACAGGCTTCATGTCTAACTTTACTTTCATAATGTATCAGTGACGGCTTCAGTTGCATTCGATCTGAAAGTGGGAAAGTTGAAGAAACGTGTTGAAATCTCACGCAAATTCAGGAGTTGATCGATTCATAAACCGCAAAGCATTGTCCGGCTTGCTCGATGAGTCACCATCAGTTTCCGCTAAGAGGAGACTTCTACTGTGGTCCAAGTCCGTTTTGGACAACTCGCTTCGTCAGTTTGGCACATGAGTACATCGGGTCGGGTATTGCGGATTCTTCGCCGACTTCTTGATCGCGAGTGGAGGGAAACAGCGGAACGATGGTCAAGAAGTCTCCCAACTGGAGAGTACTTCAACGACCGCTGGAATCGTGCGGAAACTCTTGAATTGGGTGATGGTGCCTCAATCTACGACTCGAGTGCTGTACTCGGGGATGTGAAAGTTGAATCGCATACCTGGATCGGCCCGTTTGTCGTGCTGGACGGCTCCGGTGGGTTGCGAATTGGACAGCATTGTTCGATTTCAGCTGGAGTGCAAATCTATTCTCACAATACTGTGAGGTGGGCAACATCGGATGGGAGAGACAAGATTGAACGTGCGCCGACACTCATCGGTTCAAATGTTGATATCGGTTCAAACTCTGGAATTGCCTTGGCGTGCGCATTGGTGAGGGCGCAGTGATCAAAACCAATAGTTTCGTCAACTCAGATACTCCAGCCAATTGTCGTGCGTGGGGCAATCCTTGCCAGATCCAGTCGGGCTAGGCCTGCATCAGATCCTGATTACTTGAATTGACTTTGAGAACTGAGCGAGTCGACGGCTTCGCCCATTCAAGACAGTTCGCAGATTTGGAAGTTCCGAAAACGTGCGATCTTCGTATGCTTGGTGGTCGGCCTGTAACACAACTACCGAGACGTCCTCATTTTGGCCTACGGAGGGAAGTCCGAGATCAGAGAGTTCTTCTGGTGAATAGTAAGGATCAGTTACCCAACAATTTGCTCCGCGTCTCCGAAGGGCATCGACTACAGCGAATACACCCGAGAAGGCGGTCTCTCTAACATCTCCGCGATACGACGCTCCAAGAACTAATACAGTCTCGCCTTTAAGCGAGCCATGCGCATCCTCAAGCATCTGAATGTAGTGCTCAGGCATTGACCAATTCGTCTCTCGAGCAACGCGGACCACTTCGGCTGTCGGGTCATTCCAGAGGTACATCTGCGGGTAGATCGGGATGCAATGTCCTCCTACGGCAATGCCCGGCTGGTGGATGTGGCTGAAAGGCTGTGAGTTGCAGGCCTCAATCACAGCTTGAACGTCAATACTGTTTCTGCTGGCGAACTTAGCGAATTGGTTTGCGAGTGCAATGTTCACGTCACGATACGTAGTTTCGGCAAGTTTGGCGAGTTCGGCTGCTTCGCAGGTTCCAAGATCCCACACTCCATTCGCCCTTGCGAGGTCGTTGCGTTCGTCGAAATCAAGGATGCTGGTATAAAAGTCATGTCCGCGCTGGCTACAACGTGCGGTTACGCCACCCACCAGTTTCGGGTAGCGGCGTAAGTCAGCGAATACTCGGCCAGTTAGTACTCGTTCGGGGCTGAAGACAACGTTGAAATCTGAACCTACGACAAGCCCACTTTCGCTCGAAAGAGCGGTAGCAAATCTCTTGCGCGTCGTTCCGACTGGAACCGTTGTCTCATAGGAAACGAGCGCGCCGTTGGAGAGGCCTCGGCCCACCGCCAGAGTTGCTGCGTCCATCGATGCGAAGTCGGGAACGCCCGAGTCGTCGACGTACAACGGCACCACGATGATAACCTCGCTCGCCTCACGAATAGCATCCGATGTATCCGTCGTTGCTCGAAGTTGTCCCGCTCGGACGACGTCGGCTAGGCGTCGCGCTAGGTCGAATTCACCCGGAAACGGTTCTTTCCCATGATTGACGAGCTCGACCGTCTGTTGATTGATGTCCACTCCGACGACACTGCGACCCTTTCCGGCAATCTGCACGGCGAGAGGTAAGCCGATCTTCCCAAGACCCACAACGACTACTGATCTCATCCCATGCCTCGACTGGCTAGGAACCGTCGTATGTCGTACGAGACTGAAGCTAGATTCAGAACTATGTCCGAGAATCTAGTGATTCGCGATGTCAACTTGCGCTTGATCGCTGCGGCGGCGGTTGTCATTCCTTGGTTTGCGGTGCGCAAGGATATCCTCGGCGCCCCGAGCGGAACCACCGTGCTACTCGAGTGGCTGGGGCTCATTGCGTTGACCGTAGGTCTCTATTTTCTTAGGAGACAGGGTCCAGTTCGGATGGCTGTGCCGACTGCCCTCGCGTTAACTGCCTTGATCGTGCGCTCGATTATCGACACACAGGGGTTCAACGCAATCGCCCAAACCTATCCCGAGTACTGGTGGGGGTTTGGGAGCCGAGTTCTAGTAGCCACATTGATTCTTGCTCTTATGGCCGTCGGGTTACAGGTCTCTTCGGGCGAGCTGCTCCCGCAAAATGGTACGCGAGCACGAACTATTATCCGGAGTCTCAAGACAATCATCAGTCTTGGCGTGATTGGCTGGACCTTACCGTCAATATTGCAGCCGATGGATGCGTGGTTAAATCTTGGAGACTCAACCGAGAAAGTACTTGATGAGTTGACCGGATGGACAGTAGGGAATATTCCGGGCGTGCACACCTCATGGCTGCACAATTCGTTGCTTGGACTGCCACTCCTGCCCCTGAGCTTTGTCGAAGGTTTCGGTGCCGCCAAGGTGATAATCGTCGTCCTGTATGTGAATGCTTTAGTGCTGATCATTCCCATATTGATGGGCACTGTGATATCGAGAGTTGTGCCCCAGATTGGAAAGATTCCAGCATTCGCATTCTCGCTGATTGCCGTATCAATCTCTGGGTCGCCAGGCAACTCCTCGCTGTTCCAGGAACTCTCGTATCTTGCGCGCGGATTCATGCCCATTGCCCTCGGTTCGCTAGCTATTTATATGTTCGGGCGTGACATGCAAGCCAGTCGGTGGCAAGTGGCAATCTTTGGAGTGCTAGCAGGAGTCTCGCTAATGAATAACTACGAGTACGGATTTGGTGCTGCAGTTGCGGCTCTCGCGATAGTCGTCGCTTCTTCGCCAACTGTGCTTTTGGCGATCCGACCAACCCGAATGTTTCTCATCGGGTCAATCCTTGTGGTGGTCGCTGTAACGATTCCAGCGGTGCTCGAAGGTGGCGATTGGGTCAATCGGAGACTCGGACTGTGGGCCGACGTATTGAGTGGCACCGCGAGTGACCATTCGAACAATGCTGGTTCATGGCCGCCCGCTTTTGGACTTCCAGCCCTGTGTTTCATATTGGGAGTCGTGGGTGCCTCGGTTGGTTTGCGGGGTCTCCGTTCTGCACAAGGGAACAGACTTAGCCGTTCTGCAGCGGTGAGCAGTCTCTACTTCGGAGTTTGGGTGGTGGCATCAGCGCCATACTTTCTGAACAGTGGAGCAGCCGGGTCATTTCGTACGCAATTCCTCTTCATCCCTTTTGCGCTGCTCGCATTCTCAATGTTGGGAGTTGCATGTACTCCAATCCTCAAAGAGAGGCGTGACCATGTTTGGTCACGCGCCAAATCACCCGAGTTACTCGCACGAGTCCCGATTGTGCTTCTCTGTTCTCTTGTACTTGCGGCAGTGGTGCAGGTTCCGAACGGTCTTAAGGAATGGCAGAGAGTCCAAACACCCAACCTGAAAGGCAAGACGGAAGACGAGTGGTCTCCACAGCGCCTGGACTGGATTCGAACAGAAAAGGTCATCGAGCTTGCTAACGAATTCGGCGGGCCTAAGGAAGTCGGGTGGTGGTTCAGTTACGGAAACGCGATGGAGGCAGTAACAGGAATCGAGAATTTGCTAGGCACCACTGCATTTGAAGCAATGCGGACGATTGGCCAGCTTTCATTGGGATGTGAGCCATTAAAGAAAACACAAAGGGCTTATGTGATATCCGTAGAGGAAGCAGCTGATTGGATTCAGAGCTGCGGGTTGCAATCGGTGCGTGCTGTAACGTCTGCGAATGAAAGTGGATTGGTAGTTTATGAGATTGAACGTGGGTGAATTCTGCGGAACTCTTAAATCTGTCGCATGCCGGTGTGGCAGTGAACTAGCCTTGCCCGCGTGATCGACCAAGCGACCGAAACAGAACACGTTGCGGCGGCGCCGGCACGTTGCTACGACATCGCCGTCGACTTCGAGCGGTATCCCGAATGGGCCCGCGACGTGAAAGAAGCAAATGTGCTCGAGCGCGACAGTGCCGGGCGTGCCACGAAAGTCGAATACCGTGCCAGTGCGCTCGGGCGCAGCACGCACTACACGCTTGCCTACGACTACTCGCAGGCGCCTGAACGAATTTCGTGGTCGCTGGTCGACGGCGACATCATGCGCGTGATTGACGGCGCCTACACGTTCGTCGCCGAGGGCGGTGGCACCGACATCACGTACTCGTTGAAGATCGAACTCATCGTGCCGCTGCCCGGCTTCGTCAAGCGCCGCGCAGAGGTGCGCATTCTGCACACCTTGAAGGAATTGAAGTCGCGCGCTGAGGCGTGAGTAGCGCAGCGGGAGTAGACGTCGGCGGCACCAAGTGCCT
>Ga0194123_10003687_pt1 | contig 18121 bp, 23 predicted proteins | sample TA2MahsurfametaG_5_FD_155479 | JGI IMG/M metagenome (GOLD analysis project Ga0194123, IMG submission 155479) | Freshwater microbial communities from Lake Tanganyika, Tanzania - TA2015023 Mahale A surface | ecosystem: Environmental > Aquatic > Freshwater > Lake | place: Tanzania: Lake Tanganyika... | reverse complement strand
ACAGTACAAATAAAACAGCATCCACTGGCAAGCTGACTAGGTTGCTGACAAATGTTCTTGCCCACGAACCCCAGTCACGTTCCCACAGCACTTGATACACCCAGGTGTTGACCCACTGGCTGACCACAGTGGCGATTTCTGAACCGATCACTATGCCCAGGCTCATCTTCCACACAGCATCAAAGTTTACACTGGGCCGGAATGCTGGAGCAGGGATAAAAGTCATGGCATACATGAATGCTGCCACTGCAAGATTCAAGACCACACCCATTAGGATCACTCGTTGCACCACTCGAGCTCCAGCCAGTTTGTGCAACATGTCTCTGACCACAAACACCACAGCAAACAGCATGGCGCCCGCGGGGGTCACTACCCAACCAAAGTCCAGGAACTTGGCAGCAGCAAAGTCTGCCACGGTCATGGCCATGATTAGAGTGGCACTCAAACCAATGATCCAGTACAGGGTACGGTTGTCCAGTTCGATCAAAGGTCGATCAAAAAATTTGTCGTTAAGGTTAGTTACTACACTCATCTCAGTCTCCTGTTAAGATGTCACTTAGTTGCCAGTATATGCTTGGCCAAGATCTTTGCATCTGCCTCTGAAACCTGTGCTTGAGCTGGCATGGGAATCTGTCCCCAGACACCTTTGCCTCCAGCACGAATCTTACCAGCAAGATAGTCAACCGCGTCTTTCCGGTCACGGTATTTGTCAGCTATCATTTTGTATGATGGTCCAACAACTTTGGCCTGTGCCTGATGGCAGGCCACACAGTTGCTTTTCTTCAGGAGTGCATCGTCGGCCTGAGCACTCAATGGAAATAATAAAATTATAGGCAATAAAAACTTGTTCATAGGGTTCCTTAAAAAAGTATTTAAAATTTTGACGCCAGTTTCACAGCATGTTTTGATCCGGCACTGACCATGGTGCACCAAATCCTCAGTGCCCCACTTGGCTTTAGTTTAACAGAGTCAATGGCATCCTGTCTATGACGAATCTCGTCAATTCTTAATTTTTTCAGAGTGTCCAACAACTCCTGTTTGTCTTTGACATTTATCCTATTAAGATTTAATTCGTTGTGACTAAGATATTCAATCTGATCTAAATAATGTTTATCAACGAAAGTTTCTACAGCATCTATGGTGTGATATATCCAATTTGGTCCCATGGCCGCAGGGATAAATCCTGTAACAAAACCAGCCACTGCCCATAATGTTTTTAAACGGCTATGGTACTGTTGATCCAGCATTTGGTTAATCACTGCAAGATGATTTGATTCTTGGTTAAGATGTTCCCGTATAAGTTCAGCCATTTTAGGATCATGGCTAAAAAGCTGCATGGCTCGATAGATCCATACGGCGCCAGTTTCTCCGGCTTGATCTGACCTAAGTGCCTGTATGATGTTCATGGTAGTAATCACATATATCTGAGAACATGCACTCGGCACAGCGTGGAGATCTGGCACGGCAGATATACTTGCCGTGATCTATCAACCATTCATGAGCACCCCAACGATACTTATCTGGAGTATCCTGCTCTAATATTTCAGCGGTCTTATGTTCTGCTTTTGTCTTTGCTATGCCCAATCTGTTGGATATCCTATGCACATGAGTGTCAACTGCAATGGCAGGTTCATTGAACACGAAACGCATCATGATGTCAGTACTTTTACGACCTACTCCTGCCAACTGCATCAACTGTTTTCTATCATTGGGCACCGCGCCATCGTGGCGATCCAGCAGTTGTTGACTCATAGACCTAAGATTCTTGGCCTTGTTGTTGTACATACCAGCAGGCCGTATTAATTGTTTTAATTTGTCTATGTCTAGGGCTAGGATTTCTTCCGGAGTTTCAGCATGAGCAAATAAGTTGGCGCAGGCTTCAGCGGTGCGTTCATCTTTGGTCTGTGCGCTGAGTGTCACGCCTACCAGACTCTTGAACGGATTGTTGTAGATTTTTTCCCGCGGTGGATTATTTGGTACAGGATTCTGTGCGTAAAATCTTTCGTACACTGTGATTATTTTCATCATGTATCCATAACTAAACATTTAGCAGCGCCGCCAGCCTTAAGAAATTCACTTAGATCTAAAAAGGTTGTATTATATCCTAAATTATCCAACGTAGGTCCTAGGACTTTACTATATCCTGGAACAAAAACGTTGTTTATAATACAGACGCTGTTGCAGACAAACTGTAATGCATCTTCCTCGCAGATGTCAATGGTTCTGTCAAAACTATTGCGAATTAGATCTCTACTGCTGTTAGAAAACGCACCAGGGTACCACATAAGTTCTCCATTTGGCAGCGGGCAGAAGCAGGTATCCAAATGATACCATCTTGGATCCGAAAGTTCCAATACATTTATGTAACCATTGACTATTATTTCTAAATCATCTACTACTTTGCCTGAAGTTCTAAAGCCGGTACCTAACCAGTATCTTCCCAAGCAGTCAGTAAGCATGTCGCCCTGCCCTTCAAAACTTTCTGCGACAGTATAAACGGTATATCCCTGTTCCTCAAACCAGCCTTTAAAAAATAACTGTTCTGATTTACGTTGAGCATAACGAAAATTACTCAATACAACATTTAATCCGTTAAATTGAAATCCGGCATTGGCAGTAAAAACCATGTCTGGACAATTTTTGTCCTGTTCGATTAGTCTCACTTCAGCACAGTTACCAACCATGGCATACAAGATATTCCATTGTGATATCGCCAGTTGATTATCAATAAAATTTTGATTGTTAGTCATCCAAGGGTTGATGTCATAGACCACATTAAAATACTTAGGGCGACACATTAACACCTTTTTCATATAACATAACACCGGCTGTATTGACTGGACCAAATGCTGCCATTATCAATATTTTCAACTTGTATCCATCCCCGTTGATTGTCCAAGGCACCTTTTTGCCATGCGTCCAGCACAGCCATGACACCATCGCCGGTGGTGCGCTGAATATCAAAAGCACCGGGCACACTTTCAATGCGTTTGCTGTATTGTTTGATGTGCAGATGCCCGCCTATGTGTCCTGTGACATTGATCAAGATATACACATAGTCATGATCTGTCTGCGGCACAGACTGATTGAAGATGTCAACAAAACGCCGGAAATTTGAGGCCAAGCCAAGATCATCTTTCAAGAATTTCATCAATGCCCAGTGTCCAGGATAGCGCAGTGTTTTGTAATCAACTGATTGCGCTCGTCCTTGCCAGGTATCGGCCATGCTGCCTAAGCCTCCGCTGGTGGTCGCGGCCTCCAGCAGTTGACCTTCAAAGTTGACCTGTTCCAGTTCTTCTAATGGATCCAGCATGACTCGTTGCTGTTTGCGTATGGCCGGACAGGGGTGTATGTACTCGTTGATCAGACCTTCCGTGTTCCAGGTTCGATAGTAGCCCATGTGATTGTTGGTGCTTGCCGGCAGGGCTCCTACACGGATCTGAATGTCCGCAACTTGATCGAACTGAGCAGCCATATGGTTGGCGATCACACTGACCATGCCGGGCGCAAGTCCACATTGAGTGACAAACCGTGCGTTGTTCAGAGTCTTGACGTAGTTGGTGACATCCACGCTTTCTGTGAGATCAAAATAATCAACGCCATGTTCGTCACATATCCCAGCGATCTGTTTGTTCAGAAAGAACGGAGTCGATGCTAATACTCCATCCACCTGTGCAATAATCCTGTGCAATGTGTCATGATCACCAAGATCATGGCCATTGGTCTGATCATAGCCGGTGACAGTAAAGTCAGGATTCCGAGACAAAATACTTTGCACATACGATCCAATATGGCCTAGGCCTAGTACAGCTAATTTTTTCATAACAGTATAAAATTATCTCCAACTTAGATTGTTTCTGCTTTGTTCACTGATCTTACGGCACTCAGTAAGTTTCATAGAATGTAAGTTTTTATATCAACCCGCCGCAATCTTTCAATTTCCGCAGCGGCTTCATCCAATAGATCTGCTAGTCGATCAGGTTTACCTTCTTTGACACTTCTACGATCAGGTATCTGCCTACGAATCTCTGCTCGCTTTCTTAGTCTATAAACCAAATCTTCTTGGTCAATATCCTGCACTATACTTACCCTTTCAGTTCGACTTTTTCAAATTAGCCACAGCCCAGTTGCCTCTCAGAGCAAAGTAAAGTCCACCAACCCACAGGAACAGGTGAAAAGCATCGTTAGCCACAGCAGCCAAATCAGTGGGTTTTAACACTACCCAAATAACACCGGTCATGATACAGCACATGGTGATACCGCAGAATCTGGTAATGACATCGCCGGTGACAGCCACGAAAGGCCAGTCTCTGATCCTATGCAGAGACATTACTCCGCCTACCAGTAATCCTACGCCAGCCAAAAATTCTCCATAGACTACAAACCACCACGTCAGTTCACCTAGGCCAAATCCCGAGCCACCCGCAGGATCAAACGGCATCTTTGCCAGGCCCTGTTGAATGAACACAATGGCCAATGGAATCCTTAGCAGGATATGGCTCCAGTCAAAGTCTGGTAGCAGGTTCCAATAATTACCGATAGAATTTTTTGTATATGATGTCATTTCTTAAGTCCTCACTTTATTAAGATAGATTTATTTTACTACAATCACAATGGCCGTTGCAAGTGTCTAGGCCATGGCATAGAATTAAAAATTATCAAACGACCTAATTAAAATCTTCCTCTAATTTGTTCGTTCACTCTTCAACTCCGAAATGTTTACTGATTTTAGTCATTAGTACCGATACCTCTGTCTTACGGCCGAGTGCAAGTCCAACATTGTGTGGCGTTTCATTTTCAGTCTCTGGTACATTATTCAAATCGTACCACTCTTGTATGAGTAAATTAATATGTTCTTTGACAATTAACTCGGCGAATGTATTATAGGCAGTAATAGACTGTTCAGCAGTAAAACTAGTAGGATAAAGATTGCCATTATAAAGCACGTGGTATAGTCCAGCCTGTTCAGCAAGTTGTTTAATTCGTTCGTTCATGCGCTACTCCAGTCAGAATTGGTAATCTTTGGTTTGTTTTCTTCTTTTACTTGATCGATAAGTTTCTGTATAGGAAGTTCATGTGCAGGTTTGGGCTGTTTTCGATGTTGTATTTTTTTGTATATCTCTACAGGCATAGTCCATATGAGTATATAAATCAATAGTCCCGTTCCTGCAATTGGTCCCCAGACAAACATAAAAATCCATTTGAATATGTCAATTGCTTTGCCCATCAGATATTCCTAGCCAGCTTTTGTCTCTCTTCGTCGCTCATCTCAGAATCTCTCTGAGCACGATCCGGTTGACGTAGTTGATCATATTTTGGCCGCTCGGGATACTGTTTCTGCACAGTCTTGATCACCAACCAAGTTATGAACGCCATGCTGATCACAGCGCCGTGTCCAAACACATTGTAGCCCAGGTAATACAGTTCGCCGGTGTACAGTGAAAACGCCAGAGCCCAAAAGCATCCTAGCCAAATGCTGACAATGTACTTGATCTGCATGGGCGCATTTTTCAAGCCGTTGAAGTTGGGATCCAACAGTTGCCAAAAAGTTCTAAACAGCAGGCGTAAAAATTTAAATAGTCCTATCATTGTCTTTCCTCAAAAAGTTCTGCGTATTCTTCTGCATCCGCTTTGTCACGAAACGGACGCATTTCTATAAGATTGTCTTCCTCGTCAAACACACCCACTGACCACACGGTGCGATTCTCATCCATGTCTAAAAATACTTCGGCGTATCTAATCATGGTTGAACTCCAAAAAACTTTATAGGCTCATTGTAGCATAACTAGGTAGGCTAGTCAATACGATTGAGATAATTATGAGTTGATTGTTCATATTATCCTTCGTAAGTTGCGGAGTTACCTGCGTGTTCAAACACTTCTACACTTTTGATACGCACTGTGGGGTTCAGCGGATAGCGGTGCTCACCGTTCCTCAGCAACCAATCCATTTTATCATAGCACATTTTGGCAAACATTTCACAGCCCACGCCTTCTACAATCCGTAGATCGCAGACGCCCAATCTGGAATAGGGTGCTATTTGAACACGCTCCGGTTGGCCATCGTACTCGGGATTTGAACTCCAACCGCTCAACGCTTTGAAACGATCCAGCAGCGGATCATCTTGAGCAATTATTGTGGTATGATCAAACATGTGATCAGCCCAGGTTTTGAACTCTTTGAGACCACCAAAGTCCATGCCCCAGTTCTTCTCGTCTAAGGTATCACATTCAAATACGAGTTTGATACCAATAGAGTAGCCGTGAAGCAGTGAGCAATGGCTGTGCGTGGCTCGCCACTGGCGGAAGCAACAACTGAGTCCTCGATCGTTGCCGTAGATTTTTGTAGATAGATACTTTGCCATCTCTTCTCTCCCTGTAAATGAGCAAGTTTGATGGCATGCAGAATTTATATTGCGGGTTGAATGCCTGAGACCGCATTAAGTAATTATACAGGAATATCTTGTCTTGTCAAGTTTTTCATCACCTTCCATTGAAAAGGCATAGGCCATTGTGGTCGTTGCCATATTACAAATGTTATCAATGGATTTAGTTCATATAGTTTTGCTAATTGCACGATCCAAAAATTATGTCCTACTGGTCTATCTCCAGCTTTTCCATAATTAGGAGTATTGGCATACAAGTTGTTGTAAGTTTTACCAATGCCATATAGATCGAATCCTAAAAGATTTACTGTTTTTGGTCTGTGATTAGTGGCCAACAATACTGCATATGGCCCACTATTCCAGTGATCCGGCTTATCAAACTTGTTATGCCCTATGTAGGGCAAATCTGGAACCGCGTTTAATCTTGTTTGATCTTGATATAATGATAGCCAAGTTTTTCTTGTATATATTGGAATAGATTTATAATTGTCGTTGCCTAGTATTTCATTGACCATTCTCCGATCAACTGCGACTATTTCATCGACAACATAATCTCTGTGTATGGCATTACAGCCTATAGTCCAATCTTTTATGCTACGTAGATTAAATCCTTGTCTGCTAATCCCGTTGCCTAGCACCCATACACTATCTACCGATTGGACCAAATGGTTCCCATTTGCCTGGTGTTCCTGGTACAATGCAAACCCATCCTATATAATCGCTGATTTTTGGATCAGTGTTCCAGCAGATATCGCCTTTGTTAAATACACCTGCACTGGGAAAATTGTCACCTACAACAAATTTTTTGCCAGCGAAACTCATAGTGCCAGCAGTGACTAAACTTACTGTGGGGTCGGGATGGCGCATACCTATGCTTAATTGACCAAAGACAGCCACTACTCTGTTGTTATTATGTCTATTTCCAACAGTGATGTTTCCATATCTGTCAATCTCAAATTCACTTTCGCGATCGACTTCAATAGAAAATTTATTAGTAGATGCTATGCCATTGTGGTTAAACATTACTGAATTATCTCTAGCCTTAAAAGACAAACCCTCATCATTGAATTCAGCGTGACTGCCCATGAACACTGCTTTGCCGCTTACTGTGACAGTTTTTAAAAGGCCTAAAGTGGTAAGGTTAGAATCAACTACGGTACTGCCCAGTGCGTTTTTACTTAATACTAATGTGTTTTCTATACTGAAATATTTTTCTTGTGCAAGATCTATGTTTTCTGAGCTATGAAATCGATCAATATTAGACTCAAATGTAAACTTATGTTGACTGGCCCCTGTCCAGACAATACCTAAGCCATTGGGTTCAACATCCCAAGCGGGTGCTGATAATTCTAAAGATTTGTTTAATTTAGTTTTTGTTTCTAATTGATCAACAACTAATTTTCCGTTAATAGTGACTACTGCGTTTTTGTGTTTGGCATGTCCTATTACTATTTCTCCTGTACGCCCAATTTTGATGCGTTCGGTATTATCTGTAATTAATGCTAGATCATCAGCGGTGTAAGTGCCAACCTTGGCAATATCGTTTTGATGACTGCCTAGAATAATTTCTATGCTATTATCGACAATGCTGAGAGCAGCATTTGGTTTTTCTGTGTTGATGCCCACACGTTGGAAGTCTGGATCAACGGTAACTACTTTGCCTAGTGATGTTTTGCCATCAACTGTTAAGAATTTAAGGTTACCTACCTGTTTTAAGTTGCTTTTTACAACGGTGGTTCCTAATTCATTTTGGCTCAATGCCAGAGTGTTGTTAAAATTGACAGCCAACCCGCCGTTGAAATTTAAGCTGGTGTTGGCCCATAAACTGCCTTCACGCATAATAAGGTGTTTTGCAGTGGTACCATCATTCCAAACTAGACCTTGGCCGTCTAATTCTCGCAGTGAATTACCGTTAAAAAATATGTTTCGTTCCATGACTAACCTCTAGACTGTATATTTATAGCCTAAAGGGCAGAACCTAGGGCAACACCGCGCCACATTCTACCATCAAAAACTGCCAGCGCGCCTATGCCGTCCTGGTCTTTAACTGCTACAACTTGTCCTAAAATAGGATCTTTTAGGGCTTTTAATTCTGCAACTGTGAAACAAGGCAGTACATTACTGTTTTGTATGGTAATTTTTTTGTTTTCTGGATCTACTTCTAATTTAATACCATTACCCTGACACAGTTCAACCGCACTGTCTGCACTGTCTGCATTGATATGATAGTGTCCTGGCTGTACTATCACTGTGCGAAAAGCATCTGCTACTGCAACACCTATACCCATGGGAAATACTCCTTACGGAGTATTTACCCATTTAAAACTAGTTATTATGCTACTCTGAGAAGAATAGTTTCTTCGTTAAGACGACCATTCATCCGAGTGTCTGTAGCGTTGATATCATCTAAAAACTTACGCAGGGCAACTTTGCCAGCAGTCTTGAACTCTTTTAGTTTTTCTTCTGGCTTACGGATGGTCTTGCAAATACTCTGAGTTTCATTGAAATTCAAAATACTTGTGCCTTTGACAGCAAGATCCTGGTATTCATTGGCAACATAACGTCCCAACTTGCGGGTTTTAGTGTTGTAAATCCACAGTTCCTTAGCGCCAATGATATCAGCAGGATTTACACTGACCAGTTTAAGTGGTTCGTCAGTTTTCTTGTATTTTAGTTTGCTGACTATTTTATCTTTGCTAACAGCCTTGACCTTACGTGGCTTGCGAGTAACTCTGGCTTCTTGCATCAGCATGTTACAGGCACTATCAATTTCCTGCAAGAATGCAATCAAACTCTTTATCTGTTTTCGGCTGCGATGTCTATACCCCTCACGCAACTGCTCATCGGCATTGCCACTGGCCAGTTCTAGGAGTTCCGCCAAATCACGTGCATAAAAATCACGGATGATACGTGCATGAGCAGCCTTGGCTCCCTTAGCCTTGAGCAGGTTAAGCATCTTAAAAGCCTTAGGATCAAAGTTTTCTGGGTCTGTTTGAAAGGATAGAAAAGCATCTTCAATTTCTTCAGTCATGGCAAAGGCCGCATCACGAACACGTTCTTGAATACTGGGAACAAAAACTGCAGACTTAGCTGTCTTTGGGGCATCCTCGTCCTCTTCACGATCGGAAGAACCATCGTGCATGACTTTGTCAATTTGGCTACGCAGCCATGCACCTGTGTCTCGACCATTGTTAAAACTTTGGTGAACTTCGGGCATGCCTCGGACCAAACAGGCAGCAACACCTACCATAGTGCCTTGAAAGTACTTGTCTTTAGTTTTACGGATAGCCTTGATGTCTGCTTTGTCATATCCTTGAGTGTGCATCCATTCAATTACCTTAACTTTAAGTGCTTTAACATCACTATCCATACGATAATGATCCATAGCCAATCTAAAGTGCGCTGTGAACTTCTCACCAGTCCATTCGTCTGCGCCATCCCAACTAGGACTGTTATCACGGTTAGCCTTTTGGCGAATGGCAATGCTAGCCTTTTTGAGTTTAGTAGCCAATTTTTGCTCCTATGCGTTAAACAATACTATTATTATATGCTCAAATATGAAATAAGTCAAGTTATTTTGGCTTGTTCAACTATGCAAAATAAATAGTCTGCAAGAAAAAAACACAGTGAGAGGAAACATATCTAATGAATTTGGTTAATATCAACAATGTTATTAACTCATTTGAAAATTATAAAGCTAGTCCATTTGATCACTGTGTCATTGATAACTTTTTATTAGATCCAGAAACTATAGAACGGGAGTTTTTGGATTATGATTCTGAACATTGGTTAGAATACAATAATATTGTACAGCACAAAAAACTTAACTGCGATTGGTTTTTGTTTCCTAAAAATACATATCAACTTTTTGCCTACTTAAACTCTCCAGATTTTGTAGACAAGTTGTCTAAATTAGTAGGTTGTAAATTATACAGTGACCCTGGACTTCAGGCCGGAGGATGGCACATGCACGGAAGTGGCGGCTCGTTGAATCCCCATCTAGATTATTCTATACATCCAAAACTTCCACTACAGAGAAAATTAAATCTAATAATTTATCTGTCTAAAGATTTAAAAGAAGAACACGGCGGGCATTTTGGATTATGGTCTGGAACTAATACTCCTGACCAACTAGTAAAAGAAGTAGCCCCGATATTTAATCGTGCAGTAATTTTTGACACTACACAAAATTCATGGCATGGGCTTAGTCGAATTTGTAGTGTTCCCAAGGGTGTTTATAGAAAGAGTATAGCAATATATTATCTAACAGACCTTCCGGAAGACGCAGATTCTCGTCCAAGAGCATTATTTGGGCTAGTTGGAGATCAAGAATCAATGATAGATGAGATTAATTCTTGTCCTCATCTTATCGCAAATAAAAACACAGCAAATAACTCAAAATGAAAAAAACAGTGCTTGTGACTGGCGGAGCAGGATTTATTGCACATATGGCAATAGAAACTATATTAGAAAAAACTGACTGGAATGTTATTACCATTGATCGGTTAGACTTTTCAGGTAATCTAAATCGTCTACATGAAATAATCACAGAGCTTCCGCAACACAAATCAAGATTAAAATTTGTGTTTCATGACATGAAAGCTGAATTCAATGAACAGGTATCCAATGCTATTGGCAATGTTAATTACATCATGCATATTGGTGCAGCATCTCACGTAGATCGATCGATAGAAAATCCCATGGCATTTGTATTAGATAATGTTGTGGGAACTTGTAATGTTCTTAATTTTGCAAGAACTTGTAGCAACTTGGAAAGATTTATCTATTTCAGCACTGATGAAGTATTTGGTCCTGCCCCTGACGGAGTTGAATATGACGAACGTGCTAGATACAATTCAACTAATCCTTATTCTGCTAGTAAAGCTGGCGGAGAAGAACTAGCAGTGTCATATCACAATACCTACAAACTTCCAGTTTATATTTGTCATACTGTAAATGTCTATGGTCCTAGACAGCATCCTGAAAAGTATATTCCTAAATGTATTAAACACATAATGAATGACACAGAGATACTAGTGCATGCCGATCCAGTTACTAACAAACCAGGATCTAGACACTATGTACATGTTAAAGATGTTGCTGATGCACTGTTGTTTATTTTAGATTTACCACAGCACGTATTTGAAAACGACTACGGTGGTGCAAAATGCCCTAAGTTTAATATCATTGGTTATACCGAACTAGACAATTTAGAAATCGCTCAAATTGTTGCCAAATATATGAATAAAGAACTCAAGTACAAACTCGTAGACTATAACAAGGTAAGACCTGGACTAGATTTAAGATATTCTCTCAGCGGCGACCTGTTGAAAAAATTAGGATGGTCGCCGAAGATGTCTTTTGAAGAACGAATTCAAGAACTAGTAGATTGGACTTTAGCACACAGGCATTGGTTATAATGGAAAAAAATCAAATTTTAAACAGCGTTGTAGATTTTATCAAGGACAGGGACAGTAAAAAAACTTGGACTGCGGGCAAAGATTTTGTAAACTATGCTGGTCCATATTTTGATGAAACTGAAATTGTATCGGCTGTGTCTACACTATTAGACGGCTGGCTGGTAATGGGTTCAAAGTCTATGCAGTTTGAGAAAAAATTCTCTAGATACTTTGACAAGAACTTTGGCATATTAACAAATTCTGGTTCTAGTTCTAATCTATTGATGATGGCATCATTGACTAGTAAACGTGGAAACAATTTGCCTAAAGGAACCAAAGTATTGATGCCTATTGCAGGCTTTCCTACTACACTGAACCCTACACTTCAAGTTGGTTTTCAGCCAGTGTTTGTAGACATTGAGTTAGAAACATTAAATCTAGATTTAGATCAAGTTGAACAAAAACTAAAAGAGAATCCAGACATCCGTGTTATTACATTTGCACACGTATTGGGCAATCCTCCTAACATGGATCGTCTTATGGATTTGGTTAAACAATATAATCTAATATTGTTGGAGGATTGTTGTGACGCATTAGGTTCTACCTATAACGGCAAAAAACTAGGTAGCTACGGAGAAATGGCTAGCTGTAGTTTTTACCCAGCACACCATATGACCATGGGAGAAGGTGGCTACGTTGCCTGTAATACCTATGAACAAGAAGTGATTCTTAGATCATTTAGAGAATGGGGTAGAGGTTGTTACTGCGTAGGACCTGAAGCAAACAAATTAAAATGCGGAACCTGCGGCAAAAGGTTCAATGAGTGGATTCCTACCATGCCGGGTGAAATATTTGATCACAAGTATGTCTATGATGAAATTGGGTATAATCTTAAACCAATAGAATTGCAAGGTGCTATGGGACTCGAACAACTTAAAAAGTTAGATAAGATTCATTCGTTGAGAAGAAGCAACTATAAACTTTTATTTGATATCTATTCTAAGTATGAAGAATTTTTTCATCTACCTAGAGCACAAGATAAATCAGATCCAAGCTGGTTTGCGTTTCCTTTGACTATTCGAAAAGATGCACCTTTCAACCGCAGTGACATTGTTGATTACTTAGAAGAAAATTTAATTCAGACTCGTCCCTACTTTGCTGGTAATATTATGTTGCAGCCGGCATATAGTCATATCATGAATCCACAAAAAGCCAAAGATAATTTTCCTGTTGCAACCTTTACTATGACCAACACTTACTTTCATGGTACTAGTCCTGTAATTACCCCTGAGCAAATTGAATATATAGGGCAAAAAGTTGACGGATTCATGAGCCTTTATAAATAGAAAAATTAGGAGACAATGGTGTATAAATTAGCATTGATTGAAATCGTAGACAAATATACTATTGCACAACTAAAGTGTGACAAGGGCCTAGACGCCGTTGCAGAGCGAGACTTTTATAGAAATCAATTAACCGACTACAACATGCAATTAATTAAAGATGAACTTGCAGAATTAAAAGAAATCCATAGTCAAATTTGGGATCGTGAAAATGACTTTAAAAAATTCACTGTCGAATACAAATATCCTGTAGAAGAAGTAGCTAGACGTGCAATTGAAATTCGCAATATCAATGCAGAACGTTATGTAGTTAAGAATAGGATCGCAGAAAAGCTCAACGATCCTATAAGAGAAGTTAAACAGTACGGTTAATTCTTTTCATATAACTTTTCTAAACTGTTCCAAACATCATTTGATGACAATGACAACAGATGATTTCTGTTATATTCCAATGTGGCCTTTAACGTAGGAAGTAGTTGTTCTAACTTTTTCTTACCTTCTTCGGTAGTATAAAATTTAATTTGATCAGATATAAAGTTATATTTTTCAAAAGTCTCTGGCATTGTATCGTATGATTCATCAAACATCTCTGGAAAAGTTCTAAATCCGTATCGATGTAAAGTAGCTAGATGGTTTGTGGGCCCCACAACAATAAATGGATGACAATAAAACATAAGTTTATATATTTTTTCAGTTACGTGAGAAGGTAAATGTCCAACGTGTGTTTCAGTTACAATTGAAAAATAAGTGTTAGAGATCCAGTTAGGATTAATCTTAGAACCTTCTACTAACGGGTCCAGTAATAATGACTCTGCATAGTCATCTTTCATCTTTGCTATTTCTATTGTGGGATTAGACCTAACATAATCAATAAATTTTTGTGCTTCGTCGTTGAAAGTGGAAGTTGTTTTTAATTGGTAATAAAAATGATGTATTGGATCATAATCTAAGCGATAGGCTTGATTATATCCGTGCCATGAATATATTCCATGATCTAGTAAATTTTTATATTCTATTTGTTTGTAAAGTAAAAATCTATGATAGGTTACTCGGTTATTAAGATATAAAAATAAGTAAGGTTTATTGTGATAGTTGTTACAATACACTTCTAACCAGTTGATATTATTTGACGAGGCAAGGATTTTAGACTGGATGTATCCGTAGCCGTTAACATCTTTAAACTTTATTAAATTTGCAGTGTTATCAGTTTTGAGAAGTTCTTCTTTATAATCTAAGACTCGTTGTTCAATGGTTGAATCGGATGCTGTGAATATAATATTATCAATTTTCTTAATGTTTTGCAAACCACAAATCCTTGCAATTTGATGATGTATGGTTAAAAAAGATTCTGTAATTGGTTCAAAATTACATAAAAATAAAATTTTAAGTTTATTTTCGTTAACAAGGTTAACAATATTTTTACTTAGTAATAGTAAAGGCCAACAGTAAAAGTATTCCGCTGTGGTTATTACTATAGGGTATATATTGAAATCGTCGTCATACTTATTAATGTCTGACAACAGTACACATGATATAGTTTGAGTTCCAGCGTTTAAAAACGCATATCTGCCATTTAGATTAGCAAATGCAGTGATTAGCACATCAGTGGTCTCAGATTTAACTCTAAGATTTTTAATAAAGACTGTGCCTTCGTCCTGCACAGCAAGACGTTCACTAGCGATAGCACCTACGTGCAAATGAATAGCCCCAGATTGACTTGGTAACATCTCTAAAGAAACCGAAGTCCACTCAGATGTAGATAGGTTGCTTGTGTTTAAATTGAACGATTGACCACCTAAAAATGTCCAGAATTCTGAATCTAATATAGAAATATTACAGTTACAAGCAGTCCCTAGCTTTATGTCTACTGTGATTAGATACGGGATATCTTTAATTACTTCAACACGGGAGTGTAAATCCCAATGTTCTGAAGTTAATTCGCATTTTATTACAGAATTCTCTATAATAGTTTTATCCCATGCATAATCTCTGAACAGTTGTCGGTTAACATCATTACCCCACTCGCACCAATAAGGGATTTCATTCCGATCATCTTTGTTATAATATGAACCTGTGAGATTGCTTACCAAAGAAGTTGACTCAGGATTTAAGGTATCAAAAACAAAATTAACAGTCACTTATAAACTCCGTCTAGTGCTGGGATATACCAGTTGATATCTATGCCTCGATGTTCATCTAACACTCGAATACTTTCAGAAAATATCTTTATATTAGCAGCCGCATCACTATTATGCTTACGTAATTCGTTTATAACAAGATCAACTTTTAAATCTAATCCAGGAAACTCTTTTAGAACAACACTATTTTCTTTATATCTTTGAAGTTTGGCAATCGCTTTGTTTTTAAGAGATGGTGGCAACATCGATGCTTGTTGATAAACTGGATGAGATAATAAATTGATATTATAAGGCCATTGTTGGAAATAAGGATATTCTTGTGCTTGGCCTTCTACCCAATTAAGCAATTCATCTAGGTTAGATACATTAAGAGCTGTAACTGTAATATTTAAAAGAACCTTGACATTAGGATGAATCATCAGTTGTTTTAGTGCTTTATAATTTTTTTCAATCTGGGGCCATTTACTAGGGAACCTAGTGTATTCTTGAACTTTCTCATAACCATCAATACTACAAATTACTTCGAACATTTTAAATTGAGGAATTAACTCTAATAATTTTTTATTAATATTAGTAGCATTAGTAGAGCAAAAAACTGTGATATGTTTTGCATGATCGTTTTCCACACAATAGGTTAACGCACGTTCAACAAAGGGCATCAACGTTGGCTCGCCACCTGCAAAACTCAAAGTTTCAAGATTTGGTACTATTTTGCAAAAGGTATCCCATAACTGTTCGTTGTTAGAATAATCAGTGATTGCATTATCACTAGTAGAATTTTCAATTTTTATTTTAATAATATGTTGATCATACGGTGCTACTATATTTTTGTCGTGTGCGGTATGCATAGGATTAATTATAATGTTATCTGCTGAAAGTAATCTGCCTGATTCTACAGTAATACCATCATATTTTTCAGAAAGATCAGCAAGCTCTTTAGCAATTTGACTACTATCATAACTGTTACACATTACGCATTTAAGATTGCACAAATTAGAAGGTTTTAACTCTAGCCTCTGAGGCAAGGACTCTACATGAAAATTGTCTTCAATTGATTTCTTTACAAGCTCTAATACTTGTCTATTGTTTTTATAACTGTTAATACTACGCACTCGCATACTAGAAGGTCCATCTCTCTTACAAATTTCGCAAGGAGTGTATTCTTTATCAGTGCCTTCGTACATTTGTAGACGAACGAGTTTCATACATTCAGAATACCAAACATCTTCTAATGTAGTACCTTTCTCTTGTATGTTTAACACATTGTTATAGTTAGGAACTTTATGATTAATATCATTAACGTCTTTATATAAAAATCCGTCATAATAACAACAGGGTTTTACATACCCACTTGGGTTAACACTTAATTCTAAAAAAGGATAAAAACAAAATGTTTCACTGTCTATGAGTTCTTTTCTTAGCTTATCAAGATCATCCATTTTCAGCGTTCCTTACAGCTTCTAATACTAGATACATTTCCGGAATTGTTTCGTAGGTATCTTCACCGCGTAGTTTATCTAACTGCTCTGTTACTTTAACAAACTTTTTAGCAGATTCTATGTCTCTTGGTTTTTTCAACTCGTGAATTATATGTGTTAATAACGGAGATATGTCAGTGTTATATTTGTAATTGTGATCGTAAACAAATTTTTCAAGTTTCTTAATAGTAGCCTCTCTAAATTTGTCAGGTAATATGCTAACATGATAATGTGTTGGATGTTCTAACAAGTTTATAAAGAAATTGTTATAGTTGATAAAATCTGTTTTTGGATGCCTTCTAACTACGCCTATGTCAATCAAGTGTTGTATGATTTCAGGGAATCTACCAACGTTCCATGCGCCCACAGTTATACCGGGACGTACAATGGCATTATCTAAGGTCATAAGTTCTTTAAGATTAGATTCGACTTTGCTCCATACGGTACCAGAACGAATCAATTCGGCGCGCGGCCCAACTTCGTCAATGCTAGGCCAAACTTCTAACTTACCCCAGTCCCATTGTCTCCAATAGTCGATGACATTCTTTTTGCCATAAGTCAATACAGATGCATTTGTATTGTAAGACAATTTAACATCAAATCGTTTCTTGTCTGCTAACATCTGTAAAATCTGCCAGTGTTCGGGCATTAGTAGAGGTTCACCGCCTGCAAAGTAAATTCGTTTAACATGATCTATTTGATCTTTTAAGAAGTCGAAGTTAGTCTTGTCATCTACTGATTCAATACTCCATACCTTTTCTTGGTCAGTAAGACCAAGTTTCTTAGCATCAGGGACCCATGCAGAACTATAGCGTGGTCCACAGCTACGACATTTAAAGTTGCAAAGATTGCTAAAACGGAAATCCCAATATAGTAATTTCATTTCGGTACAAGTTCCGTCTTCGAGAGTGATTTCAGGAACTTTTTTCAAAACATCTGGAAAGTCTCTATTATGATACACACGACCGCTTTCTCCAGTGACACGTTCTCTATCAAAACACTTTCGGCATATTTGAGGTTCCTTGCCCTCTATCATATCTTTTCTTAAAGATTTCATGTTATCACTATTCCATATTTCCTCAATGGTTTGATGATTTAGGTCTCCGGCAAAATAGTTATGAACTGAAGTTAAACAGCAAGGAATAACTTTTCCGTTAGGTTCAAAATTAAGGTGCATCCAAGGAACTGCACAGATTTTTTGCGTATTCATGGTGTATTGAAAGATGTATAACTAATTATCTTTGTAATTCTATAGAGAAAAGAAAACCCGCCCGTCGGACTATGTCCAAAAGAGAGGCGGGCTGTGTTTACTTTTTGTCCGTGGCTGGTTTGTCTACCTTAGGCATCTCTTTAGATTGCTTTTTGCATTCTGTTTTTT
>Ga0194123_10003685_pt1 | contig 18124 bp, 31 predicted proteins | sample TA2MahsurfametaG_5_FD_155479 | JGI IMG/M metagenome (GOLD analysis project Ga0194123, IMG submission 155479) | Freshwater microbial communities from Lake Tanganyika, Tanzania - TA2015023 Mahale A surface | ecosystem: Environmental > Aquatic > Freshwater > Lake | place: Tanzania: Lake Tanganyika... | reverse complement strand
TACAAAAGAGTATGTAATGATACTTATTAATCAAGCCAAAGCAAAAGAGAGAGTTCAAAAGGCAGAGGAATACCTAAAAGGTTTTAAAGATGGTAAAGAATACCAGATAAAATTAGATGAATTAACTTTTAAAATAAAATAACAATGGAAAATATAGTAGTAAACGGAATTGAGTACACTCCAGTAATTAAAGAAACTCAAATAATTAATATGCATTATCATTTTGAACTTTCCTTGGAAAGATCCTATGAAAAATTAACATGGAAAGAGGCTGTAGCATATGTAAATAGTTTAGGGGATGGTTGGAGATTACCTACTATTGAGGAATGTTTTATGATTTACCATAATAAACTTATAGATAAGGGTTACTATTGGAGTAGTACAGAATTTTTTGATAATGTGTACATTTTCAATTTTGAATACGGAAAAGTTTTTGATAATAGAAAAGAGTTTGATTATTATGTATTTGCTGTAAGAGACATAAAATCAGAATAAGATGTCAGCAAAAGAATTAAGAATTGGGAATTATGTTACCTTAAACAATGATATTAAAATTGTAAATGGTAACTTGATAAAAGAACAAGAACAATCTGAAATGATTATTGGAGAAATTTACTTAGAACCAATCCCAATAACAGAAGAATGGTTGTTTAAGTTTGGGTTTTTAAAAGACTTAGATAATGACATTTATTTAAATATAAATGCTTATGCTTTTTTGTATTGGCAAAATGATAGAGTTGAATTGTTGGATGATGACAATAATTTTATGATTTCTTATTGCAAGTATGTACACCAACTTCAAAACCTATACTTTGCATTAACAGGAGAAGAATTAACCTTTAAATCAGAATAAGATGGAAAATAAATCTTACTTAAATGCAGACTTAGTAGGTTCTAATGAACAGTTTGAAAAAGCTATAACTAATGACTTTATAGGTAATGACTTTGAAGAACAATTAGAATGGTCTATGTTAATGATACAGGGTAAATTTAAGCAAATAAGATTAAGTAATGATGCTAATATAACAGCAAATACTTTTGATAAAGCTTATTTAATGTCTGGATCACTAAATGAAGACTTAAAATATCTTAAACCTTTTGGTGAGTTACAAGCTACACCGGAAATGTTTCCAAATCTGAACATAAAGTTTATGATTGTATCCGATACTATTTCTCTTCAAAAGTATAAAGAGTTAACAGCAGTAGAAAAAAGAAATTTGTCTATAAAAAGTAAATATGCTTATGAAAAATCAATTGCTTTTTATAATAAAGATACAGAGTCTTTTTATACAGCAAAAGAAGGTTATGAAGTAAATCCTTCTTTCTTTAATGGCATTAATAGTCCAAGTGATCTACCTAAACCAATATCTTTAAACCCAAATTATAAGACTAATAAAAGTATTATGGAATTAGGTGCTGATTCTGCAGCAGAAGTTATAAATGGAATCAGTATGTCTTATCAAGTAGCATTATCATTGTACTATGAATGGTCTATATATATTAAAGAATATGATAATATTGGTTTAGTAATACCTATAAATCCTGAAATATTATCAGAGATTTATAAAACTTCTTTGTTACAGTTTGAAGATAAAAAGAGAATGATTCATTTTGTTAAACAACATTACCGTAGAAAAAGAGCAGATGAAAATCAAGATTATTCTGTTTTTATACAAAAGTATTTAAGAGGAGAAAATAAATTTAATTATAAAGGATTTAAAGCTGAAATAATTCCTCCTAAATATGATTTGAATAGAGTAAAAACAAGAAAAACTTTTATTGATACATTAACTTAAATGAAAAAGACATTAGTAAACTTCAGTTCCCACACAGCGGTGAGATGGGCTAAGTTATATACAATTCCTCGGAGCTGGGAGTAGAAAGCTGAAGAGCTAATGTTGATTAATGAAACTTAAAAATATGAAAACCTTTGAAAAACATTCATCAGAATTGAATATATCTGATGTTAGTGAGACTAGATTATTTCCATTACCAAAAATAGGAGAAATTTTAGTCTATCAAAATGATACAGACCATTATGAGGTCATTGGATTCGATAGATATAGAGTTATATTAAAACCACACAGTTTTGAATTTAGAGATGGTAGAAAATTCACCATATATCCAGATGATTTTGAAGAAGGTGATAAAATTTCTGATTTTTGGAATCATTTTAATTGGTTTGATATTTCATAATCTATTATCACTAACACCAAAGCAGGTGAAGTTTTAATTTCACTTGCTGACTGTTATCCGCAGTTTTAATTGCGGAATTTATTAACCTTTAAATCAGAATAAGATGGAAAGAGAAGAAATAAAAAAGTGGATTGATAGATGGTCAAAATTAAAACCATCTCCTAAAAGAAATATGGTAATTAAAATTTGGTCAAGATTATTAAAACTTAAATCAGAATAAGATGGTAATTGAAAAAGTTACTAGAAAATCTATGATTATAAGACCATCAGGCAGGAGCACAGATTTTATTGCTCCTTCCTTTGGTCATGGCTGTTTGTATAACTGTTCTTACTGTTATATGAAGAGACATAAGCCGGAAGGATTATCTGTAGCTACAAATACTATGGATATCCTGACAGAAATTAACTCACATGCATATTTTTCTACAGTAGAGAAACCAAATCAAACAGGAGAGTATGTAACTTATGATATCTCTTGTAATGAAGACTTTGCTCTGCATGCTAAATATCATGATTGGAAAACAATTTTTGCATTCTTTAGAGATCATCCACTTGCTATGGGTTCATTTGCTACTAAATGGGTAAACAGAGACTTTCTAGAATTTAGACCTGAAGGTAAGATTAGAGTTAGATTCAGTTTAATGCCTGAAGAGTACAGAAAAATATTAGAACCCAACACTCCAGAAATTAAAGACAGACTTTATGCTGTATGGGATTTTTTAGCTTGTGGGTATGAAGTTCATCTTAACTTCAGTCCAGTAATTGTACATGATGACTGGATACAAAAATATAGACAGTTGTTTATGTTAGTTGATACATACTCTAAAATAATGAATTGGAGAGTAATGGATGCTCCTGTTAAAGCTGAAGTAATATTCCTTACTCATAATGAAGATAAACATTTGTATAATCTTGAACATAAGTTACCAGGAGAAGATTTACTTTGGGTACCCAAAATTCAAGAAGCTAAAACATCTCAGTATGGTGGTAAGAATATCCGGTATGAACATAACAGAAAAGCTGATTATATTAAACAGTGGACTGAGTTACATGATGAGATGATACCTTGGAATACAATTAGATATATTTTTTAATTATGATAAAGAATTTTAGTGATCCAAAGATTAAGAAATTAATCAAGGATATTTGCAATGAACATTGGGAAGTTGCAAAATCAAATGACAGTAATATTGGATATTTATGGTATATGTATGCAGCAGGTACCAAAGTAGGAACATTCAGACCATTTATTTTCTTTGCAGAGTTAAACTTACTTGTTAAGACAGGTTATATTACTGAAGAAGCAATGAATAATATGTTTGGGATGTTAGATAGTTCAGATGAAGATAATGCAAACCTAATGGCTCTTGCTTTATTAACTTTTAGAAATAATAGGATAAAAAACCTAGGTGTTTATACTTTAGATAATGATAAATACAAGGAAATTGACTATATTAGAGATGTCATGTCTACTTACTTATTTACAGGACGTTAGCAGAAATAATTTTAAAATTTAAAGAATATGAAAAAACTAAAAAAATGGTTTGAACTTTACTTTGGTTGGTTTTTTATAAATGGTCATAAGCAAGAAGCATGGAGAAGATATTTAATTAAAAAGTATAAAAATGACAGAAAAAGATTTAATTGATCTTGGTTTTCAAAGAGTAGATATACTTGACCAAGACAGTCAAAACGGATATGATTATTATTTCTATGAAAAAGAACTCTGTGACCATTTAGTATTACACAGTACAGATAGTGTTGATGTAAAAAATGATAAATGGTTTTTAGAATGTCATGATATTCCTGCTGTAAAAATTGAAAACAAGAAACATTTTATACAGTTTTTAGAAATAATGAATCTTATAACTTGTTAGTATGTTTAGTGGTAAGTTTATTAAAAAAGATGGGAAACTTATATTTGCTCATCCTCAAGACAAACTGGCCTATGAACTCTTTCTAGAGAAGATACCAGAGGGTCAGAAAGTAGATATGTATTTAGATCTAGCAGGTATAGATCATAGTAAAGCACAACTTGCAAAAGTACATGCTTGTATTAGAGAATTAGCAAAAGAGTCAGGTTATACATTTGATGAAATGAAACTTGTTGTAAAACAAGCTTCAGGACTTGAAGGTAAATCTTTTGCAGATTGTAGTAAAGATGAACTAATGTTAGCTATTGAAGGTTGTATACAGATAGGTAGAGAGCAGTTTAATATTAATCTTGCTTAGGTTCAACATAACCTTCATCTCCTGGTTGGAGAACTTCTCTTTCAGTATATAATTGTTTATCTTTAGCTTGTTTTTCTATCTCAGCAATAAGAAGAGTTAATGTATGAAATGTTTTTTGCCAATCACTCATATCTTTATACTCTATAGAAGTAGTGTCTTTAATTAATTGTTCTCTATTTTGCTCATCTTTAATTTGAGTTAATAGATAAAATAATGAGTTCTTTGCCATTAAATAATATGCTTTGTTAACTTTTATGTCAATGAGTGCATCATCATTTAATTCTTTGAATTTTAAAGCCATAATGTTTTTTTATCAAAAATAAGAAAAAAATGAATTTAGAAGAAATTAAACAAAAAATGTTTAATAAACTTGAATCTAGTGGTTGGGATAGAATTTTTAAATCTTTTATATTTAGTAGTGAATTTGATGACATACTCACAAAGTTATATACTCTAAGTCAAGAAGATAAAAGATTTACTCCACCACTAAAACAAGTGTTTAGAGCATTTGAAGAATGTCCGTATGATAATTTACAAGTAGTTATTATAGGACAAGATCCTTATCCACAGTTAGGTATAGCAGATGGAATAGCATTTAGTTGCAGTAATACAGATAATTTACAACCTAGTCTTAGATATATTCTAGGAGAAGTAAACAGAACTGTATATAATGGTCATGAAATAAGCACTGATGTTGACTTAAAAAGATGGGCTAATCAAGGTATACTTATGCTTAATACAGCTCTTACAGTTGAAGTAAACAAAATTGGTAGTCATTATGATATATGGAAACCATTTACTGCTTATCTATTGGATTATTTAAATAACTATAATCCCGGGTTAGTTTATGCATATTTAGGTAAAAAAGCTGAAGAATGGTCAGATTTAACTACAAATACAGAACATAAGTTTTTTGTAAAACATCCTGCTAGTGCAGCTTATAGTGGATCTAAATGGGATAGTAATGATATATTTAATAAAATATCAACTGTTGTAAAGAATACAAGTGGTAATGAAATAACGTGGTAAGATGGATGAAATATTTAATAAACTTATAGAAGTTAATTTAACTCCAAATGCATATTATATTTTACACTGTATTAAAGAAAGAATAGTACCTAAATCATTTGTAAACAAAGACTTACAATTAGTAAAGCTAAAATCAGATAATTGGGTAACACAAGACTTGCAATTAACAAGTAAAAGTGTTATCTTTATGTCTGAAATAGATAGTTTTTTCAAAAAGTCTAAAAAGAAAACTTCACAAGATTTAATGGGTAAAGAATTTCTGGAAAAGATACAGGAGTATGTTGAAATATTCCCTAATAAAAAACTCTCTTCAGGTAAATATGCAAGAGTAAATGCAAAAAATTTAGAAGGTGCATTTAGATGGTTTTTTGAAACATATGATTATTCATGGGAAACAATACTTGTAGCTACTGAAAAGTATGTAACAGAATATAGTTTAAAAAACTATGAATTTATGAGAACTGCACAGTATTTTATAAGAAAGCAAGAAATAGATAAAACTTTTGTTTCTGATCTTGCCACATATTGTGAATTTATTAATACAGGCACTGATGAAGGTCAATTTTATTTTAAAGAAAATGTAGTATGAAAAAAGGATTACTGCTTATGATTGCTGTTGTGGGAAGTATAATTAGTTATTATACTGTGAATTTGTTTATAGTTAGTATATCATTTATGCAGTATTTTGCTATTGAAATTATAATAACTGCCATGCACCAATTATACAATCAAGCAAAAAAGAATAGTTTAAATATAAATCCACAATAAAAATGTCAGAGCAATTTAACGGGGCTAAACCTTTACTACCAATTAGTGAAAGACAGGCTTTAGAAAAAGCATTAATTAAAATGAAAGCTAGAAGAGAAGGTAGATTACCTTCTTTAGTAAGTGCTTGGCCCAAGTTTAATGATGCTTTTTGTGATGGATTAGAATGGAGAACTATCACCTTAGTAGGTGCTAGACCTGGAACAGGTAAAACTTTATTTATGGAACAATTAATCAGTGATATCATTGTTATGAATCCTGAGCAAAAGTTTAGAGTATTAAAGTTTCAAATGGAAATGGTTGATGAAACCAGCGGAGTAAGAAAATTTAGCTTACAAACAGGTTCTGATTACAATACATTAATGAGTAAGGGAGGAGCTCTTGTAGATAAAGAAGTCTATAAGAAATGTTTAGAGTATTACCAATCTACAGAATTAAAAGATTTTGTGAATGTAGTTTATGATTCATGTACTATTGATGAGATGTGTGCCACAATCCATTATGAAATGGAAAAGTATAAAAATACTGATGGTACTTACACAAACATGTTAGTAACTATAGATCACTCAGCTTTATTTAAAGTTGGTAAAGGACAAAAAGACAAATTTGATATGCTAGGTGCATTGGGTGAAGCCTTGACCCATATGAAGAAAAAATATCCTATTGCATTTCTTGTTTTAAGTCAATTAAACAGAAATATAGATGACCCTAAAAGACAAGAAGAAGGCTCTTATGGTAATTATGTATTAGATTCTGATATTTATGGTTCTGATTCTTTATTACAACATGCTGATGTTGTTATGGGTATGAATAAACCTTCTATAAGAAAAATTAGACAGTATGGTCCTGAAAAGTTTTTAATTGAAGATCCAGATATTTTGGTTTTTCATTTCTTAAAATCTAGAAATGGTACCACAAGAATAAGCTTCTTTAAGCTAGATAGAAGTACAATGAAAATAATTGAAATACCCACTCCTCCACAGGCAACTAAGCAAAAAATACAAATAAATTAATAAATATGAGTAATTTTAGAAAAGATAGAGAAAGAGAATTCTTTAGTTATCATATGCCAACTTTTAAAAATATTGGTATTGCAGATCCCTTCTTCACTATTAAAACAGCATTTTTCCAGAAAGGTAAGTATGGTAGACATGTCCAGTTTTTTGAATGGGAATTAAAAAAAGGTGAAGATATTTATGTAGAATTCTATGATAATAAATCTGATGATTCTGGTAAAACTGTTGATATAACACCTATGTATGGTGACAGGCCTTTATTTAAATTTAAAAGCAATCCTTTCTATTCTGAAGAATATGAAAAGAAAGAAAATTTAAATGATAAAGGAGAAACATATATCACATATGTTGTTCCTGTTAATGAATGTGTAGCAGTTTTAAATACAGGACAAGAGATTAGTTATGCTCTTTATGAAAAGAGAAAGGAAGAAGCTAAACTAGAAGTTCCTCAACTACAAAAATCATTAAGCATATTTCCAGATTTTGAAGAAACATTTCCTCCAAAAGCAGGAATAGAAATTTCTAATGAAGAAATTGCAGATGCACCTTTGTCAGAAATTACTATCAGAGATCTTGCAGCAATTATGTTGATGAAACCTGTTAGTGCTAGACCATGGTTAAATGATTTGATTAAACAAACAAAAAGTGAGATATGAGTATAGTACTTCCAACTAAAAAGGTCAAAGCTGAGAGACAGAATCCCAAAAGAATTGTGATTTATTCAAAGCCAAAGACTGGTAAAACAACTGCATATGCAGGTTTAGAAGATAATCTGATTTTAGATTTAGAGAATGGTACTGATTATGTTGATGCATTAAAAGTAAAAATTAATAGTTTACAAGAGTTACTGGATACTGGTAAAGCAATTAGAGCTGCAGGTAATCCTTATAAGTATGTTACTGTTGATACTGTAAGTGCATTAGAAGATATGATCATGCCTCTAGCTATTAAACTATACAGAGCAACCCCTATGGGTAAAAACTTTGATGGTGATACAGTAGTTACTCTTCCAAATGGTGCTGGATATTTATATATCCGTCAAGCATTCTTTCAAGTTTTAGATTTTATTGATACCTTAGCACCTACAATCATCCTATCTGGTCATATTAAAGACAAGGTGGTAGATGATAAGGGTGAGATGGTTATGTCTGCTAACATAGACTTAACTGGTAAAATTAAATCTTTAATTTGTGCTAATGCTGATGCAATTGGGTATATGTACCGAAAAGGTAACAAGACTATTTTGTCCTTTAAGACAAATGAAGAAGTTACTTGTGGTGCAAGACCTGAGCACTTACGTAATGAAGAAGTAGTAATTACAGAGATGATTGATGGTGTTCTAAAGACATCATGGGATAAAGTATTTGTTTAATAATTAAAAAGTAAAATAAAATGGCGTTAAGTACAGAAGATCTTGGTACCGGTGGATCCGGTCTACCAAAAACAATTAGTCCAGGTAACCATGTATTAAAAATTAATGGTGTTGAACTAGAAGAATTTAAATTTATTGACAATGCATATCATTTGATATTGCATGTAGAAACTGAACCTATAGAAGGTTTTGAAGGTTTTGCTTTTGATAAAGACAATCCTGATAAAGGACACTTTGCAGGTCAGATAGGTAAAGTTAAAGCTTCTCAGTATGCATATGCAGATGGAGAAACTAAATCTGGTCAAAAAATACAAAGAGATAGATCCATTCTAATCTTTTTACAAAATCTCTGCAAGACTGCAGGAATTAATGAATGGATGCAAGCTCAACATAATAAGCATGAAACTATTGAAGACTTTGTAGAAGCCTTTAATAAAACTGCACCTATTAAAGATAAATATTTAGAATTCTGTGTTGCTGGTAAAGAATATGTTGGCAAAACAGGTTATACTAATTATGATCTATGGTTACCAAAAGCAGAAAATAATAAATATGCAATTGCTGAAGTAGAAGCTGGCAAAGTATTAATTTATAATGCTGATAAACATCTTAAGAAACTTGAAGTAAATAATGTACAAAGTTTTGGTGAAGATGATATTGTGCCAGGAAAAACAACTTCTTCAGATTTCTCTCTAGACTAATAAGTTATGGGGGAAATTTTGTAGTTTCCCCCTAATTTTTAAATTTTAGAGTATGATTTCTACAAAAGGTTTAACTTCTGATTTAGCAGATATACCTAGAGAATGGGTCTTTGAGTATTATTTAAAACTTACTGAAAGATTATCAGGTCAAAGTCTTAAAATCAAATCTGTATTTAATGTAAAAGATAAAGTTCCTTCTATGTGTATTTATATAGATAGTAAAGGTAATTATAAGTTTAAAGATTTTTCTTCAGGATATGGTGGAGATAGACTAAATCTTGTAATGTACCTATACAATCTTAATTCAAGAGGAGAAGCTTCTAAAAAAATACTGGATGACTATAATGTTTACATTAGTAATAATACATATGTTTCTATAGAATATAAACCTCATAGTAAATATGTAGTTTCTGATTATGAGATGCGGCACTGGAATACTTTAGATCAAACATATTGGAAGACTTTTAAATTATCTTCTTCTATATTAGAGAAACATAATGTTTATCCTTTATCATTTTATACTATGATTAAAGAAGATGATGAAGGTAATTTATTAGATCTTATAAATATTAAAGGTAATTTTATTTATGGTTATTTCCGGGAAGATGGTACACTATATAAAATCTATACTCCAAAAAACAAAGATAATAAGTTCATTAAAGTAAGAGATTATATACAGGGTTCTGATCAACTTGAATTTAAATCTAAGTATCTGATTATTACTTCTTCTCTAAAAGACTTAATGTGTTTTAAAAGATTAGGTATATCCGGTATAGAAACTATTGCACCAGACAGTGAGAATAGTGTTATACCAGAAAATTTTATGAGACCACTCCTAGATAAGTATCAAAAGATAATTGTATTATTTGATAATGATGAACCAGGACTAAGATCTGCTGAGAAGTATAATAAAAAATATGGTTTTAATTACATAAATTTAGATATGTCTAAAGATCTTTCTGATTCAGTTAAAGATTATGGTATTGAAGCTGTCAGAAATAAATTATTTCCACTATTAAAACAAGCATTATGAAAAATCCAATGTATGATTATGTTTTTAGACATAAAATAACAAAAGCTAGATTAAGTTTTGAAGCAAGATCCATAGAAGAAGCAATAAGTATATTAGCTACTATGGTAAGTACTGTAGCAGATTGGGACATGAAAAGATACAAACACAAATGAGTTGGTTATATCAAGGTAGAGAGTTTAATAGTAGTATGATTCCTGAAGGAGCCGTGGGATTTGTGTATGAGATGGAAGCTATTATTGATGGTAAATCTGTAAGGTATGTGGGTAAGAAGAACTTTTACTCTACTACAAAGAAAAAATTTGGTAAAAAAGCTGTTGCTCAGATGACAGATAAAAGAAACAAAAAATATGAAACTGTTTCTAAAGCTAGTTACCAGAACTACTATAGTAGTAATACAGTTCTTAAAGAAGCTCACAAAGCTGGTATACCAATCAAAAGGTATATGGTCAAAATATGTTTTTCCAAGATGGAACTTACATATTTTGAAACTAAGTATCAGTTTTTAAGAGAGGTTCTTGAAAAAGATGAATACCTAAATGGAAACATTTTAGGTAGGTTTTACAAAATCAAATAATTATGAGTAATGACAGACATATCTGGGAAGGTTGGACTGTAAATGATTTTATCAAAGAGTTGGAAATAACATTTCCGTACCAAAAGTTTAAAACAAAGGAAGAAGTAAAAAATTGGTGTAAGTCTGAACAGCCTTATTACAAGAAACACATTCCTGAAGTAGCAAAACATTTTATACAAAAAGCAGGATTATGACAGAATTAGAATTAACAAGCCTCCTATTTCAGTTGGCTGATTTAGGTGTTACTGGTGTTAAAGTAAAATATGATGGTGCAGGAGACTCCGGTGCCATAGAATGGATAGGTTATACAACTAAACCTTGTGAAACTCCAGAAGATGTAGATGATAACACGGAAGATTGGGGTAGTGATTCAGCATTAGCAAAAATTTCTCCAGATGCATATACTGCAATTGAATCTTTTGCATATGATATTCTTAATGATATAGAAGATTGGTGGAATAATGAAGGTGGTTGGGGAGATTTATGTATATGTGTTCCTTCAGGAAAATATATTATTAATAATAACATAAGAATTACTGACAGTGAAAATTATTTTCATGATGGTAGTTTGTTAGAAAAAGTAGATAAATAATGGCTCATCCTTGGCAACATGCAAAATCATCAGCTAAGAAGTTTGGTGGGTCTCCTGTGGATTATCTAGCAATACATAACTGGTTTGATGAAACTAAGGCCTGGGTAGGTCATAGTATGCACAGAATGTTTAGACATCATAGTGAAGGTATATTTGAATGTGAAAAAAGATTTGGTATGGTAATTACCAACTCTGATGGTAAAGATGTATATGTCCGGTATATTGGGGAACAGCATGTTAAGGAGGATTGTAACAATTACATTCCTACTGCAAAAGAATGGGTAGATATGATTACAAGTGGTAAACCACATGAGTGGGCCATTAAAACATTAAAAATTGAAGACTGATGAAGAAGATGATTTTTGATAAAGATGAGACAAGAAACTTAATTATGATGTTGCAATCTGATGATGCAGATAATCATACTATAGCTTATGAGTCTTTAAAGAATGTTGATTTTGATAAGTATATTGGAGAACTGTTTGTTCTTCTTAAGTTTGGTGGGCATGCTATAGCGGACTGGAATGTTGGTTGTAAAAAGATAACAAGTAAGTTAGAGAAACTTATATCTAACCAATTTCCACTTAGTAGTCCTAAGATATTAAGTCTGATTACAAAACACAAAGGTTCTACAGCTTCGGTTGAGCTATTTATGGAATTCTTTATTAGGGATATGACAAGGATGTTAGAATCTATTGGCTATCCTACAGATAAATTTGAGATAAACATTAAATTTAAAGATGATGGACAAACAACAAAGTCTTAGTAAAATTGGTAAAGAGTTAATGTTGAAAGAGCCCTATTATGGGTTCTTTCTTATTGCTCTAAATAAAGTCTGGGGTCAAAAAGTTCCTACTGCCGGAGTTAGCAAGAATGGTATTAATTATCAGCTTGCTATTAATCCTGAGTTCTGGGAATCTTTAAGTGATAACCACAGACTTGGATTATTAAAACATGAATTGTTACATATTGCATTTGGACATCTTACAATGTTCTTTAAGTTCAGTGATAGAAGACTTGCAAATGTAGCAATGGATATGGAGATCAATCAGTATATTAATACAGAATATCTACCTGAAGGTGGTATTGATATAGATAACTATGAAGATCTTAATCTTGATAGAAAAGCTGGTTGTAGATATTACTATGACAAACTTAAGCAACTTCAAGATGAAAAGAAACAAAATGGTACTTGTGGTAATGCACCTATGGATAATTTATTGGATGCTATAGAAAATGGTGAGACAGATGATCATTCTACATGGGAAGAGTTTGAAGACATGACTGAGGCTGAAAAGAAGTTAATTGAAAAACAATTACAAAAAGTTCTTAGTGATGCTAAAGAACAAACCATTAAGAAAAGAGGCACTGTTCCTGGAGAAATTGAAGGAGTAATTATTATTGAAGAGGTTGTTAAACCTAAATTTAACTGGCGGGGTTATATCAGAAGATTTACTGGTGTTAGTACTAAAGTATTTACCAAGAAAATCAGAAGAAAAGAGAACCGTAGATTTGAAGCTAATCCAGGTCTTAAAGTAAAAATGAGACAACATATGTTGTTGGCTATTGATACTTCAGGATCTGTAAGTGATGCTGAGTTACAAGAATTTATGAGTGAGATATATCATATTTACAAATGTGGTGTAGATATTACTGTAATTCAATGTGATACAACTATTAGATCTATTGAACCTTATAAAGGTAAGTTTGAAATGGCTGTACAAGGTAGAGGTGGGACTGAATTTGATCCTGTCCTAGAATATTTTAACGCCAACCTAAAGAAATATACAAGCCTGGTATATTTTACTGACGGAGAATGTAGTTATTCTGTAAGACCTAAAGCTAATACTCTATGGGTTTTATCAGAAAGATCTTATATGAATCCAAAGTTACCAGGTAAAGTTATTAAATTAGAATTATAAAAAAAGAGTTATGAGTCAAGTACAATTAAATGTTAATGAGTTAAAGAGTTTTATTAAACACATGGTTAAGAATAACCAACATATTCAGTCTGAAGGTAAAGTTCCTGTGGCTATAAATATTGAGGGTGATGCTGGTCTTGGTAAGACTTCAGCAATCATGCAGTTGGGTAAAGAATTGAATATGGAAGTTGTAAAGCTGAATTTATCTCAGCTGGAAGAATTAGGTGACTTAGTTGGTTTTCCTGTAAAAGAATTTCAAATACAAAATGCTGAAGGTAAAACTACCTGGATTAATGAATCTCAGATATCTGCAGCTAGTGCTAAAGGTTATAAAGTTGTTGGTAAGAGAATGTCACATGCTGCTCCTGAATGGATTCAGGGTAAAGGTGAGGGTGGTTTCTTAATTCTTGATGACTATACTCGTGCTGATGCAAGATTTATGCAAGCAACTATGGAGATCTTAGATAGACAAGAATATGTTTCTTGGAAGTTACCTAAGAACTGGCATGTTATTTTGACTACTAACCCAGATAATGGTGACTATAATGTTACCTCTCTTGATGTTGCTCAGAAGACTAGATTTATTTCTGTAGAGTTAAAGTATGATTCTGATGTATGGGCTAAGTGGGCAGAGAAAGCAAACATAGATGGTAGATGTATTAACTTTATGTTGATGCACCCAGAATTAGTAACTCAAAGAGTTAATCCAAGAGCAATTACTACTTTCTTTAATGCTATTAGTTCTATTGATAAGTTTGAAGCAGACTTGCCTTTAATTCAAATGATTGGTGAAGGTTCTGTGGGTGTAGACTTTAGTTCAATGTTTACTATGTTTATTAATAATAAACTAGATAGAATAATTAGTCCTGAAGATATCCTAACCAAAGATGAGCAGTATGTTATGAACTCTCTTACTAATGCAGTAGGTAAAGATGATGACTTCCGTGCTGATATTTCTAGTGTTATTGCAACCAGAGTAATTAACTATTCTCTTACTTTGGCTGACAAAGGAACAGTAGGTAAACCAATTATTGATAGGATAGCTAAACTTACTACAGACTGTGATGCATTTACTAATGATCTTAGATATTATATGGTTAAAGAGATTGTCAATGGTAATAAAGTTAAGTTTAGCCAATTGATGATGAATCAGGAAGTGGTGAAGATGGCTGTAAAGTAATAATTTTTAAGGGGAGTGTAAACTCCCCTTTATATTAAATAAAATCTATGAAAACATATTTGTTTATTCATGAAGCAGAAGCAGATGATAAAGAGTTAATATTAAAGGTAGAACCTTTATATTGTACTGATAGAAATGGTAATGTTTTAACTGTAAATGATAAAGATTATACTCCTACAAAAGGAGATCTACTTTATTTTCTGCCTGGTGTAAATATTCCCCGGGTAAAACTAAAAGACTTGTCTTTGCAACACGGTATTAAAACTGTAAGAGATATTAATCAAGCAACACATGTCTTTGCTGGTAAGAATACTAGAGACAAGATTACATCTAGTAAATGGTACTATACAATGGAAACTAAAGGTCTTAGAGATATTCTTGCAGATCCCGAGCTTGTAATGGATGATTATTATAAAGATAATCTTAATCAAGCTCTAGAGTTTTATACTGAAGATATAGTAATTTTACATTACCATACAGCAAATCAACTAAGAAATTCTGAATTACCATCTGTAAAAAAATATATTAGTTCTACTATTTCAAGATCTTCTAATATATTTTATTCTGTAGATGATGAGCACGTAGACTTATTTCCTACAATATGTAATTTAGATATATTTCATGAAAGTAAATTGCTAAAGCATATTAATGGTGATGATGCTGCTACTATAGATGAAACTATGTTCCTGCAAATTTCTGACATGTTCAATAGCTCAGATTCAGATAATCATATTCTTGCAATGGAAATTATGGCTAATTGTAATTATATAGATAGTTTACTCTATATTGAGATGTTATTTGAGAAGTATGCTTATAAAATGACTCAATGTCATACTAAGAACCATGTTAATTTCAAGTCTTTACTTAGTTTTCTAGGTAAGAATAAAAGTTACATGGGTACTGATGTTGATGAAGTTATGAAGTCTCTTATAGATAAAGGGGTTCTTGATATAGAAAAGGTAAATGTTATCATGAAGTATTATGGTGAGGAAATAGCTGACCGTGGAGGTAATGATTATTTTCAAGTTAAAACAATCACTCTTAATGAAGATACTTCAAAACTGCTCAATACTAACTATGTTCATGAGCTCATTCCAGATTTTATTCCTGAAGGTAGTTTTGAAATACCTGAACTACATGGAAACCTAATAGAATTAAACTCTGAAGAAGATCTATGCAGTGATTCTGCACAAGAAGAAGAACTTACTGATGAAGACATAGAAGATGCATTTACTAGAATTGAGAGAAATGAACTCAAGTCAGAGTTAATAGCATTAGAAGAGTCTACAGGGAACCCTGGAACAGAGACAAATAACAATAAAATAAAAGAAGAAGATGGAGATGGCTTTGAATGGTTCTGATGAGATGGAAAAATTCTATCAGAAGAAATTTTATTTTAGTTATAGTGGGTTGAATAAATTACTTTATTCTCCTGCTATGTTTTACAATCATTATGTGCTCAACCAGCGAGAAGACAGTACAGACCCTCACCTTGTAGGAGGTAGGGTCTTGCACTGCCTTTTATTTGAACCTGAAAAATATGATGATTACTTTATATCACTACCAGGTAAACTACCTAGTGATAACCCTAGAAAAATTATTGATAATATTTTCAGAATTCATCTCGGATATGAAAATAATTCATTAACTTTAGAAGACTACTCACAAGATATACTCACACATCTACTCACAGCAAATCTTTATCAGAATCTTAAAACAGATCAGCAAAGACTTGACAAGATGCTTACTGATGAACACAAAGAGTATTTTGAATTTCTCAAACAAAGTCTAGACAAAACAATAGTGGATCAACCTACTTTGGATGGCTGCAAAGCACAGGTAGAGATACTAAAGAATAATAAAGACATTAGATCTTTATTACAACTAGACAAGTCTGAGGAAGACACACACATTGAGACCTATAATGAGTTGCATATTAGGGTTGATCATGACAAATTACCTTTTGGTTTACACGGAGTACTTGACAATGTTGTTGTTGACAATGAGGCAAAGATAATTTTTATCAATGACCTCAAAACAACTGGTAAGTCTGTACAAGATTTTCCTGAATCTGTTGAATACTACAAGTATTGGATACAAGCAGTTATCTATACTATTCTAGCTTCAGACAAATTCTTAAAAGACAAACCAGATGTAGGGCTTTGGCAAGTTCAAGTAACCTTTATTGTAATTGACAAATACAATTTAGTGTATCCTTTCCAAGTCTCTACAGAAACAATGAGTCAATGGAAAAGTAACTTCAGATCTGTATTAGAAATAGCAAAATGGCACTATGTACAGAAAAGTTATGACTTACCATATGACCTAGCAGTTGGTAATGTAAAATTGTAAATTATGGCAATTAATGCGCTTTATGTAAAGTATTTTCAGAAGTCTAAGATATTTATATATCCACTCTTAGACATTAAAAGAGGGTCACCAGTATTACCTTTAGAAACTTATGTAAGTTGGGGTAATAGTTATAAACCCGAGGATATGAAATTAATATGTGTTTATCCAACTAGATTAGATAGTGTGTATATTCAGTTTGAAAAGAATGTGTTATTAACACATAACAGAATATCTGACTATATTAAAATAGATAATGAAAACACTGTTGTTACATTTGACTTTTCTGATTTAAGTGATGATTGGAACTATTTTCTTCAAGGAAGATATAGTATGTTAAAAGATAAAACAAAGCGCATGATTTTAAACTACTTTGATAAGTCAAGTAGTAGCTATACATATGTAAATAGCTATCTTTATCCAGAGAAATTTTTCTATAAATATGCTGAATTATTAGATGTAAATATATCTTTATTAGAATCTGTAGGTGAGTTATGTAATAAACCTAATTTTGAGAAAGAGAATCTAACAATTGAGGTAACAAATTTGGAAAATATAAATATTCTGGATTAATTTGTAATAATTTTAAAACCAACAAAAAATGAATGAATCAATGATGCTTGTCCAAGCAACTTGGCAAGACAAACAAACTTTTAGAATGATCCCTATTAATGAAAATTGCCCTTATGTAGAGTGCATTTTTGATCCAGGAACAAAAGTTTTTGTAATTATCTCTAAAATTAAAAAAACTACATTACACATGCTTCCTAAATTAGATGAGTATGGTCAAGCTATCACAGGTACAAAAGGTATGAAACAAGAAAGACACAAAGTAGAAGTGTTTCAAGAGTTTTATATTGAAGACCTTTCTGCAACAGAAGAATTAATCAAAACTTTTGCAATTAATGCTAAAAAGTTTGATTATAAGAAGTTTATGGCCGAGCAAGCATAAACATTTACAGTTAGTTTAAAGAGAGGGTGGGTACCAAACACCCTCTTTTTTATTTATTAAAATGGGGGAACAGCTTAACTGAACTAATCTTATGAAAACACATTGGGTACATGACTATGAAACAATGGCTAATTTATTTGTAGCCGTGTTTGAAGATGTAAAATCTAAAGACAGAAAAATATTTATCTGTCACAAAGCAAAAAATGATATA
>Ga0194123_10003682_pt1 | contig 18128 bp, 27 predicted proteins | sample TA2MahsurfametaG_5_FD_155479 | JGI IMG/M metagenome (GOLD analysis project Ga0194123, IMG submission 155479) | Freshwater microbial communities from Lake Tanganyika, Tanzania - TA2015023 Mahale A surface | ecosystem: Environmental > Aquatic > Freshwater > Lake | place: Tanzania: Lake Tanganyika... | reverse complement strand
CCATTTCCTTTGCAGGAATGTACAGAGTGGGGGAGAACGGCACACGGATGTGCTGTCGCTGCCCGTTCCTCCATCCACGGTACAGGATGTTTCCACCACGAATGTCAACAGAAGTGTAGAAGTCCATTAGGTTTTTGTCATCTCTTCTATGCGTATTAGCGACCTATTGAAATAGTCAACATCAAGTTCACAACCAACAAAGTTTCTCTTGGTGTTGATTGCAGAGATAGCAGTTGAACCACTACCACTGAAACAGTCTAGCACAGTTTCTCCCTCTTTGGTATAGGCAAGAATCAATCTTTCCAAAAGAAGTAATGGCTTCTGCGTGGGATGCCAGTTCACATATTCCTTGCTCATAGTGTGGTTATTTTTTTCCCACACATCTGTTGGTATTTTTCCAAGTGGATTGTTGGCAGCAGTTTTGCGAACATTTGTCTTTACTTTATAGGGAATGCGAACAGCATCCGCATCAAAGAAAAAGTCTGTTCCCTTGCTGTAAACAAGCAAGTCTTCGTGCTTACGCGCAAAGGTCTTATTGCTTCTACCTCCCCAATCGTAATGCCAAATAATCCAGTTTTGATACTGCATCTGAAGGGCATTCAGTACTTGAAGTTTGTATTTTACAAAGGTGTCGGTCTTTGTGGTTCCCCACACGCAGAAACAGCGATTGGGTTTTAGAACTCTAAAACATTCTTTGCTCCACTCGAAGCACCAATCAAGATAGTGATTTTCTGATTGCCATTGATTGTCCCAATGGTTTCCGACTATCTCAAAGTAAGGAGGATCAACAAGAATCATATCCACAGAATTATCGGGCAGTCCCGACAAAAACTGTAGACAGTCTTGATTATGGAGTTGGAGATTACCGCTCAACAATGGCAATCCAATCTTGATGAACCATGTCTTTTCCGTCATATCCTTGTCCACGATTCTGTGTTCGATCCCATAGGACACGATCACCAACACGAATGTCTTCTGTTAATTTATCACCGATTCCAACAACCGTACCCCAAATGTATTGAGAACGGATTATTTCATTGTAGATGATGCCTGATTCAGTTTTAGTTTGACCACCAAGGTGCGATTGCACCCAAATCCATTTTCCAATTGACTTGAACTTGCTCATTCAAAAATCTCCTCTAGGGTTTGTGGAACGGCTTCCCGTATCCGCTCCTCTGCAATTTTCACATACTCGGGATTGAGTTCAGTCCCGATGTAGTTCCGTCCGTTCTTTAGTGCCACCACCGCCGTAGTGCCGCTGCCCGTGAACGGATCAAACACTGTGCCGTCCTGTGGGCATCCTGCCAGCACACACGGCAGGATGAGGTCTTCGGGGTACACCGCGAAGTGTGCGCCCTTGTAGCCCTTCGCGTTCACCGTCCACACAGACCGCTTGTTTTTGCCGCCCTCACCAAATGCTCTGAAACTCCCTGTAGTATTTCCTCTGCCCTTGACAGGAGCCTCAATGCTTCCGCCGTTTTTGCTGTCTTTGCCTTTACGCATCTCACCAACATGGCTCCACTTGTGAGGTTCCTTGATGGCATTGTGATCGTAGTAGTAGTGTGCCTTTTTAGACAACAGGAAGATGTATTCGTGGGCTTTGGTGCAACGATCTTCCACGCTTTCAGGCATGGGGTTTGGCTTGTGCCAAATAATATCTTGACGCAGATACCAACCATCCGCTTGCAGGGCAAAAGCGACGCGCCACGGGATGCCGACAAGGTCTTTGGGCTTGAGTCCGGGCGGGTTAGTTGTCGGCGGTCGCCATTTTTCCAAACCGTCATAACTGGATTGGTGCGCGCTGCTCCCGCTAATTATTTCCCTTTGCATACCCTTGCCCCTGTTCTGACCGCCATAGTTTCCCCACGATCCCGCATACGAATCCCCAAGATTCAGCCACAGCGTCCCGTCATCCCGCAGCACCCGCCGCACTTCACGGAACACTTCCACCATGCGAGCGACATACGCCTCGGGCGTTTGCTCAAGTCCGATCTGTTCGCCGTGACCGTAATCGCGCAAGCCCCAGTACGGTGGCGAAGTCACGCAGCAATGAACCGACGCATCGGGCAGCGTCCTCATGCCCGTAATGCAGTCACCGAGAATGATCTTGTGTGTGTTCACTCCATCACTCCTTCCAAGGTCGCAGGAACATTCTCTGCGATTCGATCTTCTGCAATTTTAACATATTCGGGATTTAATTCAGTCCCGATGTAGTTCCGTCCGTTCTTTAGTGCCACCACAGCAGTCGTGCCACTGCCAGTGAACGGGTCAAACACCGTACCGTTCTTTGGGCATCCTGCCAGCACACACGGCAGGATCAAGTTTTCAGGGTACACTGCAAAATGTGCGCCACGAAACGGTTTTGTGGTCACCGTCCATACAGATCGGCGGTTGCGACCATATCTTGCAGCATCTTCATTTGTTCTATCCCCAATGTCTTTCATCACACCGCCGATTTTGTGAATACCACGACCTTTAAGATTGCCGCCGACATTCGCCCAGTTCCGAGTTGTCTGTTCCTTTATCGCCTCCGCGTCGTAGTAGTACCGCGCCGACTTCGCCATCAGGAAGATGTATTCGTGCGCCTTTGTGCAGCGATCCGTCACGCTCTCTGGCATGGGATTAGGCTTGCTCCAAATAATGTCCTGACGGAGATACCAACCGTCTGCTTGCAGGGCAAGAGCAACTCGCCACGGAATACCAATCAAGTCCTTTGTCTTCAACCCCTTCTGATCCTTGCGATTGGGAGGCACAAAGTCTGAAGGCATTCCACGCTGACCGCCCTGAGTCTGCGGTGGTGGGGAGCAGTTCTTTGCGCTCATGTACGAGTCTCCAAGGTTTAACCATAGTGTGCCGTCATCACGCAGAATGCGCCGAACTTCCCTGAATACTTCAACCATCTTCTGTACATAGCCGTCAACGGTGTCTTCCTGACCAATCTGAGAGTCTGTGCGTTTAGCTCCGCACTTCTTGCACAGGTGTTGGTGCTTTATACCCTTGCCTATCTCTTCGTCATGCACCCGTGTGCGTGTACTGCCGTCCATTCGCTCACCCACGACTATCATGGACTTTTTCTGCCTCATGCGTTCTGCCATAGCAGTCTCGTCAATGTGATCGCAGTCGGAGTCACCGCCCTCCCATGTTCCCGTTCCGTAATCTCGGAGTCCAAAATACGGCGGGGATGTAATGCAAGTGTGAACGCAGCAGTCTGGCAGCGTCTTCATGCCCGTAATGCAGTCACCGAGAATGATCTTGTGTGTGTTCATTGCATTGCCTCTTCAAGTGTCACGGGAACTTCAGCCTTGATCCGATCCTCCGCGAGTTGCGCGTAGTCCGAATTGAGTTCACATCCTATAAAGTTTCTGCGATTTGTCAAGGCTGCAATCGCAGTTGTTCCGCTACCAGTAAACGGATCAAGCACCGTGCCACCCACGGGACAGCCCGCAAGCACACACGGCGTTATGAGTTCTTCAGGGTACACCGCAAAGTGTGCGCCCTTGTATCCCCGTGTGGTCACAGTCCACACCGACCGCTTGTTCTTCATTGGATTATTTTCCCACGCCTTGCCCTTCAGTCCATGGTGCTTTAGTTTGGGATCAGTTGTTCCGTCCCGCATTTCAGAGCGGTCACGGGTTCCCCAATTACGAGCGGGTTCCTTTACGGCTTCGTGATCGTAGTAGTAGTGGGGTTTCTTGGATATCAGGAAGATGTATTCGTGTGCCTTCGTGCATCGGTCGGTCACGCTCTCTGGCATCGGGTTCGGCTTGTGCCAGATGATGTCCTGCCGCAGATACCAACCGTCCGCTTGCAGGGCAAAAGCGACGCGCCACGGGATGCCGACAAGGTCTTTTTGCTTGAGTCCGGGCGGGTTAGTTGTCGGCGGTCGCCATTTTTCCAAACCGTCATAACTGGATTGGTGCGCGCTGCTCCCGCTAATTATTTCCCTTTGCGTACCCTTGCCCCTGTTCTGACCGCCATAGTTTCCCCACGATCCCGCATACGAATCCCCAAGATTCAGCCACAGCGTCCCGTCATCCCGCAGCACCCGCCGCACTTCACGGAACACATCGACCATCTTGGCGACATACGCCTCGGGCGTTTGCTCAAGTCCGATCTGTTCGCCGTGACCGTAATCACGCAAGCCCCAGTACGGTGGCGAAGTCACACAAGTATTCACAGACTGATCGCCAAGAGACTTCATCCCTGCAATACAGTCACCGAGAATGATGCGGTGTGTGTTCATCACTTGTTTCCGTACAGAGTGCCGCGCTCAAAGAAGCGTTCCTCGCACCCTGCGAACCCAAAGCACTCATGGGCAAACTGCTTAATGATGTTCGGATCAAACTCCTTGCACGAATACACATCAAGGGTAATAAAGTGGGTGGGTTCAATGGAGTGAATCTGAATTCCGCTTTCAATGAGTGGAACCCATCCGCTGACACCCGCCTTTTCGGGGTAGATTTCCGCACCGTCCTTGTTTCGGGGACCGTGGATCACCACTGGTGGAGCCATGCGGGTCATGCCAATGCGAGCAACCAACTGCTCAAGAAAGCGGTAGGTGAGTTCCATGTCGTCTGCCACTCCTGCGCGGCAACCGTACATATCAATGAAATAAGAGTATCCAAATGGGGTGTTCACTTGTTCATCTCCTTTATAATCTTTTTCCAATACTTTGTGGTGTTGTCCCACGCCTTACGATCCTTCTCCTTGATGCTGTGTTCCTTACTCAAGATACCACAGCCGCCGTTGTGAATACGCGCCAACTGCTCAAGAGTTGCGCCCTTTGGAGCGTAACGTGCCCAGTACGCACGAATCACCTTTTCAGAGTACGCCTTGTCCATACAGTCCGTGTACGAACCGCCAATGGTCTTGTTGAATTCCACGGCATCTCTCCAATACGATTCCCAAATTTGGTAGGGTCCGATGGCTTTGCCACCGTCACCCACAAGGGTCTTGCCCCGACTAGACTCCACGGTGTACATCGCGTCAAGTAGACCAGTAGTGTCCGTAGTAGGGGGAACGCAGATAAGAAACAGTGAGAAAATCACACCAAGCATGGGGAGTGTACCTTTCTGTACTCAAGTAGGGCCAAGTCTTTGGCTTTTGCTTCAATCATCACATCGTACTGCACTGTATCCGACAGGGCAGGAATCTTCTCCCGAATGTAGTCCGAGTGGGCTTGTGGTCGTGCGTTGTGCTTGGACTCCGAGTAGTGAACCTTCGGAATCTCGCAGAACCCGTCCCATGTACTGAATGCCATATCAGCAGCATCGCGCAGAGACTCCTGTTGGCAGAAACGGTGGTGGTGAACATCCAACACCAGTTTGATCGTGCAGTGTTTTGCTACCATCTTGAATAGTTCCGTCATGCTCCACATTGTGGGCTTGTCATCGTTCTCAAGGGTGAGCCGCCGCTTGATGGACGGGGACAGCGCATGGAATGATTTCAGGAATCGTCCTGCGGTGGAGTGCTTATCGCCGTATACGCCACCCATGTGGATATTGATAGCAAACTCGTCACTGTAGCCCAACAGGTCAGCAATGAGTGAGTGCATTTCCAAGCACTGCACACTCTTTGCCACTGTGTGAGGATCAGGCGAGGCAAGGCAAGTGTACGGACCAGGATGGCACGACAGGCGCATACCGTGTGCCTGTGCATACGCACCTGCATCCGCGAGTGACTTGCGGATGGCTGCTTCGTGCTGTGGGTGCATATCACTAATGCGATACGCAAGTGTGGGGTGATCCATGAACGGAAACATACCGCTGCCGATGCGAAAAAACTTGATGTCGTTCGCAACATTCCATTGCAGTATGGGTAACAGATCGGCAGAGTTCCGCACACCGAGTTCTCCCACCCTCTCCATAGAAAACCTATCCATACGCAAGGTACGATCAGTAAAGTATCTGTCCTTTGCTTTACGGCCTTCACACAGCGACAAATTTTGACAGGCGTAGCCTAGATGACGAATCATGCTCACACTTTACCATTTTTATTATTTAAATCAACTACTTTTTCAACATTTAATTGATTTTTTTCACTTTTTAAGTCGTAATAGTACGAATCGTCATCCCCATCAATCAACCAACGGTCGCTGGTTGCCTCGCACCTGAAAACTTTATTGTCAACTTTGAAGTCGGGGTTTGTGGGAAACGGTTTAGTAACAAACGACATATGCTTCCAATAAATTCTGTTGTTTGGTTGTAGTGTGTAGCAGCCGTTGTCCAACCATATAAGGTGTAGACTCTTGTACTGTGTTGGTTCATCACTGTACGGATTGCCGTACCAATCAAAAGTCATCATGTACTCGCCCCACAGTTCTTGTTTGTCCTTTAAAACTATTTTAGTTCTTGCCGCTTTCAAGTAATCGTAGGCAACAACCGTGCAGTTCACAGAGAAGCAATCCCACAACTGCAAGTAGTCCAACGGCAATTGTGGTGCAGTTTCTTTGTGGCACAGCATATGAATAGGAACTCTGCTTCGGACAAGTCCGTCATCCGTTAGAACATGAAACAGCAGTGCTTTATCAGGATTTGATTGGGCAGCAAACACAGTAACATTCACAAATTCACCAATCTTAGCCTTATGTTGGTACATATGCTCTTTTCTCATGTAGCAGTAAAAATGTGGTATGTTTATGTTTAACATAGTGATCATTAACTAGACTTGGACTCTTTTTCCTTCAGATATGCCGCGAGTAGAACCATGTAGTTTATCACATCCACACAGGTGTCCTTGAAAGACTCGTCCTTGATGTGCATTTTTCCTGAACGGATAAAAGACGACAGGCGACTCATTTTGTCCGTGAGACGAACCATGAACCCTTGTTCAGTCTTACATATACCCATTGCTTCCACACGGGTAAAATTAGCAAACGGCTCAAGTCCTTCGTTTCCTGCGTAGTCACGATTTTTTAGACTCATAAGAGAACGTGCTTCTTTTGTTATATCTTCGTGAAATTGTAGTAGTTCATCGCGTGTCATTTCAAACTCCTCCTGTGTTTTTGTCTAGTGAATACAGTCCTGTGCTTCCAAATCCGCCTGTACGCTGCGTTTTCTTCAGTGGGGGATTGGCAATTTTTATTAGGTCTACAGGTTGATTGCGTACAAGTTCTGCTTGGCAGATTCGCGCTCCATATGGAATGAACACCAAAGACGAACTGTGTGTGGACACCATCACCATTAGTTCATCGGTGTAGTCCGAGTCAATCACGCCTTCGGCATTGGATAGCACGAACCCTTCCTTTAGTGCCATGCCGCTTCGTGCATGGAGGCGCACAGAGTAGCCTTCGGGAATATCCAAGACTAGACCCGTGGGAACAAGAAAACGCCAACCTGGTGGCACATTTAGTACTCCGTTTACGGGATAGATTTCAGCCTTTATGTTCTGAGGACCGTAGGCAGTCACGGACTTGTACGCGCCCCAATCAGAATTAGAGTTTTTGGGATCGGAATGGAAACGAGCGCAAAGGTCAAAACACGCAGAACCGTCTGTTGCGAATTTCGGGGGTTCTGCGCCTGTATCGGGAATGCAATAGAAACCAAGTGTGGGTGTATTCATAATAAAGTCTTGTTATACCAAGAATCATAACACAGGAATTGCTAAAGTCAATCCTGTTGGTTTAAAATCACAGTATTATTATTTTTTATAATCTGTACACCGTAATGCAGATCGTGTTTTAAAACCAGTGCGTGTTTATTGTTAAATAATTTTACTCCACCCTCTTTTGGTTTTACTGTGAAATTATAATAGCGAATCACAAGCAAGCCTTTGGTTTGTTTAGGATTTACTTTGTGATTGATTTGTTTGATTTTTAATTTCATCTGGTGTTTTTAGGAGACACCACAAACTGACCCTGCATGAGTTCTTCTGTGGTGACACCTTTTGTAATATCCAAAGAGTATTTCCACGACCCTGTACGAACGTATCCCATTGTGGTGGCATCAGCGGTAATAAGAATTCCGCCCGTAAAAACTCCACCCGTTTCTCCCGTGTTTAAAAATATACCGCCACTTCCACTAATACCAGAGGTTGCACTGAATTCTCCTGTTAAACCACCACCGGTAACCCCTGAAGTAGTAATCATTAAGTACAGTTTAGACGAGTCATTATTTGGACGCACATGAAACCGAGCAGTGTATCCTGTTAAATTAATAGGATTTTTTTGGTTGTCGTAATACTCTACATGAAAATTTAAAGTAGAGTGCTGCTGTGCATTAATGTCGTAATACGCTGATGCCATTTATTTTCTCTCTCGCTTCTTAAATGTTTTCCTGTTTACAGTACTAGTATTTAGCAAAGAAGCAGTTTGTGTAGGAGTCACTGTGTGTAAGGGTACAGAAATTCCAGACTGTTTTTGTGCTGCTTGAATTTTTTCAATTTGCTCTGTGTAAGCAGCATGGTTTTTTTGATTTCTTTCTACTTCACTTGGTGGTAAACGGTTTTGCTTTAAAAGTATTTCACACGCAGCGTGTCCGTTTTTGTAGTCGTGAGTGTAAAAAGCAGTGGCAGCAAGTTCGTCCAGTGCCATCCATCTGTACACATTGGTGTCTATAAACAAAATGTCGTGTTGTGGATACGGAATCTGCGATGCTTCTTTTGCAAACAGATACGCAGCTCGTGGACGACCGTTCATACGCAAAAATCGTGCAACAGCGTGAAGTGGTTCTGCACGGCACGGACGGTAATCGTACGAGTCTAGAAATTTTTGCTGAACCACAGGCCAAGGAGACTCTTTGGAAATTTCACACAGTGCCACACGGAACAGAGAGTAATAGCACTCCTCTTCCCATCCACCCATCTCTACCCGTTTATAGTACGCTTGAATTGCTTTGTCCCATTGCTGAGAATCAAAATACGACTGTGCCAAATAGAACTGATAGCGAGTGTTGGTTGGATCTTTCTTGAGTTCTTCTTCAAGCAGAATAGCGTCCTTGGAGTATTTTTCAACAGGTGTAACTCCGCCGTTTCGCTCTTGACCAAGAGTGCGTGCTTCAAGAAAATAGTTGCCTTCAATTTTTTCTTGTCGAAGTGGTTGTTTTTCACAGTGGGCGTACTCGTGAAGCACACCAACGTACTTCCATCCAATTCCTGTCTTAAAGATTTGATTGCGCCACCATACACACCCTTCTCGACCACACTTAATGGCGTACGCATCGGCATTTAGATTTTTGCCGTTTGGATATTTAAACTCTCCAACCACACGGTCGTCTGCATCAATCATCCACGCGTAATCGCCTTTACCAGCACATAAATCAAGTGCTTCGCTACGGTTATGACCAAAAGCTACCCACGGACGCTCATGGAGTTCGCCAGGAATGCCCTTTTCCTCAAAGTATTTTCGAATGTACTCTTGTGTACCGTCTGTGGAACCTGTGTCCACAATTACCCAGTAGTCAATGTGAGGATGAATAGAGTCCAAGCACTCATGCAAAATTTTAGTTTCGTTCTTGACAATCATAGAAAGACATACTGTAGCCATGTTCACGATCTCCTTGTATAGTTATTTATACTGAGCAATCCAGTCTTCAAGACAAACTTGTGGAGTCCATCCAAGATGTGTTTTTGCTTTTGATGCGTTTGCAAGAGTAATCCGCGATTCTCCAAGACGGGGTGGAATATTAACAGTTTCGCCCCCCATGAGTGCAGCAATCTCATTCACCGAATAATTTACTCCTGTTCCAATATTGTAAATCTGTCCCCACTCCCATCCCCGATGGATTGTACACGATTCAATGTCAGTAATATCGTAATCAGGAGCAGTAAACTGTGATGCCCTAATGTTCGCTTCCACCACATCACTCACATGGGTAAAGTCACGCCTCTGATCTCCGTCACCCACAATGGTCATGGGTTCTCCTGCTGCGCGTTGGCGCAAGAAAATACCTATGACAGGTGCGTATTGACCCCGCAGGGATTGACGCTCTCCGTACACATTGAAATAGCGGAAAACGATTGTCTCCAAACCGTATAGTTTGGAGTACATTTTACACAATTCTTCGCCGCTAGTTTTTGTGACCGAATACGGATTCAGGCAATCGTTGGGCATGGTTTCAACCAGTGGAGAAGTATTCTTTAATCCGTAAGCCGACGAAGTGGACGAGTAGATTACCCGCTTCACACCACAAACACGAGCACATTGCAGCACACTTGCAGTACCAAGCACATTTGCTTCCACTGCTTTTAGAGGATTTTCAATGCACGATTGAATTCTCGCTTCAGCAGCAAGATGAAACACTGTGTCCACTCCCTCGTACAGTTTGCGAACCATAGTGTAATCATTGATGTCATACTTGTAGTTGCGTGCTGCGGGATTCCAATAGAACTGGTCGTGAGCGTCCGAAGATTCGTTGTCTATAACAACAACTTCGTGACCTTCTGCAATCAGTCGATCAACAAGGTTCGATCCAATAAAACCTGCCCCACCTGTAACTAGTGCTTTCATACTATTAACAGTTTTTGTGTTGGAATATATTCAAACTAATATTTTCATCATATGTCTATCAAAAACTTCTTTGTCTTTTGAATACATTTCTGAATTTTCATTTCTAGCGTGTAATTCGTCCCATGGTGCTGAAGTCCACACGTGCTTAATTAAACAAATCTCAGATATAGCAAATTTTTGCATTTTTTTCAATACTACTGTTTGTTCGGTATCAGCATATAACGAAGTATATTCTGGATGATATATGTACCCGAATTGTTTGTACAATGGCCAACCCATAACACATAATGTCATTAAGTCATCATTTCGAAGACCATCATTAAATTTTATAGCTCCATCAAAATCAGGAAATACTTGTTCAAATCCTTGAAAGATTATATCATCATAATTTTTTATTTGAGGGATCATGTCATCAGACGCTAAAAGTAATACATCTGCTTCTTCTCCATCAAGATCTGCGTTTACTGCTTCTATCTTTGTTTTTGAATGACCGTAATTGTATTTGATATTAATGGGCAACGAATTTAACCATTCTTTAATTTCTTGTGTATTCATTGTTGAATCGTCTTCATCCATACTTACAACAAACCTTACATCATGTTTTCCTGATAACATATCAATGTAAAGTTGCAAAACTTTCTTAAATTTTTCTGGACGATTTCTTGTTGGAAATTTTATTAGTAGTTTTTTCATTTCAATATCCTCTAAATTTTTATAATCTCAAATAATTCATTATCAACCAATACTAGGATTGAAAACGATCTCTAATATCTAGGTCTGCTACAGAAATACATTCTTGTTTGTTTTGAAATCTTACTTTTTCATTAATCCAAGCGTATGTTTTTTCTATACCTTCTAGCAGAGACTGAGTTGGTTGCCATCCGATATTTTTATAGTATAATTTATTATCAGAATTTCTACCACGAACCCCCATGGGGCCTGAAATATTGTTTATTGAAATATTTTTTCTGGATACCTCAATAATCATTTTAGCTAAATCATTAATAGAAATCATTTCTTCTGATCCTATGTTAACCGGACCAACAAAGTTAGAATTCATTAAACGTCTGGTTGCTTCTATACATTCGTCGATATAAAGGAAAGAACGAGTTTGTTTACCGTCTCCCCATACATCAATATGAGAACCAGATTCTGCTTGAGCCACTTTACGGCAAAGTGCTGCTGGGGCTTTTTCTTTTCCGCCATCCCAAGTTCCTTCTGGACCAAAGATATTGTGATATCTAGCAACTCTAACATTCATATTATAGTTTCGTCCAAAAGCAAGATACAAACGTTCGCTGAATAATTTTTCCCAGCCGTATTCGCTATCTGGTGCTGCGGGATATGCTGAGTCCTCAGAGCATTTAGGATTATCAGGATCTTCTTGATTATATGCAGGATACATACAAGCAGATGAAGAGTAAAAAACCTTTTCTACTCTGTTCGCCAAACAACGTTCAACAATATTTAGATTAATAAGAGCAGAATTGTGCATAATATTTGCATCATTTTCGCCAGTAAAGATGTATCCAGCACCACCCATATCAGCAGCTAGTTGATACACTTCATCAAATTTTTGGTCAAATACAAAGTCACATAGACTCTGTGATCTCAAATCTCCTTGAACAAAATCGTCTGCGTGTGTTTCAGAGTATTCTGGATACTTTAGGTCTACCACTCTTACCCAATATCCTTCACGCTTTAGACGCTTTACTAGATGAGAACCAATAAATCCACCGCCACCAAGAACCAATGCTTTTTTCATAGTATTTCTTTCTTATAAATCAACAAATCAACCAAAACACGCACAGTATGTATCATACGCAGCCTGAACCTCTGCGGATAGGAAATACTCTCCACGAATAAGAGCATCAGTATTACGATACCCTATAATTTCCTTCTCAATATTCGATCCAATGAAACCCGCTCCACCTGTTACTAGTGCTTTCATTTTCAACCTACCTTATCATAGTTATTTTGTTTGTTTACGCATTCCCAATCAACACCAGGAGGCATAAGTCCTTCATGGACATGGCAAGAAACACCAAGCATGGGTTGGTGTATGCGTATTCCGTCTTGAAAATACATATGGCGAAACATGATTCTATCATAAATTCCGTAGTGAAGGGCATACGGTAAAATTTTAGCCATCATTTCATTAGATGCTGCCCAAGTGCATGTTGTGCTTTCCGCAGTTCTCCAATGCTTCCCTTCGTGAAAATAGATGTAATCCCTTCCAGAAGTAACATCATCATCTCTAGTATATCTGTCCATGCAATCATAGCCCGTAACAAACCCAAACCGCTTTACACCAAGATAGATGCAATCTAGTGCATCATTGGTGTGCAAGTAATCATCTTCTACCATGTATACATCATGTCCAAATGGCTGAACATTTTTCTGATAGTACTGTATCTGATTTGTTTTGGATTCATGATTAGAAGACCCTTCATGAGAAACTTTATGAAAAACTATCTCGTATCCTTTGTCAGAAATAAATGAATATAGAGAAGACGGCATATCACCACCGTCTTTGCTCTCCTGCATCAACACAGTAAACTTCATGTCATTCTTAAAACGAGAGTTTACGTAACTGTTATGAATGGAGTTGAAGCAATTAATTTTGGAAAACCAATGTGGTCTTCCTTCTCTTGTAGGGGGAAACTCTAACTCTTTATTACAGCATCGGTATAGTATGTGCATCATATTTAACAGTTCTCCGCAAAAAACTTTGAATTCAGGTCGTCTTTGTTTTTCTTGAATGAGTTCGCCAATGGTTGAAAACCCATATCTAAAACTAGATACAGACTATCGTGACCGCAGGCTATGCAATCATTTTTACGATAACATTTGTCTTGGCTCATAGTTCTACCCATTCAGGATTCTCAAGATACCAATTCGTTACTTGCTTTATTCTATCGGATATTGATATCTGTGGTTCCCAACCAAAAGAACGCATAAGGTCACCACTCAAAGAATAACGTAGATCATGTCCAGGACGAGTGCTGTGAAAATCTACCATGTTATACTTAAGTTCCTTACCTTGAGCATCAGCAATCATTTTTGCCAAAGTAAGATTATCAATTTCTTCTTTCCCAACAATATTGAATTTAGAACATTTTGCGCCACCGTAATCTTTTTCGGTTTTCAAATCCTTATCAAGAATCAAGTGAACTGCTTGAGCAACATCATTTGCGTGAATGTAAAATCTACTGCCAGCCTCTGTCTTTTGAGGATTGGAGTGAATAGTAACAACTTCTCCGTTTCTAACCTTCCTGATACACAGAGGAATGAACTTTTCTGGTGTTTGACGCTCACCAAAAACATTCATTGTGTGTGTGATCTTCATTGGCATTCTATATGTGTTTTCATAAGCGACACACAGTTCTTCTGCTGCTGCCTTTGACGCAGAATACGGATTGGTAGAGTTGTACCGATCCCTTTCCTTGTAATCCACACCCTTTGGTGCAGCACCAAAAACTTCATCCGTGCCGAAGTACAAAAACTTTTCTAGGTGATCTTGTTTTCTAGCGTATTCGAGCAGATTGGCTGTTCCAATGATGTTGTCTTGAATGAATTCCATTGGATAAGTTATGGAACGGTCAACATGAGAAGCCGCTGCCAAATGAATAATCGTATCACACTTTCCAATGAAATTGCAGGTAAGCGGATTTAGTTCTGCTCTAAGGTCATGGAACACGACCTTGATTCTATTTTTGTGTTGAGGCTGTGTTTTCAATATGTCACTGATTCTGTTAAGATTTCCAGAATAGTCTAGTCGGTCAAGAGTGACAATTTCACAATCTGTGTTTTGAATCAAAAAATCAATCATGTGGTGTCCGATGAATCCAGCACCACCAGTAACTAATACTCTATTCATATTCAATTTCCTTTCTTGTAAACAAGGAGAAGATCATCTGGTTCAACAATTGAATCAGCATACAAACGATTGTAAATATCTATAAGACTCATATCATGTCCTCGCATATGGTTTCTGAAGAAAAGATGTTATCATAAAAGTAATCTCCTAGTGTCGGAGCATTTTGTATCCCGTATCCTTTTGCTATGGGGTTTCCACTACCTATCCAAAACTCCCTGTCAAATCTAGAATCGGTATCTAAAAGTTGATGATTGACTTTTTGACTGATGTATTTTGAATTTGCCCACCAAAAGTTTCCAGAAAAATGTGATGGGTAGTTGCTGTTAGCATTAGCCCAAAGAGGTCCAACACAATCATGGGTTTCTAGATCGTTAACACAAGTTTTCCACTTGTGAAGACAGAAATACTCCATGTACAATCTCCAACAGTTGACAGATGGTTTATTCTTTGTAACGCCCTTTGTATGTAGGTACAAAATTTTAGCATCATCATGCTCTAGACAGAAGTCTCGGATCATTTGAATCGTTCCCTTTTCTTCTGTCCACAAGTCTGACTGATGATAATTAACCTTTGCTTTTTTTGGCAATCCTTGTATCGGCAGATTTCCGCTTACTCCTACATTGAAAGTCGCACAAGCATTCAAGACTCCACTTATCTGTAGAGCATGAAGTTGTTCCTGCACTATAAACTCCCAATTGTTTATCTGTCCGATGTGATAAAAAATATGAATCTTGCTCATGTCACCTCATTGGATAAAAATTACGATGAACGAAATGATGTGGACGATCATCTTTTGTATGTACAAAGTAATAATGATAACAGTTGGGGTGGAACCACTGATCATCAATCATCATTCGTGAGTAATCTACATCTATTTTTGGTGCTCCTGTTATCTTAAATCCAAATTTATTACAGTAAACCCCGTATATGTTGTCTTCGTATCCTGCGGTATCAATTTGCGTCTGTATCATATCTCGGCAATGTTGATTGAAAAGTTCGGTCACATCTTTTGAAAATGTGGTGCACGAACCACTTGCATACCAATAATTTTCGTGAAATCCAGCAGGTCCAAAAACTAAACCGTTTTTTGGGAGTACTTGCAGATACTGATCCAACAAATTTAAATTTACATAACTGCCAGTGTTTGGGCGAACCAAATAATTCCATGTGTAGTACTTGGTCATCGCTTTCATGGCGAGAGACAATTTAATCAACCCATGAGCAATACCATCAGGAACATCAACAAATATTGTTCGTGTATCGTGATCCACCGTTACCACTGAATTCATCATCTCATCTACACTTTTCGACCTCATATAATCTTTCCACTTGGGTGTAGCCGCAAATGGATTAGGTGATTGAGAATTTATGTTTTGCATTCTTATATCGTATGCACATGGATCGGTGTTTGCTCTTACAAAATACACCTTTGTGTCTTCTGGATAGTATAATGGATTTGCCCAAGTTTCTCGGCAAGCAATTTCTTGCCTGTCCCATTTATAGTTTCCTCCAGCCAAAACCAACACCAGTTTATTGATGTGATTTTTTGGATGTTCGTTTTCACTATGTTGTGCTGTTGGTGCGTTCATAATTTATCTCCACATAGTTATCATTTCTTGTTGGTATTACTACTGTTTTCATCGTGATTCTCTATATTTGATAAAATTCCATTGCTGTTTTCTAGAAAAAATAACACCATCATTTTTAACATCGTGAAAATTCAAATTTTTATTTATTCCAAAAAACGATTCTACTATATGTGCAAAAGAAGAATCTATGCAATGAACTTCTTGTGCTCGTTCAACCATACCTAACCAAGAAAAAACTCCAAAACCATCAACAGGAGAAACATTGATTATTGGCAAATCAGTACCAAGTTTCAAATTAAATTTTCCAACACTAGACACATTATGCACCAGTGCAAACCGTTCTGGTGGATTTATGGTCTGTACTAGTTTCTCTTCTTCTTGTTTGTTTCTTTCATAATAAAAAGAATCCCATCGTTCATTGAACGGGATTCCAACAGAATCGTAAAGAGAAACTGCCCAATCTATTATTCGGCACTTTTCAAACCCTGCTCTTACTAGTTTTATCTTTTTCCATTCTAGAGGTAAATTGTAAAAATCAGAGTCCGTTTCTACTGGTTGGAGTTCTATATTTCTTTCATCTCTATACATTTGAGAAACAGAATAAACATATTTGTTTTTTACCACAACTCGTACTTTAGAACTCCCAAAATTTTTTAGACAAAATCTAACCATACCATTACACACGACATGATCTCCAAGACCAAGATGGTGATGAATGAATATTGTATTATCGTAATCTATCATCTATAATCGGTTTCATTACGAGTTTCCCAAAAGGTCAACATCATTTTGACTGTTGTATTTATCGTGTTCATCAAAGCACTGCCCAACAAACCACACCCCGCCGTTGCCATCCCCACGGGCGGCACTCGCAGGAAAAGGAGTTTTCTGAAAGAACGGATCGTGAACACATACCGTGAGTTCGCCATCACGCACCTTGTCCCACACCCATTTCCACAAGAACGCTTGGTCTTGTCCTTTGTCGCTATTGGGCTTAAACTCTTCCATTGCCTGTGCGATTCCCTTCAGTTTTTCACCCTTTACACCCCACATGCCGCCAAGCATGGGTGCGCCGTGATACGGGTGGTCGCGCATTACATGGAGATCGGCTCCGCTAGAAAGCCACTCCTCCACCGCAAGACGCTCACGCTCGGATAGACGGGAATCAGAGTCTCGGCTCATCATGTACTCTACGCCCTCTTCATCGGCAGGCAGAAAGCGGTGGAACATACCACGGCTGTCAGCGGTATTGTAATTGCCCTCCACCATTCGCATAATCACATTCTGACGAGATCGTAGTTGTGAAATAATGTCTTGCGGAACAGACTGAAAGCAGTAGAACACGCAAACCCAATCAGGAAATAGCCGTGCAGCAAGATCGGCGTTCTTTACTGCACCAATGGTGTACTCGGGCTTGTCGCCCCACAAACTGAATGAAATGAGTTTCATGATTAGCCTTGCGGGACAAGAGATGTGGTGGTCTTGGAATTGTAGATGTACCCGTGCAGAGCATCAGGAATGTGGTGTTCCGTTTGCACCTTCGGATACAAGCGCAGCAGCCAGTCAATGTCTTCGGCATACGACTGACCGTTTTCACCAATCATCTGGTTGAACGGTTCGCTCTGTGCAACTTCTCGCCGCCACACGCACATATGGTACGGTGGACGCTTGATGTCTCCAAGGAAGCCGTCCTCGTCCCTCCACAACTGACCGTGGGGGTTTCCGATGCCAAACTCCACATCCATCGGCTCCCCGTCAATGCTGCACCACTGGTTGAATGAGATGCAGTCCACTCCGTTATGCTCGTCAATAGCCTTCAGGATGCTGCTCATGTAGTCCTTGCTGACCGCATCATCATCATCCATGAAAGCCACATAATTCCCCCTAGCCATTTGCAGGAGGTCGTTTCGCTTTTCAGAAATGGTCTTTGAGCGGTTGTCCAACAGGACAAAAATCTCAACCGCCTTCCCCTGCCCTGTGGCATCGGCTTGCTCCTGAAGATGCGTCACCGCAGCCTTCATGGACTCAATGCGCTCGGGGATGGACAACATCAAGATACTGAACTTGATTTCACTTGCTGGTACTGGCATTAAACATTTCCTCCATATCAAAATTGCGTTCTTTTCTACGCTTGAAAGTTTCACCATCAACACCGTACATTTCTGCGTTCTCGTTTCGTGCGTGGAGTTCGTCCCACGGCTCACCACTCCATTGG
>Ga0194123_10003674_pt1 | contig 18155 bp, 24 predicted proteins | sample TA2MahsurfametaG_5_FD_155479 | JGI IMG/M metagenome (GOLD analysis project Ga0194123, IMG submission 155479) | Freshwater microbial communities from Lake Tanganyika, Tanzania - TA2015023 Mahale A surface | ecosystem: Environmental > Aquatic > Freshwater > Lake | place: Tanzania: Lake Tanganyika... | reverse complement strand
CAATACGCAGAAGCTGATCGCTCCTTTTATCGCGGTAAAGCAACCCGAGAAGAAGAACGTATCGTTGCTAAGGAGCAAGCCGCCGCTGCTGCAGAAGCTGCTCGTAAGGCATCGGCCCAAGCTGGATACGATCCTTTCAAAACTTCAATTGAAAGTCAGCTGCGTAGCGGTCTAATTGGTTTTACTCAAGCGCAAGATTACCTGCGTGAGTACACAACCAAGTACGATATGTTTGGCAAGGAGGGAGATGTTAATCAGTTTGCCAAACTGTACTCTGAAGAGATTGCACCCAAGCGTTTTGAAACTGGCCTGGGTGCCGCCTACGAAGAAATTCTTGGTCGTAAAGCAACCGAAGAAGAGAAAACTGCTGGCTTGGAGCGCTTCAAGGGCGGTTATTACCAGACCGTTAACGATCTTAAGGAATCTCTTTATAAGGGCCAAGAGTACCAGAAGAAGTTTAACCGCAGCTATCTGGATTCCTATTACGACACCATGTATGGTGACGAAATCAAGGATGCAGGAGGTGTTGGTACTGGTAAGCGTACCTTTAAGTTTGACAAGAGCCTCCTGCCCACTTACGGGGGTGATCTGGCTGCACGCACGAAGGTCACCCTTCCCAGCTTTGCTGACCAGTTTGAAGGCACTCCTGCTGAGCTGGAGCAACAGCTGCAGAACGTGCGTGATTCCCGTCAGTTCTTGTATAGCGCTGGCCTGACCAATCTCCAAGGCGAGATTGATAAGGAAACCCAGAAGCTGAAGAACGAGGGCGCTAAGGAAGTGCAGAAGATTGCGGCTCAGGGCGATATCTATAAGAGCCTGGTTAGCTCGTTTAGTTTCTAGGAAAATATCTCTTATAATTAGTTCATTAGTTATGGAACTGTCATGACTGTTGCTGGTAACACCACTGACGACTATTTTGATATCACAAAGTTTGAGCAGTTGCTTGAGCGCCTGGAAGCATCTAAGCAACGCCAGCAGCGCCAGAAGAGCGTTGAAGGCCGTCGCGACATCTTTGCTACCGGCCTGGCCGGCATGATGAGCAACTTCTGATCTGAGTTACTAGAATGGCTACGACTGCATCCGGTATTGCGGATACTTATAAAACAGATGACTGGTTCGATATTGACAAATATCGCCAGGCAGCTGGTGTAGCCTACGAGTTTTCAAAGAAGAAGATGGAGGAGACGGGTGCCCAAGAACGAGCAACCATCGGTAAAGGAGCAGAAGAGCAACGAACTTCTGCAGAACAGGCCCAGCGTTTCAGGCAATCCGACGAAGAACGCGATTACAACCAGGCCCAACGAGCTTATCGATATTGAGGTTTTCGACCAATGGGTCGATAATCTTGATTCCTCCGTTCAAGAATCCTTTTGTTCTTTTGCAAAAGAGAACAACTCTGTAATCGAGTGCTTCTTGTATGCTCGTTTCCTTGAGTATACCGGGAGCATTGTTGCGTGTGATCTTTGGGTCAATAGCAATTACAAAAAGGCTGATCATCGTAAAACCCTTCTGTATGAGATTGATGAAATGCAGGAGGACATCCGTAAGTTGCGGGATGCCGTTGAGATGGAAGTGGTGAAACGTGACGCAGGTGTAGCGCGTATTGCCAGCATGCAAAAAGAATTACGTGGTGCGATTGCACAGATTGAACAATTCACTGCTTCCAGAGATCGAAAGGGACTGTTGATGGCCGGTGCTGATCGGGCAATTCGTGAGTTGATGTTTATCTTTAAGGACGATCCCATTGAGGGTCCCTTGCAAGAAGCATCAATGAGTGTATGGGCTAGAATGCAACTAGAGGAGTAGGGTTACCCCGCCTAAAATATTATTTAACGAAACGATAGCCATGGGCGCAGAAACACAAAATCAACGTCTGGCCGGTGGTGCTGCAACTCGGATGCGTTCAGCCCAGGCTGCTCGTGAAGGCATTGCTCAACGCCAAAAGGCCATTGAGCTTGCAGAGAAAGCACCGCAAACCGGTGAAGCTTCTATGTTCCCCGGAGAAGCTCCCCGTGGGGGGCAAACGCCTCTGCCCCCTGGTATGGAAGAGGCTTACTTCCGCCGTGGTGAAATCACCCGCGAGCGTGATCGTACCGGTCGTCGCGCAGAAATATTTGCCGACCTCCAGCGCGGCGCAGGCGAGACCGCCGAAGTGACTCCTGGTGGCGCTGTTGAGCGAGGTGCCGGTTTGTTTGGTGCTGCCTTTGGTGGCGCTGGTCAAGGCCGTGGTTTGCGCTCCGGTGTTGCATTTGGCCCTGGCCGCACGACCCGCATGCCAGACCTTGGCACTCCTGAGTACCAGCAAATGGTCGACAAGATTCGTGGTCTTCAGAATCGCTGATTAGGAGAAAAACAATGGGAGTCGGCGTAAATCCAAACCCAAATCAAAATGGCGTTCCAAATAGAACTGTACTTGTTCAAGCTGATGACTTTGGGCGCGGTCCACGCGGTCCACGTTCTCAAGGCGGTAAATCAGGTGATGAGCGTCAACGGCTTGAGCTTGAGCGCCAACGTATGGCGGAACAAATTGCACGAGAACAACAAGCTCGTGCAGAAGCCGAATTTCGTCAACAGCAAGCACAAGCAGAAGCTAATGCACAAGCAAAAGCTGGTGGCGTCGTTGTTCAGCTTGGTAATCGTGGTGGTCGTCAACGCCCCGATCAAGAAGCTCGTCGTCGTGATCTAGATGCAGCGGCGCGTGCACGTCAAGAGCAGATGATTGCTTTTGAGCGTGAAATGGCTGCTGCTAAACAGGCAGAAGAGCGCATGCGTAAAGATGCAAAAGCTGCCCGTGGCATCCGTGGCACTGAAGGTGACGCTCGTCTCCAGGAAGAGGCCAAGCTTCGCCAGGAGCAAGAAGCAATGTTTGAAGCCCGTCTGCGGGAAGCAGAGGCACAGTACCGTGCTCAAGCCAATCAACCGGGTCGCCGCGTTACTCCGAAAGCTGAACGTCAGGCTCAGATGATTTCTGAATTTGAACGCGCACGTAAACAAGCACCTGGTTCTGGCCGTGATCAAGCGATTGCTGAGTTTGAGCGGCGTTTCCAAGGGGAAGGTCAACAGCCCGCCGCTGGCATCACCTCTGATCCGGAAGGTGCCGGTGTTCTGTCCTATCAAGAACTGCTGAACCGTCTGAAGCAGTATCAAGGAGGTATGGCTTGATGTCGAAGGGTAAGATGCCGCCTGAACTTCTTGAGCATTTCAAGAAGAAAGAAGCCAAAAATGAAGATGGCTCTGAGATGTCCGACAAGGAGAAGCGTCGGGCGGCATTAGATAAAGCACGTAAGTATCAAGAACAGAAACGTAAAGGAGCAAAGTAATGGGTGGCGGTAAGGGCAAACCAGTGCCAATGGCTGGCAAGATGTTGAATGATGAGTTCATGCAACGTGCATCTGCTGCCCGTACTGCTCGGATGGGCAAGCTCCGGGAGCAAAATGATGAGATCTTTCAGACTCTTCTTTCGTCCGGACAAAAGCCGTACACTTCTCCTTACGAACCAGAGGATTTGAATGCTCCTATGAGCAGCCAAAATCCCAACGTGTTTGATTACCGCAAGTTTTTTAATACCAATCAATTTGGTTAAGAGCCATGGCGGTAAACGAGAATCTATACAGTTACATATTCACGCGCTATGGCATGGGTGCTGCCGAATGGTATCGCAGCAATCCAACCAAGCCGTCTGGCGCCAACCCATTTCTTCCTAAGGGTGCGTATGTTCCGCAAGCAAAATATGAACCTGATAAAGGAGCTAAAGGCCCCCGTGGTGAAACCTTAGCCAGTGTTTCGCCAAAGATTATTGAAGAATCTATTATTGAGCCAGCGCCAAGAACTCAAGCCCCTGTTGAAACAGAAGATCAAAAGTTTGAGAGGTATTACAACCAAGCTAAGCAGCAGTTTAACGAATCCCAGAAGGGACGCCCCTCATTGGCTCCTGGAGAAATTGCTGCTCGTGGTCAAAATAATGTTTATTATGATCCAACGTTTGGTGAATATGGTGGTTATATAACTAAAGAAAATCTAAGTTTTAGTCCAAGTAGTGAACTATATAAACGTTATGAAGATGCACTTAAACAAATTCCAATTCCAACTGATCCTTCAATAATTGGCGCTTATGCTTTAAAGAATAAAACTATTGCATACAGTCCAGGATCCACAACCGCATCTTCAACCTTTAATGATCCCGGCACTTTGGCAAGAGCCAAGGTATATGAAGATGCTCTTGCGGCTAGACAAAAAGCATTTCAAGATATTTATCAAACACCGTTATCCCAATTACCGTATAAAAGTTATTCCGAAGCGAAACAAAAAAATGTATCCCTGAATGATTACCGGGCAAGCCTTGCTAAGCTTGGTATAGAAATTCCATTGACAAGCGGTCCTGGCGGTTATTTTGTCCGTGGGGCAACTCCAGAGGATTACGAGGTTCAAACTTATGGGGTCGAAAACGTAGGCCGTCAAGATTATCGTCAACAACGTGTAAATTCAGCAATCGCTAAAAATCTTGAAATCTTGCAACAGCAAGCGGCATCCGGGAATCAAGATTCTCAAGCGTTTTTAGATCAATATACTTCTCAAGAAGAAACACCGGCGGCACCTGAGACAGGACCTCGCGGTGAGGAAGTTGAACCAGCTCGTGGTCCCCGTGGAGAAGATATGGGGGACATTGCTGCTGAATATGGAGCAGGCTTCGCTAAAAAACCTAAATGGATGATTGAGTTAGAAAAGGAATATAACAAGGTTAAAGACAAACCATTTAGTCCAGGTAGGCCAAAACCTGGTCGGGGCATGGGCGATACTTGGGAAGGTCCTGTGCGAGAAGCACAAGCGCCTGCGTTCGATGAACAAAAAGCATTGATCGCAGCACAGGCAGCTGGTTCCTACCGCAAACGTGGAGATGTGGAAGATCCTTTCAGATCCGGAGCTTTCGGTTAGTATTTAGTAATACTCTGAATCAGTTCTGTGCCTTCATACGTTCATCTTGCGTATCGTCGCAATGCAAAAGCTGCTGCGCAAAAATACAACGTTAAGCCACAGAAGAACGTAGCAAATATCGAGCGTGCTCGGGAAGACTTTAGTTACTTCTGCGAGTACATGGATGAAAAGAAAAAACCTGCTAAGCATCATCTGGACTGGCACCGTTATTTCATCACGGGTGAAGACAGCAGCTGCTTGATTAAAATTGCTGGTCCCAATATTGATCTTTTAGCTCCACGGGGTTCAGCTAAAAGCACGGTTCTAGGCTTGCTTACAGCTTGGGCAATTGGTATCCACGCTCAAGCCAAGCTCCCGCTTCAGATTCTTTACCTTTCGTATACGGTTGATATTGCTCGCTCCAAATCGGCCACCATCAAGCGCATCATTGAGAGTAAAAAATACCAAGAAGTTTTTCCTACCGTACGCCTTCTGAAGAACGTCACTAGCAATGAGTATTGGTCCATTGACCATAAATTTGCTGGTATTGACGTAACCGGTGATGAACAATTTACACTCTGCGCTGCTGGCCTTAAGGGTTCGGTGACCTCCAAGCGTTCCCACCTGGTGATGATTGATGACGCCATTAAATCAGCCGCAGATATCTCTAACCCTGACATTCGAAAGATGATGCAAGATAACTGGAATGCGGTGATTGCACCCACCATGTTTGAAGGTGCTAGAGCCATCTGTCTTGGTACCCGATTTAGGCATGATGATATTCATGTCACGACATTCAATGAACAAAATAATTGGACCCAAATTGTTCTTTCTGCTATCCAAAATGATCCAGTAACAGGAGACGAAGAATCTTATTGGCCTGAAATGTGGTCACTGGATTATCTAAAAGAAAAGAAACGGCAGGCACCTATTGCTTTTTCGTTTCAGTACATGAATCAGATCGTTCGTCAGAATGAACTCTCTCTTGCTCCTGAACTGATTGTTAAAGCAGAAATTTCAACAGAGTTTGACACCCTTGGCATTGGGGTTGACCTATCAGCTGGTGTCAAAGAAAAGAATGATTACACCGTCATGATCTTGGGTGGCCGCATTGGCGACCGTATCCACATCATTGATTACCGGCGTATTCGTGTCATGGGCAATCTTGAAAAACTAGATGCTATGAAGGAGCTGCTCAACGATTGGTCTGTTATTGGAAAAGATGATAATGGAAATTATTTTCCAACGTACTCCACTTGCGATATTTGGTCAGAAGCCGTTCAGTACCAGGCCTCTCTCGAGGCTGATTTCAAACGGGTTTGCCTCAATAACGAAGGTCTCTACAACCTGATTTGGCATCCAGTTAAGGGGTTCCGTGCTGACAAGTTGGCACGCTTTAGGGGAATTATTGGCATGTTCGAGGATCGTAAAATCATTTTTAACCGTTACCGGAACTTCACAAATCTCTTCGAGGAACTCACGAATTTCGGCGTCAGTAGCCATGACGACTGTGTTGATGCTTTGGTTTGGTTGGTAACCGGACTTGCAAGAAAAGGTCAACTGCATCTTGATTTTTAAAATTAGAATTAGAAAAAAGCAATTCCAAAAGTCGTGGGTCCCGAATACATTGCTCTAGTTTTGACAACTATTGCTTCTGCGCTGAGCGGTGGCACCTGGGTTGCCAATAAAATTCTAAGCCGTCAGAACCAGGATATCCAGCAGGCTTTTAATTACACCAATTCACAAAAACGTAGGATTGACATCTTGGAAGATCAGATTAATCGCATGCCGTTGGATTACGTTTTGAAGGTGGACTTCTTAAGAGAAATCCAAGAAATGCATGATAACTTTCGCGAAATTAATAATAAGCTTGATAAGCTAATGGAAAAGCTTTTGACAAAATGAGCTACATCCTTGAGGTGGAGGAAGATGAGAACGGTGAACAGTTTCTCACTTTCCCCGAAGAACTGATGGAAGAGCTGGGCTGGAAAGAAGGCGATATTCTTAATTGGGACATGCAAGGTGATGGCATCCACATTTCCAAGGTTGCCGATCCATCTTTGTATGAACTGGAAGAAGACGAGTAAAATAAAAAAATCGAAATAGAAGGACATGCTTTATACCACGCAACCAGGTGGATTTTACGGCGGCGGCATGGGCAACGAAGGCGCCATGCGTCCCCCAGCAGTTCGCTTCAATCCTTCTCAGTTGAATGTCCAGCCTGGTCCCGGCTATCTCAATTCTCCTGGGTACAGTCCGTTCCGTCAGGATCAAGATCGTGACCGTTTTATTCTTCACGATCCTCGCTCTGGTGTAGCCGGAAATCCTTTTGGACCTGCATTCCAAATCCCTGGTCAAAAGCCCGGTGGCCAGCCGGTTCTTCCAGGCGAAAGCAAAGAAGAGGTTGAAGGCGTCTACGGTCGCCCTGGTCCTCAGCCGATGCCAGGTACTTCCCCCTTGGGACTCCCTATGGCGATGGGTAGCAGCAATCTTCCTAATGCCATTGGCAATATGGCTGGTTTGGCTAACGCTCAATTTTATCGCGGCCCTCAAATGGGTCAGGCACGAGTTGCATGAAAACAAAGAAGCTGATCAAACAAGCGCTTAAGCATCCCGAGTTATACACTCCTGCTGAGCTAAGTTTCTTTGGTCGTTGGCTTCGGAAGAAAAAAGAAGATAAGAAAACTGCTAAGATCCAAAAAGAAAAGGGGCAACAAGTGAATGGCAACTAGCTCTAACGCCAGATTGCAAGAAATCATCAACGCGTACATCGAGAAGGATGGTAACGCTGTTGTTGATACGAGCGTTGTTGCCTCCCACCTGGCGCAGATGAAGTTGTTTGGCATCCGCCAGGGTGTTGAATTCTTCCCAGGCCAAGACAACTTTGGAAATCAGCGCAAGGATTTTATTGATCGCGTCCTGAAGTACAACCAACTAGACACCCGACTGGATTCCATTTGGGATTACTTTTTATGTGATGGCAAAGGACTGTTTTATATCCGTCCTACCAAACAGAATTACAGACTTTATTATTTCCGCGAGCACGAGTACCGCAGCTTCTACAACGTAGACGGTGAGCTGGAAGAAGTGATCATCATCTACAGCTACAAGGTACGTCGAGGCTTCGGCTTTGGTGACAACATCAATGTCACCAACGTAACCGGTAGCGCCACCACGGCTGACCAAGGTGCCAAGCGATATATCAAACTTTCGATCAAGGCCAAGGTAATTGAAGAAACGCACTCGGAAGGGGAGATGTCTTTCGAGATGCCTTCCTTTGCCAACCCTGGTAAAACCAAAACATTCAAGAACTCCCTCGGTTTTATCCCTTGCGTTGAGATCTTCAACAATCCCAAGGGTTTTTCCATGGAGGGGTATGGCGAGTTTGATTCGGTAGCCAACCATATTGCGACGCACGATGAGTTGGTGCGTACCATGCGGAAGAACGTGCAGTTCTTTGGCAACCCAACTCTTCTGTCGTCTCGTCCCAAGACTGACCTGATGGAATCCGGCACGGATGGTGCCGTTCAGCGTCCGTCCATTGCAGCAAACTCTGGCTTCGGCAGCCTGAGTGCATACAGCCGTTCCACCTTCAAGCAAGATCCCATCACCCGTGGTGTTGACGGCCAGATTCGGGTGCCACGTGTGATTGCAAACCTGGAGCCAAACGATCGTGTTGGTTACATCGTTCCTGATGCCATCACTGGTGACCAGAACGCATTTGCACGTCAGTATCGGGAAGAGATTCGTACTGCCCTAGGCGGCGTGGATGAACTCTCTATTTCTGCTGGCGTCACCGCAACGGAATACAAATCTTTGTTTGGTCGCGTTGCGGCAACATCGAAGAAAAAAGCAAATGCTATTTACACCCATGGTATTTGCCGTTGCTTGGAACTAATTATTTTCCAAGAAGAAAAGATGTTCCGCGAAACGCTGGCTGCTGCTGCTGGCATCGAGAAACCAATCGAGCCAGCGGATGGAGCAAGTGAGGATGAGCTGGATCTATATGAAGCTGCATTAGATGGCTTCAATACACAGATCAAGCAGTTAATGCTTGCTTCCGTGCAAACCCAGCAAATCCCCCCTGGTGTCACCGGCCTGATCCCAGACGGTGATGTCACGATTCTTTGGAGATGGTTAGGCCCTGTCTACGAAGATTCGACGCAAGATATTCTGAACAATTCCATTGTTGTTCGAAATCTGCAAGAATTAGGTGTTGATAGCATTGAAGCACTGAAATACCTCTTTCCGTCAAAAACGGATGAGGAACGGGCCGAGATGTTATCTGGGTTCCCGTTCAGGATGGTGAACGAATTACAGAGTGCATACTCTTCTTTCGCTCGCTTAGTGGGGGGCATGATGCAGACCCCTCACCCGCAATCACCGGATTTACCGATGGCTGCGGATCCCAGACTGGATTTAACTCCATATCTGTATCGAACTTTAGAGGCCTTACAAAAGGAGATGAGTTATGCAGGACGCTACCGTCCAATCGATCCCACAGACGAGCCAACCGTCGCCCGTAGCGGTAGCTCCAAGCAGCTACGTGGTGGCAGCACCTCAGGTGCAATCGGCTCCAGTGGCGTATCAGGTGGGTACCAGCTACCCCCAAGCAGTGCCCCAGGCGAGCCCCAGCTACCAATCCGCCCCGTCTCAGTACGCCCCCCAATCCCCCTTGGCCCCGGCGGCGGAATCAATCTCGAATCCGTGGGAATCGGCGTTCAACAAGGTGGTGAACCTGCTGAGCGCACCAGTTCAATCCCCGTTCCAGGGTCAACAGTCGGCACCGACGACCTATACCCCGGCCAACTACGGGTTGACCAGCCCCCAAGCTACGCCACAATCGGCTCCGCCGACCTCATATCCCAGCCAGGCATACTCGCCCAGCTATTCCCAAACCTCCTCGACTCCATCCTTGGAGGCGATCGCGGATTACGTGGGAATGGGCCAGGAGTCCCGCCAGGTGATGGACGCGTTCGGGATCGAGGCACCAGCAATCCTGAACAACTACGCTCTCCAGCTGGAAACAATGCTGGACAGCGCCGTCGCGTGGGGAAATCGCGCAAGTGACACTATCAAGAATTACGCTGAGTTTGCTGTAAACGAGCACCAAGAGAATCTCGCTTACAACGAAATTCTGACCAATCCTGATGTGCTTAGCGATTACACGCTGAAGTTCTTTGGTCCCGAAGGGCCTTATCCGGTTTACGAAAGTGAGGCTCAATTGGAAACCCCTGGTTATCCCACCCAACAGGTTCAACAACCTGAACTGGGCTTCATGCCCGCTCCTCCTGCCGCTGCTGCTCCCCAGCAACCCGGCAATTTCTGGGGCGATTTTAATGAAATGATGGCTCGTGATCCCCAGAATGCTTGGCGCGTTCTGAACCAGGCTCAGCCTCAAGTTGTCGCGAACAAATTGTTTGTGATGGAGTGATAGTTTGTCGGTAATTGAATAAATTACCGGCTGCTAAAATTTGTGTTAGATAAGACATAACAATGTCTGAATCTTTCACCCGATAAACTACCTTCCTGAGATTCTGGAGGATAACTAAAAGTGTTCATTGATAACGATTTTCCAAAAATCTTAGGTGCGGAACTTTATCGTCCGCACCCTGCTTACATTGCTGAAATGGCAGTGGAGCCCGTGGTTGTTCACGACTTCACTCGTCAGCCTGGTCAAACCGTTCAGCTGGACCGCTACAAGTTCTGGGGTACCCCTGGCACCAAGGACAGCCGTGAGCGCATCTCCGACCAGACCATCGGTACGGCCAACAGCCGGAACATCACGAAGGAAAAGGTCCTGGTGGTGCTCAAAGAGTACACCGGTCCTGCTGATCCGGGTGATCCCACCCAGCCCAGCACCTTCAAGATTGCTCGCGAGACTCTGATCACCGCTCAGCGTCTACTGCTGGACACCGGGAACCTCAACATGTTCCACCAGTCCATCGGCAGCCTGACGCTGCTTGATGACTATCGCCGCTGGCGCGACCGCGTGTTCATTGATGAACTCTCTAAAGCTGAGGCCAGCGGTGCTGCATCCACTACCCAGGGCGGTTACTTCTTCCCTGGTAGCAAGACCAAGAATGCTTCTGGTCAAATCACCTACACCGCCGCTGAGTACACAGCCGATCTTCAACAGTTTTCGGTGCGTACTGACCTGCTGAACGTGGTGAAGGATCTGCGTAAGCGCAATGTGCCGACCTTCTCTGATGGTCTGTATCGTTGCATCTGCGATCCTACCTTCATGATGCACCTGCGTCGTGATTCGGACTTCCGTGAGATCGCCCGTTACGCTGGCAACCCTGGTCAAGGCATGTACATGGGTAACCCCATGATGCCTAACAACGCCAGCTTCTATATGGGTCCCCAAGCTGGTCAGGGCTACTTCCTGGCTGGTGAGCCCGTCATGCCGACTGGTGTTCAGTTTGAAGGTGTGAAGTTCTTCGAGTCGACCAACTTCCCGACCAAAAACGTCACTACTTCCTTCGCTGGTACTGGCGGTACCTATGCTGCTCAAGAAGTTGCCCAAGGTTACTTCTTCGGTCCTCAGGCTGTTGGCGTTGGTATCGGCGGTCCGAATGCTCAGGTGTTGATCAACAACAACGACGACTTCAGCCGTTTCATCATTCTGATTTGGCAACTGTACGCTGGCTTCGAGATCCTGAACAAAGATTTCGTGACCACTGCGTTCAGCTATGTGTCTGATGACGGTACTGTCTGATAATTAAGCAACATACAAAACATAGGGAAAAATAAATGACCTATTTGTCCGCTAAAAAAATCTACCCAGGTAACTGGGCAGAACCTCTGAACGGTTGGTACAAAAACATCGACACCGATGGCGATGATGCCAATAACGCCTCTAAGGGCGGCCCTACTTCGGTGTTGGCCGTCCCTGGCTACCGTTATTTTCAACAACGTGGCTACGTGGCTGTCACCACCGCTTCTGGTGCTGGCGCCACTGCCACCGGCAGCGTGATCGTTCCTTCGCCCTACCGTCAGGATGACACCCGTCCTGACATCACTGGCATGGTGATTTCCGGTAGCAGCACATTGCCTGCTTACGTATATCGCGCCACTATCTCCGTGGCTTCTGGTTGGGGCGACGGTCGCGTAGCCTCTGGTGTATATGCCGCTACCGGCAACGTGATCACCTTTGGTCGCGACTCCAGCGGTCCTGTGTCTGTTTCTGGCGACGGCGAAGCCGTGGCTCAGGCCAACCTGACCTCGACCACCTCTGGTGCTCAGGCAGGCGAAATCTTCTTCGCCGCCGGTTCTGCCGCTTACAGCGCCAACCCTCTAATCGTGAGCACCGGTACCGTGGGCGCCAGCTCCATCTATAAGCAGCTGACCAGTTCCACCACCCTGAAAGTGTTTGCCCGTGGCACCACCACCGGCACCAGCACCTCTGGTGGTTGGTACATCTCCAGTGCTGATGCCAATGCTGGCCGCAGCGGTTACTTCGTGGTTGAAGTGTGCTACATCCAGCCGGATGAAGCTGCTGGCTACGAGGACATCGACGGCTACCTGCTGGGCCGCACTGTTAGCTGATTGAGTTAAACTAGGACCAGAAACACTCTGGTCCTATGTCTACCACTGCTGCCATGCTGTATCAGCACAAAAAAACAGGTGCACGAGTCAAGGTTGTTAGTGAGTGGGATAATGGCGATTGGTTTATGGTCGAAGATCAAGACGGTCGCCTTTATACCGCTTACAAAACCGAACTTATCCCTGATGAGGCAGCAACGAAGAAGGTAAAAACTCTTCAGATTAAAGATAAAGCTGCGCAGGAAGAGCCCCGTTCTTTTCCTCCGGAAACGCGGTTGAACATTAATTCAGCTACTGCCCAAATGATCGCTGATCACATTAAAGGCATTGGTTTGAAGACTGCCCGAGAAATTAAAGATCTTCAGATGTCCTTATCGGGTGAAAGGTTTAACAACTTAGAGCAGCTCAGGCAGATCAAACGTGTTGACTGGGATGCCGTCCTGGCAGCTGATTTAATTCGTGTATAACTCCTTTTCTAAGGCACTCTCTAGCCCCTGGGAAACCAGGGGTTTTTTGGTTTTAAAATAAAAAGAAAAAGATATGTACTCCGGTCCCGCTCTCTACAAAGGCAAGGTTGGCTCCACTGGCACCTCCACTGGACCTCATGCGCATTTTAGATTAACGAAAGACGGTAAAGAAATTCCTTTTTCAACTGCTCGTTCTGATATTGGTCAATATCTTCAGTTTCGCTTGCCAGGCAAAGAGGATTGGCAATCTTTTTACACTAAAGGTGTAAGTGGCTATCTTCTAAATCCAGCAGCACCGCTCACCAGTCCTTATGGGATGCGCAAACATCCTGTTCATGGAGATATGCGTCATCATGGTGGAGAAGATTACGGTTTACCAGAGGGCACACAACTTCGTTTCCTTGGGCAAGGTTCAGTTGCTACTCACGCTAATCAAGGTGGTGCTGGCAATGTTTCTAGTCTGCGCACAGGACCTTACGAACTGCAGACCTTTCACCTAAGTGAACTTCCCGCTGCTGCAACCACGCGTAAGAGTGATGCAACGGCAACGACCAGTGCACCTGATTCTGAAGCTTGGGCACAGGCTTACGTTCAGAATCAAATTGAGAATCAAACTCAGCAGGGCAAATTGATTGATGCTTTGATCAATGTGATTGGCGAAAAGGAAAAACCCAAGTCCCTAATGGAGCAGATGAAGGAAGGTCTGATTGGTAATGCACTGCAGCAGGCGTTAACACCGAAGAATTTCCTTTCTCAGTTCACGGGTTCTGATCCGTACCTGCAGGGCCAGCAGTATGCCACCAGCCAATTCTTTGGACTGTGATTGATTTTCTAGAACTATAATTAGTTGATGCTGGAAGTTAGAAGTGCAGTTATCTGACTTTGACAAAAGTAGGGTCAGGTATCACCTGGGCTATTTCACGGTTACGGTGCCAGCGGGTGACTATGCCCGTTTGGAAGAAGCCATGAATACAGTCCCGGATTCGTACTTCTACGACAAAATTGTTATTCAGATTGGTCGTTGTGACACGGCCGAGAAGAAAACAGAGGTTGCAACTTCTCCTTCTACTCGGCTAGAAAGCATCATTGGTGACGTTGACCGTACGATCCGGTCCAGTAATGCCAAGGAAGCACTAAAGGTTTGGAATGAGATTTATCTCTACGAAACCGACCGTTTAGCCAACATCTTGTACGTGCCTAACTATAAGGATCCGTTCCAAGCTCGTTACCGTTATGAACGATCAGGTGCGGAATTTATTCAAGCTTTACCTGGCCCAGCTGACACTGCAGTGGGTTCTCGTATTTATCTTCATGAGGTTTGGCGCTAATGGGTAACGCATTCCTGCAGCTGTTTATGCGTGGCGCACCGGCTCTAAGAGCCGTGCAGGGGTTTGGTGCCAAGGCTGCAACAAAAGCAGCCAAGCCGGTTTTGGATGCTGTCACCAATCCACAAACGTACCGTTCCCTGGCCGCAAAAGCAGAGAATGTGCTCCAGCGTGGTCTCCCTGGTCAGTTTGCCGGCCCTAACTTTGGCAATATTCCTACCCGTTTCACTGGCTTGATCAGTGACGTTGCTGGAATGCCAGCCGGTCTTCAACGTTCTGCTCAGGCTGGGATGGTGAATCGTGCCATTCAAGAAGCTGCAGGCTCTGTCCCACAGCTGGCCCGTAGTGTCCAGCAGTACGCGACCGGTGCTCTGAAGGCGCCTGTGATTGGTGATGCTGTGCAAGCTGCACGGCAAGTTGCCACAGGTGTCCAAGGTGCTTTGGTTAGCCCCACAGGCTTTGGCGGTCCCTTCATGCGGGATCCGGCTCTTCGTCGTGAGTTCCTCAGGCAATTTGGTGGCACCTCTGAAAAAGCAGCGCGTGCTTTAGCAGGTGGTGGCGGGATCAATTTTGGTCAGGTGGGCAGCCTGCTGCAAAACCTTCGTCCTGGTGGAGCTACCGGTCTCCGTGGTACGACAGTCCTTGGCGGCATGGGCGGTATGGCTTGGGGCCTGGCAGATCCCACCCCAATGATTGAAGCTAGTCAGGGTCTTCAAGGGATCCTGCGAGATAACAATCTGATCTACGACCCACGCAAGGATCCACGCGTTACCTCGATCCAAGATCGTCCTGTCGTTAATCCCGGTGAACTGAAACCTGATTACAGCGGCGCCAGGGATCGGTCATTTCGATTTGCGCAATATCAAGGAATGGGTCAGACTTCTGCTGGTGGCACCCCGCCGCCAGCTCCTGGTGGTGGTTCGCCTCCACCTCCTGCTCCTGCATTGCCGCCACCTCCGGGTGCAGGCAGTTCTGGGGCACAAGCCGGACAACAGACGCCCATCGTTTCAGACGTTCCCGTTGGTGGGTCGTTTGCAGGCGGATCCCCTTATCGCGGGGCAGGCGTGTCTACTGGGGCCGGTGTTCCCGCTCTAAGACAAAATGTTCAAAACCGCGCACTCACTCAAGAAGTACTTAATGCTGCTCAGCAGTACTATGCTCCTGCAGGTGTCTCCCTTCCTTCCTTCTATGCGGGCCAGCAGCAACTGGGTAGGAGAATGGAACAGACTGGAGAGCTGCAGCGTCAGCTGACAGAACTTGGTGGTGCTACGGGGATGACGCCAGAGGCCCTGATGAAGTGGGCTCAAGCAAATCCGGGTCTTGCATACCGCGAGTTACAACGCCTTCAAGGGAGGAAGCCCCAATGAATGAGCGTCAGTTCTTAGAAAAATTCCGTCAAACCCCTGAGGGTCAACGCCTTCTAAAAACCATTCGGTTTGCAGAAGGTACTGCTGGTTCCAAGGGTTACCAAACCATGTTTGGTGGTGGAACGTTTTCGGATCTAAGCCGTCATCCAGATCGGGTAATCCGCAGCGGTGGTTACTCTAGTGCAGCAGCTGGTGCCTATCAGTTCCTCCCTGGAACCTGGCAAGGCCAAGCTTCCCGTCTTGGTTTAAATCGTTTTGGCCCTGCCGAACAAGATGTCGCTGCTTTGGCATTAGCGCGTAACCGATTAAAGGACATTGGTGGTCTTGAGACTGTCCGCAAGGAAGGCTTAAGTCAACGCGTGGCTGCTGCCTTGGCTCCTGAATGGGCTTCATTTCCCACTGAATCTGGACGCAGTTATTACGGACAACCGGTTAAATCACTTGCTGCATTGCAGCAGTATTACGGTTCAGCTCCTGTAACAGCTGCACCTCAGCCAGTTGCAACAGCTCCTGGTGCCCCACAAATTTCTACAGAAGCGTTGACGACCGCTCTTCGCAAGCGGAAGGCAACTTCTCTTTTGGATACCATGAAAGCAGGTCTAATGGAAAGCCTGATTCAACGGGCTTTCCCGACTGTTCCAAATGTGTTTGGTACTTTGGGAGTCGGCCCCCTCGAAGGTCTTTACTGATGGCATACGCTGACTATTCCGACAAGTACAGCCCTGGTGAATACTACCGTGCGGTGTATGGGAAGAATCGTTTTCTTTTTACTCCGAATACTGAAACAACTATGGACAGTGAATCCTTTCAAAGGTTTCTTAACCTTCAACGGGATCCTGAAAGTTTGTTTGCGCAAACTGTCAAATATCCGAAAGGGTTCACTGACTACATGTCTTTTATGACTGAATTTGGTTTAACCCCAAGGGCGTAACAGTCCTTTATAATTAGAAAAAAGGTAAAGCAAAGACGTGGCCAGTACTTCTACCAATAAACAGCCGCTTCTGGTTGACCGCCCACTGTTTGATTCCGTGCGTGTCACGACTCAGACGGTAGGTAGTCAGGCAAGTAATACGATCTTCGTGCAAGGTGGCCAGGCTCCCTCCATCCTGGTGGACATGGATGCCGCCCTGGAAGAAGACAACAATAACGGCGGTGTGATTGATTCGATCAGCATTGTTCGCAACGATTACTATCGCGATGCTGATTACGTCGTTTCCAGCGGTACGTCTGGCACTGTGATTTCTCTGACCAGTGGTCACGTTGTTCTGGTGTTTCAAACTGGCGTTTTGGCGAACGCATCCTCCAACGGCTTTGGTTATTACACCTATACCGGTGCCACTACCCTGACCGGTGTCAACACCAGCTTGGTTTATTCCGGTGGCACCTCCAGTGGATTTACTTACAACGGTGTGAATTACGGCTACCAGTCCGAAGTCACGTTTGTGTTCTACCACACTCGTGGTACGACCACTCCCATCCCAGCTTCTGGTGATTACAAAGTTCTGTTTGCTAAGCAAGTTCCGGCCAACACCCAGCGTGTGGACTGTTCGGATGTGATGCCTCAGCTGGCAGCACCTACGGTGTCTGCTGGTGATACCACTGGTTTGAGCGCAGGCACTCCTCTCCGCAACCGTGGCATTTACCTGGAGCGAGGCGACCGCATTTACGTTGGTGTGTTTGCTGATGGCCCCAACGTTTCTGGTTACACCCCAGGTGCACACATCTACGCTCAAGGCGGCTTCTTCTAAACCATGGCCAAAAAGAGTGGAAGCTCTTTTGGGAATTTCAACCGGCCTGAGGTATTTGATCCTCGGCCGGTAAAACCGATCACGACCGAGTTTTCAAAAGGTTCAGTTCCGGATTCTATTTATTCGATCAACCGTGAGTCGGCTTGGTCACGCTGGCGGCGTGGCTACGAGATTGCGACAGCTTGTTTCTACGATAACACATACGATTACCCCTTCATTTACAATGTCCCGGTCCCAGCTGGTACTCCATCGACCGGTGGCAACCGACCAACCATTCCTGGTATTTTCAAAGGATTCCCGACAAAGAATAAAGAATTTGGCATGCATTGGGCTGGCGTACGTGTGGCTGGCAGTTTACGGTTTGATAATGTTGTTGATAGCACTGGGGTGCGTGCTTCTATTGCTTCTGTCACTGAGGACGCTAATTACTGGTACGTCAAGCTGACAGGGACTTGGAGCGTTAGTAACCCGCTTCCTCCACCGCTTTTTGTTGCAATTCCAGGTGTTCCAGGTGGATTGAAAGCGATTAACGGTGAGATCCTGGAAGATCGAATCATTACTCCCGGTGGCATTCCAATTGATCGGGATACGATTGATCCAACAACACAAAAACGTTACGGATATGTATCTGCTGTTCTTGCAGATACTGATCCATTTAACGGGATCCTAAAGCTAAGGAAGGCTGGCTCTGTGGAAGCCACGCCTGACCGTGCTTTGGTTACACCTGCAACACGTCCACCGAATGTTGGAAGATTCTTCTCAACCGGAACGCGATACTGCTGTTCATGT
>Ga0194123_10003673_pt1 | contig 18156 bp, 14 predicted proteins | sample TA2MahsurfametaG_5_FD_155479 | JGI IMG/M metagenome (GOLD analysis project Ga0194123, IMG submission 155479) | Freshwater microbial communities from Lake Tanganyika, Tanzania - TA2015023 Mahale A surface | ecosystem: Environmental > Aquatic > Freshwater > Lake | place: Tanzania: Lake Tanganyika... | reverse complement strand
CGCCTGCCCGCGCAGCCTGGTCGTCTTCGCTCAGGACGACTCCGGTCGCACGATCGGGGCGACGACGTGCATGCCGATGGCGGAGGAGAGCGACGGCTTCCGTGGTCCGTTCGAGCGGGCCGGCATGGCGACCGATGACATCCTGTATCTGGGTGAGAGCATCGTCCTGCCGGAGTATCGCGGCGGCGGCCTCGGCGGAGAGTTCTTCGCCCGACGCGAAGCCCATGCGCGCCGGCTCGGCCTGCGCACCACGGCCTTCTGCGCGGTCGACCGGCCGGCCGATCATCCGGCCCGGCCCGCGGGCTATCGGCCGCTGGACGCCTTCTGGACGCGCCAAGGCTATCATCGCCGTCCGGAGCTGCGGGCGGTTTTCCCTTGGAAGGAAGTCGGCGAAGAACAGGAATCTCCCAAGACCCTCACCTTCTGGACGAAGACATGGACCGCCTGACCCTCGCCTTGCTGACCTTCGACGTCGGCCTCCCCGCGGCCTCGCCCGACGCCTTCGCCGATCGGGTCTGCGCGCAGGTCCGCGAAGCCTGGGATGACGGCGCCGACCTGGTGGTGCTGCCGGAGTTCCTCTGGATGGGACTCGAGCCCTTCGTGACGGATGAGGACAAGCTCCGCGGCGTCGCGCGGCTGTTCTGGGACGATCTCTGGCCGCGGCTCGCCCCGCGTCTGGCGCAGGCCGACAAGGGCGCCGTGCTCGGCACCGTGCCGTTCCTCGGTCCCGACGGCCGGCTGCGTAATCGCGCTCCCATCTGGGATGGCGTCGCTTTCCGCCATCAGGACAAGCTGCATCTCACGCCATGGGAAGCCGCCTTCGTCGGCGGCGACGGCGTCGGCCTCTGGTCTTTCCGCGGCGTCCGTTGCGTCGTCGTGATCTGCCTCGACGTCGAGATCCCCGAACTGGCCGCCGTCCTGCGCGGACAGGGCGTCGATCTCATGCTCGTCCCCAGCGCGACCGAGACGATCATGGGCGTCGAAAGGGTGGGGCGTTGCGCCGATGCGCGCTCCGTCGAGCTCGGCTGCCACGTCGGCGTCTGTCATCTCGTCGGGCGGACGTCCTCCGTGCTCATCGATGAGAACGTCGGCCGCGCCGCGGCCTTCGCGCCCTCGCAGGCCGCTTTCCGCGACGAGCCCCGTCACCTCGCCACGCCGGTCTGCGTCGAAGGCGACCACGCGCTCACCGTCGAGGTCGACCTTGCGCTCCTGCGTCGGCACCGCGCGACGCCCGGCGAGACCGATCCCTCGAGGCTGGCCGCCCGGCCGCTCCGTCTCCTTTCCTGAACCCCCATGCACCCGCTCATCCGTCAGTATTATCAGGCCTTCAATTCCGGCGACCGCGAGGCCCTGCTCGCGCTCCTGCATCCCGACGTCGTCCATGAGATCAACGAAGGCGGCGTCGAGGTCGGCATCCCGGCGTTCCGCGCCTTCCTCGGCCGCATGGACCGATCTTACCGTGAGCAGGTCGAGGACCTCGTGGTCTTCGCCGGACCGGACGCTTCCCGCGCCGCCGCCGAGTTCTACATCCGCGGCGAATACCTGAAGACGGACGAAGGCCTCCCGCCCGCCACCGGCCAGAAGTATCACCTGCGCGTCGGGGCTTTCTTCGAGATCAAGGACGGCAAGGTCGCCCGCGTCTCGAACTACTACAACCTCAGCGCCTGGCTCCGGATGGTCGGCGCCTGAAAAAGCTTACTTCACCATCGCCAAGCCGCGCCAGGCGAAGGCCAGGCCGAGGGCGATGAGCAGGTAGGACGATACGTAGGGGGCGCGGGCGGCGACGCGGCTGAACCAGCCGGACTTCTCGGCGAGCTTCTTGAAGCCCCAGGAAGCGAGGACGCCGACGGAGATCATCGTCAGCGCCAGGCCCAGGCTGAAGGCGGCGACGATGCCGAAACCGAGGGAGAATTCCTTGAGCTGCAGGCAGATGATGAGGATCGAGACCGCGGCGGGGCAGGGCATGAGGCCGCCGGTCAGCCCGAAGAGCACGATCTGCCAGGTGGTCACCTCCCGGCCGGCGAAGCGTTTCTCGATCTCGGCCGCATGGGCGCGGGCATGGGCGTCCTCGTCTTCGTGGCCGTGATGGGGATGCTCGTGCGCGTGGCCATGGTCCCCGTCATGGTGATGATGGTGAGGGTGGCCTTGTTCTTCCCGCAGCCGCATGATCGTCCAGACGGCCATGCCGACGACGATCAGCCCGCTGATCAGCAGGAAGTAAGGTTCGGTCTCCTCGACGTTCCAGTGCGAGCCGTAGCTCAGCGCCAGGGCGGCGAGGATCCAGATGATGAGCGTGTGCGAGAGGGCCGCGCAGAACCCGAGCAGGGCGGCCTGCCAGACGGTCCCGCGGACGGCGATGATGAAGGCGGCCATCATGGTCTTCGAGTGCCCGGGCTCCAGCCCGTGCAGGGCGCCGAGCAGGATGGCCACGGGGACGTAAAGCCAGGCGTGGGCGGTGCCCTGTTGCAGCAGCTGGGAGAAATCCATGCCGTCATCCTGACGACGGCGAAGGGGCTGTCCACCCCGGGGATTGGCTTGCGGCGGGGCAGGTCGATTCGCTTGCTAGTGGTCATATGAAGACCATCACCCTCGGCCAATCCCAGCTGACCTCTAGCCGCCTCGCCTACGGCTGCTGGCGCATCGCGACCAAAGGGGATGCCGCCGCAGATTACGCCACGGCCAAGGCCGCCGTCTTCGCGGCCGTCGATGCGGGCTATACGCTCTTCGACCATGCCGACATCTATTGCGACGGCGAAGCCGAGCGCGTCTTCGGCCGCATCCTGAAGGAGAATCCCGGCCTGCGCGCCAAGATGACGATCGCGACCAAAGGGGGCATCCGTTTCAAGAACCGGCCCGCCGGCGCTCCGGTGCGCTACGACTTCTCCCGCGCCCATCTGCTCGCTCAGTGCGAACTCTCGCTCAAGCAGCTCGGGGTCGAGACCATCGATCTCCTGCACCTCCATCGTCCGGATTACCTCATGGACGCCGCCGAGGTCGCCGAGGTCTTCACCGAGCTCCGCCGCTCGGGCAAGGTGCGTGAATTCGGCGTCAGCAACTTCAGCCCCTCCCAGTTCACGCTCCTGCAGAGCGCGCTGTCGTTCCCGCTGGTCGTGAACCAGGTCGAAGTCAGCCTGCTCCAGCTCTACGCCCTTCATGATGGCACGCTGGACCAATGCCAGGAGAGGAAGGTCACGCCGCTCGCCTGGAGCCCGCTGGGCGCCGGCCTGCTCGGCGCGGGCGGCGTGGACCTCCTGCCGGGCCAGCGTCATTACGACCCTAAGGCCGTGCTGGCCGTCGTCGATCGCATCGCGCAGGAGCGTGGCGTCGACCGTGAGCTCGTCGCCCTGGCTTGGATCCTGAAGCATCCGTCCAAGATCGTCCCGATCATCGGTAGCACCCGGCCCGAACGCATCAAGGCCCTGGCCGCCGCGGCGGACCTCGAACTGGCCCGTGAAGAGTGGTATCACCTCGTCACCGCGGCCCGTGGCGCGGAGATGCCGTAACGCTTAGGGGACACGGGGACAAGGGGGCACGGGGAGGTAAGGGATTGCGGGGGAGTTTGGATAGTTTATGAAGTAGGAATGAATCCCACCCCTGGTTCGTTCCTCCGTCGCGTCTGGCCGTTGCTCGTGGCGGCCGCCCTCGGCGCGCAGACCGCGCAGGTCCTTGAGACGAAGACCATCACCCCGCCGGAAGAACCCTATGCCGGCTGGTCGACGCTCGCGCGCCGCGCCGACGGCGAGCTTTGGGTGACCTGGTCCGGCGGCCGCGACGGCCACATCTGTCCGTTCGGGCAGGTGAAGGCCATGACCTCCAAGGATGACGGAGCCAGCTGGACCTGGCCGCGGGTGCTCCTCGACGGACCGATCGATGACCGGGACAGCGGCGTGATGGAGACCGCCAAGGGAACCTTGCTCGTCACGACGTTCACGTCGCTGGCCTACGAGGAGCGCGGTCTGCTCGCCAAGCAGACGCCGGAGCGGCAGGCCCGTTGGAAGGCCGCGCAGTCGCGTCTGACGGCGGAACAGCGGCAGGCCCAGCTCGGCGAGTGGGTCCTGCGTTCGACCGACGGAGGCAAGACCTGGTCGCCGCCCATCGCGACGCTCGTCAACAGCCCGCACGGCCCGACGCAGCTCAAGGACGGTCGGCTGCTTTATGTCGGCAAGCAGCTCTGGACCAAGGAGGGGAAGATCGGCGTGGCCGAATCGAAGGACGACGGCCTCACCTGGACCTGGCTGAGCGAGATCCCGACGCGCCCGGGCGATGAGGTGAAGAAGGGCTACCATGAGCTCTTCGCGCTTGAGACCGATGACGGGCGCATCGTCGCCCAGATCCGTAACCACAATAAGCCCGACGTCGGCGAGACCTTGCAGACCGAATCGGCCGACGGCGGGAAGACCTGGACCACGCCCCGGTCGATCGGCGTGTGGGGCCTGCCCTCGCAGCTTCTCAAGCTCAAGGATGGCCGCCTGGTCATGACATACGGGTATCGTCGCAAGCCCTTCGGCAACCAGGCGCGGATCAGCCCGGACCAAGGGCGGACGTGGAGCGAACCCCTGACGATCTCCGCCGACGGCGAAGGCGGCGACCTTGGTTATCCGTCCACGGTCGAACTTGCGGACGGCACGCTGCTCACCGTCTGGTATGAATTCCAGAAGGCCGCCGGCAAGGCCGTGCTCCGGCAGGCGAAGTGGAAGATCGGTAAGTAGAGTATCGAGTATGGAGTATCGAGTTTAGGGTAAGGCAGGCCGCCGCAGGGCGGCCGAGGGTAGGGGCGTGGCTCCGCCGCGCCCTCCCTTTGGAGGAGCGCATGATGAATCGTGCCCCTGCCTTGGTTCGCCCTGCGGCGAACCTCAGAGCCCGAAGCCTTGGGACTTGCGGACGTCGCCGACGTACCAGTTCTCGAGCTTCTCGCGGGCCCAAGGGGTCTTGCGCAGGAAGATCAGCGACGACTTGATCGTCGGGTCGAACATGAAGCAGCGGATCGGGATGCGGTGCGCCAGCTCGCGCCAGCCGTACTTCGCCACCATCGCCTCGAGCAGCTTCTGCAGGGTCACGCCGTGGAGCGGGTCCCGCGGATGCTGGCGAGGTTCGGTCACGCGGGCGGGCCTCAGGCCTTCGGCTTGGCTTCTTCCTCCGCGAGGCGGATGCGCAGGTCGCGCAGCTGCTTCGGGGCGACGGGGCTCGGGCAGTCGGCCATCAGGTCGCGGCCGTTCTGGTTCTTCGGGAAGGCGAGGATGTCGCGGATCGAGGACCGGCCGGCGAGCATGGCGACCACGCGGTCGAAGCCGAGGGCGATGCCGCCGTGGGGCGGGGCGCCGTAGGAGAAGGCCTTGAGCATGTAGCCGAAGCGGCTGTCCACCAGGTCCTGCGGGATCTTGAGGATGTCCTCGAAGACGCGCTTCTGGACGGCCGGGTTATGGATGCGGATCGAGCCGCCGCCGAGTTCGACGCCGTTGAGGACGATGTCGTAGTGCTGGCCGCGGACCTTGGCGGGGTCGGTGGCGAGCAGGGGCTCGTCCTCGACGACCGGGGCGGTGAAAGGATGGTGGGCGGAGAGATAGCGCTTCTCTTCCTCGTCCCAGAGCATCAGCGGGAATTCGATGACCCAGAGGAAGTTATACTGGTCGGCGGGCAGGTTGAGGCGGCCGCGGGCCTTGAGGAGGGTGGAGGACTCGAGGCGGATGCGGCCGAGGATGGTCGAGGCCTGTTCCCACGGGGCGGCGGCGAAGAAGACGATGTCGCCGTCTTCGATGTTGAGCTGTTTCTTCAGCGCGGCCTTCTCGTCGTCGGAGAAGAACTTCACGATCGGGGACTTCCATTCGCCGGCTTCGCACTTGATGAAAGCGAGGCCCTTGGCGCCGGCGCTCTTGGCGATGTTCTCGAAGTTGGTGAGCTCGCCCTGGGTGATGTCGGCGAGGCCCTTGGCGTTGATCGCGCGGACCACGGAGCCCGGGGTGTTGGCGGCGACGTTGAAGACCTTGAAGGCCGAGCCCTTGAAGAGGCCGGTGAGGTCCTGGATCTCCATGCCGAAGCGGGTGTCGGGCTTGTCGATGCCGAAGCGGTCCATCGCTTCCTGGTAGGCCATGCGCGGGAAGGGCGTCGGGATGTCGATGCCGAGGGTCTCCTTCCAGGTGCGCTTGAGGATGCCTTCGATCAGCTTGTACATGTCCTCGCGGTCGATGAAGGACATCTCGAGGTCGACCTGCGTGAACTCCGGCTGGCGGTCGGCGCGCAGGTCTTCGTCGCGGTAGCAGCGGGCCATCTGGTAGTAGCGCTCGACGCCGGCCACCATGAGCATCTGCTTGTACTGCTGCGGGGACTGCGTGAGGGCGTAGAACTCGCCCGGGTTGACGCGGCTGGGCACGAGGAACTCGCGGGCGCCTTCCGGGGTGCTCTTGAAGAGGGTCGGGGTCTCGATCTCGAGGAAATCCTGGCTGTCGAGTTCGGCGCGGATGGCGCGGGCGGCCTTGGCGCGCAGCTTGAGCAGGCCGATGTTGCGCGGGCGACGGAGGTCGAGGAAGCGGTATTCGAGGCGGAGGTCTTCGTTCACCTTGTCGGCCTTGTCGTCGTCCATCGGGAACGGCAGGTCGGCGCAGACGTTGTGGACGGTCAGGGACTCGGCGGCGATCTCGATGCTGCCGGTGGCGAGCTTGGCGTTGACGGTCTCGGCCGAGCGGGCGCGGACCTTGCCGGTCACCTCGATGACGGATTCCGTCTTCAGGCGCTGGGCGATCTCCTGGATGCCGTTGGCGCCCGGATTGAAGACCACCTGGGTCAGGCCTTCGCGGTCGCGGAGGTCGACGAAGGTCACGCCGCCGAGGTCGCGCTTGGTGTCGACCCAACCCACGAGGGTCACGGTCTGGCCGGCGTCGGCGGGGCGGAGGGCGTTGCAGGTATGGGTGCGTTTCATGGGGTCGGGACGGACGGAATCGAGGGGTATGGTTAACGGACGGGGAAAACCCTAGTCAAAGCCCAATTGGGAGGGCTAGGGATAGGGCTAGGGACAGGGCTAGGCTTTGCTGGGGGATGGGGAGGGGGCGGGGCCAGATTCAAGGGGCAGTGGCGGAGGCGCAGGGTATCAACGGTCGGCGGTTAGCGGTTGGATGGGAGGAATCTCGGACGTTGGACTTCGAACTATCTCTCTCGGCGTCGGATAGGGCCGATCAACCTTGGTCGGCCGTTCGCAAAGGGATTGGCGGAACAAGTGGTCAGGCTGGTTACGCACGCCCAGCCGCCAACCGCCAACCGCTAACCGCCAATCACCATTATTTCGGGTGGGCAGGATGCCTTCCCGGGGCTTAAATCCGCGCATGCGCACCCCCGCACTCCTGACCGCCTGCCTGCTGGCGGTCGTCGCTTCCGCCGCCCCGCAGAAGGTCGAGATGGCCGGCTATCTCATCGTCCCGACCGAACGCGTCAACGAGCCCTATGACGCCGGCTTCTCGATCTACGCCGCGGCCTGGCCGCTCCTCAGCGAGTATCCCGGCCACCGGTTCCAGACCGGCCTCTTCGGCACGTGGATGCATCCGCTGTATCCCAAGGACGCCAAGCCGAAAGACCTCTACAACGACATCGAAGGCGGCCTCGGCTGGTGGCGCGACACGCGTTTTCCTTCCACGACCCCGAAGTTCATCATGGGCGGCGTCGGCGTGAATTTCTACGACATCGCCAACGGGCCTGCCTACGGACGCGGCACTTGGGAGGATCCGCGCGGACTCTACGGCGTCGCCCAGCTCACCCCCTGGCTGCTGTTCCCGCTCGACGGCCTGAACCTCAAGCAAGGCGTCAACGGCGAGCTCTTCGGCTATGGTTATCTGCCGATGCCGTTCGCCGAAGCCAAGACGAAGACCGAAGGCAAGGACGTCCCGACGGGGGCCAACTGCTGGACGCTCTTCCTGAACTCCGCGAACTTCAAGGGTCCGGTCTGTTTCTTCACGCCGAACTTCTGGGCGCGCGCGGCGCTCCGCAATCCGGCCGTCGCCGGCCAGATGTTGGATTCGCGTGGTTCGGATCCGAACAAGCATTTCCAGATGGAGACCCAGTATGTGCCGGCGGCGATGGCCAAGGACGAGAAGGGCGACAGCTATGCGCGCGTGGCCCCGACTTCCTTCCCCGTCGGCGCCGACGGCACGACGGTGGTCCTGCATCGCCTGACCTGCTATGACCGCCGCGCCCTCTATGACGGCGTGAAGGCCTGGTTCGACGGCGGCCCCGTCGCCACCGGCGCGATCAATCCCGCCGGCGCGCTGGTGCAGAGCTTCCGCGCAGGCGGCGGCTCCACCTGGAGCATCTACCCGCAGGGCACGAAGCGCGAGGCCAAGCCTGGTCTCGAATGGAAGGCCTTCGCCACGCCGCACATCCCCGACCCGCATACCTACGGCTACCAATGGAACGCCGACCTGGTCACGCGCGCCCGTCCGGGACTCGTCACCCTGCCGGAATATTATCGCCTCGGCTCTTTCGGGAAGAACGGACGTTGGTCCGCGGTGTCGCCGAAGGACGTCCCGGCTTCGACGGGCCTGACGCAGATGACCTTCGACCCGCCGAAGGAGAAGCCGCAGGCGCCGCGCGAGACGCAGCCCGGGGAGAAGACGACCTGGAAGGTCCCCGGCCCCAAGGCCGGACCGTTCCAGGCCTTCCTCGGCGACGGCAGCGTCGTGACCTACTACTGGTATCGCTTCGCCGATCAGCCGGCCCTCCTCAACGCCGACCTGACCCCGGCCGAGCGCGAAGCCCTGCAGGCCAAGGTCGAGAAACTCCACCGCACCTGGACCAAGGACCGCGAATACCTCGCGCCGCCCACCGTCGGCAAGCTCGCCGCGCTCGATCCCGCGCAGGTCCTCACCCCTCCGAAGGGGCTCGAGGTCGGTTACGTCCCCATCGCCACGCGGCAGGAGCTCGCCCCGGCGAAGAAGTGAGCCGGCTCAGCGCCGGTCGATGTCCTGGGTCTCGACCGGCTCGACGTGCGCGAGGTGGTCGGGGTCCTTCTTGCCCGTGAGCACCTTGAAGAGGCACCAGGCGAAGAGCGTGGCGACCGAGCCCACGGAGATGAGCATGAAGAGGAGTCCGGCGGTAGTCATGGTCGTAAGGTCGTCGGCTTAGCGGGCGTCCCAGCGTTTGCCGGCGCGATGGATCATGAGCGCCGAGAAGGCCGTGAAGAGGAGCAGGAAGAAGGCCGTCAGGCGGGCCACGCCGCTTGCCGGATGCCCGGGGCCGCCCACGAGGTCGAGGATCGGGTCGGTCGGCGCGAAGACCGGGGCGCCGAACGACAGGTTCCAGCCGGCGACGTTCTTGAGGACGAACATCGCGAAGATCGCGGTCAGATAGGCCGGCGAGAGCCAGCGGAGGATGAACCTGAAGACCCGGGGGATGCGGATTTCGGCGCCTTGATGGGCCTCGGTCCAGCCGCGTTCGGTGCCGAAGGCGAGGTTGAAGACGTAGATGAGGATGGTGCCCTGCAGGAAGATGCCGATGTCGCCGATCCAGAAGTCGACGGTCGAGAGCGCCTTGAGGCCCTCGCTGAACCAGACGACGAGCGTGCAGCCGACCGCGGTGATCAGGCCGAGCAGCGCGACCGAGCCGCGTCGGTCGAGGCCCAGGCCTTCTTCGAGGAAGGCGATGCCGGGCTGGAGCATGGAGAGCGACGAGGTGATCGCGGCGATGAAGAGCAGGGTGAAGAAGAGGCCGCCGAAGAGGTGGCCGTAGGGCATGCCGGCGAAGACCTGCGGCAGGACGTTGAAGCCGAGGGCGAAGGTGCCGCCGGCCACGGCCGAGGCGCCGAGGAAGGCGAAGGCGGCGGGCACGGTGATCATCCCGCCCAGGCCGACTTCGCAGAATTCGTTGGCGGCGGTGGCGGTCAGGCCGCTGAGCACGACGTCGTCGTGCTTCTTAAGGTAGCTCGCGTAGGTGATGATCACGCCGAAGCCGACCGAGAGCGTGAAGAACACCTGCGAGGCGGCCTTGAGCCAGACGGCGGGGTTGGACAGACCCTGCGTGATGTCGTGGGGATTCCACATGTAGCCCAGGCCGTTCCAGACGTTGAGCTCCGGCTTGGCCGGGTCGGGCGTGCCGAGCGTCATGACCCGGACGAGCAGCGCGAGGGCGATGACGATCAGGAGCGGCATCCCCCAGTTGCAGATGAACTCGATGCCTTTCGAAAGGCCGCGGTAGATGATGACGAAGTTGAGGACGAAGACGCCGACGAAGAAGAGGAACGGTCCGCCGAAACCAAGCACGGAGCCGTCGCCGGCCTGGCCGGTGAAGGCCGCGAAGGCGGCGGCGTAGGCCTTGGGGTCCTTGCCGAGGTCGAGCCCGCCGCTGAAGCTGTTCCAGGCGTAGCCGAGGCACCAGGACTCGATGACGACGTAGTAGAAGTAGACGCCGACCGGGATGATGAAGCCGAGGAGGCCGACGTATTTGCCCCAGGGCTTGCGGATGATCGCATGGAAGATGCCGGGCGAAGAGTTGAAGCCCTGCGTGCCGCCGAAGCGGCCGAGCGTCCACTCGACCCAGCAGATCGGCAGGCCGACGATCAGGAGGGAGAGGAAGTAGGCGATCAGGAAGGCGCCGCCGCCGGTCTCCTTGTCGGCGACCAGTCCGGGGAAGCGGAGGAAATTGCCGAGGCCGACGGCGCTGCCGGCGACGGCCATGATCACGCCTAGTTTCGAGCTCCAGCCGTCGGGTTGCTTGGTCGTCATCGTCAGGGGTTGATGTGTGGTCTAGGGAAGGGCAGGGGGAGTGCAATGCTGGGACGCAGTCCCAGCGAAGGTGGTGGCGGTTGGCGGTTAGCGGCTAGAACCCCGATCATGCGGGTGAAGAAGGCTGGGTAGAGGTGTGCTTACGCCCTCAAAAAGGTCCTCAGCCCAACCCCTGCTGCCCATTATCCCGGTGACTCCCTCATCGCTTCCGCCCGTTATCCGAGTGATTGCCTAACCGCCAACCGCTATCCGCCAACCGCTTCCACCTTATGCCTCTCCTCCCCCTATTCTTCTCGCCCTTTGCGTTTCCCTTACTCACTTTGCGGTGATGTCATTTGATTCCCTCGGCTTAGACGCCGCCGTCCTCAAGGCCGTAGCCGACCAAGGCTACACCGAGCCGACGCCCATCCAGCTGGCCGCCATCCCCCCGATCATCGACGGGCAGGACGTCATCGGCGTGGCCCAGACCGGTACCGGCAAGACCGCCGCCTTCACCCTCCCGCTGCTCACCCGCCTCGTCCGCACGAAGTCCGGCGCCCATCAGGGCAGGGTCCGCTGCCTGATCCTGGCCCCGACCCGCGAGCTCGTCGTCCAGATCGCCGAGAACGTCGCCGCTTACTCCCGTTACGCCGGCGTCACCGTGGCCACCTGCTACGGCGGCGTCTCCGAGCGCCCGCAGATCGCCGCCCTCCGTCGCGGCTGCGACTTCCTCATCGCGACCCCGGGCCGCCTCCTCGACCTCGGCAGCCAGGGCCATGGCGACTTCTCCGCCGTGGAATGCCTCGTCCTCGACGAGGCCGACCGCATGCTGGACATGGGCTTCCTGCCGGCGATCAACACCATCGTCCGCGCGCTGCCCAAGGAGCGCCAGACGCTGATGTTCTCGGCCACGCTTTCCCGCGAGATCGAGACCCTCACCAAGCAGTATCAGCGCAATCCGAAGCTCATCGAGGTCGGTCGCCGCTCCAACCCCGCCGAGACGGTCACCCAGCTGCTCTACGAGTGCCCCGGCGCTCTCAAGCAGGTCATGCTGCACCATCTCCTGAAGGACGAGGCCCTCAAGATGGTCATCGTCTTCGCCCGCACCAAGCACGGCGCCGACCGCATCTGCCGTAAGCTCCAGGGCGCCGACATCAGCTGCGCCGCCATCCACGCCAACCGTTCGCAGAGCCAGCGCCAGCGCGCCCTGCAGGCCTTCAAGAACGGCGAGATCCGCGTGCTCGTCGCGACCGACATCGCTTCGCGAGGCATCGACGTCGACGGCATCACGCACGTCTTCAACTTCGACTTCCCTGACCAGCTCGAGGACTACGTCCACCGCATCGGCCGCACCGGCCGCGCCCTCGCGACCGGCACCGCCATCACCTTCGTCACGAAGGAAGACCTCGGCGAACTGCGTCGCCTCGAACGCATCGTCGGCAAGCACCTGCACTGCGGCAAGCTGCCCGGCTTCGACTACACCCAGCAGGCCCCGGCCCGCACCCCGGAAGACTTCCAGCGCTACCAGGATCCCCGCGCCGGCTCGCACCACAGCGAACGTGAAGGCCGTCCGCAGGGCGGCCGCCACGGCGGTTACCGCGCTTCGCAGGGCAACTATCGTCCGTACGGTCGTCCGGGAACCCGTCGCCAAGGCGGACCGCGTTAAGCGAGGACACGAGGGCCAGTGGGCCCGAGGTCCAGAGGTCCAGAGGTCTTAAATCAGCCCGGAGCCCCCGGGCTTTTTCGTGCCTTGCCGCGCGGCGTGCCTTTGCGGCAGGCGTCGCTGCAGAAGCGGATCTCGTCCCAGCAGCGTTCCCACTTCTTGCGCCAGCTGAACGGCCTTTGGCAGGTCGGGCAGGTCTTGGCCGGAAGGTGCTCTTTTTTGACGCCGTGCATGCCGACTTTGTGTGCGGATTCGCCTTGCGCGCAAACAGGCGCGCAGATTCCGGGTTCAGGGATTGGAATCAGGCCGTTGACCCCTTAGTCATAGGCATGCGCCGCTTTCTGCCCCTGGTCGGTTCCTGCCTCGTCACGTTGGTCTCCGCGGAGGAGCCTAAGTGGCACGCCTTGTTCAACGGCAAGGACCTGTCGGGGTGGACGCCCAAGATCGCCAAGCATCCCCTCGGCGAGAATTACGCCGACACATTCCGGGTCGAGGATGGCATGATCAAGGTGGCCTACGATCGCTATGCGAAGTTCGACCAGCAGTATGGGCATCTTTTCACCAACCTCGCGTATTCGCGTTACGTCTTGCGGATGGAGTATCGCTTCGCGGGAAAGATGATGGCTGACGCCCCGAAGTACGTGAATCTCAACAGCGGCGTCATGCTCCACGCCCAGCCCCCGCAGAGCATGGGGATGGACCAAGGTTTTCCTTCCAGCCTGGAGTTTCAATTCCTGGCCGACGAAGGCAAGGGGGCCCGCCCGACCGGCAACGTCTGTACCCCCGGCACCAACTTGGAGATGGACGGCAAACTGGTCACGCAGCACATCGTGACCTCGAAGGCGCCGACCTTCCCGGCCGAGCAATGGGTGGCCATCGAGGTCGAAGTGCGCGGGGATGAAGAAATCGTCCACCGCGTCAACGGCGCGGAGGTGCTCCGGTATCAGCGACCGCAGCTCGACCCGCGCAACCATATCTCTCCTGCGACCGACCAGCTGGACGCTGGCGCCGAACTGCTGCTCTCCCACGGCCACATCGCCCTCCAGGCGGAAGGCCAGCCGGTCTGGTTCCGGCGCATCGAATTGCGCCGTCTGGCCAGATAAACCTGACGGCGATTTGCGTCGGGAGGAGTTCGTCGTCCCTTGCGGGCGTGGCCTCCACCGTCCGTCTCGTCCTCGGCGATCAGCTGAATCCGGAGCATTCCTGGTTCAAGCGGGTCGACCCTGCCGTGACGTATGTGTTCATGGAGGTGCGCTCCGAGACCGATTACGTCGTCCATCATGCCCAGAAGGTCATCGCGATCTTCGCGGGGATGCGCCGGATGGCCGAACTGCTGACGAAACAAGGCCATCAGGTCCGTTACTTCCGGTTGGGCGACAAGGATAACCGCCAGAACTTTGCGGAGAACCTGCAGCAGGTCTTCAAGGCGACGAAGGCCGGGCGCTTCGAATACCAGGAGCCCGACGAGTGGCGGCTCGACCAGGACTTGCGGGCCTTCGCCGCCGGTTGCGGCCTGGTCACGGCGTGCGTCAGCTCCGAACACTTCCTCGACGGCCGCGGCGGCGTGGCGGCGCATTTTCAGAAGGACGCCAAGCGCTGGCTGATGGAGTCTTATTATCGCAAGATGCGAGTCCGGACGCGCCTGTTGCTCGACGAGGACGGCGCCCCGCTCGGCGGGGAATGGAACTACGACAAGGAGAACCGGAAGCCTTGGAAGGGTACGCCGCCCCCGCCGAAGCCGTGGGACGTCTCCCATGACCATTCGGAGATCTGGCAGGAGATCCAGGCCGCCGGGGTCAGGACGATGGGGGAGCCCTCGGAGAAGGACTTTCCTTGGCCGCGGGACCGTAAGGAAGCGCTCAAGCAACTCGATGCTTTCATCGAACGAGGCCTGCCTGACTTCGGCGACTACGAGGACGCGATGCATACCTCGTCCGACCGTCTTTTCCATTGCCGTCTCTCCTTCGCCCTCAACGTGAAGCTGCTGTCGCCGGCGGAGGTCGCCGAGGCCGCGGACGACGCGCATGCGCGTGATCCGAAACGTTACCCTCTGGCGGCCACGGAAGGCTTTGTCCGCCAGATCATCGGCTGGCGCGAATACGTCCGCGGGGTCTACTGGGCCAAGATGCCCGGCTACGCCGACGCCAACGGCCTCGGCCACACGCTCTCGCTGCCGTCCTGGTTCTGGACCGGCAAGGTGAAGATGAACTGTATGCGCCACTCCGTGGGCCAGTCGCTCGACACCGCCTATGCGCATCATATCCAGCGCCTGATGGTCATCGGTTCGTTCTGCCTGACCGCGGGGGTCGATCCGGCCGAGGTCGAACGCTGGTATCTCGGCGTGTACATCGACGCCTTCCAGTGGGTCGAACTTCCGAACGTCATCGGCATGAGCCAGCACGCCGACGGCGGTTTCCTAGCCAGCAAGCCCTACTGTTGTGCGGCCAGCTATGTCTCCAAGATGTCGAACTACTGCGGCGGCTGTCCCTATGACCCCAAGGACCGCACCGGGCCGCTGGCCTGTCCGCTCAACGCTTTCTATTGGGACTTCTGGTTACGCCATCAGGACCGCTTCCTGAACAATCCGCGCATCGGCATGGCCGTCCGTCAGGCCGCGAACATGTCGCCGTCGGAGAAAGCCGCGGTGAAGAAGAAGGCCGCGGAGCTACGCGCAGGCATCGAAGATCTTTGAAGAGCGGAGGACTGCGTGGAGCGCGGCGTTGAGGACTGAATGGAGGTCTGAATTGATGCAGGGCCCCGGCCAGTCATCCGGTCTCCGGTTTCCCTTTGAGCGCAAGTAATTCCGCCACCCAGGGCTGCCACCCGCCACCTGAAGTTGTCGCTCCGTCTCCTTACTTCTTCGCCGCCTTCTTCTTGCCCTTGCCGGCGGGGAGAGGGTCGACGCCGGGGAGCGGGAAGTCGGGGTTGGGCACGCGTGCGGCGGCCATCTTGGCTTCGAGTTCCTTCACGACGTCGGGGAATTTCGCGGCCAGGTCGTTCGTCTCGTTCGGGTCGGCGTCGAGGTCGTAGAGCTGGGTGACGATCGGCGCCTTGGACTGGGCCTTCTTGGCCATGTCCGTGCGGATCGCCTTCCACTTTCCGTCCCAGATCGCCTGCTGCGAGCCGTAGCCCGGGAACTCGCGGTAGAGCGGGGCGGTCCGCGGGGTGTCGGTTCCCTTGAGCGCGGGGACGAGGCTTTCGCTGGCGATGGCGGCCGTGCGTTCCATCTTCACGCCGGCCAGTTCCGAGAACGTCACGAACCAGTCCTCGAAGCCCGAGATTCGGTGCGAGCGCGTTCCGGCCTTGATGCCGGCGGGCCAACGGACGACGGTCGGTTCGCGGATGCCACCTTCGTGGAGCGAGCCTTTGAGGCCTCTGAGTCCGCCCGCGGAGTTGAAGTATTGCGTGTCGACGCCGCCGGCGTCATGCGTGGCGCCGTTGTCGCCGGAGAAGACGATGATCGTGTTGTCCGCCACGCCGGCTTTCTCGAGGGCGGCAAGGATGCGGCCGACTTCCTTGTCGAGGCGCGAGATCATCGCGGCGTAAGTGGTGCGTGGGGTGCGGTTGGGGCTGTAGCCGCCTTTCTGCGGGGCGTAGGGGGCCGCCTCGGTGATGACTCCTTCATATTGTTTCAGTTCTTCGGCCGGGATCTGCAGGGCCACGTGCGGCAGCGGCGAGGCGTAGTAGAGGAAGAACGGCTTGTCCTTGTGGGTCGCGATGAAGGCTTCGGCGCCCACGATGGTACGCTCGCTGAGGAAGTCTTTGCCGATGAACGGCGCGTAGGCCTTCGGGTCCTGCGGGTCGGCTCCAGCCGGGAAGACGCCGTGACCGGGCGTGCCATCGGGGCCGTTGTCGAGCGGCACCTTCTTGCCGTCATCCTGGATGAAGGGCGGGTAGTGGCTGTGCGCGATCCACTGGCTGGTCACGCCGAGGAAGCGATCGAAGCCCTGCTTCAGCGGACTACCGGTGGACTCGAAACTGCCCATGCCCCATTTGCCGAACGCGGCGGTCGCATAGCCGGCTTGCTTGAGCGTGCCGGGCAGGGTGGCGATGCCGGTGGGAAGGGGGAACTGCTCGCGGTCGCCGACGTCGCCGTTGTCGCGGGCCGTGGCGTGACCGGGGTTGCGACCGGTCATGAGTACCGTGCGCGAGGGGGCGCAGACCGCGTTGCCGCAGTAGTGTCGGGTGAGGATCATGCCTTCGCGGGCGAGGCGGTCGACGTTCGGCGTGCGGATGATCTTCTGGCCGTTGAAGCCGACTTCGCCGAAGCCGAGGTCGTCGGCCAGGATGAAGACGATGTTCGGGCGGGTCTCCGCACCGAGGGCGGCGGTCAAGAGGGCAAGCAGGAGCAGGGGGGTGCGGCTCATGCCTAATTCCTAGGCTTAGCCCTTGGTTATGTCGAGAAACCACGGGGCCGGCTTTGTCGGATTGACAACCCCGCCGGGCTGGGGCTTAACCCAATCTTTCCTCTCTCGGGCTGTAGCGTAGTCTGGTAGCGCGCTTGCATGGGGTGCAAGAGGTCGTGAGTTCGAATCTCACCAGCCCGACCAGAGGAAAAGCCGCCGAAACCCCGTCCGGGGCCGATGGTTATTTCTTCGCCTTCTTCGGGGGGGCTTTGCCTCCCTTGGGGCTCTGGAAGAGCGGGGCGATCAGCTCCTTGTCCCAGGCCGAGAGGTCGGCGGCAAGCTTGGCGACGACTTCGGGGCGGGCGGACGCCAGGTCCTTGGCTTCGCCGATGTCCGTCGACAGGTCGTAGAGTTCGTCGGGTTGCTTGCGGTTGCGGACCAGCTTCCAGTCCCCGGAGCGCACGGCGTAGCTCTGGCCGCCGCCGGTACGCCAGAAGAGGTTCGCGTGCGGCGCGGTCTGGGTCTCGCCCCGCAGGAAGGGGATGAGGTTGACGCCGTCGAGTCTGCGCTCGGTGGGGAAGGTGACGCCGGCCAGCGCCAAGGCCGTGGCGGTGACGTCGAGAGAGGAGACCGGGCGGTCATAGGTCGAGCCCGCCTTGAGTCGGGCCGGCCAGCTGATGACGAACGGGACGCGGACGCCGCCTTCGTAGACGTAGCCTTTGTAGCCGCGCAACGGCGTGTTGTCGGCGCCGAGCGAGGGCGGCGTGCCGCCGTTGTCGGTGAAGAAGAAGATCAGCGTGTCCTGCGCCTGGCCGCTGTCCGCGAGGGCCTTGGTGATCGCGCCGACGGCGTCGTCCATCAGGCTGATCTGGGCGAGGCACTTGCGGCGCGTCGCGTCCTTGACGTGGGCGAACTGCTGTTCCCGCTCGACCGTGGGCATGTGGGGCGTGTGCGGGGCGTTGAACGCAAGGTAAAGCATCCAAGGCGCGCCGGCGTTGCGCCGGATGAAGGCGACGGCCTCCTTGCCGAACGCTTCGGTGAGGTGGGCGGGTACTTCGGTGGTCGCCTGGCCGTCGCGGGTGAGCGGGACGTTGTATTCCTTCTTCACGTCGATCGTCCAGCCGGAGAAGGAATGGCCCCCGCCGATGAAGCCATAGGTCTGGTCGAAGCCGCGGGCCCAGGGCGTATGGGCGGGCGTGGCGCCGAGGTGCCACTTGCCGATCCAGCCGGTCCGGTAGCCGACTTCCTTGAGGAACTGCGGCAGGAGTTTCTCCGTGAGCGGCAGCCCCGCCACGGCGTCGGCCGGATCATAGGCCGGATTGTTCTCATGCCCGAAGCGTTGCTGGTAGCGGCCCGTGAGCAGGCCCGCGCGGGTGGGCGAACAGAAAGGATGGGAGACGTAGCCGCTGGTGCAGCGTACGCCGGAAGCGGCCAACGCGTCCAGGTGGGGCGTCGGCACGGCCTTGCC
>Ga0194123_10003671_pt1 | contig 18160 bp, 20 predicted proteins | sample TA2MahsurfametaG_5_FD_155479 | JGI IMG/M metagenome (GOLD analysis project Ga0194123, IMG submission 155479) | Freshwater microbial communities from Lake Tanganyika, Tanzania - TA2015023 Mahale A surface | ecosystem: Environmental > Aquatic > Freshwater > Lake | place: Tanzania: Lake Tanganyika... | reverse complement strand
GCCAAGCGGTTCAAAGTGACCGGCAGCGGCAAATTCATGCGCCGCCGGGCGTTCCACAACCACCTGCTCGACCACAAGAGCCCCAAGCGCAAGCGCTACCTTGGCACCATGGCCGTGGTGGATGAGCGCGACGCCGACAACGTCGCCCTGATGCTCCCCTACAGCGGTTGAGCCTGACGCACGCTCTTGCCAGTCAGGCAAGGGTGCGCCAACCCTTCGTGTTCTGTCTGTTCTTCGTCATTCCCTGAGCCATGGCCCGCGTCAAGAGGGGCAACGTCGCCCGCAAACGCCGCAACAAGATCCTGCGGCTGGCCCGTGGTTTCCGCGGTGGCAACGGTTCGCTGTTCCGCACCGCCAACCAGCGGGTGATGAAGGCCCTCTGCAATGCCTATCGCGACCGTCGCCGCCGCAAGCGTGACTTCCGTCGCCTGTGGATCGCCCGCATCAACGCCGCAGCCCGGATCAACGGACTCAGCTACAGCCGTTTGATGGGCGGCCTCAAGAAAGCGGACGTGCGCCTCAACCGCAAGATGCTGGCCCAGTTAGCCGTGGTCGATCCCGCCAGCTTCACCAGTGTGGTGGGTGCGGCTCGCTAAGCCTCACGTTCCTCTGCAGCCCAGCCCGTTCGAGGCCCCATGGATGCCCTGTTGCCCCAGGCCTACCTGATCGGGCTGGTTGTGATCCTTGCCGTAGCGGCTGTGGCCGTGGGCCGGCAGGTCTGGCGCGTCAGGCGCGACGAGGTGAGCCTCGCCAAGCTCGAACGCCAAGGCAGCGACCGGGCCAGCACCGCCGCCGATCTCTATGAGCTGGGCTCCGCCCAGTTGCGCAAACGGCTCTATGGCCAGGCAACCGACACGCTCAAGCAGGCCCTGAAACGGGCCCAGGGTGAAGCTGAGCCCGCCGAGGCGATGGCCCTGATCGAAAACGCCCTGGGGTTCGCCCTGGCTGCCCAATCCAATTACAAGGCGGCCATCCCCCATTACCGCAAGGCCCTGCAGGCCAAGCCGGAGTACCCGGTGGCCCTCAACAACCTCGCCTACGCCCTGGAGAAACAGCTCAAGCCCGACGAAGCCCGGGAGGCTTACGAACAGGCTCTGAACCTCGACCCCTCCAACAAGACCGCTCGCAAACGCCTCAACCTGCTGACGGGCCGCAACGCCGCCTGATCAACCCGGACAACAACGCGTCGAGGTGGGAGGTCAGATTCAGGAGCCAGCGGCCGGCGAGAGCTCGAGCTTGCCACCAGGGCTGGTGAGCCGCGGCGCTTCCCAGCCGCTGAGCTGAAACGTTTGCAACCCGAGGAAACTGCCGCCGGGTTCGAGGCCCACGGCGGTGGCATCCCCCAGGATCAGCAGATCCAGTTGATCCGATTTGGCGTTGAGATTGCCCTGCACCGGGGTGCTCACCGAGCCGAGGGTCATGGTGCCCTTCAGCACCACCATCTGGCCCACGGGCTCGAGCGCGGCAAGCTCAAGTTGCACCGACACCGGCGCCCCGCTGCCATAGGCCAGATAGCTGCCTCGCCAGGCACGGGGCAGCTCAGACGCCAGGGCCTGGGCGCGGGCCACGGGGTCGAACTGTTCAACCGTGTCGGTCTGCACGGCCTCCAACTGCGAGCGCACCTGGGTGCTGCCGGGATTGAACGGCACCATGCCCGGCTTGGTGGCCGACCCGGTGGGGACAGCGGCGGCGGGCAAGGCCAGCGTCAGCATGGCGAAGCCGGCCAGCAGAGCTCGGTGCGACATGGCAGCCAGGGGGAGGTGTTGCCCCCAGAGACTAATGACTGTTGAACGGTCGCGATACGGTCGCTGAAGCCAAGACGAAAGCCGCCGTGAGCCAGTCCTCTGCCGCCACCCATAGCGCGCATGATGAGCAGGACGCCCTGATCATCGGCGGCCGTCGCTTCCGCAGCCGCCTGATGACCGGCACCGGCAAGTACCCAAGCCTGGCGGTGATGCAGGCCAGCGTCGAGGCCAGCGGGTGCGAGATCGTCACCGTGGCGGTGCGGCGCGTGCAGAGCCAGGCGGCCGGCCATGAGGGGCTGATGCAGGCGATCGACTGGACGCGCATCTGGATGCTGCCCAACACCGCCGGCTGCGCCACGGCAGAGGAAGCCGTGCGGGTGGCCCGGCTGGGGCGCGAGCTGGCCAAGCTGGCCGGCCAGGAGGACAACACCTTCGTGAAGCTGGAGGTGATCCCCGATTCGAAACACCTGCTGCCCGACCCGATCGGCACCCTGGACGCCGCCGAACAACTGGTCAAGGAAGGCTTCACGGTGCTGCCATACATCAATGCCGACCCGCTGCTGGCCAAGCACCTGGAAGACGCCGGCTGCGCCACGGTGATGCCCCTCGGTTCACCGATCGGGTCGGGCCAGGGGATCCGCAATGCCGCCAACATTGCCCTGATCATTGAGAACTCCCGGGTGCCGGTGGTGGTGGACGCCGGCATCGGCGTGCCCAGCGAAGCGGCCCAGGCCATGGAGATGGGTGCCGATGCGCTGCTGATCAACAGCGCCATCGCCCTGGCCGACGACCCCGCATTGATGGCGCACGCCATGGGCCTGGCCTGCCGGGCCGGCCGCGCCGCGTTCGAAGCGGGGCGACTGCCCATGCGGGCCGAGGCCAATCCCAGCTCCCCCCGCAGCGGGCGGGTGGGCACGTAACGCTTCTGCAACCACTGCGGCCAAGCGGGTGGGATCTCCGTACTGTCTCCGCAGTACATCCCTCCTGGCATGCAGGTCACGCAAGAAGATGGCGGCCGCCTGAACGCCTTTGCCAAGGAACCGCGCATGCAGGTCATGGAGGCGGGTGAGGCTGCGGCTGGTTCGAGCCGGATGCTGCTGATCGGCGGCGCCGCGCTGGTGCTGCTGATGCTGGCGGTGGCGGTGGGGATCAGCTGAATCCCTGTAGTAGCTTGACCTGACGCAGAGCGCCTTCGTCCAGGTTGCTCGCCCAGCAGGAGTCAGCGGTGAAGGTTTTCGTTCTCGGCGGCGACGGCTTCTGTGGCTGGCCCTGTGCCGTGAACCTGGCGGATCAGGGCCACGACGTGCTGATCGTCGACAACCTCAGCCGCCGCAAGATCGACCTCGACCTGGAGGTCGAATCGCTCACGCCGATCGCCACCATGGGCGAACGGCTGCGCGCCTGGGAGCAGGTGGGCGGCAAGCCCATGCGCTTCGAGCACATGGACATCGCCCACGAATACCAGCGGCTGCTGGACCTGCTGCTGGCCGAGCGCCCCGACGCGGTGGTGCACTTCGCCGAACAACGGGCTGCCCCCTACTCGATGAAAAGCAGCGCCACCAAGCGCTACACCGTCGACAACAACGTCAACGGCACCCACAATCTGCTGGCCGCAATCGTTGAAAGCGGTCTCGACATCCATGTGGTGCATCTGGGCACCATGGGCGTCTATGGCTACGGCTCCCACCGCGGCGCCACCATCCCCGAGGGCTACCTGAAGGTGGAGGTGCCCCAACCGGATGGCAGCCGTTTCGAGGAGGAGATCCTGCACCCGGCCAGCCCCGGCAGCGTCTATCACATGACCAAGACGCTCGATCAGCTGCTGTTCCTCTACTACAACAAGAACGATCAGGTCAGGATCACCGACCTGCACCAGGGCATCGTCTGGGGCACCAACACCGAAGCCACCGACCGCGATCCCCGGCTCACCAACCGCTTCGACTACGACGGGGACTACGGCACGGTGCTCAATCGCTTTTTGATGCAGGCGGCAATCGGCTACCCGCTGACCGTGCATGGCACCGGCGGCCAGACCCGCGCCTTCATCCACATCCGCGATTCGGTGCGCTGCGTGCAGCTGGCCCTCGACAATCCGCCCACCAAGGGCGAGCGGGTCAAGATCTTCAACCAGATGACCGAAAGCCACCAGGTGGGCGAACTGGCCCAGAAGGTGGCGGCCCTCACCGGCGCCCAGATCAACCACCTGCCCAACCCCCGCAATGAAGCGGTGGAAAATGACCTGATCGTCGACAACCGCTGCTTCATCGAGCTGGGGCTCAACCCCACCACCCTCGATGATGGCCTGCTCGTCGAAGTGGTCGATGTGGCCCGACGCTGGGCCGACCGCTGCGACCGCAGCCGCATTCCCTGCGTCTCGGCCTGGACCAAGACCCAGGCGGCAGCGATCCAGACCGCCTGAGCCGCCCGTCCAGCCCCATCCACGCCCCTCCGCCTAGCGGCCCCGACCTTGAAGATCGCGCTGTTCACCGAGACCTTCCTGCCCAAGGTGGATGGGATCGTGACGCGGCTCACCAAAACGGTGCAGGAGCTGGTGGCCGCCGGCGATGAGGTGCTCATCTTCTGCCCGGAGGGGGCACCGCCCGACTACTGCGGCGCCCAGGTGGTCGGTGTGCCGGCGATGCCGCTACCCCTCTATCCGGAGCTCAAGCTGGCCCTGCCAAGGCCGGCGGTGGCTGAAGCCCTGGAGCGCTTCGGGCCCGATCTGGTGCACGTGGTCAACCCGGCGGTGCTCGGCCTGGGGGGCATCTGGCTGGCCAAGACCAAGGGCTATCCGCTGGTGGCCAGCTACCACACCCACCTGCCCAAGTACCTCGAGCACTACGGCATGGGCATGCTCGAGCCGCTGCTGTGGGAGCTGCTCAAGGCGGCCCACAACCAAGCTGTGCTGAACCTCTGCACCTCCACGGCGATGGTGCAGGAGCTGAGCGACAAGGGGATTCAGCACACGGCCCTGTGGCAGCGGGGGGTCGACACGGCATTGTTCCGACCGGAATTGCGCAGCCAGGCGATGCGCGAACGGCTCCTGGCCGGGCGCAGTGACACCGGCAAGCTGCTGCTGTACATCGGCCGGCTGTCGGCGGAAAAACAGATCGAGCGCATCCGACCGGTGCTCGATGCCATGCCCGATGCCCGCCTGGCGCTGGTGGGCGACGGCCCCTACCGCCAGCAGCTGGAGAGCCTGTTTGCCGGCAGCGCCACCCACTTTGTGGGCTACCTGGCTGGTGAAGAGCTGGCGGCCGCCTACGCCAGCGGCGATGCCTTCCTGTTTCCCAGCAGCACCGAGACCCTGGGGCTGGTGCTGCTGGAAGCGATGGCCGCCGGCTGCCCCTGCGTGGCCGCCAACCGCGGCGGCATCCCCGACATCGTCAGCGATGGCATCAACGGCTGCCTCTACGAACCCGATGGCCCCGACGGCGGCGCCGGCAGCCTGGCGGCCGCCACGCAACGGTTGCTGGGTGACATGGCCGCACACCAGCAGCTGCGCCTCGCCGCACGTCAGGAGGCCGAGCGCTGGGGCTGGGATGCGGCCACAGCCCAGCTGCGCCGCTATTACCAACAGGTGCTCAGCCCGGCCGCAGTGTCGGTTTAGCGTCAGCGGGCCGGTTGGCCTTGAACCAGGTGGTCATCAGCGCCTTGACCATGGGGGCGGCCACCGTGCCGCCATAACCGCCGGAATTTTCCCCGAAGGCAACGATCACCAGGGTGGGCCGGCCGGCCGGGGCATAACCGCCGAACCAGGCGTGATCCGGCCGGGGCGGATCCTCGGCAGTGCCAGTCTTGCCGGCCACCGCCGGCAATGTGGGTTCGTTGAGCAGCCGCGCGGTGCCCTCCGTGACCACCATGCGCAGGCCCTGGCGCAGCACCCTCAAGGTGTCAGCCTTGAGGCCGATCCACTGGCGGCGGGTCGGCCGCTCCACCAGGTGGGGGGTCACCAGCCAGCCACCGTTGGCGACGGCCGCATACAACCGCGCCATCTGCAGCGGCGTGACCTGAAGCGCCCCCTGGCCGATCGCCGAGGTGATCGAATCCACAGGGGTCCAGGGCTCGCCGAGGGCCGCTTTCTTCCAGGCGGGATCCCCCAGAAGCCCCGCACTCTCCTCGGCAGCCAGCTCGATGCCCGTGGGCTGGCCATAGCCCATCCGACGGGCTGCCTTGAACAACTGCTCAGGACCCACACGCAAGCCAACGCGGTAGAAAAATGTGTTGCTGCTGACGGCCAGGGCCAACGGGAAACCGATCATGCCGTGGGCGCCGTGATCGCCATAGCAGAGACCCGCGTAACAGAAGGAGTTCGTGGTCAGCACCTTGGAGTCGGGCTGGTAGAGGCCCGACTCCAGGGCCGCGATCGAGGTCACGATCTTGAAGGTGCTGGCGGGCGGGAAACCGCTGAAGGCACGGCTCAACAGCGGCGCATCCGGCCGGTTGAGATCCGCCCATTGCAGGGTTGTGGGGCCGTCGGAAAACAGATTCGGATTGAAGGTGGGCCGGCTGGCCATGGCCAGAATCGCCCCCGTCTGGGGGTCCATGGCCACGATCGCGCCTTTGCGTACCCCGTTGAGCGCCTGCTCAGCGGTGCGCTGCAGCTCGAGATCCAGAGTCAGCCGCAGGTCCTTGCCGGGCTTGGCGGGTTTGTCGCCCAGGATGCGCTGAACCTGGCCGGCGGCATTGACCTCCACCTGCTGGCCGCCCCACTCGCCCCGCAGGATGGGCTCGTACACCTTTTCGACGCCGCTGCGCCCCACACGGTCGCGGATGCGGTAGCCCTTGGGCTGCAGCTGGGCGTATTCCTCTTCAGTGATCCCGCTGGTGTAGCCCAGCACATGGGCCGCGAGGCTGCCGTGGGGGTAGCTGCGCAGCACATCGCTGTCGACCTCGGCGCCGGGCAGGGCTGAGGACTGCTCGCGAAACCGCAGCACCTGTTCGGGCTTGAGGTTTGCCGCCAACAGAATGCGAAAGCCCTCGGCGTTGGCGCCTTCGCTGCGGCGGCGCTCCAGCTCGTTCGGCGACAGCGCCAGCAATGCGACGAGCTGATCACGCAGGGCAGGCCAGCGCTCAGGCGTGACTTCGCGGGGCTGGATGTAGAGGCTGTAGGTGAGTCGACTGGTGGCCAGCACCTGACCATGGCGGTCCAGCAAGCGACCGCGTACGGGATTGCGGGCCATCAGGCGAATGCGGTTCTCATCCGCGAGAGCCCGGTAATGGGAACCCTGAACCAGCTGCAACACCACCAGCCGGGCCAGCATGGCCCCGGCAAACACTGCCACAACCAGCAGCAACACCAGCGGCTGTCGGCCCTGGCCGGTGCGGCGGTGCAGCGACGACGAAAACATCCCGATCAGGACGGCTGCTGGAGCAGACCCTCAAGCTGCTGCAGGCGTTGCTCAAGAGCGGCCAGACGGGTGAGCAGGGCCTGCTCATCGGGCAGGGGCATGGACTCAGATTCCCCTTGCGACGCCCCCTGGGAGGCCCTGGCGCCAACCATCGGGGCTTCGGGTTCCACCCGCACATCCACCTTCATCACCGGATTGCCCAGGCCCGGGCTGAGCCGATCAAGTCCCTCACGTAGCTGACTGGCCAGCGGTTCGCCCTCCTGACGCAGCTGGGAGAGGGGATCCGGGCCGGCCTGTGGGCGTGCAAAGGCCGCCATCACATCCTTGAAGCCTCCCTTGCGGGCTCGCTCCGCCACGGCGACACCGACCGGCAGCACGTCTTGCATCAACGTCAGCCGCAACTTGTCGAGCGGATTGGCGGCCATCGGCGTGCCCATATGCCTGGCCATCCAGTCTGAAGCCTCAGCGTTGCAGCGGGGTGCTGATGCCAGGATTGACGATCACCTGGCGGCAGTTCTGCTGACTGCCCCACCACCAGCCCCCGCCGACGGCGAGCACGAGCGCAGCCGCCAGGGGAAGCAAGGCCTGCCGGGTCACATCGAGGCTGGCCCATTCCAGCCAGGCCCGCAGCAGGCGCTCGCGGTCAAAGCGACGGCGCTCCTTGGCCTCGGCACGCTCCCGGCGGCGCAATGAACGCTCCACCCAGCGCTCAAAGGCGCGCTTCTTGGTGACCGCCATCTTGCGCTCCACCTCGAGCAGGTGGCCGGCACTCAATTCAGGGTTGAAGGTGCTGATCAGCTCCAGGCTCTTGAGGAACATCTCGACGGCACCATCCTTGATGGCCCGCTCCTCGTCGTCGAGCAGATCCCAGGCCAGCTCCGGGTAGAAGCGGGTGCGGTTGGCGTGGATCTGATCCTCCTCAAGCTGTCCGGGCTCCCGCAACCAACGGTCGGTGTTGGCGTCAAAACGGCGCCAATAGAGGAACGGGTTGAGGTAGATCGTTTTGCCGGCCAGCTGGATGCTGTCCTGCTGGAGCCGGCGCTGAAGTTGAAGATCCTGCTCCGGTGTCGTCACGGACGAGACGGCGGTCACGGCGGCTGGGGTTGGGTTCCGAGGGTACCCAAGTCCTGCACCGACCGCCATGGGCTGGGGTCAACAGCCTCGCAGCCCTACTCCCACTCGATCGTGCCGGGTGGCTTGCTGGTGATGTCGAGCACGACGCGGTTGACCCCCTTCACCTCATTGACGATGCGGTTGGACATGGTCTCCAGCAAGTCGTAGGGAAGGCGCGACCAATCGGCCGTCATGCCGTCTTCCGACGACACGCAGCGCAGCACCACCGGGAAGGCATAGGTGCGCTTGTCGCCCATCACTCCGACGCTGCGCACCGGCAGCAGCACGGCGAAGGCCTGCCAGATCTCGTCGTAGAGACCGGCATCGCGGATCTCCTCGCGCACGATCAGATCGGCATCGCGCAGGATGTTGAGCTTGTCGTCGGTGACCTCGCCGAGGATGCGGATCGCCAGGCCCGGACCCGGGAAGGGATGGCGCCCGACGATCTCCTGCGGCAGGCCGAGACTGCGGCCCACCTTGCGCACCTCATCCTTGAACAGGCGGCGCAGCGGCTCCACCAGCTTGAACTGCAGATCCTTCGGCAGCCCACCGACGTTGTGGTGGCTCTTGATCTTGACCGCCACGCGCTCACCGGTCTTGGGGTCGACGTTGGTGCCGGCACTTTCGATCACATCGGGGTAGAGCGTGCCCTGCGCCAGGTAGTCGAAGGGTCCGAGGCGCTTGCTTTCCTCTTCGAACACACGAATGAATTCGGTGCCGATCAGCTTGCGCTTCTCTTCTGGATCGGTGACGCCGGCCAGCTTGCTGATGAAGCGCTGGCGGGCGTTGATGTATTCGACATGAATGTGGAACTTCTCGTCGAAGAACTCCATCAGAAACTCGGGCTCGCCTTTGCGCATGAAGCCCTGGTCGATGAACATGCAGGTGAGCTGATCACCGATCGCCTGGTGCAACAGAAAGGCGAGGGTCGAGGAGTCAACACCTCCAGAGAGAGCCAGCAGCACGCGCTTGTCGCCCACCTGTGCCCGCACATCGGCGATCGCCTCTTCGATGAAGGCCGCGGTGGTCCAATCGGCTTCACATCCGCAGATGTGGTACACGAAATTGCGGATCAGCGCCATCCCAAACGTGGAATGCACCACCTCGGGGTGAAACTGCACGCCATAGAGACGCCGGCTGTGGTCGGCAACCGCCGCCTCAGGGGTGTTGTCGGTGTGGGCCAGGCGCACGAAGCCCTCGGGCAACCGCTGCACCGAGTCGCCATGGCTCATCCACATCGTCGAGCCGTCCTCGACGTTGGTAAGCAGATCGATCGGATCATCCACCTGCAGCGGTGCCTTGCCGTATTCAGCGCGGCCTGCGGCCACCACCGAACCACCCAGCTGCTGCACCATCAGCTGCATGCCGTAGCAGACCCCCAGCACCGGAATGCCGAGCTGCCAGATCCCGGGATCGCAAACCGGAGCACCCGGCTCGTACACCGAACTGGGGCCGCCGCTGAGGATGATGCCCCTGGGTGACAGCTGCCGCAGTTCTTCGGCCGTGGTGGTGTGGCTCATCACCAGGGAAAACACCTCGGTTTCGCGCACACGCCGGGCGATCAGCTCCGAATACTGGGAACCGAAATCGAGGATCACAATGGCCGGATGGCGCGAGGAGCCGGAAGCGGCGTCGATCGGGGCGGTCATGGCGTGGGCTCGCGGCCGGGCATTCGAACCACCCTAGGAGTCGCCCCCGGTGTCGCCAGACGCTGTGGTGCGCAAGACAGTGAACAGCTCCTGGCCCATGGGGCCCTGTGCACAGATACTGCGGGAGCGATCGAACAGCACGGCTCCAACCTGGAGGCCGCGATGGCCATGGCGCAGCAGGTAGTCAGCACTGCGCTGCTCGATGGCCGTGACCAACCGAGAGCGCAGCCTTTTCGCCAGGTCGGGATCGCCCTGCTCCAGATCGGCCAGGGCCTGCTCCACGGTGGGGGCCCGGTGCAAGCCGGCGAGCGGCTCACCTTGCAACCCCTCCAGGGCCGCCAGGGCCGTCAACACCTCGGCCCGGCCATCGGCCAGATGGTGGTGGGTGTGGAAGATGCCGCCGGCGAGCTTGATCAACTTGCCCTGATATCCAAACAGCAGCAGCCGCGCCACACCCGCCTCCGCAGCCGCCACCAGCAGCGGCCCGATCCAGTTGCCGGCCTTGATCAGCAGATCGCTGGGCACACCCAGAGTCGGGGCCAGATCGAGACCGTTCTCGCCGATCACCAGCACCAGATCGCCGCCAAACCCGGCCGCGCCAGCCACCTCCCGCAGCCGGGCCAGGGCCTCCTGCAACTGCTCGGGCGCTGCGCTGCGCTGCACCGTTGCCTGGGTGCCGATCAAGGCCAGACCATCCACCACGCCAAAGGCGGCATTGCTGGTGCGCTCGGCCAGCGCACGGCCGGCTGGGATCACGAGCCGCAGCTGCAAGCGCTGGCCGGAGGGCACCAGGGGTTGAAGATTGTGCGCCAACAGCTCCCGGGCATACCCCGAGAGGCAGGCCTCGCCGCTGGCGGCATGAACGCCCACGCCCTCGCCGGCTTCGAGCAGCAGCCAGGGCGCATCAGCGGCTGCGGCTGCACCCTGAGCGCCAGCCGGTGACGCAGCAGCCTGCAACCACCGCACCAAAGCCCACACCTCCAGACCGCGGGTGAGATCGAGCACGCCGGGGCCCGGGTCGCAGATCGCCCGACCCAGCACCCAGCCGTCGACCACTGGGGCTGCGACCTGCACGGGCACGAGGCTCTCGGCACGATGCGACGGATCCAGCCACAGCGGCTGCACGGCCGCAACAGGCTCCCCGCGAAGCTGCTGCAGCGCCGCCCGGGCTGCGGCACAGACCCAGACCGGCAGGGTGTAACCCGGGGGCGCACTGCTCACGAAACAGGGGTGAAGGGGAGGTCTGTTTTTTATGGTGGTCGATTGCGCCGCCGCGGCGCCGCCGTTTCCCCCCTCAGCCATGCAGGACAAGCTGACCCTGATGATTCCCGGCCCGACACCGGTGCCGGAAACGGTCCTGCAGGCGATGGGGCGGCACCCGATCGGGCACCGCAGCGCCGATTTTCAGAAGATCGTCAAGCGCACCACCGAGCAACTGCAGTGGCTGCACCAGACCAGCCATGACGTGCTGGTGATCACCGGCAGCGGCACCGCCGCCATGGAAGCCGGCATCGTCAACGTGCTCAGCAAGGGCGAGCGGGTCCTCTGCGGCGACAACGGCAAGTTCGGTGAACGCTGGGTCAAGGTGGCCCAGGCCTACGGACTCGATGTCCAGGTGATCAAGGCCGACTGGGGCCAGCCGCTGGATCCCGAGGCCTTCCGCGCCGCCCTGGAGGCCGACAGTGCCAAGGCGATCAAGGCGGTGATCCTGACCCACTCGGAAACCTCCACCGGCGTCATCAACGACCTGGAGACCATCGCCCGGCACGTCAAAGCTCACGGCACGGCCCTGACCATTGCCGACTGCGTCACCAGCCTGGGGGCCTGCAGCGTGCCGATGGATGCCTGGGGCATCGACATCGTCGGCTCGGGATCCCAAAAGGGCTACATGATGCCGCCGGGCCTGGCCTTCGTGGCCGTGAGCGAGCGCGCCTGGGCCGCCTACGAGCGCTCCGACCTGCCCAAGTTCTATTTGGATCTGGGCAAATACCGCAAATCGGCCAAGGCCGACAGCAACCCCTTCACCCCGGCGATCAACCTCTACTTCGCCCTGGAAGCCGCACTGACGATGATGCAGGCCGAGGGGCTGAAGGCGATCTTTGCCCGCCACAGCCGCCACCGTGCCGCCGCCCAGGCGGCGATGAAAGCGATCGGCCTGCCCCTCTACGCGGCTGAGGGCACCGGCAGCCCGGCGATCACCGCCGTGGCTCCCGAAGGGATCGACGCCGAGGCCATGCGCAAAGCCGTCAAGGAGCGCTTTGACATCCTGCTGGCGGGCGGCCAGGACCACCTCAAGGGCAAGGTGTTCCGCATCGGCCACCTTGGCTTTGTGTGCGACCGCGACGTGCTCACCGCCGTGGCCGCGATCGAAGCGACCCTGCAGGACCTCGGCCTGCACAAAGGCAGCATGGGCGCTGGCGTAGCGGCCGCCGCCGCCGCTCTCGCCGGCTAAATTGCACTCAGTGATGAATGACGACCGTCCAATGGCCGCCATTCATCACATTTTGCGGGTGTAATTCAGTGGTAGAATGTCAGCTTCCCAAGCTGAACGTCGCCGGTTCGAATCCGGTCACCCGCTTCTAGTCCTGGACTGAGAAATCGCTGAATACCAAACTTACGGCCGTTCTCGCATCGGCTGGCAGAAGGCCAGTGGGAACCGGGCGATGACAGGCAATGCCAGGGAGTGGCAGCGACCTTCTAACAGAGCTTCTCTTACGACTGCGCCATTGATGAGTCAGGTATTCACCTGCGCTGGGTGAATTCATGGGCCATCGCGCCCTGGATGGTCCGGAATCACGGCTGGGCGGAGGCTGTCATCTGAATTCGTCCCAACATCATGTCCGGAGGTGATCAGGGCAAGCCGCTTCAGCATCAACGACCGATCACCTAACACTGCAATAACAGGGAAACAATTCCCCAGGACAGCCTCCAAAATTACTGGAGACCAGCCGGGCACCACCCACTCGATCCAGACCCGCCCAGCGACCTTTCCAGAGACCTGGCTGGAGACCTAGGGTGTGGTGTATTGCCTTCCTGTCCCGCTGATGGCCCACCGTGTACTCGCCGAGACTGCCGTGAGCATCTCGGAACACAAGAAAAACCCCATGGCCACCCTGGCGGCAGGAGAGGGGATGGCCGTCGCGGTGCTCAACCGCAACGAGCCGGCCTTCTACTGCGTGCCGGCCAGGGCCTACGAAGAACTGATGGATCTGGTGGAAGACCTGGCGCTGGGCCATATCGCCGATGCCCGGCTGACGGACGGCCAGGAGCCGGTGCGGGTCAGCCTCGATGCCCTTTGAGCTGGCATTTCACCCGGAAGCCCTTCGGGAGTGGCGGAAGCTGACGCCAGGAATCCGAGAGCAGTTCAAGAACAAGTTGGCCGAGCGGCTGCATGAGCCCAGAATCCCCGTGAGCAAATTGCGTGGATCATCCAACCGCTACAAGATCAAGTTGCGGGCTGCCGGGTTCCGCCTCGTCTACGAGGTGCGGGATCGCGAGCTGCTGGTGCTGGTCGTGGCGGTGGGCAAGCGGGAGCGCAATGCTGTCTATCGCCAAGCCGATCAGCGCTGACCTTATGGCTGACTCCGTGTCCTCGGAGATGGATCAGCTGCGCCGGGAGAACGCACGCTTGATCGGGCTGCTGGAGGCCCACGGCATCGCCTGGAGATCCGGCGAACCTGCCCCAACGGAACCCGCGCCGTTTGGAGAAGGTGACTCGGAGGCAGACCCTGCCAAGGGCCCCAGTTCCACGCAGGAGAAGGTGACGCTGTTCCGGCATCTCTTCCGCGGCCGTGACGACGTCTACGCTCTGCGCTGGCAGAGCAACAGCAGCGGTCGATCGGGCTATGCGCCGGCCTGCGCCAATGAGTGGCGCCTAGGCATCTGCGAGAAGCCACGGATCTCCTGCCGCGACTGCAACCACCGCGAGCTGCTGCCGCTCAGCGATGCAGCGATCTACGGACACCTGGCCCGAGACCACACCATCGGCCTCTACCCCCTGCTGGAGAACGACCATTGCAACCTGCTGGCCGTCGACTTTGACGAGCAGGACTGGCGTGACGATGCCCGGGCCTTTCTGCGCTCCTGCCGGGAGCTGGCGGTGCCGGCAGCACTGGAGATCTCCCGCTCCGGAGACGGTGCTCACGTGTGGGTGTTCTTTGAGGAGGCCGTATCGGCGCGGGAGGCCCGCCAGCTGGGGGCGGCCCTGATCAGCCACACCTGCAACGCCACGCGTCAGCTGCAGCTGAGCTCCTACGACCGGCTGTTCCCCAACCAGGACACGCTGCCGAAGGGCGGCCTCGGCAACCTGATCGCCCTGCCGCTGCAGAAGGAAGCCCGGCTTCGGGGCTGCAGCGTGTTCGTGGATGACGACCTGAAGCCCTATCCCGATCAGTGGGTCTACCTGGCATCCCTGCAGAGGTTGTCGGTGGCGGGGCTGCAGACCTTGATCCAGAGCGCCACGGGCGGTGCCCATCCCCTCGATCTCGCCTTCATTGACGAGGAGGATCTGGAGACCCCTTGGAAGCAACGTCCAGCGCCAACAAAACTCAGCGGACCGTTACCGTCCACCCTCAACCTCACCCTTGCCGATCGGCTGTATGTGGAGCGTTCGGGATTGCCGCAGCCTCTGCTCAATCGCCTGATCCGCCTGGCTGCCTTTGCCAATCCCGGCTTCTACAAAGCCCAGGCCATGCGCCTGTCGGTGTGGGACAAGCCGCGGGTGATCGGCTGCGCTGAGAACTTCCCGCAGCACATCGCCCTGCCGCGCGGCTGTCTGGAACCGGTGCAGACCCTGCTGCGGGAACAGAGCATCAGCTGGGAGCTGGTGGATGAGCGCCATCACGGCTCAGCGCTGGAGCTGATGTTTGCGGGCGAGCTGCGCGCTGATTAGGAGGCCGCCGTGGAGGCGATGCTGCGCCACGACATCGGCGTGCTGCAGGCACCGACGGCCTTCGGCAAAACCGTCGTAGCGGCGGCGATCCTGGCCCGGCAGGGGGTCAACACCCTGGTGCTGGTGCATCGCGCCGAGCTGCTGCGGCAGTGGCAGGAACGGCTTCAGACCTTCCTGGACATCCCACCCGAAGCGATCGGCTGCATTGGTGGTGGCAAAGCCAAGCCCACCGACCAGGTCGACATCGCCGTGATGCAGTCGCTGGTGCGCAAGGGCGAGGTGAATCCCTTGGTGCAGACCTACGGGCAAGTGATTGTCGACGAATGCCACCACATCGCGGCGGTTTCCTTTGAGGCCATCCTGCGCCAGGTGAAGGCCCGCTACGTGCTGGGGCTGTCGGCCACCCTGGTGCGCCGCGACGGTCTGCAGCCGATTCTGTTCATGCAGTGCGGCCCGATTCGCCACACCGCCGAGCGGCCCGCCGGGGCGCCCCAGACCCTGGAGCTGGTGAGCCGCACCCATCAGCTCGAGGGGCTTCCAACCGATCTGCCGATCCAGGAGCTGATGCGCCGATTAGCGCAGGACCCACGCCGCACCGAGCGGATCGTGGAGGAGGCTCTCGCCTGCTGGGGTGACGGGCGCAGGTTGTTGCTCCTGAGCGAGCGCACCGATTACATCACGACGATCGCCGCAGCTCTGGCTGGGGAGGTGCCGAACCTGTTCCTTTTGCATGGGCGGCTGAGCGCACGCCAGCGCAGCGCCACCCTCGCCGCGCTGGAAGCATTACTTCCTGATGCACCCCGCATCGTGCTTGCCACCGGCCGTCTGGTGGGTGAAGGCTTCGACCATCCTCCACTGAACACGCTGCTGCTGGCCATGCCCGTGTCGTGGAAGGGCACACTGCAGCAATACGCCGGCCGCCTGCATAGACAACAGAGCGGCAAGACCAGCGTGCGCATCATCGATTGGCTGGATCTCGGCCATACGATCACGCAACGGATTTGGGAGCGACGGCTGCGGGGCTATCGGGCCATGGGCTACGCGCTGCTTGCTGATCAGCTATCGATGGCATGCGCCTGATCGAAAGCTTCTCACAGACCTTCTCACATCCAAGTCTGAAGCCTTACGAGACTCACAGCGGCACAGGCTGTTCGGATAATCAATCGAGAAGCTTCCCAAGCTGAACGTCGCCGGTTCGAGCCCGGTCACCCGCTTGCCGAATGACGGCTCTAGCAACTGAGAGTCGAAACGTTCAGTTGTTTGCACATTGCCGACAAAGCACTGCACATCAGCTCTCAGGGGAGCCAATCGGCCTATGCAGTGTTCGCAGGAGCTGCCGGCGCGATCAGCCGCGAGGCTTGATCAGCTGCAGCACCTGGGGGCTGCGGGCGGCCAAGCGTCGTTCGTGATCGAGTGCGGTGAGAATCAATTTTGCGGCCGCACTGATCTCACCGCGTTCGGCAGCATCCTTAGCCAGACCATGGCAGTGCGCGATCTGCCGTTCGAGCTGATCGCTCTGAGGGGGTCCAAACGATTGTGGAGATCGCATTGGCTTGATTTGAGCAGCCGTCACCCGAAAAATTGTTCCTTTCTAGCCATACGCATTCAACACGATCGCCGCAGCGGTTGTGATGAGGAATCGACCTAAGTACCAGGCTCCTCACAATTACCCCCCAGGGCCTCGATCTGCCGACGGAGATCGGCGGAACGGTTGTGATCACCACGCGTCAATGCGATGGCCAGAGCGAACTCCAACTTTTCCAACTGGTGTTCACCCAGGGTGCCGCCTGCTTGCACCACGGGATTGGCCCGGCACTGACTGGAACGGACCTGCCGGGGACCCGAAGGGCCGAAACAGGAGGTTTGGGGATAAGCCATGGCTGACTTTCTTCCCATTCTGCCACCGCTGACCAGGGCCTCAAGGGCTCGAGCAGGACGCTCAAGCCGCAAAGGATTCGGCCCCTGGGGCCAGAGCTGCCGAATCGATCGGCGTGGGGTCGCTGCCCAGCAAGCTGCGGCAGTCGTTCAGCAGCCGCTCCACGCTTTCAAGGCTGCCGAGCTCCGCTGCGCTGATCTCAGGCGGCGCATCGAGATTGGACACAGCGAGCTCCAGGGCTGAAAAACGCTGCTCCAGGCGCACCAACCGGTGCGACAGGGCATGGATGGTCTGAGCCAGATCCTCGGTGCTGCGGGTGATGCGAAACGAGACCGATTCCTGCGTCATGGGATGGGAGCCCGGTACTGCCCCGATGACAACACACCCGCAGCCCGACCTCAAGTCGGCAGGTCAAGCAGACTTCGGTCCATGAACCCTTCCGTCTGGACCCTGCTGCTGTATGGCCTCGCTGGTTGCAGCGGCGGACTGCTGGCCCTGCGCACCGGCATCCCGGCTGCCCCCCTGGCCGGGGCCCTGATCGGTGCAGCGTTGGTGAGCCTGAGCGGAAGGCTGGAGATCGCCCATTGGCCGGCCGGCAGCCGCACGGCCCTGGAGATCGCCATCGGCACCGTGATCGGCACCTCGCTCACGGCGCCGGCCCTGCTGGAATTGCAACGGTTGTGGAAACCAGCCCTGTTGATCACCGTGACCCTCGTGCTCACCGGGATCGTGGTGGGGTTGTGGACCAGTCGTCTGTTGGGCATCGATCCCGTGGTAGCCCTGCTTGGCGCCGCGCCGGGCGGCATCAGCGGCATGAGCCTGGTGGGGGCCGAATTCGGCGTGGGAGCCGCCGTGGCCGCCCTCCATGCCGTGCGCCTGATCAGCGTGCTGCTGGTGCTGCCGCTGGTGGTGAAACTGCTGCCCTCGCCATAGGAGCCATCGCAAGGATGTGAGGGCGGCGGGGCCTCGACAGAATGGCTTTAATCGATACGGTTGGCCCGACGTTTCCATCGGCCCCGTGATGACGCTCCCGCACTCGACCCGGGTTGGTGCCATCCAAACGAGCCAACAGCCCCTCGCCGGTCTCGCCAAGGCCAGCTCCCTGGTCGTGGCCCTGATGGGTGCGGCGCTGGTGATGCCCTGTCAGCCGCTGATGGCACAAAGCAACAGCGCCGATAGCACTGCTGGGGGCAAGGGAGCCAAGACCTACTGCTTCATGCGCATTGCTGGCAACACCCACAAAGTGAGCTGGGAAGCGGCCTACGCCCTGATCAAACGGCAAAGCGCCTCCCTGTTCAAGACCTCACCCGAACATGCGTCGGTGATGATCACAGAAGCCGTGGTCAACAACCCCAGCTCCTTTCCGGACTGCAGCAAATATCTTGGAGACCTCTACGTCAAGTAACGCGATGGTGATGGGGAGTTGCCACGGGTGAAGCACACACCACTGGCCCTGCTGGCCATCTGCTTCAGCGCCCTACTGCTCGGCGGCTGCAGTGAGGCGGAGCTGCCCGAGCGCAGCCTGCAGGCCGACG
>Ga0194123_10003669_pt1 | contig 18166 bp, 14 predicted proteins | sample TA2MahsurfametaG_5_FD_155479 | JGI IMG/M metagenome (GOLD analysis project Ga0194123, IMG submission 155479) | Freshwater microbial communities from Lake Tanganyika, Tanzania - TA2015023 Mahale A surface | ecosystem: Environmental > Aquatic > Freshwater > Lake | place: Tanzania: Lake Tanganyika... | reverse complement strand
GGCTTATCCCTCAAGGGATCCAGCATATTGATCCTGGGCATCGCGTACAAGAAGGACATTGACGATCTTAGGGAATCGCCTGCCCTGGATATTATCCGCATCCTGCAAGAGCGAGGTGCTGAGGTTCTTTACCACGATCCGTATTGTCCGATCATTGCCGATGATGGGCATACGGAAATTCCTCTTTTACCCCTCCACTCGACTCCCCTAAGCGATGATTTGTTCCAGCAATGCCACGCCGTCGTGGTGGTAACCAATCATAGCGGTTTGGATTATCAAGGCATCGCCGCTAAATCCAAAGCGATGGTGGATACGAGAGGAGTAACTAATTAACAATTCAAGTTTAGTTTGCTCATTGTTGTTTCAAAAAAAGAAACAAATCATAACACGTAGAATGAATTTAAAACGACTCGTATAAATGAAAAAAGTTAAATTTGGGATTGTAGGATTAGGACATATCGGAAAACGTCATGCCGAAATGATTCAACGAAATCCAAATGCAGAATTAGTTGCAATAGCTGATATTTTATCGGACAAACAATTAAATTTTTCGTTTCCAAACATTCCGCTTTACAAAAATCTGACGGATATGTTAAATTTTCATCCTGAACTAGATGTAGTTAATATAGCAACACCCAATGGCTTTCATTCGGAAAATGCAATTGAAGCACTAGGCGCAGGTATGCATGTAGTCATAGAAAAGCCAATGGCCCTATCAAAATTTGACGCGGAAAAAATAATATATAAAGCATTACAAATGCACAAACAAGTATTTACAGTAATGCAAAATAGATATTCGCCACCCTCGGAATGGATCAAAGGAATAATTGAAGAGGGAATTTTGGGCAAAATCTATTTGGTTCAATTAAATTGCTATTGGAATCGAGACGATCGCTATTACAAACCCGGAAGTTGGCATGGTGACAAAGAGTTAGATGGAGGCACCTTATTCACTCAATTCTCTCACTTTATCGATATTCTGTACTGGTTATTTGGAGATATAAAAAACATTCGAAGCCGCTTTTATGATTTTAACCACAGCGAATTGACACAGTTTGAAGACTCTGGCTTAGTGACATTCGATTTTTTGAATGGCGGGAGCGGAATATTAAATTTTTCAACCTCGGTTTGGGATAAGAATTTAGAAAGCAGTATGACGATTATTGCAGAAAATGGTGCCGTGAAGATAGGTGGTCAGTATATGGATAAAGTAGAATATTGTCATGTGAAAAACTACCTAATGCCTGTATTAGCTCCAACAAATCCAGGTAATGATTATGGCGCTTACAAAGGTTCTGCACAAAACCATAATTTTGTAATTGAAAATGTAATTGACGTTTTAAATAAGCGTGGAGAAATTACCACGAATGCACTAGAGGGTCTTAAAGTAGTAGAAATTATTGAACGAATTTATTTAAATTCAAAAGATTAAGGTAGAAGTTAAATTACAAATTGACCTGTCAATTAGTAGTAAAAAAACAAATAACTTAGCTTCGATTTGATAATTCAAATATGAGGAAAAAGGCCCTCGTTGTATTAACGAATGGTAAGGGCGGGGACTTAGAGCCATTTTTGTTAAATGAATTATGTCACCATGGAATTTACTTTGATGAAGTAATTGTATTTCCGGTGAGTGGTTTCGGTCATGAATATCAGATAAATAATATTGTAGTCCACCCAATCAACCTAAAACGAATTTCTAGGTCGAAATGGATAAAATCAATATTTTCCAGATCACTATTGAACGAACTTTTCTTTATAATAAGGTCCTTTAAGCAAATTCCAACAAAAATTCAGCAACTAGTATCCTTTATAGGTCTTGGAAAAACTATATATAATATTGTAGCTAATATTTTGATCAAAAGGTTTAATGACACTAGTAATTTCAAATTTGTATTTTATAGTTATTGGCTAACAGAGAGTGCTTTTGCAGCTGTTCTATTAGCAAAGCGTTTCCCTGATTCTATAGCAGTTTCTAGGTGTCATGGGTATGATTTGTATGAATATCGGCAACGATCTAATTATTTGCCAATGAGACGATTTTTGTTAAACCTTTTAACAAGTGTCTATTCGATTTCATTAGATGGTTATCATTATTTGAAAAATCGGTATCCTGAATACAAACAAAAGTTAAATGTTGCTTACCTTGGCACTCTTGAAAACGGAAAGGGCATCTATTATTCCACCAAATCACCTTTAAAATTAGTTTCTTGTTCGGCTGTTGTACCATTAAAAAGGTTAAACACAATAATTGACTCCCTGAAGTATTTAACGGAATTTGATGTTCATTGGACACATTTAGGAGATGGACCGTATTTAGAAGAAATTAAAAGGCTGTCAGCGAGCTTGCCCAAAAACATTACAGCTAAATTTTTGGGGCGATTGTCCCCAGACAAAATTTACGAGTTCTATATTGAAAATGAATGTCATTTATTTTTAAATGTAAGTGAGTTCGAAGGAATTCCAGTTTCAATAATGGAAGCTTCTTCGTTTGGAATTCCAGTTATAGCAACAGATGTTGGTGGTACTGCAGAAAGTGTTGTTAATGGTATTACTGGCTACCTAATAAACAAAAATTTCGAACCATCCGAGTTAGCATCAATAATTAGAAGTGTGTTTAATTTAGATGACGTCAAATACAACGATTTACGAGTTCAATCACGAATAATTTGGGAATCTAAATTCTCCGCTGAATCTAATTTTAGTTTATTTTTCAAGGAATTAAGTTATAGAATATAGTATGGCAGGATTTACAGTCTGTATCAGCGATTCTTTTTCCTTACCTGAATTGGAGACTGGGAGCAGTATTGGACATTACGTATTAAAAGGCCCGGGTTTTTCTTGCCATAACCTGATGACCCCTAGATTTGAATCGGATAAAGTATTTCACGAGGATGATGATTTTATTCTAATCCTTGATGGCATTGTATTAAATAAGTTAGAAATTTTATCTGCCACTAGGACACGAAATTGGGAAGAATGTCTAATAGAAAAATATCGTCAGGATGGAAACGTTTTTTTTGCCACGCTACGAGGTAGCTTTTCTGGCGCTTTATTTCATAAAAGTTGTAGTAAATGGGTTTTTTTTACTGACCATTTAGGTTCTAAATTCATCTATTACATTAATTATAAAAATACATTCGTTGTCTCCGCAAATATTGCCGATTTATATAAATTTTTGTATAGGAATAATATACACTATGGTTTGGATTTGAATGGTGCTTATTTGTTATTGACTTACGGTTATATGATTGAGGATATTACACTTTGTAATATGATCAAAAAAATTCAACCCGGTCATTATTTAGTATATGAAAAGGGCCTCTTTCTTGATCAAGAATACTTCCTACTTGATAACACCCCGGATTACTCGCTAAAGGAATGCGATTTAATTGAGAAATTGGATTACCACTTCCGAAAAGCAATCGATTTACAATTCAAGAAGGACAAGGAGTACGGTATAAGCAAACATTTAGTTGCTCTAAGTGGAGGTCTAGATTCAAGAATGACAACTTGGGTTGCACATGATTTAGGGTATAATGATCAATTAAATTACACGTTCTCTCAAACCGGCTATCTCGATCAAACCATACCTCAATCCATTGCAGAATCATTGCAGCACGAATGGATATTTAAATCCCTTGATGGCGGACATTATTTGTTTGATGTGGATGAAGTTGTAAACATAACTGGTGGAAATGTGCTCTATAATGCCCAATCACACGTTCTTTCTTTCACTAAATATTTTAATTTTGATACAGTAGGCCTGATGCATTCAGGACAATTGGGTGATGTTATTATAGGAACATACAGTTCTAATAAGACAAATTATTTGCCTTATAAACTTGGAGATGGCGCTTATTCAAAGATATTGTTAGATAAATTGCTTGATCGAGTAATTCTTCAAAAAAACTACCAAAACCAAGAAATTGCTAAGTTTTACTATCGAGGTTTAACTGGTACGAATAATGGATTGGTTTTACATCATGAATATGGCGAAACACTCTCTCCATTTATGGATTTAGAACTGCTAAAGTTTGCATTTCAGGTACCTATTAGTCTTAGGTATAATCATTATATTTACAAGCAATGGATTGTTAAGAAATATCCTTTAGCTGCCAAGTACATTTGGGAGCGGACAGGAAAAAGAATTAGCGAGCGTGAGTATATAATAAAAATTAAGGGTAACGACTACGAACTAACCAAAATAATCCCTAAAATTTCAAATAAGATATTACATGACTTTTTTGGTAGAAAAAATATATCAAAAAGCAATATGAATCCTAGTGAATTTTATTATAAAAGTAACAAAAATTTGTTCAATTTTACTAATTTATATTTTACAGAAGCTTTAGAACATGTTAATGATTCAAATCTTAGGAGTGATTTGTTGGATTTGTTTAATAGTAATGATCACAATGGTAAACATCTTACGCTAACCCTATTGTCTGCAATCAAAATGTTTAAAATAACAAACTAAAAGATTGAAAGACGTTCACCCCGTCAAGGGAGTCATAAATAATATTAAATGGAATTCCTTAGGTTCCCTATCGTCAGTAACTATAGGATTCCTACGAGTTGTTATCTTAGCTAGATATTTAGATCCAAATGATTTTGGAATCGTAGCCATTGTCTCAACAATTCTCACTTTCACTAGTCTCTTTTCCGAAGTCGGTCTTAATGTTGCAGTAATTCATAAACAAAATACAAATAGCGATCAATTTTCGACTTTATTCTGGGTAAATCTTATTTTAGGATTTTTTGTATATTCTCTTTTAATTTTTTCAACACCTTATGCCGCGAATATTTATAAAGAAGTTATTTTATTTAAAGTTCTGCCATTAGCGGGGATTCAGTTGTTGTTTAATTCAGTGGGCAAATTGTCTCAAACGCTATTAATTAAAGATCAAAACTTTAGGTTTTTAGGTTTAGTTTCTGTGGCTTGTTCATTAACTAGCATCTTTGTGTCTATTGTATGTGTTTATCAGAACTTAGGGGTTTATAGTCTGATAGTTGGTGAATTGTCTCAAAGTTTTCTGGCTAATTTCTTTTACTTTTTAGCAGGAAGGAAAAAGTTGAAAATAGGATTTTACTTTAACTTCACAGAGGTCAAAGAATACTTAAGTATTGGCTTTTACAATTTTGGTTCTCAATTATTAGATTATGTATCATCTAGATTGGACATTATTTTAATTGGACATTATTTTTCAATGAGTGAACTCGGTTACTATAACTTAGCCAAAGAATTAGTTGTTAGACCCTTTTTTTTAATAAATTCTTTGACAAATAATGTTTTTGTTTCATCCTTTGCAAAAATACAGAATAATATTCCATTGGTCAGAGAAAAATTCTTACTTCTAGTCCGAGTTGTTTCTAGTATTTCGATTCCAGTTTATATTTCTATTTTTCTTTTTTCTGATTTTTATATTCATATTCTGTATGGCCATCAATTTAAATCCGTTTCCATATTTCTAGAATTAATGATTCTTGGCGGAATAGCGCAAGCTATCGAATCATTATCAGGTACTTTTCGACAGGCTCTGGGGAAAACAGACGTCGGGTTTAAATGGACTATAATAAGGTTTATACTTTCAATATTTTTTTATACCCTTTTTTTAGAATCTTCTCTCTATACGTATACCCTTTCTCGTAGTATTTTTTTTGGATTCCTTTTTTTTGTAAATTGGTTCATTGCAATTTATCCGGTTTTACAGTTGAGGATATCCGAATATCTCGATAGTATCAAGTTTAATATGTTAGGCTCAATATTAATTGGATTACCTTTTTATTTGTTAGTAGGCGATAAAGAGTTCAACCTTTTTATAACCTTATTATTAATAATAACTTATTTTCTAATTTTTGGTATAATTTCCGTGAGATATAATTCCAAATTGTATATCGAGATTGTAAGTAAAAAACACCCAATTTTGAAGCTTAAATATTTTTTCAATTATTTTAAAAATCTTTAAATGATTGTACGTAGCTTTTTTCAAACACAAAAGGATAGTAATGAAATCAATAATCAAATATTTTTATTAACCATTTTTTTTCTTAGTATTTTTCTAATTTCATTTTTTTCAAACCCATTTATACAATTTTCATTTAAGTACCTCGTAATTCCTTATTTATTTTTCAAGTTGTTTAAATACGACTCATTTCTTTTTTTAGGCCTTCCATTTTCGATTTTTTATCAGTCAGTAGGGCCATATTTTAATAATGTACACGTAAACATTTTCACAATTTATCTTCCTTTACAGTTAGTAAAATTGTTCACTTTAAGAGCTTTTAGGTGGCACAAAAGTTTTAGCATTTTGACAGCTCTAATCGTGCTTCAATATTTTTATTTTCAGACTAGCTTAGAAATACCGAGTTCCTATGTGATGTTTTTAACTTACACGGCTTCAGTTTTTAGTTCTATTTTTGTTTTTAAGCATGTAATTTTTAAACCTGAGATATTGAGGTTTTATAGTTATGTTGTTTTACTAACTTCAACAGTTTGTATCTCTGGTTATACCTTAGGGTTTGTGGAGTCTTCAAGAATTGATACTTTTGAAATATCATATATAGGAATCGAATTTTCAGGTGTTGGAATGAGTGATAGAAATTACGCCTCGCTAATTGCTTGCTTAGGTTTACCATTTTTGATATTTAGTAATGAACTTAATTTAAAAAGGATTTTAATAGTTCTACTTTTACTTTTTATTGGTATCGGAATTGTTAGATCAGGGAGTAGATCAGGCTCACTTATGTTAGGATTTTTGTTGGTTCTTAGTTTTATAAGGAATCGGAATTATGGGTTTAACGTCATAATTATATCCTCGTTAGTTTTGATTCTTTTAGCGGTTTTTCCAAGTATTATAAATTATGAATATATAGAAGAAAGATGGTCAGGGACATTCAGCGATTATAATTCAAAAAATTACGACGATTTAAGTTCCAATAGGACCATTATTTGGGGAATGTATTTTTCAAAATTTTCGACACAAGAAGTCCTAACTAGTTTATTTGGCGGTAATATTCTGAACAATGAAAAGTTTTTAGTGGATTTTGGTGATGGTAATGTAACGCACAATTTTCTTATTGATATAATTTTTGCTTTTGGATTAATTGGGTGTGCATTTATTTTGTGGTTTTTTATCCATAGAGTTAATTTTTTAAGGAAGACTTATCAAGAAACAAATATTAGGTTTTATTATTCCTTTCTTTTTTCTAAGATTATTGTGTTTTTTCTAGGATTAAGTGTATCTCTTGTAAATACTCATTTTTTTTGGATTCTTTTGTTTCTCTGATAATCACAAATTCTACTTGGATCTAATGTTTTTGATAAAATTTCTTCTAGGTATTGTATGATATTCAAAAAATTAAAAGATCAAAATTTACTTTATATATTGAGTAACCAAGCTGGTTCTGGTGTATATCTTAAGGTTAAGGAAACATTATCTGCAGCTGAGGTTCTTGGCTATGATACATATTTGTTTGAGGTCAGTCAAAATTCTAAATATGAGTTATTAAGGTGTATAAAAATAATTCTACAGACCGACTTTAAATACATTATTTTAAGGGATTTCAGTTATATTAATTTAATATTTTTACCCTTTTTTCTTCTTGCACGATTCCAAGGTAAGTTTCTAATTTTAGATATTCCAACCCCTTATAAGGGTTCTATTGGTGAAATTTTACTTAATTCTCAACTATCTACTTGGGTTAAATGGCGTGGTATCTTTTTAATGTACTTGAATGGCCCTTGGTCCCTGTGGGTTTTTAATTTAATCGTGCAGTATGGAGATGAAATGCCTTATTTTGAATTCTTAAATAAAAAACGTACAATACAATTGGGTAATGGGATTAATCCAAATAGAATCAGGGCAAGGGACATTGATCATAATTTTGAATATTACTCTACCATTCAGCTCGTTGGAGTAGCGACAATTCAGCCTTATAATGGTTATGACCGTGTTGTTAAAGCAATGCATGAATGGAATATAGTACAACGTAAAAATCCTCAGGTATACTTTCATATTGTTGGTTCTGAAACCAAGTGTTCCGAAAAAATAAAAATATTGGTTGAAGATTTAGGGTTGAAAAATCAGGTTGTATTTCATGGGCCAAGGGATCAAAAATATATTTCAGAACTATATGATGTTTCTCATCTTGCGGTCAGCTCCATTGGTTTTTTTAGAATTAATTTGCATTCTACCTCGAATCTTAAAAGCCGAGAGTATTGTTTAGCTGGTATTCCGTTTATCGCTACAGGTCATGATGTTGATTTTGAAACCCATTTACCTTTTCGTTTCGTTGTAAGTAATAATGAAACGATTGATGAATTATTAGATATCTTTAGCAACTTTCCGGACAACATAAAAAATTTACACGTTGATTATATTAGAACTTATGCAAAAACCAAACTTACTTACACGGCAAAATTAATTAAGTTGGGTTTTAAAGATTTGAAAGTTCCACGATAGTCTACTTCAAACTGGCTTTTTGCGGATTTTAATGATTAAAACGCTATCTAGGAGTTTTGTTAATTTACTTACTAAACGTGTAGGTCGTAAGATAGTTGTTATTGAAAGTGACGATTGGGGCACTATCAGAATGCCCTCAAAGGTTGTATATGACTATTTTTTAAAAAAAGGTTTTCGTGTAGATAAAGACCCTTATTGTAAGTTTGATGCATTAGAATGTTCAACCGACCTTTCGAATTTATTTGATGTTTTGCAATCCGTTCGCGATAAAAATGGGAGGCATCCAGTTATTACCGCAAATACAATTTTAGCTAATCCTAATTTTGAGCGTATTAAAGAAGGTAATTTTTCAGAATATCACTATGAACCATTTTTCAACTCCTATCTACGGCCTACTTATGATAATAAGACACCCGAATTGTGGAAACAAGGGATGGACGCAGGACTTTTTCGTCCACAATTTCATGGGCGTGAACATTTATATGTAAAAAAATGGTTAAATAGTATTTCTAAAGCAGATTCCGCGGCTAGATTTTCGTTTGATCTTGGAACATTTGGCCTGACCTCAGTCGTTCATAAAGGTATTCCTGATAATTTCATGGGAGCTTTTAATTCAGGTTTAAATCGTGATATTGTAGAATTTAAAGAAATTTTGACCGACGGTCTAAACATGTTTAATATTTTGTTTGGTTATAAATCTAAATCTTTTATTGCAACAACCTACACTTGGCATCCACTTATTGAAAATCATCTTGCAATCAATGGTGTTGAATATCTTCAGGGAATGATACATCAAAGAATCCCAATCGACGATGATTCTAATTTTGCTTTCAAAAAAAGCAATTTTACCGGTTGGTACTCAAAAGCTAAACTAATGTATTTAAGTAGAAATTCTTTTTTTGAGCCTTCCCAAACACCAACATTCGATTGGGTATCTGATTGTCTGAAACGAATTGAACTTGCTTTTTTTTGGAATGTCCCGGTAATATTGAGTACCCATCGTTTGAACTTTATTGGATCAATATTTCCTTACAACAGCGCTAATAGCCTTAATTTGTTTAAAAATCTGTTGAAACGAATAGTAAGTATATATCCAGATGTGGAATTTATGAGTAGCGATGAGCTAGGTGAATTAATGAAAAAAGGTTATGAAATCAAAGATTAAGATTTTTTTTTTAGTGCCTTCTTTAATTGGAGGTGGAGCAGAAAAAGCGCTTATGAATGTTTTAGACCTTTTAAATTATGATGATTACGAAATAACAGTTTGTTCTGTTTTGAAAAAGGGTGTTTATGTTGATAAATTGCCCCGTGAGGTTACATTTTTATACTTACTAAAAAATGAGCAATTATTAAAAATTTTATTTAAACTACATCAGAGTTTTGATTTTTTGCTTCCTATTAATTTTCTTTTAAGAAGGAAACTAAATGGCCTATTTTTCGATTTTGGAATATGTTTTCTTGATGGTATTACAACTGAGTTACTTCATGCTGGTAATTATTTTGGAAGAAAGTATACTTGGGTACATTCTTGTTACCGATCATATTCTAATTTTTCTAAATTTTATTCATCACCTCGATATGTTGAACGGTTAAAAAAAAATAGATATGGTGGATTAGATGGTATTGTTTTTGTTTCTCAAGATGCAAAATCTGAGTTTCTAGAGCTATTTGGCTCTTTTCCAAACATGCCTGTAGTTTATAACCCTATATTACCCAATCGTATTTTATATTTATCCAAAAGCGAAAAAGATATAGACATTGAAAATGGCAAAAATTTTGTTTTTATTTCCATTGGGAGTTTAATACCTGTAAAAAATCATGAGTTATTGATTGAGGCAGCGAAGAATTTGATGATTCTTGATTTAAAATTCACTATTTTAATTCTTGGCAGTGGATATTTAGAAATTTTTTTAAAAGAGAAAATAGAAGATTATAAATTAGAGAATCATGTCAAGTTTATTGGATTTACCGAGAATCCTTATAAATTTATTCATAAAGCCAATGTTTTTGTAATGACATCAAAATCAGAGGCATTACCGACAGCAATGTTAGAAGCTATGGTTTTAGGAAAGCCAGTTATTACTACTAATGTTACAGGGTCTAGAGAGATAGTGGGTATGGGAAAGTTTGGATTATTAACCGACGAGACTGCCGTTAGTCTTTCGAAAGTAATGAGAGATCTAATAGAGAATGAGAATCTCTATTATCATTTTAAAGAAAAATCTTTACTTAGGGCGAAAGATTTTACTGATGAGCGCTTCCTTACTTCGTTTACTGCTCTTCTGTGTAATGCGGATACTCCAAATTAATTCTTGTGCCAATAGTGGTTCAACTGGTAGAATAGCTGAAGAAATAGGTAATGTGCTTTTAGCCCATGGTCATGTAAGTTTCATTGCTTATGGTCGAGGAACCGCAACCAGTAATTCAAAATTAATTAAAATTGGTTCAGACAAAGATGTTTATTTACATGGGGCCTATAACTTATTGACAGATAAACATGGATTTGCTTCTAAAAGTGCTACGCAAAAGTTTATTCAGGAAGTTGAAAAAATCAAGCCGGATTTGATAGCGCTTCACAATCTTCACGGCTATTACATTCACTTGCCCACACTTTTTGATTTTATAAATGAAAATAACATACCCGTTGTTTGGACGCTGTTTGATTGCTGGGCTTTTACAGGTCATTGCTCTTATTTTGATGACATAAATTGTATAAAATGGAAAAGCCATTGTAATAAGTGTCCTAAATATAAAAATTATCCCTCCTCATGGGTTGATAATTCATTTTCCAACTTTGAGGAGAAAAGAAGAATCTTCACATCCGTAAAAAAAATGGAGATTATTGCCCATTCACAATGGCTTGGTGGATTGGTAAAAGACTCTTTTCTTAAAGAATATAAAGTGCATGTAACACCTTCTGCGATTAATTTGGATTTATTTACTCCTACGGATTCAGATTTAAAATTAAGATATAATATAGGTGAAAAAAAGGTCGTATTAGGATGCGCTAGTGCTTGGTCTAACAGAAAGGGGTATCAAGATTTCTTATCGCTTTCCAAAAAATTAGGTGAGGAATACCAAATCGTAATGATTGGGTTGAATGCAAAGGAGATAAAAGCATTGTCAAATAATATAATCGGACTTCAACGAACGGAAAGTATTGAAGAATTAGCCCAATGGTACACTTTAGCCTATGTTTTTGTCAATCCCACGTCTCAAGATAATTTTCCAACTACGAATTTAGAAGCCCTTGCTTGTGGAACACCCGTAATTACTTATAATACGGGTGGAAGTCCTGAGGCTATTGATGTGCACACTGGTTTTGTGGTGGATAAAGGCGTTGTTGACGGAATTGTTTATAGTATTGAAGAGTTGAACGTATTAAATTATAGTAATATTTCTAACGCTTGTAGAAAAAGGGCTGAAAGGCTTTATGATAAAAAAGCACGGTATTTGGATTACTTGAGGGTTTTTGAGGGGATGGTTGAAAAGGTTAAAGGTTGATAGGTTTATTCTATATTTTTTAATTTCGGTAAAGGGTATTTTTAATGGGAGGTATCAAAGAGAATTTAAGAAGGAATATTTCCAATATTCCAGGTTGGCGAACAAATCGGAAGATTCTGGTTATTGAATCAGATGATTGGGGTTCAGTTCGTATCAGAGATAAAGCTGCTTATACCGCTTTAAAAAATAAAGGGCTGAATGTGGACAGCATCCATTACGATTCTGTTGAATCATTAGAAAGTAATGAGGACTTAGAGATGTTGTTTGACTTACTCCAAAGTTTTAAGGATAAAAACGGTAAACATCCTGTATTTACGCCCATGTGCATCATGGGGAATCCTGACTTTGAAAAAATTAAAGCTATTGATTATCAGCAATATTACTTTCAGCCGCTTCATGAAACACTAAAAGAATTTCCAAATAGCAATCGAGTTCTGGAATTATGGAAAAAAGGCTTTGAACAAAATATTTTTGTTCCTGAAATTCATGGAAGAGAACACTTCAACGTAAGACGTTATATGAAAATATTGCATTCACATGAAGGAAAGGAAGGCTTGCGCTATGCGCTTGAACATCATTCAGCAGGTCCATCTGCCTATAAAGGGATAGACTATCCAAACTATCTAGGAGCTCTTCATCCTGAGCCCAAAGACGAAATTCCTGAGTTACATCGTCATGTATTGGAGGCAGGAAAGTTATTTAAAGAATATATGGGGTACCAACCTCGTGTCTTTATTGCACCCAATGCGGAGGAGCCAAAAGAATTAGAGTCTTCTTTAAACGAAATAGGGGTAAAGTACCTAACTCGTTCGAAAAAACGCATTTATCCCTTAGGTGATGGACAATTTGCCAAAGAATGGAATTTTGTTGGTCAGAGAAATGAATTAGATCAAACTATACTTAATAGAAATGCCTTTTTTGAGCCAGTTTGTTTTGGGGAACACGAACATATTACAGATTGGGTTGAAAGCTGCTCGAAGGAGATAGAAACAGCCTTCCGTTGGAAAAAGCCAGCAGTGATATCTTCCCACAGGGTTAATTATGTGGGAAGCATAAGCCCTGAAAACAGAGAGAAAGGACTCAAAGAACTCAAACGCTTGCTTACTCAAGTCTTGAAAAAATGGCCTGAGGTGGAGTTTATGAGTTCGTATGAGTTAGGGCAGGTAATTCGGTCATAATAGGGTGCAAGATTCAATCTCGGGGCTGAAAATATTATGAGCCGTAAAATATTAATAGTTAATCAAAATTCAGGATACTTGACTATCGATGTAGCCAACGCCTTTAAAGAAAAATACGAAGAAGTTGTGGTGATGTATGGTATGAATAGAGCAACAGAGCGAAATTTTCATCCTGACATTAATATTCAAAAAACGATTACTTATGATAGAAGCTCAACCGTAAAACGTTTATGGACTTGGGGAGTTTGTACGCTTCATTTGTTTTTATTGTTGCTCTTTAAATACCGTGGCTATCATGTTTTGTATTATACAAATCCTCCCATGTCTTATTTCAATGTGCTTTTTTTTAGTAATCCTTTTAGCATTGTAGTATTTGACACCTACCCGGATGCTTTAAGATTAATTGGAATAAAGGAATCCTCATTTGTATATCGAATTTGGGAAAAAATAAATAAGAAAGTTTTTTTCAAAGCTGTTCAAATCATTACACTAAGTGAGGGGATGAAGAAGCAGTTGAGGAATTATGTGGATGACAAAAAAGTAAAAGTAGTTTCCGTTTGGGCTGCATCGGATACGTTTAAGCCTATTGCAAAAAATCTCAATCCATTTATTAAAAAACACAAATGGGAAGATAAATTTATTGTTCTTTACTCAGGAAATATGGGAATTGGACACAAATTAGAAGTTTTAATAGATACTGCAAAGCAGCTTGTGGAAAAGAAAGAAATGCTATTCTTGTTTATAGGTGAAGGAGCTAAGAAAAAAACGTTAATTGATTTAGTTAAAAAAAATGAATTAGAGAACGTGCATTTTCTTACATGGCAAGATGCAAAGTCTTTACCGTATTCATTAGCCGCTGGAGACATTGCAGTTGTAGCCCTTGAACCAGAGGCAACGCATGCGAGTGTGCCAAGCAAAACATTTAATTACATGGCTGTAGGAGCGCCTATTTTAGCTATTGGAAGTAAAGGATCAGAGCTTGAGAAGTTGATTTTTCGCCATAGTTTGGGTTTTTATTGCGATGGAAAAGAAGTTTCAGAAATAAAAAACTTTGTATTAGAAATATTGTCTAACAAAAACAAAGCTGATCAACTATCTGATAACTCCTTTCAAGCTGCAAAAAAATTCAATTATGAAATGGCTGTTCAGTACGTTTTTTAATTTTAAGCTTTTATCTTGCTAAAAAGAATCTTTGACTTTAGTGTATGCTTTATCGCGTTATTATTCCTTTTTCTACCAATGGGGTTAATAACTTTACTCTTGTTGTTATTCAACAAAGGCGCAGGTGCCTTCTTCACGCAAACCCGAACGGGTAAAGATGCCAAACTCTTTCAAATTATCAAGTTTAAAACCATGACGGATGAAAGGGGCGTTGATGGTAAGTTGCTCCCCGACGAAGTACGGATGACACCAATAGGTAGGTTTGTACGTTCTACTTCATTGGATGAGTTACCACAATTGATCAATGTCTTGAAAGGAGATTTATCCTTAGTGGGCCCAAGACCTTTGTTAGAAAAATACATTCCTTTATACACGCCTAAGCAGTTTCGGAGACATGAAGTGCTGCCGGGCATTACAGGTTGGGCACAAGTAAATGGCAGAAATAATATCAGCTGGGCAAAAAAATTTGATTTGGACGTGTGGTATGTAGATAACCGGAGTTTTTTATTAGACATCAAAATCCTTTGGATGACCTTATTAAAAGTGATCAAAAGAAAAGACATCACAACTGAAGATCCAAAAGTTTTTCAACCCTTTAACGGAACGAATTAATGCAAGCCGACATCGCCATATATGGAGCAGGGGGCTTCGGCAAAGAAGTGGCTTGTATATTGAATAAAATCAACGAAATACAACCTACTTGGAACTTAGTGGGTTTTTTTGATGATGGAGTCCATAAGGGAACAGCAATTTCCCATTTTGGTCAAGTATTAGGAGGAATCACAGAACTAAATGCCTGGTCAACCCCCATAGCGATTGCCTTTGCCATTGGAAATCCTAAAATAATTGAGACCTTAGTTCATAAAATCACGAATCATCGGGTGAGTTATCCCAACATCATTCACCCTGAAGTATTTTTTGCTGACCCCATTTCGTTTAAAATAGGAAGGGGCAATGTGATTGTTCGTGGATGCACTTTTTCAGTGGATGTAACCATCGGCGACTTTAATCAAATGAATAGCCTTTCGTCTTTGGCACACGATGTGGTCATGGGTTCGTTTAATGTATTAATGCCCTTAACCCGTGTTTCAGGTGAAGTGCAAATTGGGAATTACAATATTTTCGGGTTAAGTACTCTCATTTTACAACAAATTAAAATCGGTAACCATGTTCGTACAGGACCTGGCGCCGTGTTAATGACAAAACCTAAAGATGGTTTGTTGTATATGGGTAATCCAGCAAAAAAAACAATCTTATAATGGCGGTATTTCAATTTAAGAACATAAAAATTTCGGGTATCAGCTGTGTGATTCCCAAAAATATAGTGCAAACGGAATCGTTTAAAGACCGTTTTGGAGCCGAAGAGGTGGACAAGTTTATGCAGATGACGGGTATTTCTCAGACGCGTTGGACCTCAGAAAAGCAAACGGCATCTGACTTGGGAACAGCTGCTGCCAAGCTTTTAATTCTAAAAAAGGGCATAGACCCAAAAGAAATAAAAGCCTTAGTTTTTGGAACGCATAGTCCTGACTACAGAAGGCCTGCCTCTGCCTTTGTCATCCAAAAACAATTAGGCATCAGTACAGAAGCCGCTGTCTTTGACATTAGTTTAGGTTGTTCATCAGCGGTTTACGGCTTGCAAGTGGTGGCTTCTTTGATGGCGAATTCGGATATAGATAAAGCGATTTTGGTGGTTGGTGATACCACAAGTAAGACAACCAATCCATTGGATAGAGCTTCGATTATGCTAATTGGAGAGGCGGCTGTTGCCATTTATTTAGAAAAAACAGAGGACACGATACCCATTGTTTCCCTAATGCGTTCGGATGGCGAGGGATATCGTTATTTGATTGTCCCCGGTGGTGGATACAGAAATTTACACGCCAATCCTGAGCCAGAAGTATGCCACGACGGTAATCCGCGTAGCCTACATAATTCTTTTATGCAAGGCACTTCGGTTTTTACTTTTACGATATCTGATGTGCCCAAAGCGATTAAAGACTATTTTGCTTTAACCCAAACAGGGGAGGAAGACTATGATGTGTTTGCTTTTCATCAAGCCAATTTACTTATTTTAAAACAAATAGCTAAGAAGCTGAAAATCCCTATGGAAAAGCTACCTCTTACATTGCCTATTTATGGGAATACTTCAGGCGCATCTCCTTTGGTGACGCTTTGTGAGTTTTATGGAAAAAGCGAAATATCGAAGAAGCTAAACGTGATGATGATAGGTTTTGGTGTAGGCATCTCTTGGGGGGTTACCTCATTTGAAATAGACACAAACGATATCTTTGCCATAGAGGAAGATGATTATGTGTTTGAGGAAGGTTATATAGATTCTGTTTCAAATTTATAGTGTAATTTTATGATAATAAACGTACTTCAGTATTTAGATGATGCTACTTTAGCCGTACCACAAAAGTTAGCATTTGTAGATGAGCACCGTAGCATAACCTATAGCGATTTGCAGCATCGTGCTAAACAAATAGGAACCGCTTTGCATCAAAAAACAAATGGAGACATCCGAAAGCCTGTGGTTGTTTTTGTGGATAGAAATATCGAAAGCTTGGTTGCTTTTTTGGGGGTTGCTTATAGCGGGAACTTTTATGTTCCTATTGATATTCAGATGCCTAAATTACGCGTGGAGCTTATTTTAAATACGTTGCAGCCTTCTGCGATGGTGGTTACCCCAGTTAGTAAAAAGTTTTCTTATGACGTAGCGCCACATTTGGGTGCTGTAGACTATAATGAAACAGAGTCGGTAGCGATTGATGAAGCTTCATTACAAAAGGTAAGACGAAAAATCATAGATAGAGACCCTATTTATGCTACGTTTACTTCGGGTTCAACCGGAATACCAAAAGGGGTAATTACGTGTCATCAATCGGTAATTGATATGACGGAAGCACTAGTGGAAACTTTTGATTTTGATTGCGAACACATTTTTGGAAATCAAAATCCTTTTTACTTTGATGCTTCGATTAAAGATATTTATAGTTCCTTGAAATGCGGTGCTACTATGTATGTATTGCCCAAATCCTATTTTATGATGTTGGGCCAATTGGTCAGTTATATCAACGAGCACAAAATAGACACCATCATGTGGTCGGCTTCCGCTATTGCTTTATTAGCAAATGCACAAGCCTTTGAAGATGAAAAGCCTACGGTATTACGCAAGGTGATGTTTTCAGGAGAAGTGATGCATAATAGGGTATTAAACTATTGGAGAAAGAACCTGCCAGATACCCGATTTGTTAACCTTTATGGTCCAACCGAAATTACTTCGGTTAGTACGTATTATAAAATTGAAAGACCCTTTGCAGATGATGAAGTTTTGCCGATAGGAATAGCCTTTAGAAATTGCGAAGTCCTTATTCTGAATGAAAATAATGAAGCAGTAAAAGAAGGAGAATCAGGAGAATTGTGTGTGAAAGGGTGCTGCTTAGCCTTAGGATATTATAATAATCCTGAGAAAACAAGTGCTGCTTTTTGTCAAAATCCGTTAAATCCTCACTTTCCAGAATTAATCTATCGAACAGGCGATTTGGCTCGATTCAACGAACATGGCGAAGTTATGTTTATGTCTCGAAAAGACAATCAAGTAAAACACATGGGGCAACGCGTAGAATTGGGAGAAATTGAAATTTTGCTAAATGCAATGGACAGAATTGACACTTCTATTTGTTTTTATGATCATGACGCTCAAAAAATTATTGCGGTTTACAAAGGAAAAGGAGCGGATTCCAAATACATTTTTGGAGGATTAAAAGACAAGGTATCCAAGTTTATGTTTCCAAATGTTTTGATTGCACTGGACGAATTGCCCTATAATTTGAACGGAAAGATTGATAGAACTCT
>Ga0194123_10003667_pt1 | contig 18166 bp, 18 predicted proteins | sample TA2MahsurfametaG_5_FD_155479 | JGI IMG/M metagenome (GOLD analysis project Ga0194123, IMG submission 155479) | Freshwater microbial communities from Lake Tanganyika, Tanzania - TA2015023 Mahale A surface | ecosystem: Environmental > Aquatic > Freshwater > Lake | place: Tanzania: Lake Tanganyika... | reverse complement strand
TCGACTTTGTGGTGAAGGATGTGATTGGTCGGGAATGGCAACTGGGAACCGTGCAGGTCGACTACAACCTGCCGGAGAGATTTGGGCTGGCCTACACCGGGGCGGACAACGCGAAGCATCGGCCGGTGATGATTCACCGGGCACCGTTCGGTTCCCTGGAGCGCTTTACCGGACTGTTGATTGAGCACTATCGGGGGGCGTTTCCGGTGTGGCTGGCGCCGGAGCAGGCCCGGTTTCTGCCGGTGAATGACCAGATGGTGGCTTACGCCGAGAAGCGGGCGGGGGAGTTCAAGGCGGCGGGGTTACGGGTTTCGGTGGATACGAAAGGCGACAAGCTGGGCGCCCAGATCCGGAGGGGTCAGCTGGACAAGGTTCCGTTCCTTTTGGTGTGTGGACAGCGCGAGGCTGAAGCCGGGCAGGTGGCGGTACGGAGTCGGGAAAAGGGAGATGAGGGGGCGCAGGCGACGGCGGTGGTGCAAGACCGGATTGTGGAGCTGGCCAAGACCCGCCGTTAAGCGGCGGGATTAGGCGGAAGGTTCAAGTTTAGGCCAAGGCTAGCATCGGAACCCAAAGCTAAATTAATCCTAATTCTGCCCCTTCATCCGTGATGGCCGAGCCGGCCATGACAAACAAAACGGTGGCGCGTGGGGGAGGGGGTTTGTATTATTAGAGTTACTTAAGTGAGCGCACGCGACTTCGCCGCGAATCCTCCGGGGGCTTGGGGTTCCGCCACCCCCGAACAGTGGAACGACCCTGCATGGCAACTGCGCAACCGGATTCAGAATCTGGAGCAGCTGGAACTTCGACTCGCCCTGACGCCAGAGGAGAGAGCCGGCACGATTCTGGCCGGAAAGAAGCTGGCCCTAGGGATCACGCCCCATTTTTTCAATTTGATCGACAAGGACGATCCCGACTGCCCGATTCGCCGCCAGGTGGTGCCGAGGATCGAGGAGTCGGTCACGAATCCTGACGAGCTGACCGATCCCTGCGGGGAGGACTCCCACATGCCCGTGGCGGGACTGGTCCACCGGTATCCTGATCGGGTTCTACTTCTGGTGACCGACCGATGCGCGTCCTACTGCCGCTACTGCACGCGGAGTCGGGTGGTGAGCGGGGCGGGGGAGCAGGAACTGTCGGTGGATCTGGAGGGAGCCTTTGCTTACTTGGAAAAACATCCCGAGATACGGGACGTGTTGCTTTCCGGGGGAGACCCGCTGCTACTTGCCGACGCCAAGCTCGATGCGATCCTCACCCGGCTAAGAAAAATCCCGTCCATCGAGTTTGTGCGAATCGGCAGCCGGATTCCCATTTTCCTGCCTCAACGGATCACCCCAGAACTGGTGGCGATGCTCCGCAAGCATCATCCCCTTTTCCTGAGCATTCACTCCAATCACCCGAAGGAGCTGACGGCGGAAGTGAGGGCGGCGCTCGAGCGGTTGGCCGATGCCGGGATTCCGCTGGGCAACCAGAGTGTCTTGCTGCGAGGGGTCAACGACCGGGTGGAAACCCTGAAGGAGCTGTATCACAAACTACTGCTCTGCCGGGTGCGGCCGTATTACCTGTACCAGTGCGACCTGATCACAGGGTCGGCCCATCTCCGGACGACGATTCGCGAGGGGCAGGAGATGATGGAGCAGTTGCGTGGCCACACGACCGGCTATGCCGTGCCGACCTATGTGGTGGATGGGCCGGGTGGTGGCGGAAAGATTCCGATCGGGCCGAGCTACATCGTGGGGATGGCGGATGACCGCGTGATCCTAAAAAACTACCGGGGGGATGTGTATGAGTACCCGGAAGTCGGCCAGCCCAGCCCGGCCGATCTGACCCGTTGACGGAAAAGAACCTTGGGACGATCCGGTTGCGCCCAACCGGAAGAGGCGCTGCCCGGCAGGGACATCCCTGGATTTTTTCCCATGAAATCACCCGAGGAGCCGGCCAAGACCGGGATGGGCAACCGGTGGTGGCCCGGGGGCCGAACGATGAGCTGCTCGGAACGGGGCTCTACCGGGAAGGGGCGCGGATCGTCTGGCGACGATTCCGCAGGGATATTGGAAACCTGGACGGTGGCTGGGCGCGGGGAGCCCTGGCCCAGGCCGTGGACAGACGGAAGGTCAAGCCGGCCCGGAGGCTCGTTTGGTCCGAAGCCGACGCATTACCCGGACTGGTGGTGGATCAGTATGGAAAGCATCTGGTGGTGCAAATGACGACCCTGGGGATGGAACGACACTGGGAGGTTTTGCAGCCGGAAATTCAAAAGCTTCTTCAGCCGGAAGGAATCTGGCTCCGGCGCGATTCGCCAGGAAGAAAGATGGAGGGCCTCAGCCACTTGGACCCGGTGGCGATTGGCGCGGTGCCGGACCAACCCGTGCGGGTGGAGATTGGCGGGCTGGAGGTGCCGGTCGATCTGCGGGGCGGGCAAAAGACGGGTACCTATCTGGACCAGCAGGAGAACTACGGGAAGGTGGCGGCCGTGGCCAAGGGCAGGCGGATGCTGGATGTTTTTTGCCACACCGGTGGTTTTGGATTGAGGGCGGCGAGGGCGGGGGCCCAGGTGACGGCGTTGGATCAGTCAGAAGCGAGTCTGCAGTTGGGAAGGCAGGCGGCCGGGTGGCATGGGCTGAGCGTGAAGTGGGTGGAGGATGATGCGTTTCGATTTCTGCGGGGGGTGCGAAAGGGGGAGTATGACCTGATCGTGTTGGATCCCCCGGGTCTGGTGAAGGGAGGATTAGGAATGGAGGCAGGTAGGAGGGCGTTGGGCGAACTGCACCGGCAGGCCTTCCGGGTTCTGCCTGAGGGCGGGATTTTGGCGACCTTTTCCTGCTCGCACCGCGTGGGAAAAGAGGAATTGTGGGAAGTGGTGCAGATGGCGGCGCGCGACGCGGGGAAGAGAGTCCTCCGGAACGAAACCCTGGGCCAGGCACCGGACCATCCGGTGGATGAGCAGTTTCCCGAAAGTGAGTATCTGACCGGGTTTCTTTTGGGGGTGAAATGAGGGCGGTCCTCGGCCTGGGGTTGCTTTTGGCCGGGTGGACCCAGGCGGGGGGATGGCCGGAGGTGGAAAACTGCGACGGCCGACCGACGGTGCTGAATCCCCCCGGTCAAATCACGGTGATCATGGCCAGCAGCCAACCGTTGGCTGAGACCACCCGGGAGTTCGGCAGGGCGCTTTATCCATGGCAGGGCCTGGAGGAGTTCCGTTTGATTGTGGTGGTGGATCTGCGAAGGTCTTTGGGGAGCTTTGTGCGTGGCTGGACCAAGGGAAAAATGAGAGCCGACTTGGATGAGGAGGCAATCATCCTGGAACCCTGGTTTCGGGCCCGGGGCAACCCTCGTAACCCCCGCGGGTACCTCTGTGCGGTTCCGGATTTTGACGGCCGGGTGACTGAGGCTCTGGGATGGGGGAACGATGAGGAGGTGATGAAGGTGAAAATTTTCGGCAAAAACGGGGAAGTAATCTGGGCCGCCACGGAGGCAAAAAGTCCCGGACCGCTCACCGCCAAAATGGAAGAGCTCCTGGGGCCGGGAGCCCGACCCCCGCCCGGAGCCGGGCCGAAAAAGAGTAAAATTCTTTTGAGGCGCGGATGAGAAAAAGTGCGGGAATTTTTTGCGCGGGGGTGGATCACCACGCAACGGCTTTGGCGGAGCGGGAAGCGCTGGTCTCCCTGGCCGGGGAACGGTTGGTACCCCACCTGATCGAGCACAATGGGGCAGAAGAAGCGGTGTTTCTGAGCACCTGCAACCGGGTGGAGATTTACGGGGTATCCAGGTGGCGGGGGCTGGAGATCACCGAGGCTCTGGTTCGGGCGATGCCGGCAAAGCTGGGGCAGGTGTGGCAGGCGACGCGAGGGGTGTACCTGCATGAAGGACTGGCCTGCTGGCGGCACTTGGCCGAGGTGGCAGCCGGACTTCGCTCCATGGTGATTGGGGAAGCGGAGATCCTCGGGCAGGTGCGGACGGCGTACCAGCGATCCGGCGAGCTGGGCGGAACCAGCAAGACCATGCACGGGCTATTTCAATCAGCTTTACGGGCGGCCCGCGCGGCCCGGCAGGCGGCGGGGTTTGGGAGGGGGGATCCTTCCGTGGGGCGGTGCGCGGCCGAGGCGTTGGCCGAGGAGATATCAGAACAGGCGGTCGGACCCCTCCTGATTTTGGGAGCCGGGCACACCGCACGGAGCTTTGGGCAGGCCGCCAGGGAGCAGGGTTTTTCCAAAATCTGGGTGTCTTCGCGTACGACCGAGCGGGCAGCGTCGCTGGCGGCAGAACTTGGCGGGGAGACGGTGCTGTGGAACCGATGGGGAGAGGCGACGAGGGCGTGCGGAGTGCTGGCATCTGCCTTGAACGGGGGGGAATTAGCCTGGAATGGCTCGGTGACGGAGTCAGGTCCCGTGGCCTTGGTGGATCTGGGAGTTCCAAGAACGCTGACCCAAATCCGCCGGTCCTATCCGCAAGCTTTCTGGTTGGATCTGGAGGAGTTGGCGAAGCGGAGGGAGGTGCTGCCCGAATCGCTCGGTTCCATCCACCGCGCGGAGGAGGTCTTGCGGGCCCATGAACGCAGCTGGATCCAGGGGGGTGGGCGGCAAAGCACGGCACGCAGTTCGGAGGGATGAACCTTCGCTTGGGGACCCGGGGAAGCCGGTTGGCGAGGGTGCAGGCCCGCCGGGTGGCGGAGCGGATTCGCCAAGCCAGCCCAGGCACGGGGGTGGAACTGGTCATCATCCAGACCACGGGAGATGAACGATCGGAGTTTGGGGAAGAACTACCGGAGGAGTTGGGGGAGTTTAGCTCTGCGTTGGAGCAGCAGCTTATCCGGAAGGTCATTGATGCAGCCGTGCACAGCGCCAAGGACCTGCCGACCCGACTGGCGGCCAATCTGTGCGTGGCGGCCTACCCGGAGCGGGTGGACCCCCGGGATGCCCTGGTTCGCAAGCGGGAGGATTCTGAGAATCCCTTCCGGGGTGCGGTCGTGGCCACCGGGAGCCCGCGGCGGGACATGTTTTGGCGGGAGAAGTGGAAGGAGACCGAGATCCGCGGAATCCGTGGAAACGTGGACCGGAGGCTGGACAAGCTGCAGGACGATCCGTCCTTGTGGGGCTTGATCCTGGCGTGTGCCGGCATTGATCGGCTGGGCGGATTAACGGAAAAGTTAGTCATGGAACGGTTAGATCCAACTTGGATGGTACCTGCGCCTGGCCAGGGGGCGTTGGCGGTGGAGTGCCGGGTGGAGGACCGTAAAGTGCGCAAGGTTCTGGAAAAGATTGATGATTCGTCGGTGCGGGCCTGCGTGGAAGCCGAGAAAGGCTTTTTGCAAAGGTGGGGCGGGGGGTGTTCCGAATCGTTAGGGGCTTTGGGGACAATGAATCCCATGGGCATGATCCATCTGCGGGCAGCGGTTCGGGACCGGCATGGCGGGGTGCAGCGTGCCCACATGGGAGGTCCCGCGTCAGAACCCGAGACCTTGGGAGTGCGTTTGGCTGAAGAGATGCGCCGTGGGTAAGGTCGGCAAAGTTTGGTTGGTGGGAGCCGGACCGGGAGATCCGGGGCTGCTTACCCTCAGGGGTCGCGCCGTGCTTGGCCGGGCGGATGTGGTGTTTTTTGATCGGCTGGTGAATCCCGGCATTCTGGTGTGGGCCAAGCCCGGGGCCGAGGCGATCGATGTGGGCAAGGAGCCCGGAGGGAAAAGGGCCGAACAGCCCGATATTTGTCATGGCCTGATCCAGGCGGCCCGGAAGGGCAAGGAGGTAGTACGTTTGAAGGGAGGAGATCCATTTGTGTTTGGTCGTGGCGGGGAGGAGGCGGAAGCGCTGGCCAAGGCGGGAATCCCTTTTGAGGTGGTGCCCGGGGTCACCGCTGGGGTGGCGGCTCCAGCAATGGAAGGCATTCCTGTGACCCAGCGGGGACTGAGCACGGAGTTGATGTTCAAAATTGGATCCCGGGCCGAAGGATCGGTCAGCGGAAAAACCTTAGTGGGTTACATGTCGGTGGAAGGACTGGAGGAGTTTCTGCAACGGGCGGTGGAGTCTGGATTTTCGCCGGAAACTCCAGCAGCCCTGATTTCGCGGGGGACCTGCCGGGGTCAGAGGTCGGTAGTTTCGACCGTGGGAAATCTCTCCAAGGACGCCAACAGAGCTGCGATCCGTGCTCCTGCCGTCGTGGTGGTGGGAGGAGTGGTGGGCCTCAGGAGATGGGTGGGGAAGCAGGTACGGGGTCGTTTGGCTGGGCAACGGGTGGTCTTGACCGTCAGTAAGGCATTGGGCAAAGGTTGGCGGGAGGTGTTTGAGAAAGAGGGGGCGGAGGTGTGGGAGCTGCCGATGACTGAAATACGGAACCTTAGGCCTAAGGCTTCGTGGGCCGATCAAATTGCAAAAACAACATGGATTGTCTTTACCAGCGGGGCAGGGGTGCGAACCCTGATGGGACTTGTGGGAGATTTGCGTAAGTTGGCCGGGAAAAAGATCGCGGTCGTTGGCAGGTCAACCGCTGAGATTCTTCAGTCCATCGGACTAAGGGCGGACTTTGTCGGTCCGGGACCAGGGGCAGAGGCTTTCGCCAAGGTCTGGCCGGGAAAGAAAGTAGATCCCATCCTACATGTCACCGGGAACTCGGAAGATGGAAGGTTTATGGGAATTCTCCAAAAAAGAGGATTCCGGGTCGGGCGAATTGTGGCGTATCGAAACGCCCAGCCTGTACGTCCTCCTCAATTCATTCAAAATGCTCTTCAACAAGAGGGTGCGGATTGGGTGGTTTTTGCCAGCGGGACAGCCGCGGAGCGCTTCCGACGACTCGTTCCCAAGGCGCCCCATGAGCCCAAGGCGGCGGTGATCGGGCCGGCCACCGCCAAGGTGGCCAAGGCCTGTGGCTGGAATGTTCGGGTCATAGCCCGGGAGGTATCGTCGCAGGGCGTCCTCACAGGCATATTTCGATCATGACTGCAGAGGAGCAGATGGATGGCGGGCACACGGCCTTGGCGTTGGGGGAGATGGAGGAGGCGGCCCAACATTATCGAAAGGCCACCCAGCTGGACCCCAGCTTGGCGGACGCCTGGCAGTCCCTGGGGATGGCGCTGGTGAAACTCGAAAAACTCGAGGAAGCGATTGAGGTCCTACAAAATCTTGTGCGCCTCAAACCCAAGGACCAGTTGGCCTACAGCAGCCTATCTTTGGCGCTGGGCCGGGCTGGTAAAATCAAGGAAGCCGAGGAAGCGGCGGCGAAAGCGAAAGTGGCGGGGTGGGGAGGGGACCCGACGAAGCTTAAGGCCTGAAGTTTAAACCGAAGCCTGTTTGTTTTTGTGAAGCTGAACGCTTAGGAAGGCTTAGAGAAGTAGCGGCGGGTTTCCGAGGTGATGACGCCGCTGAGCAAAAGCAAGGCGACGAGATTGGGGAAGGCCATGAGGCCGTTCATGATGTCGCAGAAGTTCCAAACGGCATCACTCTTCCAGATGGCACCGATAAAGACGGCCACGACCCAGAACAGCCGGTAAGGAAAGACCGAGCGGACCCCGAAAAGATATTCCACCGCCTTTTCCCCATAGTACCCCCAGCCGAGGATGGTGGAGAAAACGAAGGTCAGCAGTCCGCCGATCAAAATAAGATCCCCCAAGGCCCCGATATGGTTAAAGGCCAAATCGCAGAGGCGAGCCTTGTTGAGGTCGGGAGCCGTCCAGTCGCCTGAGCTGACCACGACCAGACCGGTTAAGGCGCAAACTACCACTGTGTCCCAGAAAGTGCCGGTTCCTGAAACCAAGGCCTGCCGAACGGGGTCGCTGGTCCGGGCGGCGGCTGCGGCAATGGGGGCGCTGCCGAGCCCTGATTCGTTGGAGAAAAGTCCGCGGGCGATCCCGTAGCGCATAGCTTCGGCAAGACCTGCCCCAAGGAAGCCCCCGACCGCGGCATGTCCGGTGAAGGCAGAAGTTACGATCAGCGAAAGAGCTGCCGGCAAACGATCGAACGTGCTGACCAGGATCACCAGGCAGCCCAACACATAAAAACCCGCCATCAAGGGCACCAAAAACCCGCAGAACCGGGCGATGGATTTAATCCCACCGAGAATCACGACTGCAGTGAGACCCGCCATGGCCAACCCCAGCCCAAGGCGGATGGAGTCATCGGCCTGGGTAAGGCCGAGCACCGTCTTCTTGACCAAAACCATCTCCGCGATGGCGTTGGACTGGGCCATGTTACCGATCCCAAAAGCAGCCACGGCCGTGAACAGGGCGAACAAAATACCCGCCCAGCGGGCGTTGAGGCCGCGTTCCAAGACAAACATGGGCCCGCCGGACATTTCCCCGCGGCTGTTTTGGATGCGGTATTTTACGGCCAACAGGGCTTCGGAATATTTTGTGGCGATGCCAAAGACCCCGGTGAGCCACATCCAAAAGACCGCCCCCGGCCCCCCGATGAGAACCGCACCAGCCACGCCGTAGATGTTTCCCATACCAATGGTGGCCGCCAATGCGGTCATGAGTGAGCTAAATTGACTGATGTCGCCGGGTGCGCCGGGATCCTTGGCCACGGACAGGCGCAGGGCGGTGCCGAGGTGTTTTTGGATGAAGCCTGTTTTCCAGGTCAGAAAGAGATGCGTCCCAAACAGGAGAGCCACCAACCAAGGCCCCCAGACCAGTGAGGCGGCTTGGGAAAGGAGGGAGTCCAACACGGGACTAGCGTTTTCCTACTTTTTTGGCGGTGGCGCGGATTTTATCCCTGAGAACGACGGGCGGACCACCAACGAGCAGGGCCTGGCGGTAGTTTTCGATGGCTTCCGGTTTTCGCCCGAGGGCTGCGAGGATATCCGCGTAATGCTCCAATAGGATGGGGTCATCGGGAACCTGCTGGAGGGCTTTGACCATGAGGGACTCGGCCCCACGGGGATCGCCCATCCTAAAGAGGGCCCATGCCAGACTGTCGAGATAGGCCGGATTGTCGGGGTTTAGTTCCAGGGCCCGGCCAATCAAGCTCTTGGCTTCCTTGAGTTTCCGCCCGCGCTCCGCCCACATGTAACCGAGGTAGTTGAGGGCTTGATGGTGATCCGGGTTTAGAGCAATGGCCCGGCGAAGGGCGGTTTCCGAACGCAGGGGCTGTCCAGCCTGTTCCAGGGCGGCGCCAAACTCGAAATAGAAACCGGCATCGAGCAACTCCGGCCTCAGCTGGGCGAGGCGTTCGACCTTGGCAAAAGTGGCGGCAGCCTCCGCCATCCGGTTTTGCGCTTTCTGGGCCATCCCTTGAACCAGAAGTAGCTGGAGCGAATCTGGATAAAATCCGCTGCCGTATTCCACGGTTGCGAAAGCACGGCGTGGCTGGTTTTCCCGCAGCTGCAGAAGGGCGAGGCGCAGGAGGTCGTTCAGGGCGGGTGGACGGTTCCCGTAGAGGGCGAGGACCCGGTAAATTTCCGAACGACCTGGAAGGTTTAATTCGTCATAGAGGTTGGCGAGAACGGGGTAGAGGTTGGCGCGGCCCGGTTTCTCCTTTTCCACCTCATGGAGGATGGTGTCGGCTTCCTCAGGTTGGCCGTTGAGAAGGAGCAGGGCGGCGAGTTGTTCCTGAAGAGGGATCTCCTCAGGCCGGGCCTCGACAAACTCGCGTAGAAAGCGGATGGAAGTGGGTAGGTCGTCCGCAGCCAGCGCGATCTCGGCGGCCCGGAGAGCCACCCCCGTCAGGGAGGGATCAAGATCGGCGGCCCGAATGAATGCAGGCAGGACGGAGGCGGCAATTTCCCGCTGGGATTTTCGGGAAAGGCTAAGGCTGGACCGGAGAAGCCCCTCGGAAACGCGGGCCAAGCGGGCAGGGTCATCCACCTGCCAACCGGCAAGGGCAGCCAAAGCGTCTCTTTGCGCCAACCAGGCGGCTTCCCCCTTTTTTTCACCGAGGTAGGCGAGGCAAAGAAGGGTGCCGCGCTCCGGTTCGTCCTCCGGTGTGGACGGCAGGGCCAGGAGGATCTCCAGGGCCTCGGCCGTGCGGTTAAGATCAAGTAAGGTCGCTGCCTTCGCCAAGGCCGCCTGCCGGGAGGAGGGATCAGAAGAAAGCGCCTTCGAATAGGCGGTCAAAGCCTGGCTACTCTCCCCGAGAATATCCGCGCGGCGCCCTTCGGCAAAAAAGAGAGCGGCATCCACGCGACCGGCGCGACCCGGTTCCTGTGCGGTCAGGAAGAGCGGACAAAGAGTGAGGAGGGCGCCAAGCGCCCCAGCCTCAAGTCTTGTACCGGAGACGCTTCTTGTGGCGGTTGGCCCGACTGCGCTTGCGACGCTTATGCTTGCCGATTTTTGCCTTCCGCTTTTTCTTAATGGAACCCATCCGGTCATCGTGCCACCCAACCCCTAGGTGACAACCTTATTCAGCGGATACTCAATAATACCCTCGGCACCCAGATCTTTCAGGCGCGGAATAAGGGAACGGACGGTTTTTTCCTCCATCACCGTTTCCACCGCCACCCAGCCATCCCGGGAAAGAGGGGAAATTGTAGGGTCACGCAGGGAGGAGAGCGTGGAGGCAACCAGAGAGACGCGTGCCCGTGGCACATTCATTTTCAGGCCAACGAGATCCCGGGCCCGGAGGGCGCCGGTAAGCAGCAGGTTCAGGTTTTCGATGCGGACCCGATCGGAGGGCCGAGCCCAAATTTTTCGGTTTGCGATGAGCTGGGGGTAGGACTCAAGGATGGTGTCGAGAATCCGAAGACCATTGGCAACCAGGGAGGAGCCGGTCTCAGTAATGTCGGCAATGGCGTCGGCCAACTCCGGCACCTTGACCTCGGTGGCGCCCCAGGAAAATTCAACCTGGGCCTTGATCCGGTTTTTGGCGAGGTACTGCTTCACCAACCCGACCGCTTCCGTGGCGATGCGTTTGCCGCGGAGTTGGGAGGGTTTCCGGATAGAGGATTTGGCGGGCACAGCAATCACCCAGCGGGCTGGTTTCGCCGTGGCTTTGTTAAAGCGGAGCGTGGAGACGACATGCACTTTGGCGCGGGTCTCCTGGATCCAGTCTGTGCCGGTGAGGCCAAGGTCGAGAAAGCCGTCCTGAACGTAAGCGGCAATTTCCTGGGCCCGGATGAGGCGGACTTCCAAGGAGGGGTCGTCGATGGAAGGGCGGTAGGTGCGGGAGTTGGTGGCAATGTTGAATCCCGCGCGCCGGAAGAGTTCCAGCGTCGCTTCCTGAAGGCTGCCGGAAGGCAGGCCGATGCGGAGAGGTTTCACAGGTCGAAGCTTAAAGGTTGAGTGGAGGAGACTCAATCTGTCCGTTTCCGGTTCCGGGGGCGGGCGCAGGGGCCTGCGCCCCGGCAAAGTCGAGTGGAAGGTGGAAGGCGAGAGGTGAAAGAAGTGCTGAACCTAGGAAACGGCGGGCATTTGTTGGGTGATGCAGTGGATGGCGCCGAGGCCGCCAACGAGGGCGGAGCAGTCAATGCCCACCACCTTGCGGTCGGGGAAGAAGGGCCGGAGGAGATCGAGGGTGGGCTGATCGGTCGGAGAGTTGAAAACCGGAACCAGCACGGCGGAATTGGCGATGTAGAAATTAGCGTGGCTGGCGGGGTTGCGATGGTGGGGGCCGTCGCTTCGGGGAGGCATGGGCATTTCCAGAACCCGCAGGGGTTGGCCCCGGGAGTCTTTGGCCTTTTTGAGGCGTTCCAGGTTTTCCTTCAGCGGGGCATGGTTGGTGTCCTGGGGGTCCTTTTCCACCGCAGTGACCACGACCCGGGGTGCCACGAAGCGGGAAAGGTCATCCACGTGGCCATCCGTGTCGTCACCCTCGAGCCCGTCCCCGAGCCAGATAATCTGCCTCATGCCGAGCCAGTGCTTTAACTTGGCCTCGATTTCAGAGCGGGAGAAAGCAGGGTTCCGGTTTTTATTCAGCAGGCAGTGCTCGGTGGTGAGGAGGGTGTCCTGCCCGTCGGTATCGATGGAGCCACCCTCCAGCACATAGTCATGGGTTTCAAAGGGAGTGCCGGTCATCGGGCAGGCGGCGAGGGGGACCCGGTCGTCCGAATCCCAAGGCTCATACTTTCTCCCCCAGCCGTTGAAACCGAAATCGTGAGCCACACGGGCGGGGGCGCCGTTTTTCCGGTGAAGCATAAAAAGAGGCCCGCTATCCCGCAGCCAGGCATCATCGGTCTTGATGGTCACCAATTTGAGATTCGGCGACTGGATCTTGGCTTTGCGAAGCCGCTCCGACACCTCATCGGCGGCGGTGCAGTCGTTGACGCAGAGGTAGACCCGCTCGCCCGGAAGAAGGGCTTGGATGATTTGCAGGTAGGTTTGCCGAACTGGCTCCATGAGGCCGGGCCAGGTGCCTTCATTATGTGGCCAGGCCAACCAGGTGGCCTCGTGTTTTTCCCATTCGGCGGGAAAGCGGTAGTGCGACCAGTCGATAACGGGTGCGAAACGGCTCAAGGCGCGAGAAACCGCTGATTCAGGCCGTCATAGGCATCGACTCGGCGGTCGCGCAGAAAGGGCCAGTGCTGGCGGGTGACGCCGATTTCATTGAGATCCAGGTTGGTCCGGATGATCTCCGCCTTATCGGTGGAAGCCTGGGCGAGGACTTCGCCAAACGGATCGCAGGCGAAAGAGGTGCCCCAGAAATCAAGATTATCCTCGCGCCCGGTCCGGTTGATAGCGAGAACGAAGACTCCGTTGGCGATAGCATGACTGCGCTGCATGGTCTGCCAGGCGCTGCCCTGCACTTTATGGAGTTCCCGCTGCTCGGTGCGGGCGAGGCCGATGGCGGTGGGATAGATGAGGATCTGGGCCCCGCGGAGGGCCATGAGACGGGCGGCTTCCGGGTACCATTGGTCCCAACAGACGAGGACGCCAAGTTTTCCGACGGGAGTTTGGATGGGGTGAAAGCCGGTGTCGCCGGGGGCAAAATAGAATTTTTCACTGAAGCCGGGATCATCGGGGATATGCATCTTACGGTAGGTGCCGAGGATTGAACCGTCCGGGCCGAAGACGACGGCGGTATTGTGGTAGAGACCCCCGGTACGCTGTTCAAAATGGCTGGAGACGAGGGTGATCTTTAGCTTCTGGGCAGTCTTGGCAAGAAGGTCGGTGGTGGGGCCGGGTATGGGCTCAGCCAAATTAAAGCATTTATAATCCTCCTTCTGGCAAAAGTAGCGAGAGCGGAACAATTCCGGCAGGCAGACCAACCGGGCGCCCTGCTGGGCGGCCGCCGTGATCCGATCCATGGCCATTGACAGATTTTTTTCAGGATTGGGCGACATCGCCATCTGGATGAGGGCAACGGGCAGACCGGCGGAGCTCTTCTTGGCCATGCGGAAATTTCAGCGTAAAGAGACCGGTGGAGCGAGAATTTCAGAAAGGACGATCGCATCTCGAACCGATTCCGGAGAACGAAGTCGTTCGGCCCAACGATGGGTGGACACGCTGTCCGCTTTCCTGGTGGTTGGAAAGGGCCGAAAGGTGACCCGGGGAGTTTCCTCGTAAGGCGAAACAAATGTGGGTTCACCGATCGGTGAAATTTTTGCCTCAGGAAAAACAGTGAAAATCGGAGGTCGTGCCGGTTTCGGCACCTCTCGAACCGTCACGGGTTCGGGCATGAAGATCGGAGCGGGTTCCGGTTTTGCAGGAGAACCTTTCGTGACCGGCGGGGAGGATAGAACCGGGGGTTCGGTATGCTTGATCGGCGGGGGCGGGGATTCGTGCCGACGCCGACCCAGCGCCTCCATCAGGTCTCCCAAACCACCGAACTCTTCCTGGGGTGGCGGCTCCCGACGATCGGGCGCGGAACGAGCCGGTTGCGGTGGGAGCCCCTCGGAAGATTGATCTTCCTGGCCCTGCCGATTCCTCTGCATCCACCACTGCGCGAGGCTGGCGAGGACAAAGAGGATCGGGACGAGCCACTCCATGGCGGAGGGAGATTATTTCGGACCGGTCTTGCCCGAATCCTTGGCGATGGCGGAACGCATCTCGGTATCGGCGGAGACATTCCGAATTTTCTGATAGTCGAGAATGCCGAGGTTGCCCTTGCGGAAGGCCTCGGCCATGGCCAAGGGAACCTGAGCCTCGGCCTCCACGACCTTCGCGCGCATCTCCTGTTCCGCCGCCACCGCGGCGGCGCGACGAATTTCCGCCTTGGCCTGGGCGACCTGTTTGTCGGCGTTCGCCTGTTCCGCCTGAAGTTTGGCGCCGACATTTTCCCCGACGTCGACGTCGGCGATATCGATGGAGAGAATCTCGTAGGCCGTGCCAGCATCGAGGCCGCGGTTCAGCACATCCTTGGAAATGTCCTGCGGATTCTCGAGCACGCCCTTGTAAGTTTCCTTGGAGCCGATGGCGCGGACGATGCCTTCCCCCACGCGGGCGACGATGGTTTCCTCGGTGGCGCCCCCAACGAAGCGGTCGAGGTTGGAGCGAACGGTGACGCGGGCGCGGGCCCGTACGGTGATGCCATCCTTGGCGACGCCATCGATCGTGCTCTTGCCGGAGGCCGCGCCCGGGCAGTCGATCACGCGGGGATTTACACTCGTACGCACGGCGTCGAAGACGGTCTTGCCTGAGCCGGAGGTGGCGAGATCAATTGCGCAGCAGCGGTTGAAATCGAGTTTGATGCCGGCCTTGTCGGCGGCAATGAGGGCGCGGATGACCTGATCGACGTTGCCACCGGCGAGGAAATGGGTTTCCAATTGGGCGGTGGTGACATCGATGCCCGCGCGGACGGCGGTGATGCGGGCATTGACGATCAGGGAGTTCGGGATGCCCCGCAGCCGCATGGCGATAAGGGTGGGGATTCCGACCGGGGCGCCGGAGGTGAGAGCCCGGAGCCAAAGGCCGAAGAAGTTAAGGAGGACGATCCCGAAAACCAGGGCGACCACCCCGGCGGCGATGAGAAGGAAGAGTGGCATAGGGGGGAAGAATGGATGAGATTGTTATACTCGGCGAACAAAAATAGACGGGCCATCCACCCGGATTACTTTAACCGGGGCGCCAGATTCCAGGTGCTCCCCATTGGTGATGACGTCCACTTTGGCACCGTCGAGGCGGGCAGAACCGGCGGGTCGGAGGTCGGTTAGGGCGACGCCTTCATAGCCAAGCCACTTTTCCAGCCCCGTGGGGGCATGGGCGGCGGTGGAAGGGTCGAGAATGTACTTCCTCCCCAAAGGTGTTTTTGGGAAATAGCGCATCCAAAGGACGGTCAAAAACGTTCCGGCGAGCAACTCGGCCATGAGGATCAAGCTGCCGACCTTGGGCCCGAATTCCGCGAAGCCAACTACGGCTGCACCCAACAGGCAAACCACTCCCAGAACACCGGCGATCATTCCCGGGAGAAAAACTTCGGCCAAGAGCAGGGCAACCCCGGCGATAAGAAGGGTAAGGAGCAGGGTCATGAGTCAATCCGGCGAACCAGCGTGGTGGTTCCTTCGCGACCCACGGCTTTCACTGGAGTGCCGCTGGGGATGAAGTCGCCATCGGCCAGGACGTCGTAGACGCGCTGATGAAACGAAGCGCGGCCGCTGGGCCGGAGATCGGTGATGGTTTCGCCACAGGAACCGTGCGGGGCCGGCTCTTCCGCGATGGGCTGGAACCTCGGGGAGGTGGTGGCCAGTTCGAATGGACGAAACAACGGGGTGCGGGGCAGGAACCGGGCGGCCAGCAGGATGGCGGTGATGCCTCCAAAAAGTCCCAGGGCAAAATTGAGGGCGGGAAGATGGAGCTGGGGCAGGGTGGGGAGGATAGGATCGGTGGGGTAGCGATCGACCATGGTGTTGAGGAGGCCGAAAAGAAGCAGGCCGAGCCCGAGCAAGCCGGGCACAAAGGTTCCTGGAAAAATAAAAAGCTCCACCGCGAGGAGGGCCACTCCCAGCCCAACGAGCAAGAGGCTTTCATACCCGGAGAGGCCGGCGATGTAGTGGCCAAAGAAAAAGATTAGTCCACAAACCGCGGCGAGCAGCCCAAAGATGCCAAATCCCGGGGTCTTGAATTCAATGTAGCCGAACAGAAAGGCGGCGGCCATGAGGAGGGGGGAAATGGTGACAATAAAACGGCCGGCCTCCTCAAAGCCGGTGGGTTCTACACGGACAATCCGGGCCCCGGGTTGGATGTGCTGTTCGACAAGCTTCTCCAAGGTGTCAGCCACGCCGTCCGCGAGGAGAGTTCGGGGGGGCCGTCCCACCAGTTGGGTGGCTTCCTTGGTGGTGAGAGTGAGGACATCGCCTTTGGCGACAATCTCGCGGCCGTCGATTTTTAACCCGTTTTGTTTGTTGACCATGGCATCGAACACGGCGGGGTTGTGGCCGTTTTGCTCGGCGGCGGCGCGGATGACGGCGGCAAAGCCGGAAACAAACTTGGGGGGCAATTCTTTTGGACCTTCCTGACCGAGGGTGACGGGGGAGGCGGCGCCGATGATGGCCCCGGGAGCCATCCAAATATGACGGGTGGCGGCGGAAATAAACGCGCCGGCGGAAAAAGCCTCTTTGTTGACATAGGTGAAGGTGCGGTCGGAAGGTTCGAACTTGGCAAGGATGGCCATGATTTCCTTCATGGCTTGGCCTTCGCCACCAGGGGTGTCCATGTCGATGACAAGGGCGGAAGCCTTATTTTCCATGGCATCCTTCACGCCGCGTCGGACGATGTAGACGAGCCCCTTCTGAATCTCTTTCTGGACAGGAAGAACGTAGACAGGGCCGACGCCGGGGGGAGGCGCTGAGTCCGCCCGGGTCTGGACCGGCAGGGCCAGCCATAAGGAAAGAAAGATGAGGGTGCGCGCTGAAGGATTTGAACCTCCGACCAACTGCGTGTAAAGCAGCCGCTCTACCCCTGAGCTAAGCGCGCGGCGGCGAAAATGGAACATGACAAAAAACTAGCCGAATGGGGAGCGGTTTCAATGCGGGTAGCAAACAACTTGCCAGACCCTCTCATCGGCTTGAGAAAAACAGACCACGGCCAAGGTGTAATATTGATCGCGTTCCGGCACGTAGACGGCAACGCTTTCATAAAACCAGTCATGCCCGCGGATGAAATTGGGCATACGGCCAAAGGTTTGGAGAACCGTGTTGCGGTTTTGCCCGACAAGAAGCTCGTGTAGTTGCTGGGGGGTGTAGGTGGCGGAGCCGTAGTAGTTGTCCTGAGCCAGGGCCCTGGTGCCCCAGAACGCCAACAATATGAAAAGGGGAAAGAGGGCTCGCTTCATCCGGGTTTATCATCCGAACTTTGTGGAAAAGCGCCAGCTTCCCCTTGACCTGGCTCGCAGGGATTCTAGCCCGAGAGCATGGAGCGTTTTGTTCTGGGATGGGTCTGCCTAAGCCTGGCCATTTGCCTGCAGGCCGCCGAGGACACCCCCGAAGCCCATCTTTTTCTCGGGGGCGCGGCTCCCATGAAAGGGGAAAGTGGCAAGTGGGGGCTGCGCGCACTGGATGGCACTTGGTTGGTCGAACCAAAGTTTATGGAAGTCAGGGGTTTTTTCGAGGAACTCGCGGCCGCCCGGGAGGGAACCACCTGGGGCTACTTGGGGACAGATGGGGCTTGGAAAATCCCGGCACGCTTTTCCTGGGCGGGTGATTTTGCCGAAGGTTTGGCCCCTGCGAGCGAGGGGGACCGCCTGACCGGAAAGTTTGGTTATATCGACCGGCAAGGGCGTTGGGCCATTGAGGCCGATTACGATTGGGCCCGGCCCTTCCAGGAAGGATTGGGCGGTGTGAAGGACGGATCCAAATGGGGGTTTGTCGACAAAAAGGGCAAAATGGTGGTGGAACCGGAGTACGAGCAGGTCGGGGCTTTTTCCGGTGGACTGGCCCCGGTACAAAAAGGCGGTGCCCCGGGCGACAAAGAGACTTGGATGTATATCAAGCCGGATGGGTCGCGGCCTTTTGAAAAGAAATATGCTTGGGCGGGGACCTTTTCCGATGGCTTGGCCCGGGTGCAGTTGGAAGACCGGATCACGGGAAAATTTGGTTACATCGACAGTCAAGGGGCCATGGTGATTCAGCCTAATTTTGAGGAGGCCTCCGATTTTCGCAACGGCCGGGCGACGGTCCGGCTGGAGGGGAAATCCCGAACGATTGACAAAAAAGGCAACCCGGTCGATTGACCTGAGTTTGGGGCCTGAGGAAGCAAGCCAAGGCGGGCCTCGTTAAAGGACGCCATCGGTCGCTGGGTTGGAGTATTTAAACCATGAGACCTCGAGTGGGGGGTTTACAAAAAATTTTTTTGATTGGGAGGGGATAACTTGCCTGG
>Ga0194123_10003660_pt1 | contig 18177 bp, 21 predicted proteins | sample TA2MahsurfametaG_5_FD_155479 | JGI IMG/M metagenome (GOLD analysis project Ga0194123, IMG submission 155479) | Freshwater microbial communities from Lake Tanganyika, Tanzania - TA2015023 Mahale A surface | ecosystem: Environmental > Aquatic > Freshwater > Lake | place: Tanzania: Lake Tanganyika... | reverse complement strand
ATTAGACGCAGGCCTTGCCACAGGTGCGTGGTGCGGGTGGTTGTCAGGTTCAGGCCCGACCGTGGCACTGTTGTGCGACCCGGCGGAGGCTGATCGTCTCTCTGCAGCACTGCCAGACGATGGTCACGTGAAGGTGTTGGAAATCGACACGCTGGGGGCGCGCGTCGTATCTGTGTGACACCCCATTGTCAGAGTGTGGGCATGGACATCACTCGTGAACCACTCATCATCAGCTGCGACACTTGTGTCATGGTCGCCACGTCGGCTTGCGATGACTGCATGATGAATTGTCTCGTCGATACGCGTCACGACGGCGCAGTGGTTCTCGACTTTGAAGAGCAGAAAGCTGTGCGACTGCTTGCAAAGGCAGGTTTGGTGCCTACGCTTCGGCATCGTGCCACCGGCTGACACTTACTGGGAAGACCTTCGAGCGCTCGCGCTGTCGAGTGGCCTTCATTCTGTTGCTGTCACATCTGCCGATCCGCTTCAGCGGGCCCGTGAGCAGATTGAGAACCGACTCGAGCGCAACCTTGTCAATGGAATGCAATTCACATTCCGCAATCCGGTTCGAAGCACCACGCCAACGATGTCGGTAGAGGGAGCGAAATCAATCATCGTTGCGGCACGAAGCTACGACGTGCGCGACGCACCAGATGACGATGCCCTGGGTAAGTACCCAGCCAGAGTCGCGCGGTATGTCTGGCACGACCACAATGCGGCGTTGAAGAAGTCATTGGAGATTGTCAAGAAACGACTGAAAGCAGACGGCCATCGCGCTGTTGTCTTCGCGGATGACAACTCGGTGGTTGACAGAGAAGTGGCGTGGCGATCTGGGCTCGGATGGTTTGGTAAGAACGCGAACATCTTGTTGCCAGGTGTCGGAAGCTATTTCGTTCTTGGGTGCATTGTTACCACGGTAGAACTACCCGTCGGTGCGCCGTTAGATGATGGATGTGGTCCGTGTGTGCGATGTTTGTCGTCATGTCCCACCGATGCCATCGTTTCGCCAGGTGTCATCGATTCGCATCGTTGCTTGTCGTGGCTGCTGCAGAAGCCCGGTGTGTTTCCTCGCGAATATCGAGTGGCGTTGGCAGACCGCATTTATGGTTGCGATGAATGTCAGAGCACATGTCCACCTACGCAACGGTCGTCTGTAACCGGCGAGGTTCCTGTTGCCATCACGTCACGACACCGACGTCACATCGATGTGGTGTGGATGCTCTCGGCGGCGGACAAAGAACTTCTTGATGCGTGTGATCCGTGGTACATCCACGAGCGCAATCCTCTGTGGTTGCGTCGCAATGCGCTCATCATCCTTGGCAACATCGGTGATCCCGACGATGCCGATGTACGAAGAGCGCTTGAAGCCATGTTGAGGTCGAACGAACCGGTGCTTCGCGCTCACGCAGTGTGGGCATGTGCCCGACTTGGTCTCACTCATCTGTTGAGTGGCTTCGATACAGATCCCGACGACATGGTGCGCGCTGAGTTCGCTCATCTGCCAACCTGTCGGGACGACCTATGAAGCACCTGCTCGTCACCAACGACTTCCCACCCAAAATCGGTGGCATCCAGTCGCTGTTGTGGGAATGGTGGCGACGTCTGCCGCCCGAGTCGTTTGCCGTTCTGACCAGTCCGTATGCGGGCACCGCAGACTTTGATGCTGCTCAACCATTCCGTATCGAGCGCACTCGCGAGCCGGTGTTATTGCCACATCCATGGATGGTGAACAGGGTGAACTCGCTCGCGTCCGAAGTGGGCGCTGAACTAGTTGTCATCGACCCCGCGGTACCACTTGGGTTGATCGGGCCATCGCTCAAGTTGCCGTACGCAGTCGTACTGCATGGTGCAGAGGTCACGGTGCCGGGTCGCCTTCCATTGTCCAAGCAATTACTCGGCAATGTGCTTCGGCGCGCAGATCGCATCATCGCTGCCGGTGGATATCCGGCGGCCGAAGCGGTGCACGCCGCTGGTCGCGAGTTGCCCATCACTGTGGTGCCGCCAGGGGTCGACTGCACTCGCTTTGCTCCTCTCACAGCAGAAGCGCGACTTGCTGCTCGGCGTCACTTCGGTTTGCCAGACGATGCCGAAGTGGTGCTTGGGGTCAGCCGACTGGTGCCACGGAAAGGGTTCGACACGGTCATTCGTGCATCGGCCCGATTGGCGCGCGACCGCGAGAATCTGTTGGTAGTCATTGCGAGTACCGGTCGGGACGAATCGCGCCTCAAGGCGCTTGCACGAGAACTCGGGGCGCCAGTGGTGTTCTTGGGCCGCGTAGCTCATGATGATTTGCCGCGTCTCTACGGATGTGCGGACGTGTTCACCATGATGTGTCGCAATCGTTGGGCGGGGCTTGAGCAAGAAGGTTTCGGCATCGTGTTTCTTGAGGCTGCCGCCTGCGGCGTTGCTCAGATTGCCGGGCGAAGCGGTGGCGCGGCCGAAGCAGTCGAACACGGCGAGACGGGCCTTGTCATCGATGACCCCAATGACGTCGACGCTCTTGCTGCTTCACTGACCACGTTGCTCGACGACGAGTCGACTCGTTTGTCAATGGGCGCTGCAGCTCGTCGGCGTGCGGAGTCGATATTTCGTTATGACGTTCTGTCGGCGCAACTCGGACACGCGCTCGGTGCGCTGTCATGATGAAGTCGTCATGAAACCGACGTCAATTCCAGGGTGGAACACACTTCTCACCGCATTATTCGTGGTAGCTGCAACGTTGTCTGCCGTCGTTTTTGAGCAGCCATTTCGCACGCTCGCAGTCGTTGTGTCACTGACGTGCTTCAGTGTCGGCGTTGTCACATTTCTTCTCGGTTATTGGGCTGCAGTTCAACGAAGCCGTCGTGATGTCATTGGCGTGGCAGCACTCTTCTTTCTTCTAGGCGACGTGGCACACAAGCGAACCAAGCGACACATGAACACCTGCTTTGCTCTCCAAAGTGTGGTTGCTCTTGCAACAGCACTGGCCCGACCCGAGACTGATGGAAAGCCAGGAAGCACCCTTGCATTCGGCATTCTCGTGCCAATGTTGGGCCTTGGGCTCAACGGATTGTGGGGCTCGAGGCACGGTCACTTCGATACTCGCGCAGATGTCGCATCGATGGAAGCCTCTGAGTGGCAAGATGAAGACCATGAGTGACCGCGCCGCACTGACCACTTTGATCGCTGCACCCCTCGATCGTTGCTATGCGATGGCGCTGGACTTCGAGAGATACCCAGAGTGGGCCAAGGATGTCAAAGAGGCAAAGATCCTCTCCCGCGATGATCAAGGTCGAGCATCACTAGTCGAGTTCCGCGCCTCAGCCCTTGGTCGAAGTACCCACTACACGTTGTCATACGACTACAGCGATGCACCCGCGCGTCTTGCTTGGCATCTCTTTGAAGGTGACATCATGCGCTCAATTGATGGCGCATACTCCTTCGTTGAAGTCGAGGGTGGTACTCAGGTGTTCTACGAAATCGACATTGAACTCATCATTCCGCTGCCGGGCTTCGTGAAGCGTCGTGCTGAAGTTCGCATCTTGAACACGGTCAAGGAGATGAAGGTCCGCGCTGAGTCTTCGGCGTCCTAGTCGTCAGAAGTCATGACCGGTGCTACCGCTGTCAGCGGTGATGAGGACGTAGTTGTCGGTATCGACATCGGCGGCACGAAATGTCTGGCAGTTGCCATTCGAGGCAACGCAATCGTGGATGTGTCACGACGCCCAACTCCGCCAGCGCATGCACTTGCTGAGCACTTGTCGGCGATGGTCGCCGATATTGAATCGCGGTTGAACTGTCAAGTTTCGGTACTTGGTGTTGGCGCACCTGGTTTGGTCACGCCAGAGGGAGTCGTGCGCGCATCTCCGAATCTTCGCGAGGCTCGCGATGAGCCACTCGGACCGCAGTTACGTGCGATGGGGAACTGGCGTGTGCATGTGGAGAACGATGCGACCGCTGCTGCATATGCAGAGTGGGCAAGTGGCGCTGCGAATGGCGCTCGACATGTGATGATGATCACGCTTGGCACCGGAATCGGCGGTGGATACGTGATTGACGGAGAGGTCTTTCGAGGTGCGAACGGATTCGCCGGTGAGGTCGGTCACATGATTGTTGTCGCCGGAGGTGTGCAGTGTCCCTGTGGCAAGCGGGGTTGTTGGGAGCGCTATGCATCTGGGTCGGCTCTACGTGAGTTTGCTGGTGGTGAAGAAGGCGAAGTGATGGCTGCCCGCGCCTCGCGAGGTGATTCCGATGCGGTTGCAGTGATGAACACCTTTGCAAATTGGGTGGCTCTTGGCCTCGCGAACCTTGTGAATGCGTTTGATCCAGACGTGATTGTGCTTGGGGGCGGTGTGGTCGAATCTGCAAACTTGTTCTTGCCGTCAGTCCGTGTTCGTCTTAAGGAACATCTCTACTCGTCAGACCGTCGTCCGTGTCCAGAGGTGCACGCGGCGGTGCATGGAGAGCGAGCTGGCGCTATTGGTGCCGCTCTACTGGGCCGCCTCCGCTAGTTTTTGTGCGATGGACTTTCGCCGAATCACCAACCTGCCTCCATACGTCTTCACCATTATCAATGGTCTGAAGGTTGAGGCGCGTCGAGCAGGTGCTGATGTCATCGACCTCGGATTCGGTAATCCCGACTTGCCTTCTCCAGATATTGCCGTCGAGAAGTTGGCCGAAGCGGCACACAACAGCAAGAACCATCGGTATTCGGTGTCGCGTGGACTTCCGAAATTGCGCGAAGCGATCGCAGATCTGTACAAGCGAAACTGGAACGTCGACCTCGACGTCGAAACCGAAATCACAAACACCATTGGTTCGAAAGAGGGTTTCAGTCACCTGATGTGGGTGCTACTCGACCGAGGCGATGCAGCTATCGTGCCCAGCCCGAGTTACCCGATCCATATCTTCGGACCACTTTTTGCTGGCGCAGACTTACGTCAAGTTCCGATGCGTAGTCTTGCTGATCCTGCAGCGCGCGAAGATTTCACCGGAGACTTTTTCCGCAATCTTGAGACCGCATGGAACGCGGGGTGGCCAAAGCCGCGGGTGCTGGTCATTTCGTTCCCGCATAACCCCACCGGTGCAACGGTTGACCTCGACTTCATGCAGCGCGTGGTCGATTTCTGTCGTGAACGCGACATGATCGTTGTCAACGACTTCGCTTATGCCGACATGGGCTTCGATGGCTACAAGCCACCGTCCATTCTCCAGGCCAAAGGTGCCAAGGAATGCGCAGTCGAGCTCTATTCGATGACCAAGGGTTTTTCGATGGCCGGCTGGCGTGTCGCATTCTTGGTTGGCAATTCAGCTGTGGTGCAGGCGCTGGTGAAATTGAAGAGCTATCTCGACTACGGAACCTTCCAACCGATTCAAATCGCCGCAACTGTCACCATGAACGAAGCTGCCGATTATCCCAAGGAAATTTGTTCGATTTACGAATCTCGTCGCGACGTTCTCATCGACGGTCTCTCGCGCATCGGATGGGACATTCCCAAGCCCAAGGGCTCAATGTTCGTATGGGCTCAAATTCCAGAGCCCTATGCCGAGATGGAATCGGTGGAGTTCTGTTCGCACTTGGTGCGTGAATGCGACGTGGCGTTGTCGCCAGGTGTCGGATTTGGTCCAGGTGGTGAAGGCTTCGTGAGGTTCGCGCTGATTGAAAATGAGCAGCGCATCCGTCAAGGCCTGCACAACTTGAAGAGTGGTCTTCCCAAACTCGGTTGAGTTCAGTGATGCGCCCATGAGTGGCTTCGCTCAACGGCGCGCAACCATGTCGAATAATTGCCAGATTCGTCTCGCGGATCAAAGCGTCGGTCAAGGTGCCAAGTGTCGGCAATTTCTTGCACCGAGTTCCACACGCCAGCACCAAGTCCGGCGAGGTACGCAGCACCGAGTGCCGTGGTTTCAGAATCAGTTGGTCGCAACACGGGTACACCCAGTTCGTCGGACTGCATCTGCAGCATGTCATTCATGACGGCTGCACCTCCGTCGACGCGCAACTCAGCGAGTGTGGTTCCGCTCGCTACGGTCATCGCTTCGACCACGTCACGAGTTTGAAACACCATTGCTTCGATGATGGCGCGCGCCAGATGCGCGCGGGTGGTGCCTCGAGTGATGCCAACAATTGTCCCTCGCGCATACGGATCCCACCACGGACTTCCGAGTCCGGTGAATGCGGGCACCACGTACACGCCACCATTATCTTGCACTGTCGAGGCGAGGGGTCCGATGTCGGCTGATGATTCGATGACGCCTAAACCGTCTCGAAGCCATTGCACAGCTGCTCCGGTGACAAACACCGCACCTTCGAGCGCGTACGTCGTTTCGCCTCTGCCCAGGTTCCAGGCGACCGTCGTCAACATTCCTTCGGTCGGCGATGGGCACGACGTGCCAACGTTCATGAGTACAAAACTTCCCGTCCCGTATGTGTTCTTCGCCATGCCGGGGCTGAAGCAGGCCTGACCGAACAATGCAGATTGTTGGTCCCCGGCGATTCCTGCAATGGGGATTCCGCTCGGAAGTCCATCGACCTTCGTTGTTCCGCACACTCCTGACGACGGAACGACAGTGGGAAGAGCGTTCATCGGAACTTCGAACAGGGCACACAAATCATTGCTCCATGTGCATGAGTTGATGTCAAACAGTATTGTGCGACTCGCATTGGAGACATCCGTGACAAAACTTGCACCACTCGTCAGATTCCAAGTGATCCACGAGTCGATAGTGCCCAATGCAAGATCACCAGACAGGGGAACGTTCCCCTCAGTGATCAACCACCGTGCCTTGCTTCCGCTGAAATACGGATCAAGTACGAGGCCAGTGGCGCGTCGAACAAGAGGCAGATGTTCGACAAGAGAATCGCAATACTCGGCTGTCCGTCGGTCTTGCCACACGATGGCGCGATGAAGCGGCCGCCCTGTCGCTTTGCTCCACGCAACGATGGTTTCGCGTTGATTCGTAATGCCGATCGATGCAATGGGGTCGTCCACTTTCGAGATGACCTCGGTGAGGGTTTCCATGACGGCATTCCATATGTCGACTGCGTCGTGTTCGACCCAGCCAGGCTGCGGGAAGTGTTGAGGAAACTCGCGGTACGCAGAGATGGACGGTCGACCATCGACGTACACCGCGCGCGTACGCACCCCTGTGGTGCCTGCGTCGATGCTGAGAACGGCCGACATGCACTCAGTCTGCTTGAACAATCGCCAACAAGGCGACGAGATCGCCGTGAATGGCCGGTGTTGAAGCCATGACTTCTTCTGGTCGAACCGAGTTGCCCGCAAAATCAGTGACGATCGCTCCGGCCTCGGCGGCAATCACCTGTCCGGCCACGAGGTCCCACATATGGAGGTTCTCTTCGAAATATGCATCGAGGCGACCTGCGGCAACGAAACACAGGTCGATGGCGGCAGCACCAAAACGACGAATGTCTCTTACCTTGTCGACCATTCCGGGAATCCGTCGTGATTGTCGTACTCGTGCATCAGCTGAGTAACTGAACCCAGTGCATACGAGCGCGTCCGACAGCCGGTCATTTTTTCGCACGCTGATTGGCTGGCCGTTCAGGTGAGCACCGGCACCGCGTGAGCCACTGAAGAGTTCTCGTAGCGCGGGCACATAGACGACGCCGGCAAGCGGTCCATTCGTATCGGTGACTCCGATTGACACGGCCCACATTGGCAAATCAAAGTAAAAATTGGTCGTTCCGTCGATCGGATCGATGAACCATGTCAAATCTGAGTTCCCCTGATGTGCAGCACCTTCTTCACCGACAATCGAATCATTCGGACGTTGGGTGCGAAGCCCATCGACGATGAGTCTCTCGCTGGCACGGTCGTACTCGGTCACCATGTCGGTGAGTGTGGACTTGGTGTCGACACTGGAGACCCCACGGCGACGTCCAGCCATTGCCATGTCGCCGGCTTCACGCGCGAGTGACTGAGCCACCGCCAAGCACTCGTTCATCGCAGAAGTCGAAATCAACGTGGTGATTCCATCTGGTCAGACACCTCTCGCCACTCTCCGAGTGCTCGCAACACAAGTACGGCAACGATCGCTGTTCCGCCAGCTGCCAACGATGCTCCGATAAGAACGCCGAGACCTTCCGGACCAGCGCAGTCGCCGGTGCATTGAATGTCGACAAGTGCAAAGCCAATCAGGCCACCGAATGCGCCGCCGAGACAGATGGAAACAAATGCCAAGATGCGCGCCACACGTGACGGGAGAGCAGACAAGCCAGCCGACGATGGGGAATTCGTTCGATGAGTGGTCACGCCTGAATCGTAGGTGTCAGTCCTCGGGCTCGCATGATTGGCCTGCACTAGCGTGACCGTGAGACGTGAATAAAGAAGTGGCAACGAATACGCACGACGAACGGTTCATCCTGCACGTCGACATGGATGCCTTCTATGTGTCTGTCGAATTGCTCGACCGACCGGATCTGGTTGGAAAGCCAGTGGTTGTCGGAGCCACAGGTAATCGCGGCGTTGTTGCTGCAGCGTCGTACGAGGCACGGAAGTACGGCGTTCGTTCAGCGATGTCTGCCTTTCGCGCCCACCGACTGTGCCCGGACGCGATCTTTCTTCCACCCCGCCATTGGCTGTACTCGGAAGTGAGCGAGAAGTTGTATGACCTCATGAGTTCGTATACACCGCTTGTAGAGCCTTTGTCGGTCGACGAAGCATTCATGGACGTCACCGGTTCGGTGCGCTTATTTGGTGATCCGGAATCAATCGCTCACAACATTCGACAACGAGTCTCAGATGACTTGGGTTTGACGTGCAGCGTAGGAATCGCACCAGTCAAATTTCTCGCCAAACTGGCATCTGAAGCGGCCAAACCTCAGGTCGCTGCCGGGAAAGTCTCATCGGGGCACGGTGTGTTTCGCGTGCGACGAGGAGAGGAACTTCAGTTTTTGCATCCATTACCTGTGCAGTCGCTGTGGGGAGTTGGCCCTGCGACGCTCACCCGACTTGAACGGCTGGGAATTCGCACAGTGGGCGACCTCGCCGAGTTGGAAGAGTCAGCGCTTGTGTCAGCACTTGGTGCGGCGCATGGCGCACATCTTCACGCTTTGGCCCACGCTCGTGATGATCGAGATGTGGTGCCAGATCGAGTCGCAAAATCCATCGGGCACGAAGAGACTTTCGAGCACGACCTTTTTTCGGTCGACGAGTTGCGACCCCATGTTGTTCGGCTCGCTGATGCGGTTGCACGGAGGCTTCGCCGTGCAGAAACTTCGGCGGGAACGTTGACTCTCAAAGTGAAGTTCTCGTCGTTCAACATCGTCACGCGGTCAGTCAGTCCTTCACAAGCACTGACCACGGGTCCGGCAATTGTCGCGGCAGTCATGCCGCTCATCAGTGACATTGATCCCGCGCAAGGCGTGCGCCTCGTTGGCATCCATGCGGCACGGCTCGGGACAAAAGTGGATGAGGGTCGCTTGTTTCAGGAATTTGACGACCCCGTCGAGGCTGTTGAAGCGCAATGGTCAGTGGCGAACGATGCCATTGACACGATTCTCGATCGATACGGGAAGGGAGCCATCGGCCCGGCTTCGACGCTGCATTCCCGACGTCCAGGGGAGTCGCCGTTCGGCCCAGAATGAAATCTGTTCTGCCGCATTGTGTGGAGGCCGACGAGGTGGAATGATTTGGGTGTGGGTCTTTCCGACGACGAACAGCGCATACTGCGAGAAATCGAACAGCAACTCGAAACCGATGAGCGTTTTGCGCAAGCAGTTTCTCCATCAGGTCTCTACCGTCACTCCGCACGTACCGTTCGTTGGGCCGTCCTCGGTGTTGTAGCTGGGCTCGTCATCACTGTTGCTGCACTGCAAGTTCACTTCCTCGTGTCGTTTGTCGGTTTTCTCACAATGCTCGTCTGCGGGCTCGTCATCGAACGACAGGTTCGCCTCATCGGCAAGGCAGGCGTGCAAGATCTCGCTCAGACGTTGCGCCAGCCGAGGTTTGCCTCGGCGCGCTTTCGTTCGCGTCCCGAGCGCGAGTAACTCTTCACTTCGTTTTTCATTCACTTCAACGCAGTAGTTGTCGGTTTCGGCGACCGTGCAAGGCGGTGCCGAACCAATCGCAACCGTGTCGGACGGATAAGGTGAACGAACAGGAGATGAAGTGGTGATGCAGTCGAGACGCGGAGTTGTAGCGATGGTTCTAGCGGTGCTGTCTCGGCCGCTGTTGTGGCCAGTGGCACTGCGACAACTGTTTCGACTCGCTCCCAATGGTTGGTGGCATAAGCGACCCTTTTTGCCTGTCCCGTCGACCCCGTACTTGCGGTTCAGGCTCGAAACCCAGTACGGCACGCCTGCAGGGGAAACTGAAGCGCCGCGTGCGAGTGATGTGGTGGACTATCTGAGATGGTGTCGCGACTGGGAACGGACAAACGGTAGGTGACCATGAGGAGCGCACTCGTACTCAATGCGACGTACGAACCGCTCAGCATCGTGTCTGCACGGCGTGCCGTGTGTCTTGTTCTGTGTGACAAGGCCGAGATCATCGAAGACGAAGGCGTGCCAGTCAGGTCGGAGCACGTCAATGTTCCGGCACCCACTGTCATCAGATTGCGATACATGGTGAAAGTCCCCTTCCACCGCAGCACAGCTTTGTCGCGACGCGCGGTGTTTGCGCGTGACAATCATCAGTGCGCGTATTGCGGTGGGCATGCAGACAGTATCGACCATGTCATTCCGCGTTCGCGTGGGGGCAAACACACCTGGGACAACGTCATCGCGGCGTGTCGTTCGTGCAATCTGCGGAAACGCGACCGCACGCCCGAAGAAGCGGGCATGGCACTCAACGTTTCGCCACTCGCACCGAGAGAGCTGTCGTGGATCACGTTTGCCGTCGGGCGAGTGCCCGAGGCGTGGAAGCCCTATCTGGCACACGCCAGTTGAAGTTCGCGCAATCGACCAATGGACACCGACTCGTCTCTCCCTGCACGCGGTTCTGCATGGCGCATCGAGCGCTGCAGAGGCGGTGCTGGTGATCTACATGCTCTCGACTTTCCAGAAGGTCGTTCGATCAATGTGATGTTGCCGACCGCGCCTGCACTGGTTCTTGGTTCTACGCAATCACCGAACCTTGTCGTTGCGCAGACTGCATCGAAAATGGGGGTCGACGTGTGTCAGAGGCGCACGGGCGGTGGAGTGGTGTTCGTGCATCCTCAGCATTCGGTCTGGGTTGACGTCGTAATTCCGCGAGATGATCCGCTGTGGGTTGATGATGTGGCTCGCAGCTCCTTGTGGCTGGGTGCTGCGTTTGTCGACGCTCTTCACGACTGCGGTATCAGTGGTGTGGGGATGTACACGGGGGCAATGAAGCGCGGTGACATTGGAGATGTCGTGTGTTTCGCATCATCTGCACCAGGCGAAGTGTTTTTCGATGTGTCAAAAGTGCACGAAAAAGTGGTGGGCATTAGTCAGCGTCGCGGACGCAATGGCGCACGATTCCAATGCATCCTGTATCGGAAGTGGGCACCGCAAGAGTGGAGCTGCCATTTGACTGACGTTGCGGTCGCAACCGCTACGAACGAACTCGCGGTACGCAGTGTTGATGTGAGCGCAGACGACCTGGTCGACCATCTCCACCGTGTGCTCAATGCTCGTTAGTCGCCGTTTTCCGTGAGGCCAGGCGTGTTTCGCAGACCGTTTAGTAGGGTCTCCATTTCATCGGGGGAGAGCCGGGCTTCAGGGTGCAGGCCAAACCGGGTGTAATACGCAGGTGGCATCGAGCCTTCTTTGACAACTTCGAAGGATTCTTCGGCGTCTCCTGGGTTGGTCGCGAACTCCGAGTAATTCACTGCTTCTCGACCTTCATCGATGTGGCTCTGCACCATCCATGAGATTGGCGCAACAGATGCATACGACGGGTACTCAACTTGGTTCGAGTGACAACCAAAGCATGCACGAACCATGAGTTCGCGAGTTTCTTCGTTGGCCCACTTCGGCTCTCCGGTAATTGGGGCTTGAGCGTGTGAGCGCCCATATGGAACTGCCTGAATGACCAGACCAAGAACGACCACGGTCACCGCAGACGACACGACGAGTGCACGGCCCGTCAGTGCTCGTGAGAATTGAGCACTCAGCTTTCGAAGAACCAGCACATAGGCGACCATGTACACGGCGAACAACACGATGAAGCCGGGCGCGAACCCGATGTACGCACCTAGAGCGACAACAACTATCGCGCCGACAATGTGCACCAGCGACCAGATCCGATGTTGAGTTGCGATGCGCCACACGCCAGTGATGAGCGAAACGCATGTCACGAGGACTTTTGAAATCACTCTTCACGTTTAGTGCGGCTCAGTGGACGCGCGACGGACAGGTGTTCGACATGGCGTGCAACATGGTGTGCAAGCGATGGACAGGGAGCGTGTGGGTTGGCGTGGGGGGCGAGGTGGTCGGTTGTGGGGTGGAATGGTTGACAGTGGGGCAAAGTGGGGATAATGTGCTGCGTGGGGGAAGACAGGGCGTCTCCCGGTGGGAGCGGAGAAACCCGTGTTTGTTGGAGTGCACGAGCGGCAGTTGGACCCCAAGGGTCGACTCGCATTGCCAGCTGCTTTCCGCCCACGTCTCGAGCCCCGTTGCTATCTCGCTTTCGGTCAGGGCAAATGCGTTGACGTACTCACTGCCGAAGCCTTTGACCAGGTCGCCCAAGAGTTGATGCAGAAAGTACGAGCTGGTGAGATCGATCGCAATCAACAGCGCGCACTTGCAGCCAACACCCTCGAAGTGACCGTTGACGCGCAGGGTCGCATCAACCTTGACGAGAAGTTGCGTACCTATGCAGGCCTCGCGCTCAACTCACGGGTCATCGTTGCTGGCTCCCTTGACCGAGTCGAGATCTGGGACCCAGAGCGTCACGAGCGGATCACGGAAGTGGGCACGCAGCAAATCGCAGGAGCGGACGCGTGATCGCCGATGATCGCCATTCGTACTCCCCAGCAGACTCACTCTTTTTCTCGACCTTTCCCAACGTCAATGGTTTCGACTTCATCTGTTGTGCACTCTCGGTGCTCGGCAGTTCTCCGGATGGCACGGTGGCTAGCCCCAACTCCGCCCGCTGTCATCGTCGCCGACTCGGGGAGACATCCCGACGGCACTTGTCATCCGGAGAACTGCCGAACATCTGGAGCGACGTGCAACGAATCCCGCCAGTGCGCATTCACGATGGAGCGCAAACGATGACGTCGAGTCAAATGGGTATCGGTCACTCAGGTAATCACTTCGAACATCAGCCGGTCATGCTCAACGAGTTGTTGGCAGTGTTTGGTGACACGGCTCCGGGTCTGTTTGTTGATGCAACGCTCGGTGGTGCCGGTCATGCATTGGCGCTTCTTGGTCGCCATTCAGCTATGCACTTGCTCGGCATTGACCGTGACGAAGACGCACTTCGAGCCGCTTCCACTGCGCTGGGGTCGACGAGCGGGCGTGCAACCCTCCGGCACGCCCGCTTCGATCGCATCGCAGAGATGGTTGCCGACACAGGTGCGACCGCAATTGTTGGCGCATTGTTTGATCTCGGTGTGTCGTCGCCGCAGTTCGATGTGGCTGAACGTGGGTTTTCCTACCGACACGATGCGCCACTTGACATGCGTATGGATCGTTCGCAGAACGTGAGCGCATTCAACATCGTCAATGAGTGGACCTTCGAGGAATTGGTTCGCATGTTGCAGGACAATGCCGACGAAAAATTTGCAGCACGAGTGGCACGGGCGATGATTGCTGCCCGTCCAATTGAGAGGACCGTTCAGCTGGCCGATGTGGTCACCATGGCGATACCCGCTGCCGCGCGTCGCCGTGGTGGCCACCCGGCAAAGCGCACATTTCAGGCGATTCGAATTGCCGTCAACAGTGAACTCGAAATTCTGGAGTCGTCGCTCGAGGCAACAATTGAACTTCTTGCGCCAGGAGCACGCCTGGCAGTACTGACATATCACTCAGGAGAAGACCGCATCGTGAAGTGGACCTTCCGCCGTGCTGTCACCGGCGGATGTGAATGCCCGGCAGGTCTGCCATGTGGTTGTGGGGCACGTCCCAGCGCCAAGACCGTTCGTGCACCACGCGAAGCAACGAAGGCTGAGCAAGAGTCCAACCCACGGTCACGATCAGCGAAGTTGCGCGTCATCGAGCGACTCGCACGAGAAACGGCCTGACCATGGCAGTCGCACTTCGCACCGATATCGCACGTCGCACTGACATTGCACGTCCTGCTCGTTCAAAGGAAACAGTCGAAAGGCCAGAGCTCACACTCGTTCCTGCTGCGCAGCGGCGAACAGTTGGTCGTGTTATCACCGCCGTCATCGTCTTCTTCGGGCTCATGTTTGCGGTCGTCGCACTTCGTGCATTCATGGCTCAAGAGCAGATGCGCCTAGATGAGTTGAACAGGGACATCATTCGAGCGCGAGCGCACTACGACGAACTTCGCGCCGAACGAGCATTGCTTCAGTCGCCGTCGGTATTGCTCGAAAAAGCACGCAGTTTCGGCATGGTGCCCGCCGTTGGCATGAAAGTCGTCGAGATACCCGCAGAGGTTGCTGCCGAAGTGGCCGCATCGGTGGGGAAGATTGATGAAGACATCGCCAGCACCACAGAGTCCAAGCTCGACGATTTTGGTCGTATCAAGCGACAGGTAGGACCGGGTCGATGAGTGAGAGAAGCTCACGTGACTCACGGCAACGCTCGTCGAAGAGCGTCGCTGCAGGTCAAGTGCAACGACGCACGCGTAGCCATGGCTCGTCAACTTCTCGCCGACCTGTCGAAGGTGGTCGACCAACTGGGCGCACTCGCGCAGAAGACTCACGCAGCCGCTCTGGCTCTGGTGCTCGCTCTGCAAGTCGCTCTTCGGCTCGCTCGCGCGCACCTCGTTCGACGAGCGAGCGGTTGATACGCCAGACAGAGCAACTCAGGCAGCGCGCTGTTCAGACAGCGCAGAAGCAGGCTTCATACGAAGTCGACCAACGTATTCGTAAGCGTCTGTCGTTTGCAGTTCTCGGCATCGTGTTCGCATTGTTGTTGCTAGCTGTGTGGGTGGGCTTGTTGCAGACCGTGCGCCGCGATGGCTACCACGCTGCGAGCATCAACCAACGCACGCGCACCACCATTATTCGCGCAGATCGTGGCGTCATCTTTGACCGAAACGGGAATGAAATCGCACTCTCTGTGCCGACCACCACTGTGTTTGCTGATCCTCAACTCGTCCTCGATCCAGTGGGCACTGCCGCCGCAGTGACTTCTATTTTGCAATTGTCAGCTGCAGAACATGACCGCATCGTTGCCGCCCTCAGCAAACGCGAAGGCAACTTCGTGTACATCGCACGTCAGATTGACAAAGATCGCGCAAATGCCGTTCTTGACCTTGAGCTAAGCGGTGTGTCGTCATACACCGAGCCGGCCCGCGTGGTGGAAAGTGGAGTGGCCGGTGCAGTCATTGGTCGTACTGATCCAGATGGTTTGGGTATCTCTGGTCTCGAGCAGCAGTACAACGAATTGCTTGCTGGTGTCGATGGCAAGGCAGTTCGCCAACGAGACAACAAGGGCAACTCAATCTCTGGCACCGGTTCGATGATCACTGATCCGCAGACGGGCTCAGATCTCGTACTCACCATCGACAAGTCGATTCAGTTTCAAGTCGACCAGGCTTTGCTTCAGAGGGTTGATCAGCTCAAGGCACGCGCCGGCACTGTCATCATGATGGACTCCCGCACAGGTGATATCTACGCGATGTCGAACGTGCGTCGCAATGAAGATGGTAAGGCCGAACTCGCGACCGGCAACTTCGCCGCCGTCGAAGCACATGAGCCCGGTTCAGTCGCCAAAGTCTTCAGCGTCAGCGCTGCTCTCAATGAGGGAAAGGTGACCGATTCGACGGAGTTCATGGTGCCTGGCGTTCTGCGTGAAGACGGCTTCGTCATCCGAGACGCTTACCCTCACCCAACGATGAAGATGACCGTGCGTGAGATCCTGACGGAGAGCTCGAACCTCGGAACAGTGATCACTGGCGGAACCATTCAGCCAGAACAGATGCACGCTTACTTGCGTGCCTTCGGGTTCGGTGCGACAACTGGTCTCGAGTACCCAGGTGAAAGTAAAGGCATTCTGAAATCGACACGTAAATGGCTTGGTACGGAAAAAAAGACCGTCACGTACGGGTATGGATACGCGGCAACTCCGCTGCAGCTCGTCGCCGGTGTGAACGTTGTGGCAAATAGTGGTACGTATGTGGCACCGCGACTTGTCAAAGCAACTATCGACGCCGAAGGTGAGTTGAAGGAAACGAATGCCGCAGCGACGCGTCCGGTACTGAAGCCCGAGGTTGCAACGACGATGACGTCCATCATGAAAGACGTGGTGTGTTCTGGTACGGCAACCTTGGCGCAAGTGAAGGGTATGACGGTCGCCGGCAAGACGGGTACTGGCTATAAAGCTCAAGACAACGGCACCTACACAACCGCAACTGGTGGGCGAAAGTATTTTGCGTCGTTCGTCGGATATTTCCCTGCAGATGATCCAAAGATCACAATGCTTGTGAGCATTGACGAACCAGATGGCTCCTCTCGTGACCGTTTCGGTGGAACGGCTGCTGCACCGGTCTTTGCCCGACTGGCCAACGTCGCGATTCAGGAATTGGATATCACTCCTACTGGCACGGGAACTGGGTGCCCTGCCGACGCAAAGAGTGGACACTGAGAGAGCATGGAGGTCATCGTGATGGAACGACGTGCTCACATCTCATGTTCAGTTGGTGAACTGATAGCTCGATCTGCGCTCGGAGAGGTGCGCATAGTTGGTCGACCCGATGTGGTGGTGACGGGGGTGTGCTTTGACTCGCGCAATGTTGCGGCGGGAGACCTCTTTTGCTGCGTGCCCGGTTCAGGAGCCGACGGCCATGATTTTGCAATCGACGCAGTTGCACATGGTGCGACAGCTTTACTCGTGCAGCGGGAGATCCATGGTGTCGATGAATCTGTGTCACAGATTGTCGTCCCAAATGTGCGTTTGGCGATGGGACCGGTGAGCTCAGAGTTCTACGGAAGACCGAGCACTCGCTTGTGTGTGGTCGGAGTGACTGGCACAAATGGAAAGACCACGACGACGGCAATGCTCGCCTCCATTTTTTCAACTGCTGGTCATCGCACGAACGTTCTTGGCACGCTGACCGGATCGCGGACCACGCCTGAAGCACCGGATTTGCAGCAGTTCTTCGCCAATTCGCTCGCCGACGATGTGGCATACGTCGCGATGGAAGTGTCTTCTCATGCGCTCGACCAGCACCGCGTCGACGGCACACGCTTCGGTGCGGTGGTGTTCACCAACCTCGGGCGAGACCACCTTGACTACCACGAGTCCATGGAGCGCTATTTCGCCGCTAAAGCTCGACTCTTCATCGGTGACTTCGCCGACAAAGCAGTAGTCAATGCCGATGATGTGCACGGACGCCTGCTCATCGACTCTCGTGCCGGTGAAACGTCTTCGTACTCGCGTCAAGACATCGACAATGTTCGAGTGTCGGCTGAGTCGCTGTCATTCTCGTGGGAAGGCATCACAATCGATGTGCCGATCGGTGGTGACTTCAACGTTGACAATGCCCTCGCAGCTTGCGTCACCGCGAGAGAGCTGGGCTTCTCGCTTGAGCAGATACGCGAGGGGCTCGCATCCTTGAAACCAGTTAGAGGACGCTTCGAGAGCATCCCCAACACACTTGATGTGCATGTCATCGTCGACTACGCACACACCCCGGAAGCGCTCGAGCGCCTGCTCACCGCAGTGACAACCAAACAAGGCAAGCGACTCATCGTGGTCTTCGGCTGTGGTGGCGATCGCGACGCTGGAAAGCGCCCGGTGATGGGGGCCATTGCAACTGCCCATGCTGATGTCGTCGTGGTCACGTCTGACAATCCTCGCCACGAAGATGCCGCAACCATTGTTGATGACATCATCGGCGGCATCGACGACGTTGCGCAACGCAAGGTGACAAGAATCGTCGATCGCAGATCAGCCATCGAGCACGCCATCACGATCGCTGAACCAGGAGACATGGTTCTGATTGCCGGTCGCGGACATGAGTCAAAGCAAGAAGTCGCGGGGGAGATGCGGGACTTCGATGATGCGTTGGTTGCTCGAGACGTGCTTCAAGGATTGGTCAAGCGCGCATGATTGCCGTTCTCATCGCAGGTGTC